>Ga0075418_10010613_pt1 | contig 10312 bp, 9 predicted proteins | sample SoiMetdeltSBSDD2_FD_81776 | JGI IMG/M metagenome (GOLD analysis project Ga0075418, IMG submission 81776) | Bulk soil microbial communities from a Populus tree surrounding site in Tennessee, USA - Soil MetaG P. deltoides SBSDD2 | ecosystem: Environmental > Terrestrial > Soil > Tree plantation...
CGGTGGTTCGCTTATGATGAAGAAAGAAGCGGAGAAAGTCGGAGATCGATTTGTTGAGGCGCTCCGACTCTTTGAGCACGATGGACATCAGCCGCTGCTCCTGCGGCGTGAGCGACCGGGAGCTCTTGAGCACCTGAACCGAGCCCGCGATCGCGGCCAGCGGATTGCGGATCTCGTGCGCGATGCCGGCGGAGAGCTCACCGACCGCGGCCATCCTGTCCTTGAGGCGCAGCTCGGCCTCGAGCTTCTTCATCTCCGTCAGGTCCTGGAAGATGAGCGTGTAGCCGGCCGACTTTCCTTCGAGCGTGCTGAGAGGACTGATCGCAAATCCGATGCTGCGCCGCGAGTCATCGGCGCAGAAGGTATCGATCTCGCGGCGCACGATCGATCCGTCCTCGAGTTGCTCGAGCGCGGCGTTCCAGCTTTCGAGACTGAAGAAGCCGAGCTCCGTGACGTGGCGCCCGAGGATCATCATCGGCGACATCTGCAGAATCTGCACGCCCGCGGGATTGACGAATGTCGCGGCGCCGAGTGTGGAGAGCGTGATCAATCCCGACGGAATCGATTCGACGACGTTCTGATTGAGTGCGCGAAGCTCGGCCAGATTCTGGCGGTTCGCATCGAGCTCGCGCGATGCACGCTCGAGCTTTTCCGAGAGGTACGAAGTCAGGAGCGCAGTCGCATAGAAGCCGAGAAAGTTCGCGGCCATGTTGAAGTAGAGCCGCGACGAGGTCCACGCGGCCGGGGGAAAGATCGACTGCTCCGGCATGGGCACGAGGTCGTAGTACATGAGATCGACGAGCGTGCCGTAGAGGATCGCGGCAGCCGATGCCGCGAGCAGACCGCCGCGCCGGTACAACAGCATCGACGCGGTGATGATCGAGACGAGATAGAGGAACGAGAAGGGCGAGTCGAGTCCGCCGGTGAAGTAGACCAGCAGCGTCTCGACGAGAAGATCGCCGCCAATCTGAATCGACAGATTGAGGACGCGCGACGGCACCGCCATCGCCAGCGCGATATAGGCCAGCGTGAGCGCGTACGTGATGCCGGTCGTGGCGTAGAGATAATCGAGCGGAAGGACTTCGCGAACGGTGTACTGGATGATCAGCGCCGCGAAGAGCAGCGTCGTGACGACGACCACACGGACGGCCATGAGCATCCGGGTGTCGCTGGACATTTGGCGCATAACGGTTGGCGGTTGGCGGTTGGCGGTTGGCGGTGGCAGCAGAGCAATTCGTGTCTGCCGCCAACTGCCAACTGCCAACCGCCAACCGGTCAATTAACCGATCTGGCTGATGAGCGTGAACATCGGCATGTACATGGCGATGACGATGCCGCCGATGGCGACGCCGAGGAAGGCGATCAGGATCGGCTCGAGCAGCTTCATCAGGCCGGCGACCGCGACGTCGACTTCCTCTTCGTAGAAGTCGGCAATCTTCGAAAGCATCGTATCGAGCGCACCGGTCTGCTCGCCGACCGCAATCATCTGCACGACCATCGACGGGAACACGTCCGTGTCTCCGAGAGGCTCGCTGATGGTCTTCCCTTCTTCGACCGACTTGCGCGTGGCCATGATCGCGTCTTCGATGATCGAGTTGCCGGCGGTGCGCGCGGTGATCTGCAGACCGTCGAGGATCGGAACACCGGACGAGGTGAGCGTCGCCAGCGTGCGGCAGAAGCGCGCGACGGCGATCTTGCGGAGCAGCAGACCGAAGATCGGTGCCTTCAGCAGAAGACCATCGAGCACGCGCTTGCCTTTGTAGGTCCCGTGGTATTTCTTCACCGCGAACCAGGTCGCAACGATGAGCCCAAGAATCAGCCACCAGTAGCCCGCGATGGCGTTCGAGAGCGCGATGACCACGCGCGTCGGCAGCGGCAGCTCCGCACCGAGAGACGCGAAGAGTGAGGCGAACACGGGGATGACCTTCCAGAGAATGACGGCGACGACGAGGCAGGCGATGGTGATGACCGCGACGGGATAGATCATCGCGGATTTGACTTGCGCGTTGAGCTTGACCGCCTTCTCGATGTAGGTCGAGAGACGCTGCAGAATCGTGTCGAGAATACCGCCCGCCTCACCGGCGGCGATCATGTTCGTGAAGAGATCGTTGAAGACCTTCGGGTGCTTGCGCATCGCGTCGGCGAGATTCGAGCCCGACTCGACGTCCTGCCGGATCTGGATGAGCACGCGCTTGAAGACCTTGTGGTCCTGCTGGTTCGCGAGAATCTCCAGACACTGCACGAGCGGCAGACCGGCATCGATCATGACCGAGAACTGGCGCGTGAAGATCGCGATCGACTGCGGCGGAACCTTGCCGCCGAACTTCGGAAACGCGATCTCTTTTCCCTTCTCCTTGACGGCCGTGACGACGATCTGCTGGCGCCGCATCATGGCGATGACGGCGTCTTTCGAATCGGCCACCAGCACGCCTGTCTGGGATTGACCGTTTCTTGCTGTCCCCTTCCACTCGAATGTCGGCATAAACACCCTCCCGTTGGGATAACCGGCCGGCGGTCGGCGGTCGGCGGTCGGCGGTAGAAAAGCGTTCGTTGCTCGCTACCGCCGGCTGCCGACTGTCGACTGCCGACTATGCTTCACACATCCTACGCCGGTCTCGGCCGCGCGCCCGCAGCGGCGGGAGGCGCCGTCGGCAGCGCACCCGCTCCACGGGAGATCATTTCCTGCAGCTCGTCAGGATTCGACGAGCGCGAAAGCGCCGTCTGCAGGGTGATCAGTTTTTTGAAATACAGCGTCGCCAACGACTGATTGAAAGTCTGCATTCCGTATTTGGACTGTCCGGTCTGCATCATCGAGTAGATCTGATGCACTTTGTCCTCACGGATGAGGTTCCGGATGGCGGCGTTCGGCACGAGAATCTCCATCGCCATGACGCGTCCTTTGCCGTTCGCTTTCGGCAGGAGCGTCTGACACATGATTCCTTCGAGCACGAACGAGAGCTGCGCGCGGATCTGCGGCTGTTGATGCGCGGGGAAGACGTCGACGATGCGGTTGATCGTCTGCGCGGCGGAGTTCGTGTGCAGCGTGCCGAAGGTGAGGTGGCCCGTCTCCGCGATGCGTAGCGCGGACTCGATGGTCTCGAGATCGCGCATCTCGCCGATGAGGACGACGTCGGGATCCTGCCGCAGCGCGGACTTGAGCGAGTTCGCGAACGAGTGCGTATCCGCGTGGAGCTCGCGCTGATTGACGATGCAGTTCTTGTGTTGATGGAGAAACTCGACCGGATCTTCGATGGTGATGATGTGCTCGTGGCGCTCGCGATTGATCTTGTCGATCATCGCCGCGAGCGTCGTCGATTTGCCCGAGCCGGTGGGACCGGTGACGAGCACCAGGCCGCGCGGCTTGTTGCAGATCTCTTCGACGACCGGAGGCAGACCGAGCTCCTTGAATCCGAGGATCTCGTACGGAATCTGCCGGTAAACCGCGGCGGTCGCGCCGCGCTGGTTGAAGATGTTCGCGCGGAAACGCGCGAGACCTTTGATGCCGAACGACGTGTCGAGCTCGAGGTTCTCTTCGAAGCGATGTTTCTGCGCGTCGGTGAGCACCGAATACGCGAGCTGTTTCGTCTCGGGCGCGGTGAGCGGCGGCATGTCGAGCGGGACCAGCTTGCCGTCGATGCGAATCTGCGGAGGCGAGTTGGTCGTGACGTGGAGGTCGGAGCCTCCGCGCTCGACCATGGTCTTCAGAAGCTGATGCAGAGTGACGGCCATTGAGTTCTCCAGTAGGCAGTATGCAGTCCGCAGTTTGCAGGATCTCCTGCGTACTGCCTGCTGCGCACTGCTAACTCATGCGACGGTTTCTCGAACGACCTCTTCGACCGTCGTGATTCCTTCTTTGATTTTAATCAAGCCGGAGCGGCGGAGGGTGATCATCCCGTTCTCCGACGCTTTACGCTTGATGTCGATGGCCGTGCCGCCGGACAGAATCAGATCGCGGATGTCGTCATCGATGACCATGACTTCAATGAGGCCGACGCGGCCTTTGTAACCTGTGTTGTTGCACTTCTCGCAGCCGCGACCTTTGTAGATCGCGAACGTCCCGACCTCCTCCTTGCGGTAGCCGAGGTTCTGCAGAGCCTGCGGGGTCATGTCGACGACTTCCTTGCAGTTCTGACAGATGCGCCGCACGAGGCGCTGCGCGGCGATGAGCTGCGTCGCGGTGGCGACGAGGAACGGCTCGATGCCCATGTTCATGAGGCGGTTGATCGTCGACGGCGCATCGTTCGTGTGCAGCGTGGACAGCACGAGGTGTCCGGTGAGCGCGGCCTTGATCGCGATCTCCGCGGTCTCGAAGTCGCGGATCTCGCCGACGAGGATGATGTTGGGATCCTGCCTGAGGAACGAGCGGAGTGTGGCCGCGAAGTTGAGGCCGATCGACTCCTTCATCTGCACCTGATTGATACCGGGCAGGTTGAACTCCACCGGATCTTCCGCCGTCATGATGTTCACTTCGGGTGAGTTCACTTTCGACAGTGCCGAGTAAAGCGTATTCGTCTTGCCGGAGCCTGTGGGCCCGGTCACCAGGACCATTCCCCAGGGCTTGAAGATCGCCTCTTCGAAACGCACCAGCGACTCCGGCTCGAAGCCGAGCTTGGTCATGTCGAGACGAAGGTTGTCCTTGTCGAGAAGACGCATGACGATCTTCTCGCCGAAGAGCGTCGGCAGCACCGAGACGCGGAAGTCGAGCTCTTTGTTCTTGTCCTCGAGCTTGATCTTCAGCTTGATGCGTCCGTCCTGCGGAAGACGCTTCTCCGAGATGTCGAGCTTGGAGAGGATCTTCATGCGCGAGGTCATGGCGTCCTTCAGCTTGAGAGGAGGATTCATGATCTCGTACAGGATTCCGTCGATGCGGAAGCGGACGCGATACTCCTTCTCATACGGCTCGATGTGGATGTCGGACGCGCCGCGCTTGATCGCATCGGTGAGGATGAGATTGCACAGCTTCACGACCGGCGCTTCTTCCGCGGAGTCGGCGAGCGCAGTGACATCGAGCTCTTCGTCTTCCTCGAGCACCTCGAGGTCGGCGGTCTCGGCCTGCTGAAGGTCTTCCATGACCTTCTTCAGCTCGAGCGAAGAAGTCGAGCCGTAGTAGTTGTCGATGGCGGCCTTGATCCCGAGCTCGGAGGCCACGACCGGCTCGACGTTGTAGCCGGTCATGAACTTGATGTCGTCCATGGCGAAGACGTTCGTCGGATCGGCCATGGCGATGGTGATCGTCGCGCCGGTCTTGTTGACCGGCAGGATGTTGTACTTGCGCGCGACGTCGCCCGGGATCAGCTTGATGACGCTGGCATCGATCTCGAAGTGCGCGAGATTGATCGACGGCACTCCGAACTGCTGGCTCAGGCACTCCGTGATGTCTTCCTCGGAGACGAATCCGAGCTTGATCAGCGTCTCGCCGAGCTTCCCGCCCGACTCCTTCTGGACGCGAAGGGCTTCTTTGAGCTGATCCTGCGAGATCAGGCTCGCTTTGGTGAGTAGCTCACCGAGTCGTACGCTCATAGCTGTACTGTGTGCTCTCCTGAGGGCCGCTCAGCGCGGGCGCGAGTTTACCACCCGCTGAATTTATTGAGATTTTAGAACCGGTGGGTCGATGCTCGTGACCCCGCTCTGGACGTGGCGGAGAGTCGCGGTGATCGCACCGACCTTCATTTCGGTGCGAATGCGGACCGGAACGCGCCGGTCATCGTCCGAGTACCAGATGAACATCCGCTCCTCGCGCGCTACTCCCTCGGTGATCATCTCCGGCTCGACGAGGACGGTCTCGAACTTTCCGGCCGGCGTCTGGATCGTCTCCCGGCGTCGCACGCGCGCATGCACAGTGTAGAGCTTGCCGTCGGCGACGAGTGTGAGCTCGTGCGATTTGCCAGGTGTGAGATCGAGACCGCGGAGGTAGTAAATGACCGAGATCGGATCGAACACCGGACGCGGGACCGCCAGTTTCTTGATCTTCTTGCGCTTCCGCGTGGCGACGCCGTCCTCGACGGTCGTCACTTCCTCGATCTTGTCGCCGCGCTCGTCGAGGCGTTTCGTGTAGCGCAACGTCGAGAAATCGTCGCCGGCGACGATCGTCTCGATCTCGTCGCGCACTTTGAAGATGCGCGCGAAGCCGGGACTCGATTTCGCGATCGACGTGATGCGGTAGCGCGTGCGCTCCTGGTCCATCGGCGCGATGGTCATCCGCGCCGTCCCGCCGTTGATCCTCAGCCAGGTCAGGTTGTAGTCGAGCGTCTCCCCGTTCGAAAACGCCGCGAGCACCACGGCCAGGAGGAACTTCACTCCGCTACGACCCTTTCGACCAGATTCATCACCTCTTCAACAGAAATCGATTCCATTGATTTCGTCGAGCGGAACTCGTCGATGCAATGGTCGAGCTGGCCGTACGGTCCGTTCCGACGCGGATCCGTCGGCCCGTAGAGGCCGGCGACTTTTGTCCCCATCGCTGCAGCAAGATGCAGCGGTCCTGTGTCGCTTCCGATGACGAGCTTCGCGCTCGCGAGAATCCACGCGAGCTCGCGAAGGTTCGTCGGAGGCGCCACTCGCGCGCCGATCGCCTCCGCACGTTCCCGCTCTCCGGGCCCCCACACCACCAATGCGCGATCGCCGATGCGCCGCGCGAGCTCACGAAATCGTTCCACGGGCCAGAGCTTGTTCGGCTTGCCGGCGCCGGGGAGAAGAACGATGTCGTCTTGAAAGCCCGGCACTTCCACCGGGAAGTCACGCCACTTAGGTCCTATAGGTCCTATACGTCCTATAGGTCCTATAAGTCCTAAATTTTGCTCGATCACGTGCATGCTGGTGTCTACCGTTATTTTTCGGTTCGTGAACAGCAGTGCCGGTTTTTCCCGAATGGCTTCGCGCGCAAACCCTACGCGCGTTTTCACGCGCGCGAGCCACGGCAGCATCGCGGATTTGATCAGTCCCTGAAAATCGATCGAGATCTCCGCGCCGCGCATCGCGCGAATCGCGCCTAACATCGCGGAGGGCTCGCGCGTCCAGGTTTTCATGCGTACCGGAATCGTCTGCACGCCCGCGACGATCTCCACGAGCTCGCGATACGGCGCTTCGACAACCCACGTGATCTCGTGCGCGTCTTTCAGCGCGACGACAGCGGGAATCGTGTGAATCACGTCGCCGAGCGCCGAAAGGCGCAGCACCAGAACGCGACTCATTGCCTGTGCAGTTTCTCCAGCATGGCGGTGGTCGAGTGATCTTTCGGATCGCCGACGATCACGACCTCGCCGCCATACGCCCGCACGACCTCTGCTTCCGGCACCGAGTCCGCCGTGTAGTCGGTCCCTTTGCACTGGAAGTCCGGTTTCAGCGTTTGCAGCAGACGCGCGGGACTGGACTCGTGAAAGATGATCACGTACGACACGCCGCGAATCGCGGAGACGATCTCCGCGCGCTCGTTCTCCGGCATCACCGGCCGGCCTTCGCCTTTGATCGCACGCACCGAGTCGTCACCGTTCACGCCGACGACGAGCACGTCCGCGACGCGCGCCGCGTCCTGCAAATAGCGAACATGCCCGACGTGCAGGAGATCGAACACGCCGTTCGCGAAGGCGACACGCGCGCCGGCATTGCGCTCGGTCTCGAGCACCGCGCTCAATTCGCGCTCGGTGAGAATCGGAGCGTTCATCCCTCGAGCTCTTCGTCGCGCTCGATCGCGTGCCGCAGCTCTTCGCTCGACACGGTCGCCGTTCCCATCTTCATGACGACGATGCCTCCCGCGTAATTCGCGAGCTTCGCCGCTTCGACGAACGATGCCCCCGCCGCGAGTGCCAGTGTGAACGCGGCGATGACCGTGTCGCCCGCGCCGGTGACATCCGCAACCTGATCGGTTCCATGAACGGGAATCAGGAGCGGCTGCTTTTCCTCGCGCTGCAGCATCGCCATGCCGCGGCTTCCGCGCGTGACCAGAACCGCGTCGCAATCGAGACCTTGCTGCAGCGTCAGCGCGACTTCAGCGAGCTTTTCTTCTTCGCCATTCCACAGCGACGTGCCCGCGGCCGCCGCGGCTTCTTCTTCGTTCGGCGTCGCCGCGGTGACGCCGGGATAGTCGAGCAGGTTGTATCGCGAGTCGAGGGTGACGGGCTTGCCATGCGCGAAACGCGTGAGCGTCGAAACCACGTCGGGACGAACGACGCCGTATCCGTAGTCGCTGATCAGCGCCGCGTTGCTGACCCCGATCGCATCGTGCAGCACCGCGCGGAATCGACCCGCTTCGTTCGCCGTCATCTCGAATGCATCTTCGATGTCGTAGCGCACGATTTGCTGGCGGCTCGCGTGCGGCATGCCGCCGAGGATGCGGACCTTCGTAGGCGTCGCATAACGATCGGAGAGAAGAATGCCGCCACACTCGATGCCCTGCGCAGTCAGCGTCTCGACGAGCTTCTGCCCCGCGGAGTCATTCCCCAGAACGGAGACCGGCACCGGCAATCCGCCCAGGGCAAAGATGTTGTTGATGGCGTTGCCGGCGCCGCCGAGGAGCGTGTCGTCGCGGTATTGTCGAAGGATGAGCACGGGCGCTTCGCGCGAGATGCGCTTCGGCGTGCCGTAGATGAAGCGGTCCGCTACGATGTCGCCGTAGACGACGACCAGCTTTCCCTTCATCGCTTCGGTGAGTTGCAGCAGGCGGGAGCGGCTGAACACGGAAACGGACTATAGATGAACACGGAACACGAAGCGAAGCGCCTCGACAATCGCCTCGACAACGGCCTCGTCGAGGGCGAAGACTTTTATCGCGAGGGGCCCTACGTCGTGTTCACGGAGAAGTATCTGCGCGAGCGCGGCTACTGTTGCGAGTCGGGATGCAGGCACTGTCCGTACGGGTTCCGCAAGGATCGGCGCACGGACATTCCTACGGACTCGTAGCCGGCTCCGGGTTCTCGAGCTTCGCCTCGCGCAGTTCCTGCTTTTCCTCGCCGGTCAGCACGTTCTCCACATCGATCAGCAGATAGACCTCCTCGCCATGCGGCACGACCGCGACGAGAAGCTCGCCGCGAATTCCGCGCACGATCGCAGGCGGCGGGAGAAACGCGTCGCTGCTCACGTTCACGATGCGACGCACTTCATCGACCTTGAGGCCGATCATGCCCGCGCTCGTGTGCGTGATCAGCACGAGAGGTTGCGTCGAGCGCTCCTCGATACGCGGATAGAGGCGATCGCGAAGATCGACGATGGGAAGGACTTCGTTGCGCAGGACGATGATGCCTTCGATGAATGCCGGCGCCGTCGGCACGCTCGTCGATCCGGTGTAGGGAACGATCTGACGCACGGCCATGATGTCGAGGACGAACGTTTCCGGTCCGACGCGGAACGTGATCAGGCGAAGCTCGCTGGCGCCGTCAGGCATCGGATTCCCTTACCCGCGCACGCGGAACTTGCGCACTTCGTCGTCGAGACTGCGGATCGCGTCGTTGAGAAGCGTGATCGCGGCACTCATGTCGCCGACCGTCGTGCGGTTTCCATCCGCGATCGCGCGCACCTGCTGCATCGTCGCGACGATCTTCTCGCTCTCGCTGGCCTGATTCGCCGCGACTTGAAAGATCTCGTGAATCATCTCGATCATCCGCTCGGCCGCGGCGGAGATCATCGACGAGCCCGACTTCTGCTCGATCATCGCCTGGCGCACGTACTTCGTCACTTCGCGCATCGACTCGACGGCCTTGAGAATGTGATCGGAGCCCTGCGCCTGCTGTCGCGTTGCGGAGTTGATCTGGCCGACCATCGACTGCAGGCGGTCGACGGCGCGCGTGACGGTCTCGCTTCCCGTGGCCTGCTCGCGCGTCGCGTTGGCGATCTCTTTGCCCATGTTCGACGCCTTCGACGCCGACTCGAGGATGTTGTTCAGCGCCTTGCCCGCCAGGTGTGAGAGCGCAACACCGTTCTCGACGAGCGACGAGCCCGCGGACGTCGCCCTCAGCGCGTTCTCGACTTCGTCCTGCACGCTGCGAATGAGATTCGCGATGTCGCGCGTCGACGATGCGGTTCGCTCCGAGAGCTCGCGAATCTCCGCGGCGACGACGGAAAATCCTTTTCCGTACTCGCCCGCCTGTGCCGCGAGGATGGCCGCGTTCAGCGCGAGAAGGTTCGTCTGCTCCGCGACGTCTTCGATGACGTTGAGGATCTTGCCGATCGCGATCGACCGCTCGCCGAGGCGCGACACGACCGTGTTTGCCTCGACGACGGACCTCCGCACCTCCTCCATTCCGTCGATCGTCTCGCGCACCGCGTTCATTCCGCTCTCGGCAGCATCCGCCACCGCGAGCGCGAGGTCGTACGAGCGCGC
>Ga0075418_10010614_pt1 | contig 10312 bp, 8 predicted proteins | sample SoiMetdeltSBSDD2_FD_81776 | JGI IMG/M metagenome (GOLD analysis project Ga0075418, IMG submission 81776) | Bulk soil microbial communities from a Populus tree surrounding site in Tennessee, USA - Soil MetaG P. deltoides SBSDD2 | ecosystem: Environmental > Terrestrial > Soil > Tree plantation...
CAGGACTTTCGCGTCTGATCGGGCTGCGTCACTGATTTCCGATTCCAGATAACGGGTTAGTGGGGACGTTCCTATCAGAATCTCTCCGGACACGACATGCCTCACTCCGGCGCCGTACCAATCCTGTGTGGTGCAACACAGGGAGCCCTGTACGACGATCCGGGGAAAACGGACGGGAAAAGGCAACAACCCCGCGTCCGTGGGCCAGGCAACAGATTGTTTGTTGTGGGCTAAAGAGTAACCGGAGTTGCCCACCTCTTCAAGTTATTTCTGAGCTGAAACACCGGTTCGTCCGCCGTTCGCATGAACAAAGTCTCGCCTCCTGGTGACTAGCCCGGCTTTCCCGTGCCGGCCCGGCGGATCCCAGGTCCCCGCAAAGGTCTGGTTCTAAAGGCCTCCTGATGAGTCTTACCTGTCGAGCTTCCCGGAACGAGAGTTGCTTAATATGGCTGAGATAGCCCGGTGTCGGGCCGCCACATTCGTCAGCCGGATTCCGTTCGGCGAGCGGCGGATGCCCGATTAACGGCTTTCTCAAAAGCGGACGCCTCGAGGCCCACCTTTTTTTCAGGTCGGCCGTGCCGATGCGCCGACCAGCACGAGCCGAAGTCCCCACAGTTCGCCGCCGGGGGTGCGCGTGCCCGAGTCCGCAACACGAGCGAGTTTCGGGCGCCCGATCGAATCCCGGGACGAGGAGCGAACCAGGTTGTTTGCGAGCCCTACGGTCACTGACGAACAGCTCCAGGCGATGTGGCACGCCTGCAGCGAGGTTTCGACCGAGCCCGACGCGCGACAGGCCTGCCGACGCCTTGCAGAGCGCCTCACCAGCATTTTGACGGCCCCGGCGGTGATTTTCCGCCGAGATGTGTCCCCCTGGAGGCTCCTCGGGGGAACCAGCCTCGTTTCGCCGGGCCTGGCCGCCCCTGACGTGGCCGATCTCGATCGGGTCCTGCCCTTTTTCGACGGCGGCTACCGGACGATCGAGACCGGCGGCCGATCGGCGTGGACGGCCATCCCTCTCGACGAGGATCTCCCGTCCCAGTCTCTCCTCCTCTTGCCTGGCGACTGGACCACCGGCAAGCCGGCCGAATGGCTGCCCCGCTTCGCGTCAACCGCCTCCATCGCGATCAAGCTCGCGTCGGCTCGGCAGGTCTCGCGGTCGAATGAGCTTCTGGCCGCGACTGCTCACGCCTTCGCGCGGAAGCTGACCCAACTGAGCGGGGACCGGACACTCCACCAGTGCATTGTCGACACAGCGGCGCAAATGGCGGATGCCAGGCTGGCAGGTCTCTCGATGTACCAGCCCGAGGAGGGGGCTCTCGCCGTCGCCGCCACATACGGCTACCCCGCCGAATCGGTCGGGCACGTTCGAATCGTGCCCGGGTCGGGCATCATCGGCGGGGTGTTTTCCTCGAAAAAACCCCTGCTCGTGCGGGACACGGGACGCGTGCCCGGCTTGACGCCGCGAAGCCGCCGCTATCAGACGGGGTCATTCATGGCGGTTCCGATCATCGCCAATGACAGCGCGCTTGGAGTCGTCACGCTTGCGGATCGCCGCGACGGACGGCCGTTTACGCGCAACAATCTCACGGCCGTCCGGGTGATCTCCACGCTTTCCTCACTGGCCCTGATCCGTGAACAGCTGACCAGGCGAGGCGACGAGCTGGCCCGTGCCGCGGCTATCGATCCGCTCACCGGCATGTTCAACCGGCGGTATCTCTATACGCGCCTGAATGCGGAGCTCGAGCGAAGTCGACGCACAGGCATCCTCCCGGCCTTGATGATGCTCGACATCGATCTGTTCAAACAGATCAACGATCAGTTGGGTCATCAGGCCGGGGACTCGGTGTTGCGGAAGGTCGCAGAGATCCTGCGGCGCTCAATCCGTGTCTCGGATGTCGGCACGCGATATGGCGGCGACGAATTTTGCGTCATCGTTCCGGAGAACGCCGCGACGGCCCCGCAAACCGCAGAGCGAATCCGTCAACGGATCGAATCGTTCCGGTGGGATTCGCTCACCTTGACACAGGCGCTGCATGTCACGGTCAGCATCGGTGTATGCATCGCTGAACCTGGGGAATCGACGGAGACGCTCATCGGTCGGGCTGATCGGAACCTGTACGAAGCGAAGGCTCTCGGAAGGAACTGCGTCTCGTTCTGAGCGCTGCACCTCTTGACGGCTCGACGTTCGGTGCGCGCATTGGTGACAGCCGGGCCGCGTTCCTCGTGTGTAACACGGTGGTTCAGTATCTTCCACACGAGCCGACAGAGCCGATGTGCGATCGTCCCGATCGCTTGGCAAGGCCAGCCTGCAAGGAGCCGCCCACACCAGAGCTCGACAATCGTGCCCCCGTCGCCTTCACGGCGGCAGGCGCGCGCCTTGATGACTGCCATGCCGGCTGCCCTCGTAGCCACGCGCGTCGAGTCGCCGCGCGTGCTGCTAATTCGGTGAATCGAACGACACGCTACATTTGTGATGTTCACGCGTCGCCACCAGCGCGCCCGCATAGCCGGGTGCTGGCGTCACCGCGGTCAGTATCCAACGTGCTGACTCTTGCTCATCGCCGGGCACGCGCAAGGCCACCGGTTCATCCGGCGTGAACGTGACTTCGAAACTATCGAGGTGCCGCGTCACGCCCTCGCCAGTCGCTTTCAGATACGCCTCCTTGCGCGTCCAGCAGTGGAAGAAGGCAACTTCCTGCGCACGAGGCGGCAGGGTTCGCCATTTGACGATCTCTGCCGGCGCAAAGAACCGACTGGCAATCGCTTCCGCATCGGGCATGGGCCGAATCAGCTCGATGTCGACGCCCACGTCCATAGGCGCAGGAGCGATTGCGATCAACGTCAGCTCGTGCGAGTGCGAGACGTTGAACGATAACGTGCGGCCGTGAACGCCTGTCAGTGCTGGCTTACCGTGTGTGCCATAGGTGAACGAAACCATCGCAGGATCCGCGTCAAGGTACTGTGCCAAAAGACAGCGCAGCACACCGCGGGCCCAGGTGAACCGTCTGCGGTCCCGCTCGAAGTGGAAGCGGGACGCTCGCAGGCGCTCGTCTGACGAAAGGATTGCAGCCAACTCGTCGATCAGCGACTGTTCCTCAGCCAAAGTGACGGACCACAGATCGACTGCGCATTCTTGCACTGAGACCGGATTCAAGTGCGTTCGCCAAGACATGAATGACATCTCGGTGTCCTTACGAACTACGTCGTCGATCCATAGAGGCAAATGACGCTCACGCAGGACCGGGCACGAACGTCAAGCGTTGCGATCGACAGTCGGCGGATCCGGCGGAGTGTACGATCGGCGGATGTTCAAGTTTCTTCGAGAATCGTACATGAATGGACGAGCGCTTCCGCAATCGGCCTTGCGCCGCGATCACTTCGCGGAAGCCTCCAACCTGGCACCCCGAGCGCCCTCTGCGGCATCCAGCCCGTGACTATTAGCCGGTTGACGTGTGTCGATTCGGTAGAGTCCGAGGACCGACCGCGCGCGCCAGGAAACCTGCCGTACATCGCGGCGAAGGGGAATTGTGTGTGATCGTCCCCGAGAATGCCGCCCAAGGCTGCGCATACGGTCGAACGCATTCGTCCGCGGATCGAATCATTCCGTTGGGGCGCGAATGGGAGTGCCGCAGATGCTCGAGGTCACCCTCAGCCTGGGCGCGTGTATCGCTAAACCCGGAGAGTCTGTCGGCAGCCGGCTGGGTCGGGCGGACTAGAACCTGTACGAAGCCAACGCGAGGGGCAGAACTGCGTGTTCTCTTGGGGTCGCGCGTCGGCAGATGTTCGAAAGTTCGCATCCACGCGGCCTTTTCTCATGCGTAGACGCGACCCTCAGATCGCTCAGTAGCAAAAATCCCAACATTCTGAGTAAATTCGACCGGCATTGTCCGGAATGCCGATTGCAAAATTGTCGACTCGGCCAAGCTGCGTGCTCGCTGGAAAGGATTCGCAAAAAGACGATGGAGATCAGATTCATCTCGTCTCTGACGGCGGAAGACGAGGAACTTTTCGCACCCGCGGTCCTCAAGGCGGCCACTGCCTTGCTCGATCAGCTGCCGCTCGCGTACACCATCCGCATCGAGACGACCGGCGCACAGGTGTATCAACACACCCATGTCGGCCCTGACGTGCGTGAGGTTGGGGTGGACGCGCCGAATGGGTTGAAGTCCTCCGCTACGCACATGTTGCGCGGCTCGGCGAGATAGCGGGGTCCCCTCCTGTTCGCATCGGTCGCTTGCGAGCGCAGGCGAGCATCTGGCGCTGGCCAGCTGTCGGCAGTCGAACTCAGAAGGAGAATCGAGATGGTGATGGCAGGTGCGACTGCGGGAGCGAGCGAAAGCGAGGACCAGAAGTCCGAACCTGAACGAGTTCACGATCGCATGGAATGCCTCTCGATTGCGGCGGACCGTCGCCCCAGCCGACGCCTCAGGCAGCCCGATCGCTCCGGTTTCATCGGCGCTGATTCGTGGATGGTTGGCGAGTACGAGAGCTAGCCCGCTCACCGTCGTCGGTTCGGTCACCTCCAACAGCTACGCGGCGCCCTTCCCTGGGGCTACGGGAAGTCCCGTCACACACAAATAGCCTGAACTCGGAAACAGAAAAAGCCTGGCGGGCCGGCTTGCGACCTCGCCAGGCGTTGAACAACTCCGGTTTACTGGTGGTCGTAGCCCTTACTGCCGTCGAAGAGCGAGGTGGCGACCCGGTAGGCCGAATACGTAACCGGCGCCGCGACGTAGATCCGCTCCCGGAGCCGACCGATGGTCGTCGGGCGATACCAGTTCTGCTTGAAGGTGATCTTGCCGCCGTCGATCTTGAACGGATCGGGCTGGTTCGAACCGCCGTCCTCCCACGTGAATGCCAGCATCGGGCGCGGTGCGTCGGTGAAGTTCGGCATGCCACGGTGCCACACGTTCGACGTGCGGACCAACACGTCGCCCCGCTTCATCTCGATGCGGAGGCTCTTGCGGGCGACTCCCTCGAGGGCGAACCTCCAGTACTTGTAGAACTTCTTATGGCTCCCCGGAATCATGTCGATTGCGCCGTTCTGGATGGTGGTGTCCACGACCGCGACGTTCGCAATCATGAAGTGATCGAGATAATTCCGATCGGCGTGATAGTGCTGGGCGACGCTATGCGGCATGTTGAAGTTGCAACCGACGTTCGGGCGCCGGGTCGCCTTCGGAAACAGCGTCTTCACGAGATCAATGATGCCGTGCTGCTCCAAGGCCTCGTAGGCGAAGCGCGATTCCTCGCCGGGAAAGCAGTTGAGGTGACCGCTTATGGTGCCTCCCCCGACCAGGAGACGACCCGAGCGGCGGGCTTCCTCGAACTCCTCGGACAGCCGCGCGTGCAGGCTCTTGAGGCGCTCGGCAGAGACCACGTCCCGAAAAACCAGATAACCATCCTCGGCGAATGTCTGTTTCAATTGCTCGACGTTTGGCAGCCGAACGAGCGTGGCAGACGGCTCGAGATCGTTCAGGATGGACTCAGCGACTTGCGACATTCTTCTTTGCTCCGTAGAGTGATCCCGGCACCGGACGCAACCACACCCGCTGGAGTGCCTGAAAGGTGCGTGAACACGCTGACGCGGTCGCGGAGGTCACGTTGGTGCCGACGCGATCTGTCGCACAGCCCCAACAACCGGTCTCGTTTTGTTGTCTTCGCGGTGCAAAGCTCGATCCTTTTCAACAGAGCGGGGCACGTGCGGCCTCCTCGCCTTCCCGGGCTTCTGAAGTGCGTGAGGAAAAAACGTCCGCTGTCTGGAGCTTATCGTGTGTTGCGAACCGGCGGAGGCTGGTGAGCAGCTGGGGTGAGGGCTCTGGCGCCAAGGTTAAGTTTCTCGCCTGTCGAAGAAATGTCCGCCTTTTGGCGGATTTAGTCATCCCATTTGGAGACTTTCATCCTGCGGCTGAGCATCGGTTCGGACGATGGCTTGATTCGGAGAAGGTTCTTCCAAACCGTTTAGCCGGCAGAACTTTTGCTCAGGTGTGAACAGCGTACGAGTTTGATCATCGGCTTCTGACCAGGCATTCTCCATGTACCAGCACTTTTACGGCTTGCGCGAGTTGCCGTTCGAACTCACGCCCAATCCCAAGTACCTGTTTCTAACGCGACAGCACAGGGAAGCGCTGAGCACGTTGATCTATGGACTCTCAACGGGGAAAGGGATCACAGCGCTCATCGGCGAGGCCGGAACGGGAAAAACGACGCTCCTGCACTCCGCACTCCGGTCCGATCAGTGCGGCAACATCAACTGTGTCTACCTGATGAACCCGACGCTCACACGCGAGGAGTTCGTGGAGATGCTCTCGGTGAGGTTCGAGCTCACTGCGCACGCCGCGCGCTCGAAGGCCGCTCTCCTAAACGAACTGGAACTGGTGCTCCGGGAGCGCCGCAGCCGCGGACAGATCACCGCTCTCGTGATCGACGAGGCCCAGAGCCTCAGCAGCGAACTGCTCGAGGAAATTCGTCTCCTGGCCAACAGCGAGACGACCACGGAGAAGCTGTTGCCTCTGGTCCTGGCCGGGCAGCCTGAATTGCGGGATCGCCTCAACCGGAAGGAACTACGCCAACTCAAACAGCGGGTCACGCTTCGCTGCGAGATTGCGCCGTTCAACCAACAGGAAACTGCGGCGTACATCGCGTCCCGCATTCGAACCGCGGGCGGAGATGCAGCAAAGGTGTTCACCCGCGAGGCAGTCATGCTCATTCACGAGCGGTCGGGAGGCATCCCGCGCACGGTCACGGTCATGTGCGACAACGCGCTCCTGACCGGATTCGGGCTCGGCCGTCAGCCCGTAAACTACGAAACGGTTCTCGAAGTCGCCAACGATCTCGACCTCCACGCACATCGTGATCACCGTGATCACGATGTGGAGGCCGCTCCGCCGGCCAGGGATGCGGATGCGCCAGTGGCGGACAACGGCATGAGCGACCCGATCGCATTTGAAGCGACGTACGGCGAGGCGGCTGACAACCGGGCCGCGCATTTCCAGGACACCCATGAGCGGCCCGTCATCAGCCTACCGAAAACGAGGCCTCGGTTCTCCCTTTTTGGAAGTCGCTGAATCTGAATCATGAGCAGAATTGATGATGCCTTGAAGCGGCTGGCGGGGGCCGCGTCCGCCGAGTCGCGGACGGTCGCCGGCCTGGATCGGTACGCGTCCGAGGGTCCTCCTCGAACGGTCGAAGAGCCGGAGCGCTCGCCCCGCGTGGAAGCGCCGAAGGTCGCGAAGTTTGCGGCGCCCGGTCCACGTCCGATCGAGCCCCCCAAACCGCCGGTCGCACCCGTGACCGAACCCGCGGCCACTCGGGTGATTTCGATCGAGGGCAAATCGGAGGCACCCGAGGCCGAGACGGAACCGCTCGTGGACGTCCGGCAGTTGATCGACTATGGCGCCTTCGTCGCAAGATCGATTGGCCGGCACAAACTGCTCGCGGCGGCCACCATTGTGCTGGTCATCGGCCTGACCACTGCCGCGGCGCTGCTGCTTCCGAAGACCTACTACGTTCAAACGAAGCTGTTCGCCCAACGGAATGCGGTCATGACGGCGCTCAGCAACCCTGGACGTGCGGTGCCGTGGGACGCGGACGCGCCGACTCGGGCGGCGGCCGAGACAGTGTTACGGCGCGACAATCTCATTTCGCTGATAACTCAGACCGATTTGATCCGGGAGTGGGATCAGCGCCGGGCACTACTCCTCAAGCTCAAGGACTGGGTGGTAGCCAAGGCGACCCGATACGAACTAACGCCGGACGACAAGCTCGACATGATGGTCGGTCTGCTGGAACAGCGGATGATCGTCTCGGCGGGCCCGGTCGGCGACGGCACGGTCACGATCGAGCTGGCCTGGCCTGACGCTGAAATGGCCTACAAGCTGGTGCAGGGCGCGCAGCAGGCGTTCCTCGACGCACGACAAGTCGCCGAGACGGCAGCCATCGGCGAGTCGATCGCGATTCTCGAGCGGTACTCCGCGTCGCTGCACGAAAGCATCAACCGCACCCTCGCTGAGCTCGAGCGCGCTCAGTCCAAGGGGGGCCCAGTACGAACGTCCTCCCGGGTCGCGCGTGCCACTCGTCAGCCCGTGAGCGCGGTGCCGGCGATCGTCGCCTCACTGGGCGTCCCGCAGCTTGCGGATTCGGTCGCCGCGGATCCCGACCTGAATCGACTGAAGTCGACCTTGTCGACGAAGCGCCAGGAGCTCACACGGATGGAGGACACGCGCCAGCGCCAGACTGCCGAACTTCAGGGCAGACTCGCCCAGCTCCGGACGGTCTATACCGCCAACCATCCGAGCGTGTTGTCCGCCCAGCAGAATCTCGCGGGCGTGAATCAGGAACAGCCCCAGGCACTTGCGCTCGCCGCTGAAATCGAGGAGTTACAGGCGGAATACGACAAGAGGCTGGCCGACGCCACCGACCTCCAGATCAAGGAAGAGCTCGCCCGCCGGTCGGCGGCTGCTGCGACGGCAGCTGTGAACAACACGCCTTCGGTCGTCCAACCGACACCCGAGCCGCCGGTGATTCCCAGGGTGCGAGCGACTGATTCGGAGACGGAGTTCGCCAGTCTCCGGCTACGCTCGGAACTCAATCAGCTGGAAAGCGTGCTCGAGCGAACTGACGGCGCGCGAATCGAGCTCGCCGTTTCGCAGGCCGCGTTCAAATACCGCTACAGCGTCATTCGACCGGCTCAGGTGCCGCGCGATCCCGTCGCACCGAACCTGAAGATGATTTTCGCGGCGGGCTTCGTGGCGAGCCTGTTCCTCGCCTTGGCGGTGGTTGTGTGCAAGGACCTGCTCAGCGGCAAGATTCTCGAAACCTGGCAGGTCGAACGGCAGCTCGGCCTGCCGGTGATCGGGACCCTGAGGATGGCGTGAACAGTACGGCGTCGACGTCCTGGGCTGAATCGCCCGCCGGGCGTCCGTGGCTGATGCTCGGCCTGCTGCTGTTCAGCAGCCTCGGGACGATTGCGGCAACCGTGCTGGGGAACGGCAACATCTTCGTCGCGGTCACTCCACTGTTACTGGCGAGCTCGGCGGCGCTGGTCTGGTTCCTGCCGCTGCGGTTCCCAATCTTCGTGCTGATGTTGCTGGGGCTCACGATTGATTCGGCCGGCGAAGGCCCATGGAACTCGCCCCTCGCCCAGGTCGGCATGCTGCTTCACGTCAACCTGGCCAAGTCCGTTCCCGGTACGGGGCTGCCCTTCCCTGGCGTGTACATCCTGTTTGCGATTCTGCTGCTGATTCACGTTCACCGCACCCTCTCCCGGATTCCGACCGACTCCCGTGATCGGAAACCTCCCGCAACGGTGCTCCTGCAAGCCCTGGCGGTGTCCTTGCTGACAATCGGCGGGTTATGTCTGCTGGGATTGCAAGGCGGCGGGAACATGAAGATGGCCAAGATCCAGGTGCAGACCTACGCGGTCGTGCTGATCATCGCCTATCTTTGCGCGATGACCCTGCGCGGTGTGCGCGATTACCGGATCATGGGCGCCATCGTCATTGCTGCCGCATGTGTGAAGTCGGTGATCGCCCTCCTGGTCGCGCACGTGATCGTCCCGGTCCCGAGGGGGGAATACGCCACGGCGCATGGCGATTCGCTCCTGTTCGCGTGCGCGACCGTGATCCTGATCATACGCCTCGCCGAGAACCCGGTCGGCCGGAACCTGCTGGCGTGCGCCGTGTTCCTGCCGCTCATCGGCGCTGGAATGGTCGCAAATGATCGCCGCCTCGTTTGGGTGGAAGTACTCCTCCCGCTCGTGATCTACTGGCTGATCAGCCACCGATCGCAATTCAAGCGCTTACTGGCGCGTGGAATGCTCCTCGCATTGCCGGTGATCCTGCTCTACATCGCGGCCGGATGGAACTCGCAGTCCGAGGTCTTCGCCCCGGTCCGCACGCTTCGATCGGTCGGTGACAGCAATGTCGATTCGTCGACGATGTACCGGGACATCGAGAATTTCAACCTGCTGATGACGCTGCGCCAGAATCTGCTGACGGGATCGGGGTTCGGTCACCCATTCGTCGAGCAGGTGGTCCTTCCCAACATTTCGTTCTTCGAAGAGTACCGCTACATGCCGCACAACAGTGTCCTGGGGTTGTGGGCATTCAGCGGACCCCTGGGCTTCAGCGGTCTCACCGCCGCGCTGGTGGTCGCGATTTATCTGGCGGCGCGGAGCTATCAGTACGCGCGGCTCCCCGATGAACGCGCGACGGCGGTCATGGTGATCGCGACGATCGTGATCTACATGGTCCATTGCTGGGGGGACATCGGCTTTTCCGAGCGTCGCACGCTGTATCTCGTCGGGCCGGTC
>Ga0075418_10010615_pt1 | contig 10312 bp, 9 predicted proteins | sample SoiMetdeltSBSDD2_FD_81776 | JGI IMG/M metagenome (GOLD analysis project Ga0075418, IMG submission 81776) | Bulk soil microbial communities from a Populus tree surrounding site in Tennessee, USA - Soil MetaG P. deltoides SBSDD2 | ecosystem: Environmental > Terrestrial > Soil > Tree plantation...
AGTCCCAGAGGCGCGCATCGGCAGGAGGCGGCGCATCCCCGACGGAGACGACGATGCCGTCGCGCACCACGATCGTGGCGCGGTCGAGCACTTTCCCCGGCCGGACGACCACCCGCGCACCCATGAGTGCATGCACGCGCGGCGTTCGGTCCTCGAAGGCCGAGGCCCCCGCGGCCACGAGGACGAGCCATCCCAGGATCAGGCCAGCGATGCGCGCATGCGAACGCGTCATTCGGGCTCCAAGTGCGAGATCACGAGTCGCCACGGCCATTGGCAAACGCGCCGCAGCACGCCTCAACCATCGGGGTAGGCTCACTGTACGCGCGCGCGCGGTGCGGCGCAAGCCGCCTACTCGCCGGGGCGCAACGGACGCAGCACCCGGCAGGGGTTCCCGGCGGCGACGACGCCGGCGGGAACGTCGCGCGTGACGACGCTGCCGGCGCCGATGATGGCGCGGCTGCCGATCGTGACGCCCGAGAGGATCGTGCAGCTGGTGCCGATCGAAGCCCCCGCGCACACGCGCGTCGGCTGCACCGTCCAGTCCGCCTCGGTCTGCAGCCGGCCCTCGGCGGTGGCGCGCGGGAACCGGTCGTTGATGAACGAGACATTGTGGCCGACGAAGACGTCGTCCTCGATGGTCACGCCCTCGCAGACGAACGTATGGCTCGAGATCTTGCAGTTGCGCCCGATGATGGCGTTCTTCTGGATCTCGACGAAAGCTCCCACCTTCGAGCCATCGCCGATCGTGCAACCATAGAGGTTGACGAAGGCGAAGATCTTGACGTCGCGCCCCAACTTCACGTCGGGTGCGATGCGCTGGTAGTCCATCCACACTCCGATCGGCAAGCACTGGGGGCATATGGTACACGCGGCGGGATTGGAGTGTCATGTGAGCTGTCACTCCGTGGAGCATGCACCTGTGATTCTCGAGCCGGAGGGGCGCCATGGAGTTCGAGGGCCGCAAGCCTAGTAACGCCAGATGGCCTTGGCGTACACACCCCGCGGCACTTCGGTTGCGTGAGCGCTCGTCACCGCACCCCCGAACTCCGGATGCTGCGGTTCGAGCAGGTTCTGGCCCACTACGGTGAGCCGGAGCCGCGGCGCCAAGGGAAATTCCACCCGCAGATCGAGCCGCGTGTAGTCCGGGATGTCCTGACCGGGCAAGGTGTCGACATAGAAGCCCATCGCGTCCACATCCACCGATCCAGGTAAATCGACCTCGGCGCGCAGCTGGATCTGCTGCGACGGGTCGTTGCCCTCGGCGATGTCGCCGCTCGCGTCCAAACTCCCCGGCTCACGATCGAACTCGACTTCCAGCCATGTGTAGCCGCCGACGAAACGAATGCGATCGGTGACCTCCCAGCGCGCCGCGAGCTCGACGCCCCACGTTCGACCCGAGCCGAGATTGGCGAAATCCAAAGGCCGCAGGACGTGCGTCGGCGGTGGTGCATCGCGAATTTCGCCCTGGCCGGGTTCGATGGTGCCGAGCTCATCGTAGACGTTGTAGAAGGAGGCCACGTCCAGCAGCAGTCGCTGCACAGGGTGGAGGCGCATCCCCAGCTCCCAGGCCACGAGCTCGTCGGCTGCGAGCTCCGGATTCCCGACCAAGGCGATGACGTTGAGCGTGTCGCGCACGGCGAAGGTGCCGAGGACGAAACGCACGTCCGACTCGACCCGGGAGGGGGTGCGAACTGCACGCGACACTGCGCCCCAGGCAGTGAAGCGCCGATCGGGTGTCCAGCGCACGCGCGCGCTCGGCTGGATCTCGCTGCCGGTGTAACTGTTGTGTTCGAACTTCGAGCCGAGGGTCAGCCGGAGGCGCTGCGGGACGAGGCTGATCTCGTCCTGCACGAATGCGCTGACCAGGTGATCGCGGCGCTGCGGTGGATCCAGAGAGACGACGAAAGTGTTGTCGATGTCGTCCTGCGTCATGCGGTAACCCAGGCCCCAGACTATTTGATGTCGCCGGCCGACGCCGGCCTCCTGTTCGAAATCGACGTCCAATGTGTTGCGCTCTTCCCCCAGTCGCCGGCCCCGTCTTTCGGTGCGATCGAAGTAGAGCTGGAGCGTGGTGCGCAGGCCGGGCGAGAAGGCCCGAGTCCAGCGCGCGATCGCATTGCCGCCGGCCACTTCCGCGAACGTGTCGAGCGTCTCGGTGAACGGGGGATCCGCCGTGCTCTGGGTGATCGTCCGCCCCATCTCGCCGGAGTAGACGTCCCCTTGCAACGTCCAAAGATCGGTCGGACGGCGCTGCCAATCGAGCCTGAATCCGCCGTGCCCCAGCCACCAGCCGTCGGCGGCGGGGTCACCCCCGGCGGTCAAGAAATCGTCCACCTCGTGGTAGCTGCCGAAAGCCCTGTAATGCACTTCGCCGCTGGCGCGCCCGCCGTACCGCACGCTGCCCAATATTCGCTCGACGTTGCCCGTCCCCGCACCCACCAGCCACCCGGCTGTTCCTGCGGCGCTCTTGGTGATGATGTTGATCACACCATTCACGGCGTTGGCGCCCCACAGAGTGGCCCCGGGACCGCGGATGACTTCGATGCGCTCGATGTCCTCCAGCACGAGGTCTTGGACGTCCCAGTAGACGCCGCCGAAGAGCGGCGTGTAGATGCTGCGGCCGTCCGTCAACACCAGCAGCTTGTTGGCGAACTGATTGTTGAACCCGCGCACGGTGATCGCCCACTCGCTGGCGTTCGTGCGCGCGACCTGCATTCCGGGCACGAGGCGGAGCGCCTCGGCGACGCTCGTCGCGCCCGAGCGGCGCAAGTCGTCCGCGGTGAGCACGAAGATCGCTGCACCAGCCTCGAACAAGGGTTCCTCACGGCGGGAAACGCTCGTAACCTCGATGTCCATCAACTCCTCGAGGCTCAACTCCGCGAGTTGCGCCAGGCTGTCGGGCTCCCCGGCCGCGCCGGACGCCGGAGCCCACGCGCTCATGCCCGCGATGCAGGCGAGCGCGGCGAGCGCGGCAGAACGAATGTGCGCGCAGATTCGGAGCGATGGATTTCGGGCTCTCATTCTCCTCCGTGGTCTCGCGGTCGACTCGTGCGGCACGTGTCAACGCCGGAGGAGGACCAGCTTGCGGGAACCCTGCACCTGGGGCGTGCGCAAGCAGACGAAGTAGATCCCACGACCTGCGGCGGTTCCGGCGGCGCTTCTCCGATCCCACCAGCGTAGATGCTCGCCGGCCGGGTGCCAACCGTTCGCCAAAGTTCGTACGTGACGGCCCGCCACGTCGAAGATGTCCAGCCGCACCATGCTGCCGCCGGACCCGACTCGGTAGCGGAGCGGGACCGGCCCGCCGTCCGTCGGTTCATGCGGAAGAGCGAGCGTGATGATCGCAGCGCTGCTTTCGCCAATGTCGCTGGTCACCGGGGCGAGCTCGTAGGCTCCCATGTCCACGACGGCCGTGCCGTCGAGATCGCCGTCGAGGTTGCGCGGGTTCCCGGCCAAATCCGTGGTGACGGAAGCAGCGAGGACGGTATCGTTTCCCACGTCGACGCAAGGTGAGCCCGTCAGGATTCGATAGTTTCCGCTCGGCGCCGACACGAATTGAGGATCGGCGGCGATGTTCCCCGTCCCGCTGAACCCGCCCTCGACATCGCTGTAGGAGACTTGAGCCAGAACGGCGATCGGGGTGGAGTTGTTGCCCCAGATCACCGTGTTGGCCACGGTGGGCGACCCTTCGATTCCTCCTCCTACGCCGGCCGGCTGTCCCGCTCCCCCTGCGGCGGCGGCGACGTTGGCTGCGATGGTGCAGTTCAACACCTCGCTCGTCAGCAATCCCCCGTGCCAGGCCGCGCCGTTGCCGCCACGTCCGGGACTGGGAATCGGGAGAGCGACGCCGAAACCGGCGGCACCACCCGTGCCGGTGCGATTGCGCGCGAACAGACAATTGATCGCCTGCACGCCCGCCTCCGTGCGCAGCCCGCCGCCATCTCCGCCGTTGCCTCCATCCTCGCCGAAAGTCTGACACGCGAGCGGAGGGACGCACACGACCCCGCTGCCCCCCTGCCCTCCCACTCCCGTCTCATTATCGGCGACGATGCACTGCTCGAGCGCGACGCTCGAGTTCACCCCGACGTGGATGCCGCCTCCGGAACCACCGCTGCCTCCCGCGGTTCCCACGGTGCCCGAACCAACGAAACCGTCGCCGCCTTTCCCCGTGCGGTTGGACTGGATGGTGCAGCCGATGAATCGAGGCGAACCGTTCGTGACGTAGACGCCACCCCCATCGCCGCCGTCACCGCCCGCCACGCCCAGGGTTCCCGGCGATCCGTTCGCGGTGCGATTGTCGGAGATGACGCAATCGACGATCGTGGGACTGCTGCCGGAAACGTAGATGCCGCCACCGGCGGAGACATGGAATCCGCGCTTGATGGTGAAGCCTTCGAGGCGCGCGCCGGTACCTTCCGCGTTGGCGAACACGAAGACGCGCCCGGCGTTCTCGGCGTCGATCGTGCACGTAGCCGCCCCACTCTGCGAGCGCACCACGATGTCCTTGCCGCCGAAACTCAGGTTGCGATTGCCCGCTCCAGTGTATGTCCCGGACGCAACGAGAACCGTGTCGCCATCCGTCGCCGCCGTGATGCCAGCCGAGAGCGTGGGTTGCTGGCTCGGCACTTGGACCACGAGCGCTGCAACGACGACAGGCTGGTTCCAGGTGCAAAAAAGTACGGCGACGGCGATGGAGCGCCGACAGCCTCGCGACCAGGCGTCTGCGACCTGCATGTGGCAGACCTCCAGCGATGATTCTATCAATCTACGCTCGGTCGAATATGAAGACTTCTTCATGATCGCCGCGGGCCAAGACTCGCAGGCCGCGTGGTCCGGGGCGGCAGGGGCTGCGGGGCCTGGTGCGGCGAATCCTGGTCCGCGTCGGGCAAGCGTAGGCAATAGCCCGTGCCGCGGATGGTGTGCAGGAGCTTGAGCGGGGAATCGTCGTCGATCTTGCTCCGCAGACGGAAGATGTGCACTTCGATCACGTTGGACATGGGATCGAAGCTGTAATCCCAGACGTGCTCCATCAGCATCGTCCGCGTGACCACGCACCCGGCATTGCGCATCAGGTACTCCAGGATGGCGTATTCCCGGTTGGTGAGATCCAGCCGCTTGCCGCCTCGTCGCACTTCGTGGCGCAACGGGTCGAGCTCCAGATCGTCGACCTTGAGGACGGTGGTCACCCCTCGATCGCGCCGTCGCAGGAGCGCCCGGACGCGCGCCGACAATTCCTCGAAATGAAATGGCTTGGTCAGATAATCGTCGGCGCCGCCATCGAGACCCGCCACCTTGTTCTGCACATCCTCCTTCGCCGTGAGGATCAGGATCGGCATCGTCTTCCCCTCGCGCCGCAACGTGTGCAGAACCTCCAGGCCATCTCGTTCCGGCAGATGCAAGTCCAGCACGATGGCGTCGTAGTCCTCGGTGCGCCCGAAGTGCAGCGCTTCCTCGCCGTCCGCTGCCAGGTCCACCGCGTACTGCTGTTCGCGAAACCCGCGCCGGATGAAGTTCGCCACGCCGGCGTCGTCCTCGACGACCAGGATGCGCATCGGGCCTCCTTCGCTCTCGCCTCGCACTTGCCCTGGGTTTCCCGGCCCGCGCCGGCTCAGACCAGATGCCGCTCGATGTGTTCGATGAGCTCGGCCGTGCGCAGGGGTTTGCGCACACAAGGCAGCCCATCGACCTCGCGCGACACCAGCTGATCGCGCGGGCCCGCCGACCACAGCAGCACGGGAACGTCGCGCAGCTCGTCTTCTGCACGAATCGCGTTCAAGATTTCTTCGGCCCGCATGTCGGGCATGATCAGGTCGAGCAAGATCAGGTCGGGCCGGAACCTCTGGGCCGCCTCCAGTGCTCGGCGGCCTTGATTCTCCACGTGCACGTCGAAGCGTCCAGTGCGCTCGAGGTTGAGCTTCAAGAGTCTGGTCGTGCCGGCCTCGTCGTCGAGGACCAGGATCCGCTTCCTCGGCATCAAACCGCCTCCGGGACGGTGAAAGCGACGACCGCTTGCGCTCCACACTCGGGAAGGTTGCGGACGCCGAGGCGACCCCCGTGCAGTTCCACGATCTTCTTGACCACTGCGAGCCCGAGACCGGTGGCCTGCCCCGTCTTCCGCGTGGTGAAGAACGGGTCGAAGATCTTGTGGAGATGCTGGGGCGCGATGCCCGTGCCCGTGTCCTCGACGGTTGCGATCACCAGGATCTCGTCGGGGGGAAATTCGCCGCAAACGTGCGCCGTCGCGCAAGCCTCGGGCCGCCCGAACTCCGTGCGCATCCGGAGCGTGCCGCCGTCCGGCATGGCTTGGACCGCATTCAAGAACAAATTGACGAACACCTGCTCGATCTTGTTGCGGTCGAGACGAAGAACGGGAAGATCCGGCGCCAGATCTCGCGCGATCGTCGCACGTCGCTTGGCGCACTCGAGGCGCACGAACCCGAGCGCGGCGTCGACCGCATCGTTGAGCTGCAGTTCCTCCAGCGCCAGGTCCCCAGGCGCCGAGAAGTCCAGGAGGCCAAGAATGACGCGGTTCGCGCGCTTCACGGCGTCATCCATGTCGCGCAGCACGCTCACCAGCTCTGGATCGCCCGTCCCCAGATGCCGTTCCAGATACTCGACACCCATGAGCAAGGTGGTCAGCGGGTTCTTGACCTCGTGGGCCACTCCCGCCGCCAGGGACCCCACGGACTCCATCTTCGCCGATTGAATGAGCTGCAATTGCGTCTGCCGCAGCTCACGGTGGGATTTCTCGAGCGAGCGCAACGTGCGTTGGAGATCTTGTTCCCTTCGCGCCAGGTCGAGGTTGGTTTGTCGGAGCTGGTCCTCGGCGCGCTTCTTTTCGCGCTGAATCTCGCGCTGTCGCAACGCTTGGAGGACGGACGCCGGCAACCGTTTCAAGCTCCCCTTCAGAATGTAATCGTCGGCCCCTGCGCGCATACAGACGACAGCGATCTCCTCGCTCTGCGTACCGGTCACGAGGATGAAGGGAATGCAGAGCTCCTGTTGACGCAGAAACCCCAGTGCCTCTGGGGCCGAAAACTGCGGCAGGAGATAATCGGCCAAGATCAGGTCGGGATGGAAGGTGTGGACCGCGGCTTGAAAGCTCTCGCGATCAGCGACGCGGTGGGAAGTGAATTGCAGCTGCGCGCGACGCAGCTCCGCTTCCATCAGCTCGGCATCGGTGGCCACGTCTTCGAGAATGAGCAAGCGGATTTCCGTCGCTCGATCCAGAGGCAGGTCGTCGACCGATGCGGCCGGCAAGGTGGTGCTGCTGGGTTCGACCATGCCCTTCTTCCTCTTGCGACCGGGTGCCGATCGCCACGTTCGCGGCGGCGAGATCGGAGTCAAGTCGGCACCGTGTTCCGCTGCAACCAGTAGAGCCCCAGATCCGAGACCGTTTTCTCGTACTCGTCGAATTGCACCGGCTTGACGATGTAGCTGTTGACTCCCAGCTCGTAGCTCCGGAGCAGGTCGCGCTCTTCGCGCGACGAGGTGAGAACGACGGTTGGGATGCGCTTCGTGCGTTCGTCCGACTTGATCCTCCGCAGCACCTCGAGGCCGTCCACCTTCGGCAGCTTCAAATCCAGGAGGATCATCTTCGGGACATGCGGTCCCTCTGGTCGCGGCGGAGAATCTGGAAACAGGACCGACAGCGCCTCGGCACCATCCCTCACCACGAAGACGTTGTCCTTCGCGGTGACCTTCCGGAGCACGCGGAGCGTCAGTTCGAGGTCGTTCGGATCGTCCTCGACCAGCATGATCTCGGCAGTCTGGCGATCCACGCCTCACCCCCTTTGGACCGCTCGCGCGGCGCCGTCGGGCGAACGATCGCGCGAACATCGTGTACTCGTACTCGAAGCATAGATCCGAATTGACCCTCGCTTCAATGGGCTAGCCTCCCGCTCCCGCCGGAAGCGGGATGGTGAAGGAGAAGGCCGCGCCGCGCCCCACCTCGGCGCTGGCCCAGATGCGGCCCCCGTGCTGGTGAACGATGCGCTGCACGATCGCGAGCCCGATGCCGTTGCCTTCGAACTCCTCCACGCTGTGCAGGCGTTGGAAGACGTTGAACAGCTTGTCGGCGAAGCGCATGTCGAAACCGACCCCGTTGTCCCGCACGCAGTAGACGGTCTCGCCCGCCTCCAGGCGGCTGCCGATTTCCACCCACGCATCGTCCTGCCGGCGAGTGAACTTGAGCGCGTTCGACAGCAGGTTCACCAGCACCAGGCGCAGCATCCCCCGATCGGCCATGAGCGCCGGCAGTGCCCCCCAGCGCACCTCCACGCGGCGCTCGGGCTCGAGTGCCAAGAGCTCCTGCATCACCTCCCGAGCCAGGCCGGACATGTCCACTTCGGACCAGGTGAGCGCGCGCCTGCCGTAGCGCGAGAACTGCAGCAGGTCGTCGATGAGCTGACCCATCTGACGCGTGCTCGACCGGATGACCTGCAGCAACCGCTGCGCCTCGGCGTCGAGGTCCTGCGCGTGCTCCTCCAGCAGGATCAGGGAAAAGCCATCGATGGCGCGCACGGGCACGCGCAGATCGTGTGAGACGGAGTAACTGAACGACTCGAGCTCCTTGTTCGCCGCCTCGAGCTGCCGCGTGCGCTCTTGCAACGCCTTCTCGTGCTCCTGCACCTGCTGCAGCATGGCGTTGAAGGTGTCGATCAGGGTTCCGATCTCGTCGGCGCCACCTTTGGCGACACGCAGCGAATAGTCCTTCTTCGCCGAGACCGTGGCGGCGGTGTGCGCGAGGTGCAGAATCGGCTCGGAGATGAGTTTTTGCAGCCTGGACGACAGCAGGAGGCCGACGACCGAAGACGACACGATGACGACCAGCACGATCTGCGCGTAACGGTCGAGACGGCGTCGCATGGCCTCCAGATCCGACAGGAGGTAGAGCGTGCCCAGTCTTTCACTCTGCAGGGTGATGGGGCGAAAGAGCGCCACGTGGCCGTTGTCGAAGCGTGGGCCTTCCGGCCCAGGCGGCGGCGCTCTGAAGTCGCTCCTTCGAACGTCACGCAAATAGGTCGCGAACACCTGGGCGTCGGCGCCGTAGATCGCGGCCGCGACGATATGGGGCTCTGCGCGCAGCGCCGCCAAGGTCTCCTTCGCCGCCGCTCGGTCGTCGAAGCTGAGCGCCGCGGTGCTGTTCGAACCGATCACCGCGGCGAGCACGGAAAGGCTGTCCAGGAGATTGCGCCGGAAGGTCACGACATCGTGCAACACGAACCCGGCGCAGACCAGCAGGATCGCCACCGTGTTGGTGCTCATGATGATCAGGATCATCTTCCGCTGGATTGCGAGGTCGCGGAATCTCATCTCAACGCTCGGGCTCCTTGCCCACCCTGTGGGCGAGACGCAGCATCTTCGAGCTGATCGTGAGCGCGGCGCGCTCGGCCGCGGCGGAATTGACCTCGAAACGCACCTTGTTCTCCTCGAGGAAGAACCGGACGATCCCGCCAAGGGCGGCGAACTCCGCGCTCTCGCCGACGGTCAGGACCGGCGACTCGCCGAGCGCCGCGAACAACCGTCGCAGCGGCTCGGGATCGGACCAGGTCGTGAACAGAATGTGACAGGAGGCGGGCCCCGGGTAGCTCTCGAAGCGACGAATGCGCACCGGTCTTCCCTGGAGCTTTTTGTCGCCGACCATGGCATCGATCGTCGCGCCGAACGGATCCTGTCCCAAGAGACCGATGACGAGCGCCGCGCTGCTGTCCTCGAATGCTTCGTGCGGCCAGCTGACGAAGCGACCGAAGTTGTAGAGAAACGCAGCCTTGACCTCGTATTCGGTGGGCGATGCCGGCTGCGATTGAACTCGCACCGGGATCGACGCCGCCAGCAGGAGGACGACCCACCACAGATCCAGACAGGCGTCGCGGCGTCCCCGGCTTCGGGGTGGGCCCGCGGCACATGTGCCATCCCGCTGCATGCATCTTCCCCTGCGACGTGGCCTGCACCTCAAGGCCCCGGAGCGTTCCTGCTGCCCTCCAATCCTCCGGCCTTCTCACAAGTCCATGGATATTCGAACACTTCCGGCTCCGAGTGTCCACCGGAGCGACGCTCGCGCTGGCTGAAGAATTTGTAATGTCCGTTTCATCGGCACGTCATGCTCCCTGCCTAGACTCGCCCTCGTACCGAAGTCCACAGAATTCGGCGATGGGTCGCGGCGAAACGCTGAGTCGCCGCGATCATTGCGGGCCACCAGGGGAGATTGTCCATGCAACCCAGTGTTTTTCGTGCGAGTCGTGGCATGCTTCTCACCATTCTCGGGTTCCTCTTCACCAGCACGATCGGGTTCAGAGCGTCGAGCGCCGAA
>Ga0075418_10010620_pt1 | contig 10307 bp, 7 predicted proteins | sample SoiMetdeltSBSDD2_FD_81776 | JGI IMG/M metagenome (GOLD analysis project Ga0075418, IMG submission 81776) | Bulk soil microbial communities from a Populus tree surrounding site in Tennessee, USA - Soil MetaG P. deltoides SBSDD2 | ecosystem: Environmental > Terrestrial > Soil > Tree plantation...
AGGAGGATGAAGAAGGAAATCCAGAGCGACATCCGTATGGGATGGAGCACGTTCGCCGGGCCCATGCCGGGTCCCGGGCCCGAGTCGCGGTTGAGGGAGCTCTCGAGACGGGCGAGGGCCCAGAGCTGGCCGCCCAGGAGGATCAGGACGACCGCGATGGCGGCGATCAGCAGGATCCAGAACGCGATTCTCTTCCCTTCCCGCCTGGGGGGCGAGGCCGCGGGGGAGGGAGCTTCATCCCGGATCGTCGACACCCCGCCCGGTTCGAAGCGCGTCGTGTGCTGGCGGAGCAGTTCCTGCAGCTCGTGACCCAGTTCCGCGTCTTCGACGCTGAGGGAGTCGACGTACCCCTGGCGCTGGGGGACAGGGAGTTCGATGCAGTGCTGGAAATGATCGGACAGCCGCCGGTAGCGATCCTTCGAGAGAGCCGGGTCCATCGCCGGCCTCCTTGGGAAGCGATCAGGTCAATCCCCGGTCTCCCCGCTCTCCCCAGGCTCGGATCAGGACCTCTAGAAGGCGCCCGCTGGCGCCTTGGAACCGGAGGCGATTCAATCGCTCGCCGTTCCCTTGCCTTCCAGTTCCTTCAAGACCCAGGCGCGGACCATGGTCCAGTGGCGCTCCACGGTGCGCGCGCTGACGCCGATGGCCGCGGCGATCTCCTTCATGCCCAGGCCGCCGAAATACCGCAGCTCGAGTATCCGCGCGTGGGTCGGTTCGAGCGTCGTGAGCTTCTTGAGAATCTCGTCGATGGCCAGGATCTCGTCCGGGCGGTCCAGCTGGACGATGAAGTCGTCGCGCAGCTCGACGCGGATGCGGCCCCGGCCGCCCCGCTTCTCCCGGTGCTTCGTCCGGTCGTGATCGATCAGGATCCGCCTCATCACCTGGGCGCTGACGGCCATGAAGTGGGTGCGCCCCTGCCAGTCGATCCGCGTCTGGTCCACGAGCTTGAGGAAGGACTCGTTGACCAGGTCCGTCGCGTGCATCGTGTGGCCGGTCGACTCGCGGCTCAGCAGGCGGGAGGCCATCACGCGGAGGTCTTCGTACAGCAGGGTTACAAGCCGGGGGAACCGCGACTGGTCACCTTTGGAGACGTCGTTCAAAAGGTCGGTGAACGTCGGGTCCGCCTTGAACATCAGGGGGGTGATTCTCGACCTCGCCCAGATGATTTGCAAGTAAACAATCTCGGTTTCATCCGAATCCCGCCGCTGGACCACGGTGCTCCTCCTACACATGTGAACCCGGCGCGGCTTCCCGCGGAGGTCCGGCCGACGAAGTACGCGACATTTCGAACCGGGGAGTGACAGGCCAGTTGGAATATGGAATGAGGAAGTGGGAATAGGGAATGGAATCGGGAATGAGGAATGTGGAATGAGGAGCGAGGAGCGAGGAATGAGGAATGAGGAATCCGGGGACCCGGAACTGGAAACCTTCGAACCGAATATGCTGCGGATCACACTCCGGACGTCGCGTAAGATCTTGGCGGTTCCGGCATGAGGCCGGGGTCGAACGACTCGCGTCAGGGGCGCTTGCACACATGCTTGGACGCTGGACTGTCTTGTTCGCGGCGGCGGCGTTCGCGGGTTGCGGGGATTCGGACAAGAACAAGGCGAAGGCGCCGCCTCCCCCGGTCGCGGTCAAGGTTGCCCGGGTCTTCCAACGAACCATCCCTCTCGTGATCGAGAACGTCGGCCAGACGCGGGGGTCCGTCGAAGTCGAGATCCGCGCGCGCGTCGAGGGGTTCCTGGATCGCGTCGCGTTCGAGGAAGGCCGCCCGGTGAAGAAGGGCGACCTCCTCTACGAGATCGACCCCAAGCCGCTCAGGGCGGCGCTCGATCGGTCGAAGAGCGACCTCGCGACCGCGGAAGCGGCGCACGCCAAGGCGCGCAACGACGTGGCGCGCTTCAAGCCGCTCGTGGAAAAGAACGCGATCTCCCGCCAGGAGTACGAGACGTCCGTCTCGATGGAAGAGGCCGCCGCGGCGCGGGTCGAAGCGGCCAAGGCCGGCGTCCGGTCGGCGGAGCTCGACCTCACGTACACGGTCATCCACTCGCCGATCGACGGCCTCGCGGGCAAGACCGAGATGAAGGCCGGCGCCCTCGTCGGCCGCGGGCAGTCCACGCTCCTGACGACGGTCTCGACGATCGATCCCATCCGCGCGCGGTTCTACCTGAGCGAGCGCGACTACCTGGCCATCGTCCGGAAGTACCGCTCGGAACCGGACGGGAAGGGGACCGAGGCGCCGTTCGAAATGGTCCTGAGCGACGGCTCCATCCATCCGCACCCGGGGAGCTTCGTCTTCATCGAGCGCGTCGTCGATCCGACGACGGGCACGATCATGGTCGAGGTCAACTTTCCCAATCCCGAGAAGGTCGTGCGGCCCGGCCAGTTCGCGAAGGTGCGGGTGCCCATCGAAACGATCAAGGACGCGATCCTGGTGCCCCAGCGCGCGGTCAGCGAGCTGCAGGCCACCTGGAGCGTCGCCGCGGTGTCGAAGGACAACATCGTCGAGATGCGGCCGGTCAAGATCGGGATCCGGTTCGGCAACCTGTGGCAGATCGAGAGCGGGCTCAAGCCCGACGACCGCGTCGTCGTGGAAGGCGTGCAGAAGGTCCGCAACGGCGTGACCGTGAATCCGACCGTCGTCGAGCTCGACGACAAGGGCGCCGAGAAGGCGCCGGACGCGCCGCCGAAGCCCCAGGAGCCGGCGCCGGGGTCGGGACACTAGCATGGGCCATTTCTTCATCAAGCGCCCGACGGTCGCGATCGTCATCTCGATCCTGACCGTCATCATCGGCACGATTTCCATGTCGCGGCTGCCGGTCGAGCAGTACCCCGCCCTGGCCCCGCCGACGATTCGCGTCGAGACGACCTACCCGGGCGCGGGCGCCGAGGTCGTCGAGCAGTCCGTGGCGACGCCGATCGAGCAGCAGATGAACGGCGTCGACAACATGATCTACATGAAGTCGCTCAACACGAGCGACGGCCGCCTCCAGCTCGACGTCACGTTCCAGGTCGGCATGAACCTGGACATGGCCAACGTGCTCGCCCAGAACCGCGTGTCGTGGGCGCAGGCGCGGCTGCCGCAGGAGGTGACGCGGCAGGGCGTCACGGCGAAGAAGCTCAATCCCAGCATCCTGATGGCGGTGTCGCTCTACTCGCCGAAGGGGACGTACGACTCCAACTTCCTGATCAACTACGCGATGATCAACGTCCGCGACGCGTTCCTCCGCGTCCAGGGCGTCGCGCAGGTCGACTTGTTCGGCGGCGCCGAGTACGCGATGCGGATCTGGCTGCGGCCGGACGCGATGGCGCGGCTCGGGCTCAACCCCTCCGACGTGCTCAACGCGGTGCGGGAACAGAACCTGCAGGCGCCCGCGGGGAACGTGGGCGGCGCCCCCGCGCCCCCGGGCCAGGAATTCACGTACACCGTCCAGACGCCGCCCCGGTTCATGAGCCCCCCCGAGTTCGACGAGATCATCATCCGGTCGAATCCCGACGGCTCGCAGGTCAGGCTCAAGGACATCGGCCGCGCCGACCTGGGCCAGGAGTTCTACAAGTCGTTCGGCCGGCTGAACGGCGGACCCGCGGGCGTGCTCGCGGTCTACCTGCTCCCCGGCGCCAACCAGGTGAAATCGGCCGAGGCGCTCTACGGGGTGCTCGAGACCCTGAAGAAGGGATTCCCCGACGACGTCGACTACCGGATCGTCTACGACACGACTCCGGCGGTCGTGGCGTCGATCGACTCCATCGTCCACACGCTCGTCGAGGCCGTCATCCTCGTCATCATCGTGGTCTTCATCTTCCTCCAGAACGTCCGCGCGACGATCATCCCGCTGCTGACGGTGCCGGTCTCCCTCTTGGGCACGTTCATCGTCTTCCCGATGATCGGGTTCACGGTCAACACGCTGTCGATGTTCGGCATGGTGCTGGCCATCGGCATCGTCGTCGACGACGCGATCGTCGTCGTCGAGGCCGTGATGCACCACATCGAACACGGGATGTCGCCGATCGAGGCGACGAGGAAGGCGATGGACGAGGTGTCGGGGCCCGTCATCGGCATCGCGTTGATCCTGTCCGCGGTCTTCATCCCGGTGGCGTTCCTCGGCGGCCTGACGGGGCGGCTCTACCAGCAGTTCGCGCTGACGATCGCGATCTCCGTCATGATTTCGGCGTTCAACGCGCTCTCGCTGAGCCCGGCCCTGGCGTCGCTGTTCCTGAAGGCGCCGTCCCAGAAAAAGAACCTGCTCCAGAAGATGTTCGGCGGCTTCAACACGGCGTTCACGTGGACGACGAACGGGTACGTCCGCGTGGCCGGCCTGCTGGCCCGCAAGGCCGTCCTCGCGCTCGCCCTCCTCGGCGTCGTGACGTGGGGCGGCCTGTCGTTCGGGAAGGTCCTCCCCCGGGGCTTCATCCCCGAGGAAGACCAGGGCCTGCTCATCGTCCACGTCCAGTCGCCGAACGCGTCGTCGCTCGACCGCACGGACCGGGTCTGCCGCAAGATCGAGGACATCATGAAGCGGGCCCCCGGGGTCGAAGCCTTCAACACGGTCGGCGGCCTCGCGATGCTCAACAACACGTTCACGCCGAACGTCGCGTCGATCCTGATCCGGCTCAAGCCGTGGGAGGAGCGCAAGGCGCCCGAGCTGCAGCAGAACGCGATCCTCGCCTGGCTCCGGAAGGAGCTGGCCACGCTTCCGGACGCGATCGCGTTCCCGTTCTCGATCCCGACGCTGCCCGGGTTCGGCGCCGCCTCGGGGTTCAACTTCATCCTCCAGGACCGCAGCGGCACCCTGACCGTCCCGCAGCTGGGGCTGGAGGCGGGGCGGTTCCTGGCCGAGGCGCGCAAGCGCCCCGAGCTGATGAACCTGTTCACGTCGTTCGACCCGACCACGCCCCAGCTCAAGGTGAACGTGGACCGCGACATGGCCCGGAAGCTCGGCCTCGCGATCGACGACGTCTACGTGGGCCTGTCGACGCTGATCGGCGGCTCGTACGTCAACGACTTCAACCGGTTCGGGCGGCTGTACCGCGTCTACGTCCAGGCGGAGGGCGAGTACCGGTCCAAGCCGGACGACCTCGGCCGGATGTACGTGAAGAGCCGGACGACCGGCCAGATGGTGCCGCTGTCGGCGGTCACGTCGTTCGAGCCGACGTCGGGCACCGAGCTCACGATGCGGTACAACCTCTACCGTTCGGTCGAGGTCACGGGCGCCGCGGCGCCGGGGTACACCTCGGGCCAGGCGATGGACGCGCTCGAGGAGGTCGCCCAGGCGGTGCTCCCGCCCCAGATGGGCTACGACTTCAGCGGCATGTCGTACCAGGAGAAGAACTCGCCGCCCTCCGGCCCCACGTTCATCATGGCCGTCGTCTTCGTCTTCCTCCTGCTCGCGGCGATGTACGAGAGCTGGACGCTGCCGTTCTCCGTCCTGCTCGGCACGCCGCTCGTGCTCCTGGGCGCGTTCTTCGGCGTCTGGTTCATGGGCCTCGAGAACAACGTCTTCGTCCAGGTCGGCCTCGTCATGCTGATCGGCCTCGCGGCCAAGAACGCGATCCTGATCGTCGAGTTCGCCAAGATGAAGCGCGACGCGGGCGCCCCGGCGTACGAGGCCGCCATGGAGGGCGCGAAGCTGCGCTTCCGGCCGATCCTGATGACCGCCTTCGCGTTCATCCTCGGCGTCGTCCCCCTCATGATCGCCACGGGCGCCGGCGCGGCGTCGCGGCAGGTCATGGGCACCGCCGTCTTCTGGGGCATGCTCATCGCGACGGTGGGCGGCGTCCTCGTGGTGCCGGCCCTGTACGTGATCATGGAGAAACTCTCCCGCGCCAAGAAACCGGCCGCGGCGCCGCTTCCCGAGGCGCCCTCCGTGGACCTGCCCTCGAGCGGGGGGCATGGAGCATGAGGCGACTCCTGTGGCTCGTGCCGCTCGGCCTGGCGTCGTGCATGGTCGGTCCCGATTACGAGCGGCCGGCCGTCGAGGCGCACGAGGAATGGCGCGACGGGCTCAAGGGCTCCACCAGCCTCGCGGACGTCCCCTGGTGGAACCTCTACAAGGACGAGGCGCTCGTCGCGATGATCAAGGGCGCCCTCGAGGCGAACCCCGACGTCCTCATCGCCATGGAACGCGTGACCGAGGCGCGCGCCCGCGCCGGTTTCGTCCGCGCCGACCTGTATCCGAGGCTCGACGCCGCCGGCAGCGCCGGCGCCCACAAGGTGTCGGAGGAGGTTTTGGACGCGCCGACGGCCCGCGATCCCAAGTTCCAGCATTACGAGATCCATGGCGCGCTCTCGTGGGAGCTCGACCTCTGGGGCCGCATCCGCCGCGGCGTCGAGGCGGAGGAGGCGCAGGTCCTTGCGGCCGAGGAAGGACGCAAGTCCATCGTCGTCGCGGTCGTCGGCGAGGTCGCCCGGGTGTACTTCGAGATGCGCGACCTGGACGCCCGCGCGGAGCTGGCGCGCGCGACGGTCGTCTCGCGCCAGGCGTACGTGGAGCTGGCCGAGGTCCGCTTCCGGGGCGGCGTGACCTCCGAGCTCGATTGGCGCCAGGCGCAGTCGGAGCTGGCCCGGACCAAGTCGATCCTCGCCGACACCGAGCGCGAGGGTCGGGAGAAAGAGAACGAGCTGTCGATCCTCCTCGGGCGGAACCCCGGGGCGCGCCCGCGCGGCCTCGCGGTCGACGCGATGCCCCTGCCTCCCGCCGTGCCGGCCGGCCTTCCCTCGCAGCTCCTGGAGCGGCGGCCGGACATCCGCGCCGCCGAGCAGCTGCTGGTCTCGGCGAACGCCCGCATCGGCGAAGCCAAGGCGCTGATGTATCCGCAGCTCTCACTGACGGTGGTCGGCGGGTGGCAGTCGACCGACGCGTCGAACTTCCTCACGAGCTCCGCGAGTTTCTGGGACATGATCGGCGGGCTCACGGCCCCGATCTGGGACTGGGGCAAGAACCGGTCGCGCGTCGAGGAGAACGAATCGCGCGCGCGGCAGGCGGTCATCCAGTACCAGGCGGTCATCCGCCAGGCGTTCCGGGAAGTGGAGGACGCGCTTTCCGCGATCCGCCGGTCGGCCGAGAAACGGGCGGCCCTCGACGACCGCGTGGCGGCCCAGCGGCAGGTCCTCGTCCTGGCCGAGGAGCGCTACCGCGGCGGCATATCGCCCTACCTGGAAGTCCTGGACGCCCAGCGGGCGCTGTTCGATTCCGAGCTGGATCGCACGGCGACGATCGGCGACCAGCTCACCTCGGTCGTGCGGCTGTACCGCGCGCTCGGCGGCGGCTGGACGCCGCCGGAGCCGGCGGACGGCAACAAGTAACCCGCCCTCATGGGAAAACGATTCCTGAAAGCCGGGGAACCGTCGCATAATGGGTCCGTTTCCAGGCACCAAGCACGGGAGGCCCATCCAATGAAGCGAATCCTCTGCGCCGTCCTCCTCATCCCCCTGGCGGCCGCCTGCGCCCCGATCTCCGTGAGTTTCGATTACGACCCCCAGATCGACTTCTCGAAATACAAGACCTACGCGTGGTACCTGCCGCCCCCCGGGACGCCGGGCGTCGATTCGCTCACGCAGCAGAGGATCCGGCGGGCCGTCGACGACGGGCTGCAGGCGAAGGGGTTCCGGATGGTGGAGGAGGCTTCCGCCGACTTCAAGGTGCACGCGATGGCCTCGATCACCGAGCGGATCCGGACCCAGCCCGTCTCCATGGGCGTGGGGTACGCGTGGCCGCACGGCTACGTCGGTGCCATGGAGGGCGTGGAAGTGACGTCCTATGAAGAGGGGACGCTCATCGTGGACGTGATCGCGCCCGACACGAAGAACCTGATGTGGCGCGGCACGGCCAAGGCGGCGGTCGAGCGGGACCGGACGCCCGAGCAGCGCGAGGCCCGCATCCGCGAGGCCATCGGCAAGATCCTGCAAGTTTTTCCGCCCCAGAAGAAGTGATCGACGGGAGGCGCGTGATGCGTTTGATTTCGGCGTGCTTCGCCCTGGCGGGCCTCCTGGCCGCCGGGCCGGTTCCCTCGTACCAGGAGCCCGCGACGGCGACGGACGACGACCCGGACTGGCCGCACGAGATCCTGACCGAGACCCACAAGGTCGTCCTGTACCAGCCCCAGCTCGATTCGCTCCAGGGCGACACGATAGTCGGCCGGTGCGCGGCGAGCGTGAAAGGGCACAAGGACGCGGAGCCGGTCTTCGGCACGATCTGGATCAAGGCGCGCATGGTCACCGACCGGGGCGCGCGCGAAGTCACGTTCGCCGACATCGACGTCACGAACGTCAAGTTTCCCAAGGCGAAGGAGGGGGGCGAAGAGAAGCTCGAGAAGTTCCTGGAGGGCGAGATCCCCAAGTGGGGGCTCAAGACGTCGATGGAGCGCATCGCGGCGGCCCAGGAGCTCCTGGAAAAGGAACAGGTCGCCGCGGACAAGTTCAAGGTCGATCCCCCGAACATCCTCCGGCGCCTGAAGCCCACCTTGCTTCTCGTGTTCGACGGGGAGCCGATCCTCGCGGAAATCAAGGGGACCACGCAGAAGCGCGTCGTGAACACGGCGCTCTACTGCGTCGAGGACTCGGCCTCGAAGAAATGCTATCTCTACCTCGGCGACCGCTGGGGCGAGGCCCCGGCCCTCAAGGGGCCGTGGACCCACAGCCCCGACGCGCCCGCCCCCGTGCGGGCGACTGCGCAACTGGACAAGGTCGTCCAGGAGCAGCACAAGGCGGGCAAGGACGCCAAGAAGCCGAAGGAATTCCCCGAGATCATCGTCGTGACGGAGCCCACGGAGCTGGTCGTCTTCGAGGGCGAGGAGAAGTGGGCGGCCATCGCGGACGCGGACCTCCACTACGCGACGAACACCGACTCCGAAGTCTTCCGCGTGCCTTCCACCGGAAAAGTGTACATGCTGGTCTCCGGCCGCTGGTACGCGGCGGACAAGTTCGACGGCCCCTGGACCTACGTCGCGGCGGACAAGCTTCCCGCGGACTTCAAGAAGATCCCGCCGGGACACGAGGTGGCGGACGTCCGCGCCAGCATCGACGGGACGGACGAGGCGAAGGAGGCCGTCCTGGACGCCAAGGTTCCCCAGACGGCCTCGGTGAAGCGGGCCGACGCGAAGGTCGAAGTGACGTACGACGGCGAGCCGAAATGGGAAAAGGTGGAGGGGCTCGAGATCCAGTACGCCGTCAACACGTCGTTCGCCGTGTTCCTCGTGAAGGGGAAGCACTACTGCTGCCACACCGCGACCTGGTACGAGTCGCCGACGCCGAAGGGTCCCTGGGTCCTCTGCACCAAGGTTCCCGAGGAGATCTACTCCCTTCCGCCGAGCTGCCCGCACTACAACGTGAAGTACGTCTATGTGTATGACTCGACGCCGGAGTACGTCTACGTCGGGTACACGCCGGGATACTGCGGGAGCTACATCTACGGGGGGACCGTCATCTACGGCACCGGATGGTGGTACCGGGGATGGTGGGGCGCCTGGTATTACCCGCGGCCGGTCACGTGGGGCGTCGCGGTCCACTACAACGTCGTCACCGGAGGCTGGGGGTACGCGTACTACGCCGGGAATCCCTGGTACGGTTGCTCGTTCGGATGGACGTGCCACTGGGGTGGGTGGGTCGCCGTGGGCATCGCCGGAAGCGTGGGCTGGTATGGCTGGCACGGGGGCTCGGACATCGACATCAACATCAACGTGGATCGGAACCGGATCAACCACCACAACAACAACATCTACAACCGGAGGAACGACGCGACGAACCGGCCGGACTCCCGGCCGCGGGCGGGCCAGCAGCCCGCCGACCGGCCCGGCGGGCAGCCGAAAATCTCCGACCGGAAAGCCGCGGGCGAGCGGAACAACGTCGTCTCCGACCGGGACGGCAACGTCTTCCGGAAGGACAGCAAGGAGGGATGGCAGCAGCGCGACGCCGCCACCCGCGAGTGGAAGCGGTCCAATGCCCCGGCGAACAACCAGAAGCAGCTCGACCGCACGCAGCAGTCGCGCCAGCGGAGCGTGCAGCGGCAGACCCAGCAGCGCAGCTACAACGGCGGGGGCGGAAGCGCGCGGCGGGGCGGCGGGGGCGGCAGGGGAGGCGGCGGCCGGCGCTAGGGCCGCCGTCGGGTCCAGGTCCAGCGACCGGACGTGGGACGGATTTTGGACTTCGTGATCAGACCCGTCTTGCCCTTTCTGAATCCACGGCATCAATCTTGTCGCGAGATTCCACCTTCGCGGGACCGGCCGGACGCGGCGCCGGGGCGAGCACGGGCGCGCGCGGCGTCAGCCGGCGGTACGCCAGGGCCAGCGCGAAGGTCAGGACGATCAACCCC
>Ga0075418_10010622_pt1 | contig 10306 bp, 7 predicted proteins | sample SoiMetdeltSBSDD2_FD_81776 | JGI IMG/M metagenome (GOLD analysis project Ga0075418, IMG submission 81776) | Bulk soil microbial communities from a Populus tree surrounding site in Tennessee, USA - Soil MetaG P. deltoides SBSDD2 | ecosystem: Environmental > Terrestrial > Soil > Tree plantation...
GTCGTCGGCGTCGAGGAACACGAGATAGCGGCCGCGTGCGGCGCGCCATCCGGTATTGCGCGCCGCGGCCAGGCCCTGGTTCTCTTGCGGAATCAGCCGCACCGATGGGAAGCGCGCCGCCACCGCGGCCGAATCGTCGGTCGAACCGTCGTCGACCACCAGCACCTCCACCGGGTGGATCGTCTGCGCGAGAGCGCTTTCGATGGCCTCGGCCAGGAAGCGGGACTGGTTGAACACGGGTATCACGATCGACGCGAGCGGCGCCGCGCCGGTTGCGCTCGCTTCGGGGAGCCGTGCGTCGATGGGCCTCATCGGATGATCCTATTTCGTGCGAGCGACGGGGCGCGAGCGGCCGTCTCTTGAAGTATCCTTCGAGGCCGGCTGCAGCGAACTCGTCGCCATGATCGACCGACTTTGTGAACGCGTGATGGCATGGCGGCGCCGACCGTTACGGTGATCACGATCTTCCTGGATGCGGAGCGGTTCCTTGCGGAGGCCGTCCAAAGCGTTCTGGCCCAAACCTATACGGACTGGGAGTTGCTCCTCGTCGACGATGGCTCACGCGATGAGAGTACCCGGATCGCGCGGTCCTACGCGTCCAGGGCGCAAACGCGCATCCGCTACCTGAAGCACCTGGGCCATCGCAACCGGGGGATGAGTGCGACTCGCAACCTCGGGGTCAAGCACGCGCGGGGTCGCTATGTCGCCTTCCTCGACTCGGACGACGTGCTGCTGCCACAAACCCTCGCGGAAGAGGTCGCGCTGCTGGGTGCGCACCCCGAGGCCGCAATGGTCTGTGGCCGCGCCCTCTACTGGTACGGCTGGACGGGCCGGGATGAGGACGCGCGGGCTGACCGTTACGACCGGCCAGCGAGCGGTCAGGATCGGGATGTCGTGCCGGCACCCCGGCTCTTGCCCCGATTCCTCGAGGAGGGTATCGCTCCGTGCATGTGCAGCCTGCTCGTCCGCAAATCCGCCCTCCGCGAGGTAGGCGGCTTCGAACGGAGGTTCCGCGGCCTATACGAGGACCAGGCGTTCTACGCCAAGATCGCACTGCGATACGGCGTCCTGGTGCGCGACGAGTGCTGGTCGAAGTATCGGCAGCATTCCGCCGCAACGTGTGCAGTGGCGGCGGCATCCGGTGGAGTCCCGGCCGGGCGCCGGCGCTATCTCCTCTGGCTCGAGCGCCACGTCGCGAGGAGCGGCGCGGCTGATCCGCTCGTGACGGAGTGTCTGGGGCGGGTGCTCGCCCCGTTTCGAACGGAAGACGTTCGACTCCAATCGGGTCCGGGCGGTCAATCGCCGCCGCGGACATTCCGGGGAAGGTATGGCATGCAGGCGCTGCGGGAATTCGTGACGGCTGCGGTGGCGGCCGCAAAGGCGCTGCTTCGGGGTCCACGTACGGCCAGAGCCCCGAGAGTGGGTCGAGTCGACTTCGGCGACCTGCGGTGCCTCGCCCCGGTCAGCCGTCACTGGGGCTTCGACCGGGGGCGTCCCGTCGACCGCTACTACATCGAGGCGTTCCTCAAGCGCCATGCCGACGACATCCACGGACGCGTGCTGGAGGTGGGGGACGACGCCTACACCCGCCGCTTCGGCGGCAAGCGGGTGACGCGGCGCGACGTGCTGCACGTCAGCGGCACCGCCCCGACCGCGACCATCATCGCGGATCTGACGGACGCTCCCCACGTGGAGAGCGATGCGTTCGACTGCATCATCCTGACGCAGACGCTTCAGCTCGTCTACGACGTCCACGCGGCGATACGCACGCTCCAGCGCATCCTGCGGCCGTCGGGTGTGTTGCTGCTCACGGTGCCGGGCATCACGCCGACCACGGACGACGAGTGGCGCGCTTCCTGGTACTGGTCTTTCACCACCCGGTCGCTGTCGAGGCTGGCGGCGGAGGCCTTCCCGCCGGGCTCGTTCCGTGTCGAGTCCCACGGCAACGTGCTTGCCGCAACGGCGTTTCTCCAGGGCATGGCCTGGCAGGAGCTCGCGGCGGACGAGCTCCTCCATCACGATCAGGACTTTCCGGTGACCGTCACCTTGCGCGCGACGAAGCCGCCCGCGAGCCCCGCGCGGTGACCGGAGCCGCCAGCGAGGGGGAACGAGCGCCGCGAAGGCTTCGGATCGCATTTCTGCTCCACTCGTTTCCCGAATGGTCGGAGACGTTCCTGCTCCGACAGGTGACGGGGCTCATCGATCGGGGCCACGACGTTGCGCTCTTCTGTCGCGAGGCCGGCGGAAGGGATGTAGTCCATGAGGTGGTCGGCCGCTACCGCTTGCTGGATCGCATCCGATACGTCGATGCCCGGCGCGACGCAGCCCGACAGGACGTGCCGCAGCAAAGGCCGCGGCTTCGGCGAGACACGCTCGCGGTGTTGGCTCGAAATCCGCGGCTGCTCCGTCGAGCCATCCGGCCAGGACGTGGTGGGTTCCCCACCGGCGCGACTCTTCGGTTCGCCGCTGCCCTCGCCCGCGCTGCCCCTTTTGACATCGTGCACGCCCACTACGGCGACCTCGCCCTGGAGCTCGGCGTCGCAGCGGAGCTCGTGAGCGCCCCGCTCGTGGCGTCCTTCTACGGTTACGACTGCTCGAGCTACCCGAGGCGCTACGGCGAGAACGTCTTCGCGCCGCTGTTTGCGCGCGCAGCTCTGGTCACGGCGCTGAGTGAGGTGATGGCAGAACGTCTCCGCGCTCTCGGATGTCCCGCCGACAGGATCCGCCTGCACCGGATTGGCGTCGACACGAGCGCTTTCTCCCCTTCCGCACCGGCTCGCACCGCAACGCCGCGGCTCCTGACCGTCGCGCGGCTGGTCGAGAAGAAGGGCGTGGACACCTTGATCCGGGCGCTGGCGCTGCTGCGGCCGGAGTTCCCCGCGCTCCGCTTGGATCTCGTGGGAGACGGGCCGCTGCGGCCGGGGCTCGAGCGATTGGCATCCGCCGAGGGCCTCGCCGAGGCGGTACGCTTCCACGGCGCCCAGAGCGAGATCCGAATCGTGGAGTTCATGAGGGACGCCGACTGCTTCGTGCTGGCGAGCGTGACCGGGGCGGACGGCGATGAAGAAGGAACGCCCACGGCCTTGATGGAGGCCTCGAGCATGGCGCTGCCCGTCGTCAGCACCTGGCACAGCGGCATTCCGGAGGTCGTACTGGATGGCCAGACGGGGCTCCTTGTCCCGCCCGGAGACATCGAGGCGCTCGCCGACCGCATACGGCGGCTACTCCGGGATCCGGACCTGCGGCGCCGGCTGGGCGACAGGGGACGGGCACATATCGCGGAGCACTTCGACATGCCCGTGCTGACCCGCCGCCTCGAAGCGATCTATCGCGAGACTCTGGGTTAGGTCCTGGCCGCAGTTCACGACTCGGACGCGCGCCGACCCGTGGTCCCGGCCGCGCGTTCGCGAAGGGAACGAACCCACTGCGACCAGGACAGCCGGCTTCCGTCCGCTCGGTCGCAGAGCGCCTTCCTGACGCCCAGCCAGTAGTGAAGATCGAAAGCGAAGTCGTAGTACGAGCGTAATCGAGGCGACGCGCTCCGCTCCGCGCGGCGGATGAACGCGGCGACGCTCGCCAGGAACCCGGGCGCGCGCGCCAGTCCGCACGCCACCGCGAGAGCGGCGCGCCGGCGGAGCGGGAAGCGCTCGAACTCCATCAGGTAAAGGTCGTCCAACAGCGCCGGGTGGCGCTCGGCGAAGAGCACGGCGTTCTGGCCTTCGCCGGTGGTGTCGCGCGCGAGGTCGGCGTACTCCTTCTCGTAGTGCTGCGTCGCGAGCGCGCGCGGCGCGAAGCCGAGCCGGGCGCCCGCCCGCCGAAGCCGGACGAGCAGCTCCTTGTCCTCGTTGCCGTAGCACACGAAGCCCTCGTCGAAGCCCCCTACCTCCAGGAAGAGCTCGCGCGGCAGGGAGAAATTGCCTGTGTACAGGTCGCCGACCCCAGGCTCGGAGTCGGATTGGCGCAGGCGCTCGAGCTTGCGCGCGAAACCGGCCGCGCGATAGCGCACGATCGGGCGGGACGACGCGTCGTCGCGGATCGGCGCCGGCCCGACCAGCGCCAGCCGCGCGTCGCCGAGGTGCGCACGTGAGTGCTCGCGCAGAAACTCCGGAGCCGGTTCCATGTCGTCGTCGAGCAGCACGAGGATACGTCCCCGGGCTCGCCGCGCGCCGGCGTTGCAGGCGGCAGCGCGCCCGCGGTGGCTCTGCCAGAGCGCCTGTACCGGCAACCGGCCCGCGAAGCTGTCGACGGTCTCGCGGGTGCCGTCCTCCGATCCGTCGATGGCGACGATCACTTCGAACGTCGGGGGTTCGAGCTGGCGCGTCAGCGAAGCCAGCAGCCTTTCGATGGAGGCGGCCCGGCGATACGTCGGTACGACCACGCTGAGCTCGAGACCGGGCGCGTCCTGGTCGCTCACCGCTCGTGCCGGAGGCTCAAGCGCTCCCGTGCGAGCTGCCACCATCCCCCAGGGGTGCGACCCGTGAGCACGCGAAAACGGAAGTCGAGCAGCGAGTCTCTACCCTCAACCGGCAAACGACGCAGCCGCAGCATCGGCTCGTCCGTGGAGAAGCCTTCTTCCGTGGTAACGGCCGTCAGGTAGCCGGCCTCCTGTGCCGCCTCGACGACGTGGTCGTCGTGGGAGCCGAACGGATAGGCGAGGTCGGTGACGGCGCGGCCGAGGGCATCCTCCAGGGATCGGCGAGAGTCGTGGAGCTCGCGACGGCAGTCGTCGAGCGGGACACGCGCGAGGCGGGGATGCGTGACCGAGTGCGAGCCGCAGATGAAGCCATCCGTTTCGAGCGTGCGTGCTTCGTCCCAGCCGATGAGCGGCAACTCCACGCCGACCTCCGGCACCATCCAGCGGCTGGTGGCCGCTGCGAGCCCCGTCACGAGGTAGAAGACCGCACGGAAGCCGTGGGCGGCGAGAATCGGCGGAGCGTCGTGCGCGGTATCGCGGAAGCCGTCGTCGAACGTGATCATGACCGGCCGCGGCGGCAGCGCGGCTCCGCGAGTGCGGGCCGCGACGAGGTCATCCGGCGTGATCGTGTGAAAACCCGCTCGCGCGAGCCAGCGGATCTGGGCGAGAAACGCGGCAGGCGTGACCGTGTACTTCGAAAAGCGGGGGTCCGGTACGGGACTGACGGCGTGGTACATGAGAATCGGAACGCGTCCGGGCCGCGATCGCGGCGCTTCGACGTTGCCGGACACTATTGGTTCGCCTCAGACTTCATTCTGGCGTCCCACCGTTGCCACGAAGTCGCCCGCGGAGATGAACCGCGCGCGGATGGCTGACCAACGCAGAGTGTACGGCAAGGCAAAGGACGCCACTCCGCGGTACACCGAGAAGGAGGATGTCGTACGCAGCGTCTTCGTGGCTGGGCTTGACCCGGTCGACTTCCCGCAGCTCCGGGTAGTAGGCGTACAGGATCCGGCCGGGGTGAGCGAAGGGCACGCCGTAGCAAAGCCGCCAGAAGGACCGCGCCGCCAGCTCCGCCGCGACGACACACACGAGCAGCGCCAGAAGCCAGCGAATGCCCTTTGCAGCCAGCGCGCGAGACATCGCCACCAAGCCTGTCAGGGTGCGCGCGGCACGGACGCGAAAACGGCTCCGTCGCTTAGCTCGGCGAGGGAACGTATGTGGAGGGCCGTCTCCAACTCCGGGCGAGAGGGCATCATGCGGCGCGCCCTGTCGAAGAGCACGATCACGCCCTGCTCGTCCTGGAGCCGCCGGTCCAGTTGCTGCAGCTCGCGCGCGTATTCCGTCACGCGTGCGCGCCCCGCGTTCGCATCTGCTTTCCAAGGGAGCCACTCTGAAACCACACCGGTCTGAAAGGTGAGCGCATCAGGGAAGTTGGAGGAGACCAGTCCGGCCGGCCGATTCGTCCGAACCCAGGAGACCAGCGCCGAGGTCCTCCACTCATGATTGGCATAGCCCAGCCCCTGCTCCCGAACCCCGGCCAGGAGTCTCGTCGTGCGCGTGGCATGTAGCGCGAGGAGACAGGCGCCAACCACTGCCGCCGCCTGCCGAATCGCGCGGCTCTTGCGGTCGTTGCTGCGGTACGCCGGTGCAATCGCCCATGTCGCCATGACCAGGAGCGTCAGGAACAGCGGAAGCAGGATGCGATCGTCCAGGGGAATGTCCGCGTCGAGGAAGGTGAGTGCGATGCCAATCAGACTGGCATAGACCGCTGCGAAGCTGAGGAACAGGACGGGCAGGCGCGGATTCCGACCGGCTTGGTGCCAGCCACCCAGCATCCGTCCTGTGAGCGCGACTGCCCCGATTAGACCCGCCGCGGCCAGTACTCGGGGCCAGAAAGGCAAGAACCGGGGCATCAACCAGCCCGAAATCGTGTCCAAGGCTTCGTACAGCCGGCCGCTTCCCGGAGGAAGAAACGTCGGTTCCCGCCCACTGGCCGTACCCACGAACTGCAGATTGAGCAACATCCAGAAGCCGAGGGGTGCCGTGGCCGCGACGACGAAGGTAGACGCCCGCAGCAGACGCGCCCAACGAGCGCCCTCATCCCACGAGGCGAGCACTACGCCCGCTGCGACCGCTAAGGCGACTCCAGCGTAGCGGGTGAGGGCCACCGAACCCGCCATGAGAAGCGCCAAGTTCCAGGCCCAGCGGGTGGCCTGGGCCAGGTGGGCCTCCAAGGCAAGGGCAAGACCGAGCATTCCCGCCATGAACGCGGGCTCACTCCACTCCCAAGTATGCGACTCCATGACCGGGAGGGCGAGGGCCACGAAAAGCGCCGCGGCGACGCCCAATCCAACGTGCTCGGAGCTCCGCATTACGATCCAACCCGTCAGAAAGACGTTGACTGCAAGCAGCAGGATCGCGAGGGCTCGGGCACCGCTATCGATGTCGCCGCCCAGAAGCGCCGAGCCGGCGAGAAGCGCAGGATAGCCGGGCGGGAAGCGCGTGAGGGGCTCGAGCTTCCCTCCCGGGGCCGGCACGACCATGCGGCCCGTCTCGACCAGGTTCGCTGCGGCGGTCCGGTACACCACGCTATCCGTCGAGATACCGAGGCCATGCGGCGTCGCCAGCGCGAGAGCGGCCGCTGCGGCCACCGCGATCATGAGCAGGAGAAGCGCGGGAAGGAGTCTCAAGTTGCCGGTCACGGGAGCCTACATCCCCGACTCTAGAGGATAGTCGACCGGTAGTCATTCGGTGTGCGGCGGCGGCCACAGTATGCTCAAGGCGCAGGCGGCTCTTGGACGGAATTTCCCCTCGCGTCTCGGTGGTCATGCCCGTACGTGACGGAGCGGCCTTCCTTGCCGAGTCGATTGAGAGTGTGCTCGCTCAGACGCGAGCAGACTGGGAGCTCCTCGTCGTCGACGACGGCTCCCGTGACGCGACGGCGTTGATCGCTCGCGCTTTCGCGAAGCAGGATGAACGGATCCGCTTCTTCGAAGGAGACGGCGGTCCGTCACAGGGCGCCAGCTGGGCGCGCAACGTCGCGATTCGGCACTCCCAGAGCGAGTACCTCGCGTTCCTCGACGCGGACGACGTGTGGCTGCCGAACAAGCTCGCGGAGCAGGTCCAGCTGCTGGACGAGCGGCCCGGCGTCGGGATGCTGTACGGAGACACGCTGTACTGGTTCAGCTGGAGCCAAGCATCGGCCGATCGCGACTTCCTGTCTCCTACGGGCGTGCCCTCCGACACCGTCTTCCCGCCACCGCGGCTGCTCGAACGCATCCTCCGCGACCAGGCTGCAGTCCCCTGTACCTGCAGCGTGCTGGTGCGAAGGTCCATAGTCGATCAGGTCGGCGGTTTCGAGGAACGCTTTCGCGAGGTCTACACGGATCAGGCGTTCTACGCGAAGCTGCTGCTCGCGACGTCCGTCTACGTTGCGCGGGGCTGCTGGGATCGCTACCGCCAGCATCCGGACTCGTCGGTGATACGCGCCGAAAAGGCCGGCCGGTTACCGGCCCTGCAGATCGACTACCTGGAGTGGCTGCGCGGCTATGTGTGGTCGTCAGGCAAGGCGGATGCCCCGCTCCGGCGTGCGATCGATCGCGCCCTCTGGCTCAACCGTCATATCCGCTGGTACCGGCTCTATCGCCGTGCTCACGCTTTTGCCGGGCGCCAGCGCCGCCTGTTGGCGAGGATGGTCGGCAGGAACCTGGGCGACAAGCCGGCATCATCCGCTTGAGCTGCGGCGGAGAGCAAAGCCACCCCGGTCACGAGATTTGGTTAAGGCGCGGTTGAAACGACGGCGTTGCTGATCGTCGTGCCGGTCGAATAGAGGGCGGCGTCGACGAGGAGGGGCCGAGTAGGCGTTGTTGTCGAGGTGTAGATGACAACCCCGTTCCTCCTGTACGTGACGCTGTTGCCGACCACGGTGACGCGGAGCTTGTTTCCCGAGGCGAAGGACCCGAAGCTCCCCTTGAGCAAGCCAGCTTCGTAGACGCGGATCTCGGAGCCGCACTCGCAAATGGCGAAATCGATGTCCTGGTAGTGGTTGGTGGAGTTGCCGTTGGACAGGCCGAACATCCGATAGCCGGAGGTCGCCGAAGCGGTGACCTCGACGTAACCATCGCCGGTGATCTGCTGGGTGGAGACGGCACCCGCGTTTCCCCAGCCGATTGCGGCGGTCTTGGTGAGGGAGCTTGCGGAGACGCTCACGCCGACAGCCGCTGTCCACACCACGGGCACCGGCCCCGGCGGCGGCGGAGGCGGAGGCGGCGTCGAGCCGCCACTGATCATCGCGTTGCTGATCGTCACGGAAGTCGAATAGAGAGCTGCGTCGACCAGCAGTGGGCGAGTAGGCTGGGCTGTCGAGGTGTGGAAAACAGCTCCGTTCCGCCGATACGTGACGGTGTTGCCGACGACGGAGACGCGGAGCAGATTGCCCGAGGCGAAGGCACCGAAGCTCCCCTTGAGTACGCCAGCTTCGTAGACCCGGATCTCGGAGCCACACTCGCACAAGGCGAAATCGATGTCCTGGTAGTGGTTGGTGGAGTTGCCGTTGGACAGGCCGAACATCCGATAGCCGGAGGTCGTCGAGGCGGTGACTTCAACGTAGCCGTCGCCCGTGATTTGCTGGGTGGAGATGGCGCCGGAGTTTCCCCAGCCGATTGCAGCCGTCTTGCTGAGGGAGTTGCCGGCGACGCTCACGCCGGCGGCCGCGGTCCATACCACGGGCTGCGGGGTGGGCGGCGGGGGCGGAGGGGAGAGCTGGCCGGCGACGACGAGAGCGAACGGCTGTGGCCCCTGCGGAACGTTGAAGCCACGCACGGTCACGGTCCAAGCGCCCGCGGCGGGGGATTGGACGTACACGTTCTCGACGTTGTTGGTGTTGTCGGCGAGGCCACCTGTGATCGACCACCCGCCGGCAAAGACGTTGCCGCGATAGAAAACGCCTCCCGGGCCCGAGAGCTCGAGGTTGAGGTTGTTCACGAGCATCTTCGTCGCAGCCGGATTGCCGGCGTAGTCCGACCAGACGAGGGTGACCTTCAAGGGCGTCCCGGCCGCGACGTCGTAGGAGAAGCTCGCTACGCCGCCGGTCGAGAGGCCGGTGATCTGGTCCACGAACTCGCTAGAGCCGTCGGTGGCCGCAGCCAGGTCCACGCGCCCCCAGCCCTCGTAGAAGTTCGGGATCGCGAGATCGTTGTCGTTCACCCCGTCGTTGTTCTCGTCGAGCAGGTCTTGCGCCGAGTTCACGAGCGTCGCCTTCACGAGCGCCGCGCTCGCGGCGTGTCCGTGAAGCTCCTGATAGAAGTCGCGCACGACCGCCGCCCCTCCCGCCACGAGCGGGTTCGCCATCGACGTGCCGCCCAGGTACTTCAGCTTGTCGTTCAGCGGAAAGCCCCAGCCGTCGTACTGGAACAGGCCGTCCTGGGGATTCGGCGAAGGGTCGTAACCCTCCTGGTAAAGGTCCGAGAACCCCGAGAGGACCCACGTGCCCGGTGCCACCACGTCCGGCTTGATCCGGCCGTCGTCGGTCGGGCCACGGCTCGAGAAGGCCGCCATCTGCTCGGCGTTGCCCGCGCTCGGGTCGCTCTTCAGCGGTTCGGCCGGGAACTCGAAGGGAAAGAATTCGAACCAGGTGAAGATGTCGTTCTGGCCACCCTGGGCCGCACAGACGGCACTCTTGGTGGCATCGCAGGGATAATCTGAACTTCGGTCGTTCTCGCTCGCGCCGACACTGATCACATTCTTGGCCGTGGCCGGAGAGCCCATCGAGTCGCCGTCGACACCGCCGTCCCCATTGGCGTCGACGCCTTCGTTGCCCGCGGAGAACGTCACCGTCATGTCGCGGTGGCTCCACACGAACTGGTCGGCGTTCACGCTGTCGGTCGTGTA
>Ga0075418_10010623_pt1 | contig 10305 bp, 10 predicted proteins | sample SoiMetdeltSBSDD2_FD_81776 | JGI IMG/M metagenome (GOLD analysis project Ga0075418, IMG submission 81776) | Bulk soil microbial communities from a Populus tree surrounding site in Tennessee, USA - Soil MetaG P. deltoides SBSDD2 | ecosystem: Environmental > Terrestrial > Soil > Tree plantation...
CCTCGACCAAGCAGCTTCTCGCGCTGCTGAAAAAGGTGCGCGACGCCGGTCATGCAGTGGCCAGCCAACAGATGGAATCGCGATTGTGCACGCTGGCGGTTCCCGTGCGCAACACCAGCGGCCGGTTCGTCGCCGGCATGAACGTCATCCTGGGGCGTCCGCTGCCCGAGCGCGACATGGTGGGCCGGTTTCTGGAGCCGCTGCAGAGTGCTGCTGCGGAACTCGGTTCGCTGTTGCTGCCGTGAAGGATGACGTGCCATTGAGGCCGCTATTGCTTGGTTTGCTTCAGGAGATAGGCGAGGCGATGCAGGGCCAGCTGATAGCCCTGCGTGCCGCAGCCGACGATGACCCCACTTGCCACCCGCGAGATGTAGGAATGGTCCTTTCTTGCCCACCTTGCCGATGCCACCGCGACCATGCCCGAGGAGGTCAAGAGCACAATGCTCGCCGGCACCTATCTGCGCCGTTGCATTGTGTTGAGGCTTGCCTCGCCCTTGCCCATGATCGCGACCCGTGCACCCTCACGCGCCAGCCCAAGCGCGGTCGCCGCACCGATGCCGCGCCCGCCGCCCGTGACGAGCGCGCATTTTCCTTCCAGCCGTCCCATCTCATCTCCCCTTTTGCCTGCGCTGCATGACGCGCATGCTCTCGCCAAGTCTGCTTTCGATGAAATGCATGTGGGCGATGATGGCCGCGCGCGCGTCGACGGCCGACTTGCGCTTCAAGGCTTCGTAGATGTCGGCATGGTGCTGCCAGATCAGCTCCTGCTCCTCGCGGTTCGGCACGAAGCGCTTGAAGCGATAGAAGGCGCTGAAGCCGTCGCGCAGGATACCCATGATGCGGATTGCGATCGGATTGCCGGTGGAGGCCGCAAGCGCCTGGTGAAAGGCGATGTCGTTTCTCTCCCACTCTTCGCCGGTCACATCGAGACCCTTCATCCGATCGAGGCGGGACTTCATCTCCTTGAGGTCCTTGCGCGTTGCCACCTTGGCAGCCTGCGCGGCGCACCAGCCCTCCAGCGCACGGCGGATCTCGAAGAACTCGGAAATGCGATGCGCCTCTTTTTTGATGAGGTCGATGATCGGCCGGTCCGTCGCTTCGCGCGGTTGTGCGGCATGACGTAACTGCCCGCCCCGTGCCGGACCTCGATCAGGCCGACCAGCTCGGCCCGATATAACGCCTCACGGACGGTTGGCCGGCTGGTATTGAAGAGCGTTGCCAGCTCGCGCTCGGGCGGTAGCTTGGTGCCGGGCTGAAAGCGTCCGCTACGGATGAAACGTGCGATCTGGTCGAAGACCTCGTCGGACTTGCGGGCGCTCTTCAGCGGAGAGATTGCATCGCGGAGCGCTTGAGGTTCACCGGCCATCTGCGAACCCTTAGCCCTTTAGCGCGCCGGCACCCAGGCCAGCCACCATGTATTTCTGGATAATGAAGAACACGCCCATTACCGGCGTGAGAATGAGCAACCCCGAAGCCATGATCATGCCCCAGTCGACGACCGAGGCATTGTAGAGATCGGCGATTCCAACCGGCAGGGTCTTCAGCTCGTCGGCGCTGATCAGGATGCGGGCGAAGATGTAGTCGTTCCAGGTCAGGATGAAGGTGAAAATGCTGGTGGCGGCAACACCCGGCACGGCCAGCGGCAGCACCACATATAGCACGGTCTGCAGGCGATTGGCGCCGTCGATCATCGCCGCCTGCTCGATGTCGAGAGGGATGCTCTGGAAGAAGCTGCGCAGCATCCACAGGCTGAAGGGAAGGCAGAATGCCGTGTAGGCGAGCACTAGGCCGAAGTGTGTGTTGGTCAGGCCTAGAAAGCGCATCATCACGTAGAACGGGATGATGATCATGATGGGCGCAAACATGTAGGTGAAGAGCACGGCCGCCGCGATCTGTTCGCGCCCACTGTAGCGGAAGCGGGTAAGGCTGTAGGCGGCCGGCGTCGCCACGGCAATGGTCATCGCCACCGTCGACAGCGACACGACCGTGCTGTTGCGCAAATAGGTCAGCGCTCTCGTCTCTGCAAATAGCCGCTGCAGATTGCCAAGCGTCCACGTGCGCGGGATCAGGGTAGGCGGTGTGGCGAAGATCTCGTGTGACTGCTTGAAGGTCGTCGAGATCATCCAGGCGAAGGGAAAGCCGCAGAAGATCACCAGCACCGCCGCGGTCAGCAGTACCAGCGGCATGCTGCCGCGAAATGTGCGAGCGACGGTCACAGCCCCTCCTCGCGTTTGAAGAGGCGGAAGTAGATGGCCGTGATGACGACCAGCATCAGGAACATCAGCACGGCCATTGCCGAGCCGATGCCGGCCTCGTAGTAGGCGAACGTGCGTTGATAGGTATAGACCGGCAAGGTGCGGATGTAGGTTTCAGCCCCGCCACCGAGGATCATCAGCCAGGGCGTGTCGAACTTCGTGAACATCCAGATGCTGCGCAGCAGGATGACGACGAACAGCACGGACTTGAGCTGAGGCAGCGTCACATGCACGAAGCGCTGCAGGGCGTTGGCGCCGTCGATGGCGGCCGCCTCGTGCAGCTCGTGCGGTATCGACTGCAACCTGGCGAGCACGGCCAGCATCACGAATGGAAAGAACTGCCACACGCTCACCAGAATGAGTGACGTCATGATCCAGTCCTTGCCCATCCAGCTGATGGGCTGGCTGATCAGGCCGGCATCCTCGAGCAAATAGTTGACCAGGCCAAACTGGCTATTCAGCAGCCACTTCCACAGGATGACCGCCAGAACCGTCGGCACCACGTAGGGAAAGATCAGGATCGACCGCACGAGGTTGCGACCGGGGAAAGCCTCGTTGACGACCAGTGCGGCAGTAACTCCAAGTGCGATCTGCAGAATGATCGATGACAGGGCGTAGATGCTGCCGAGGCGCACGCTGTTCCAGAACTGCGCATCGGTCAGCACATAGGCGTAATTGCCGAGTCCGACGAACGTTTGCTCCGCAAAGAAGGAATGCTTGTTGAAGACGCTGATCCAGGCACCGTAGAGCACGGGATAGAGGGTCAGCGTCATCAGCAACAGCACGGCGGGCGCCACCAGCAGCATGCCCATGGCGGCCTCGGATACAGGCATGCGCCGAGGTCGAGACAGTTGGGTCGTGCCGAGCCCGGTTGGCCCGCCGTGCACCGTCCGTGTTTGCCGAAGGCTCAACCGTCTTCAGCCCTTCAAATAGCCCTTGCTGCGCAGCAGATCCTCCAGCCGCTTCTGGGCTTTTTCCGCGGCTTTCGCTGGTTCCATTTTCTCCACGGTAGCGTCAATCACCATGTCGCGCAGAATGCCCGAGCCCAGAACCTCCATGAGATAGGGCCGGCTCATGTCGGACCAATCAACGATCAGCGTCGGCTTGCCCCAGTCCTTCTCAAGGTACTGCTCCTGTGCATCGAGCCAGCCTTTCCAGCGCTGGATCATCTCGGTGTTCTTGTAGTCGCCCGACTGGCGCAGCGATTTGGTGATCGGGAAGAAGTGAATGGGCACCGTGCGGATGTATTCCAGGTAGTTGGCGTCCTGATAGAAGAACTTCAGGAACTCGATCGCTTCCTTCTGGTTTTTGGCGGCCTTGAAGAGCATCCACGGCTCCTCGTCGACCTGCGCCGCCGGCGTGCTGCCGCTTGGGCCATGCGGCTTGACCCAGACGTCGAAGGTCTTGTCGTTGGCCATCTCCTTGGGTGCGAACTTTTCGATCATGCCCGCGCCGCGGCCGTAACCCTGGAACATCATGGCGGCCTTCTGGCCGTACAGGTTCTGGAAGGTCTGCAGGTAGCCGTGACCCTCCCAGCCGGGCGGCGCGTACTTGACGAGCTCGCGCCAGAACTCCAGCACCTCGATCATCTTCTTGTCGGTGACCAGAGGCTTGTTGGAGGCGTCGAACAACGCTCCACCGTTCGCCTTGATCAGCTCGCCGAGGATAATGTTAATGAACAGATTGTCGCCGGGAACGCTGATCCCGTAGATGTCGATCTTGCCGTCGCCGTTGGTGTCCTGGGTCAGCGCCTTGGCATTGGCGAGCAGATCGGCCCAGGTCATGGGTGGCTTCAATGTGGCCTTGTCGGCCATGTCCTTACGGTAGATCAGCAGCGACGTGCCGGCCGCGTGGACTAGGCCATACTGCTTGCCGTCGACGTTGCAGACGCGCTTGACCTGATCCCAGATGTTGGCCGCGCCGATCGCCGCGACCACATCGTCGAGCGGAGTTAGCAGGCCTTTGGCCTGCAAGGCCGTGCAGGTGATGGGCTGTCCGTGCGACAGCTCCGGCGGAGTGCCGGACGCCAGCGAGGCCATGATCTTGCCCTCGAGGTCGCCCCAGGCGAGGCCCTCGGCCTCGATCTTGACCCCGGGATTGTTGGCCTCGAATCGGCGTGCGATGTCATTGAAGGCCTTGATGGTCTGCGGTTCGGTCTCGGTGTGCCAGACCCGCACGACCTTGTCCTGTGCAAGCACTGGAGCCGACAGGCCGATGCCGGCTGCTGCCGTCACCACGCCGGCCAGCACAGCGTGCACAATGCGCGATGCGATCGTCATAGGTTTCCTCCACCCGCGACTGTCGTTGGCTACCGGCCGAGGCGCCGCACGTTCGTCCGGTCTTGGTGCTGCATCTGCACCGAGGCGAGCGACGGCTGCGCATTGCGCATGCGGCGAGCGATCACTATCATCTTGGTCAGATGTCTAACCAATTTAGTAAGCTGAGAATTGCGTGTCAATGAACGCGGCCTGTGCTCGAGGAGCCGCAAAACACGGATGGTGTGGGCGGATCTGCGCCGCGCACGCAGCATGAGGAGGGCGCCCGCAATGCACTATGACGTGACGATCCTGACGGTCCGGCCCGGCACCACGCCCAAAGCATTGCCTCGCATCGAGGAGTGGCTTGGCGAGACGCAATCCGCCGGCCGGCTGCTCGCCTGCTGGTTCACAGAGCTTGGCGCGCTCAATCTGATCATGCTGATCCGCGAGTACGCGAGCGAGGCTGCCATTTCGGCGGATCGCGACGCCGCCGTGCGCAGCGGCAACCCGTACGGCATTGCCGACCTGACGGTTGCAACGTCCTGCGACACCTACCGATCCTTCCCGTTCATCCTGCCGATGCAGGCTGGCGCCATCGGCCCTGTGTTCGAGGTGCGGACCTATGTGCTGAAGCCCGCTGGGCTCGCACCGACCTTGCAGCTTTGGAATGCGGCCGTGCCGAACCGATCCAAGCTGTCGCCGGTGCTGGCGGCGATGTATTCGCTCGGTGGCGGCATGCCGCGCTTCATGCACATCTGGCCCTACACCAGCCTGGATGCACGCCAGCGCATCCGCGGCGAGGCGGTGAAGATCGGCGTGTGGCCGCCACCGGGCGGTCCTGACCACCTGCTGGCGCAGCAGGCGGACATCTATCTTGCCGCACCGTTCTCACCCATTCGCTAGGCCGGCCGCACTCTGCTGCACGGGTTCGGCTGCGTAGTTTTGGCAGGCCGGGCTAGGCTCGGCCTCGCAGTCTCCTCCTCGCATCCGAATGGCACGGGATGGCCATGCACAAGACCTGGATCGAAGCGGCGCTGAATGGCCCCTGGAGCCGCCAACGCCAGCCCGGCATGCCCGATACGGTCGAGGCGATCGTGGCGGACGGCATCGCCTGCGCCCAAGCGGGCGCGTGCATCATCCATGTGCACGCCTACGACGGCGGCGGACCGCAGACATTCGCTTGGCAGGTGTACGCGCGCATCATCGAAGGCATCCGAGGCCGAATCGATGTGCCGGTCTACCCGTCGATTCCGTCGGCCGGCATCGGAACGGGGCCAACGGCAGACGATCCCGCGCAACGATTCGCGCACGTGGAGGCCCTGGCGGCACGCGGCCTGCTGGAGTTTGCCGTGGTCGATCCCGGCAGCGTCAACTTCACAGAGCTTTCTGTAGGCCGCGACACGCCGGCGGCGCCAACCTACTTGAACCCCGAAGCACACGTGCGCCACGGACTGGCATTCGCCGTGCGCTACGGATTTCATCCGGCCTATGCCATCTACGAGCCGGGCTTCACGCGCGCGGGCGCGGCTCTCGCCCGCGCCATGGGCGCCAAGACGCCGGTCTACCGGCTGATGTTCTCCGACACGTTTGCATTCGGTTTGCCGCCGCGGCCCTACGCGCTTGCGGCACACCGGACGCTGGTCGCCGAGGAGGCGCCTGGCGCACCGTGGATGATTGCCGGCCTCGGCGTCGACATCAAACCGCTGATTGGCGAGGCCGTGCCCCATGGCGGCCATGTGCGGGTCGGGTTGGAAGATGCGCCGTTCGGCACGACCAAGACGAATCGCGCGCTCGTCGCGGAAGCCGTGCACCTCGTCCGCGCGGCCGGCGCCGAGCCGGCCACGGTGACGGAGATGCGCGCAATGCTGGCTCAGGCCGGCACCGCCTGACCTTTGCGCAGCCGCAGATGGGCTGGCGGCGTCGATGGCGCCTCGATGTTGTGTCCAAACAGCTCAAAAATTGGCACCAACGCGCACATTCCCGTCGCGTGTGTTCAACACACCACACAAATACTCGATTCGGGCCAAAGCCCGCGAGATTCCAACGGCTTGATATTGCTTCTTTCTTTCGCCGGATGTGGCCAAGCTTGCGTCCGACGGCGATCGCCCAGCACTTCGTCCTTCATCTCATGATCGTCACAAGTTGCGCCGACATTGCGCCTGGGCGCTGGGGAGCAAAACCCGCACGTGAGGGGGAAAAAAATGGTGATGCAAACTCTGCGCAGGTGCGCCATTGCACTGGTTGCGCTTGCCGGCTTGGCTGTTGCGGCGATGCCTGCGTTGGCCGACGGGGGTTGGGCGACGACATCGCGCTCCGATTATCCATCGATCTGGAAGGGCGCATACATCGGTCTGCATCTTGGGCAGGGCGAGGCGGGTTCAGCCGACGGCGTCGTGGCTGGAGGTCAGATCGGCTACAATTGGCAGAACGGCCCAATCGTGTTTGGCCTGGAAGCCGATGCGTCCTACGCCGACATCAGCGCGAGCTTCGGCCCGTTCGAAGCCTCTATCGACTTTATCGCCACGGCCCGGGGCCGCCTCGGCTACTTGGTTACGCCCAACATCCTGGTCTACGGCACGGCTGGCTTTGGCATTGTCAGCGCGTCGGGCTCCGTAGGCATACCGGGTTTGGGAAGCTTCTCGGGCGACGACACCGAAACCGATCTTGTCTTCGGCTTGGGCGTCGAAGGCAAATTCGCCAGCAACATGTCGGCGCGGATCGAATACCTGACCTTCAGCGACCTCAACGTCGATGTCGTCAGAGTCGGCCTGAATTTCAAATTGGGTAACTACTGAGGCTCGACCTTCCGTCGACCTTTCCCAGGCCTTGCCTGCCTCGCTCAGCAAGCGAGGCAAGCCGGTCCGGTCACCCGGATCGGCATCTACGCTTCGGCACGAAAAAGAAGCCCGCGTTGCGGGTTGGGGGCCAAAGTAATCGGCGTCCCGAAAGGCGAATGGGTCAGGCGGCCCGGCGCAAGGCGGGCGCGCACAGCGCATGGGCAATGCGCTCTACGGCGGTGCTCCAGTCCAAGGCGATCTCGGCGCGGGGCAGACCGAACGCTGCAAGTGCGTCGGCCGGAGTGCTGCCGTCGCGGAACAGGCGCGCGCAAGCTTGACGCGCGTATCCGACCGACTGCTGCCATTGCACGGGATTGATGTAGCGAGGGGACATGGGATTGGCCTCATGATCTCGATATTTGCGGAGCACCGCTTCGTTGTCACGCAACGGGCGGCAGGCGAGTCCAGCATGATGGCTTCACGACGCAAAACCCTGTCACATGAAGCCTCCTGTGACATGCGATGTCGTACGCTGGACACGCCCGCCATACTCGGTCGAGGTGCCGCTGCCCGGCGCCTCGGAACTGCTTACGCTGAGCGCTTGGTGCGCTTTACTGGCCTGGGACGCTGACCGGCGGCGGGGCTGGCGAGCGAACGCACCAGATGGCCGACCACGTCACCCAACACACGCCACGAACTCTCTTTCGACTCGGAAACTGTCATTGAACCTGCTGCCTGGCTCGCCCGGCCGCGAGGCTGGCCAGCCGCTCGGCGATACGCGTACGCTTTTGTGCCGATACAGCTTGTCGGGTAGCCAGCAACGCAGGGGCCAAAAGTGACTTGGGACTTTGCCAACGCACACTGACGCGGTACTCACGCGACGCAAACGCAACCACACCCGACGCAACAACACTGGACGCACTGCCACTCACACAAACGCCACGCACGAACTCTACGCACTGAACACGGTCAGCAGCGGGGGGGCGTCTGACCAAACCATGGGCAACGCCGGAACGGCGACTGAGGGGGTACGCTGGCAGCGCGAGACGCGAGAACAGGGCAACGCGCGGAGCCACAACTCGACTGAATACGCTGCGAACAAGTTGCACAGTCCACTCCCCTCAGCCTCACCGGTGTTCTGTTTGCGTTCCGGCGACAGGGCCAATATCCCTTCGCAACTTGTTGCTTGCGGGGCGCATCGAAGGCGAAAAAGAGGCTTGGTCGAATTTCCACAACTTGACAGATACACAGAAGACTCACGCGAAAACGTGCGAATCACCCTGATTCGGACCCACGGGAACCGGGACTAAATGCCGAAATTCCTAACCAGCGGGCCCGCCGACGCCCCGGTCCGCTTCCTATGCGCGCATGGCGCCGGCGGAGGTATGGTGAGCCCCTTCCTCGACACGATCGCCAAGCTGCTCGCCGAGCGCGGCATCGCCGTCTGGCGCTTCGAGTTCGCCTACATGGCGGCGCGCCGCGAGGGCGGATCGCGCAAGCCGCCGCCCAAAGCAGAGCGACTGGCGAACGAGTATCGCGCCGCAGTAGCTGAGCTGCCGCGCGGCGGGGCGGTGATCATCGGCGGCAAGTCGATGGGCGGACGCGTGGCGAGCATGGTCGCCGACGATCTGATCAAGGAGAGCAAAATCGCCGGGCTAATCTGTCTCGGCTATCCATTCCACCCGCCCAAAAAGCCCGAGCAGCTGCGCACGGCGCACCTGGAGAGGATTACCTGCCCGACCTTGATCGTGCAGGGCGAGCGCGACCCGTTCGGCACGCGCGCCGAGGTGGACGGCTTTCGCCTGTCACCGGCGATCGGCCTGCATTGGGTGGGCGACGGCGACCATGACCTGGGGCCGCGCGGTACATCGGGCTTCACGCGCAAGGGCAACCTCACGGCCGCGGCCGATGCGATTGCGGCGTTTGCGCGAGGACTTGCAGGGCCGCCCAATTGAGCTCCAAGTCCTTGGTCTTGGGAATTTGCTGCAGCGTCTCCGCGCCGATCCACAATCCGAAGCATGCCAGCGGGGATTGCGGCTCCTTGAAGACCTGGCGAGGCGTCGCTCACCGACGCCAGCGCTCGCTCGCTGTGAAGGTGCAAGCCAAGTGGAAAACACCATGGCGAAAACGGTGCTGGCCATGATGAGTTCGTTGGTCTTGCGAGGTGGAGCGCCATCGCCCTCGAAGGCGTCGGTGACGTAGAGCCTAGGCATGGTCTCGAGGTACTCGGATCAAGAGCGGCAATGACCTCGCAGGCGTAGTGTCAGACCCGAGCGACGCCTTCTTCGATGCTTGCCTGGCGGTTTGCGACGTCGACCTCCCCATGACTAAGAAAATGCCGACGTACCAATGTCGGCGGCTGGCTGATCATCAGGCTCGCGACAGGACAACGGCGGTATTGCTGGACGCATTCCGGCTTACGTGTGCACCGCGACTTGGGGGGCGACAAGGCTTGCGGACGCTGTCGAAATTCGTCTCGCGCAAGATGATCAATTTGGTCAGGCCATTGCGGCTGCGTCGCCTCCTGCTTGATGCCGACCTGTGGGGGCGTCGGCAAGCGTATCGGGACGCGTTGCGAGCAGACGACATCGTTGCCTGCAACAAACGGCTCGACGCAAAAAGGTGTACCCTGCTCGGACTGCGGCACCTGGTTGAAGAAGGGTGGTAGCAAAATCCTCTTGTAGGACCCCGAAGGCAACGTCATCGAGGTGCACCAGCCCGACCAATGAGCGGCGCTTTGCTCGGCACATGAGTGACACCAGCCAAACCCGGACGCGAGGCAACCCATGCGAATAGGATATCTCGGCGTCGGCAACATGGGGTTGCCCATGGCCGGCAAACTTCTCGACGGCGGGCATGAGCTTTGGGTCCACGACGTGCGCGCGGAAGCGATGCGGCCGCTCCTGGTGCGCCAGGCCAGGCGCGCTGCCTCGCCAAGAGAGCTGGCCGATGCTTGCGACACCATCGTCGTATCGTTGCCGACGCTCAAAGTATTTCGGCAGGCAATGGCCGGCC
>Ga0075418_10010624_pt1 | contig 10303 bp, 7 predicted proteins | sample SoiMetdeltSBSDD2_FD_81776 | JGI IMG/M metagenome (GOLD analysis project Ga0075418, IMG submission 81776) | Bulk soil microbial communities from a Populus tree surrounding site in Tennessee, USA - Soil MetaG P. deltoides SBSDD2 | ecosystem: Environmental > Terrestrial > Soil > Tree plantation...
CGTGGTGTCTGCGGGTTGCGGAAGTTGATCAAGCCCGCCTCCCGCAGCGGGTTGATCGCAATGATCTTGGCGCCGCATCGCTTTGCCTTCTCTAGCGCCGACAGCATCCGCGGATGATTGGTCCCCGGATTCTGACCGGCCAAGATCAACAGCTTGGCGTCATAGACATCGTCCAGGGTAACGCTGGCCTTACCGATCCCGATGGTCTCGGCCAGCGCGTAGCTGGTCGACTCATGGCACATGTTGGAGCAGTCCGGCAGATTATTGGTGCCGTATGCCCGTACGAACAGCTGATAGCAGAACGCCGCCTCATTTGAGGTGCGTCCAGAGGTGTAGAAGATCGCCTCATCCGGACTCGTCAAACCGTTGAGCTGACCAGCGATCAGCCGATATGCCGCGTCCCATTCGATGGGCTCGTAGTGGGTCGCTCCGGGCTTCTTGATCATCGGATGGGTGATTCTGCCCTGCTGTCCCAGCCAGTGTTCGCTGTGCCCGTCCAGGTCGGCGATGCTGTGTCGGGCGAAGAATTCTGGCGTCGCCCGGGTCGTGGTGGCTTCCTCCGCAACGGCCTTGGCGCCGCTTTCACAGAACTCAGCCGTGTGCCGATGACCCGGTTCCGGATCCGGCCAGGCACAGCTCATGCAGTCGAATCCTTCCGCCTGATTGAGCTTGAGCAGCGTACGAGCAGACCGACTGACCCCCATCTTCCGCACTGATCGTTGCAACGCAACGGCCACGCCGGGGATCCCAGCAGCATGTTCGTGTGGTTCCGCTATTGCGATTTTGGCCTCGTCGGCTTCCCGAGCCCTGCGCATCTGCACCTCCACCGGCCGCCGTCATGCCCCGCCTAGGAGTCAATCTAGCGCGGCCCTTGGTTTTGGTTACCGACGAGTAGCATAATGGAAGTTACTGAGAAGTAACTTGGCCTTCGAGGTGCCGGATGAGTCATTACAAGTCCAATGTCCGAGATATCGAGTTCAACCTCTTCGAGGTGCTCGGCCGGGAGGACATCCTCGGCACCGATCCGTACACCGATCTCGACCGGGAGACCGTCTCGGCGATCCTCGCTGAAGTCGATCACCTCGCGAGGACGAAGCTTGCTGCGTCGTTCGCCGATGGGGACTGCAGCCTACCGATCTTCGACCCCAAGACGCACTCGGTAACAGTGCCAGGAGACATCAAGAGGTCATTTCGGGCGCTGATGGACTCGGGGACCTGGCAACTGGAGTTGCCAGCCGAGCTTGGCGGTCACGCCGCCCCGCCATCGGTGCAGTGGGCGGTTCACGAGCTGAATATCGGCGCTAATCCGTCCATCTCGCTCTATTCGGCCGGGCCCAAGTTCGCGTACATGTTGTGGGCCGTGGGAAACGAGCGTGATCGGCGCATCGCCGAGATCATGATCGAGCGCCAGTGGGCTGCCACGATGGTGCTGACCGAGCCGGACGCGGGCTCCGATGTCGGCGCCGGGCGAACCCGGGCGATTCCTCAGTCCGATGGCACGTGGCACATCGAGGGCGTCAAGCGCTTTATCACCTCCGGCGAGCATGACCTGACCGAGAACATCATCCACCTGGTCCTGGCCCGACCACAGGGCGTGCCTGGCGTTGGTGGACCCGGCACCAAGGGGTTGTCGCTGTTCATCGTGCCCAAGTTCGGTTTTGATCTTGAGACTGGCGCATTGAGCGGCGAGCGCAACGGAGTCTTCGCCACCAATGTCGAGAGGAAGATGGGAATCAAGGCGTCTACCACCTGCGAGCTGACGTTCGGCGACGCAGGCGTGCCGGCCGTCGGTTGGCTGCTCGGCGAGGTGCACGACGGCATTGCGCAGATGTTCCACGTGATCGAACACGCCCGGATGCTGGTAGGCACCAAGGCGATTGCCACCTTGTCGACGGGCTATCTCAACGCGCTTGAGTATGCGAAGGCACGAGTTCAGGGTCCCGATCTCACCCAGGCCGCCGACAAGAGCGCGCCGCGAGTGACCATCATTCATCATCCTGACGTGCGGCGCTCCCTGATGACACAGAAGTCCTTCACTGAGGGCCTGCGAGCGCTGCTGCTGTTTGCAGCCACCATCCAGGACCGGAACGCCATCGCGAAGGCGCACGGCAGCATCGACGATGCAGCCGAGCGGCTGAACGATCTCCTGTTGCCGATCGTCAAGGGCTATGGCTCGGAGCGCTCCTGGGTGTTGCTCGGAACCGAGTCGCTGCAGACCTTCGGCGGCTCGGGCTTCGTTGCCGACTATCCGATCGAGCAGTACGTCCGAGATGCCAAGATCGACACCCTTTACGAGGGCACAACCGCGATCCAGGGCCAAGATCTGTTCTTCCGCAAGATCGTCAAGGACCAAGGCCGCGCCCTCGGTGATCTTTCCGCCCAGATCAGTCAATGGACTGCCGCCGAGGGCGGAAACGGTCAGCTCAAAGAGGAACGTTGCCTGCTACAGCAGGCATTGGACGATGTCGGGGCAATCGTGGCAACCATGATCAATGATTTTGGTTCGGCTATTCCCGGCCTACCCGGCGGCGATCCGCGCAACGTCTACAAGGCGGGCTTGAACACCACACGCCTGCTCATGGCGGTTGGCGACGTGATCTGCGCCTGGCTGCTGTTGCGGAGCGCAGAGGTGGCGCTCGACCGGCTCAACGAGGAGCTTTCCCCGTCCGAGAAGTCCTTCTATGAAGGCAAGGTCGCCTCCGGTCGCTGGTTTGCGCGTACCGTGCTGCCGAAGCTGGCTGCCGAGCGTGCCATCGCCGAAGGCACCGATCTTGCCGTCATGGATCTCGACGAAACTGCCTTCTAACAACCCAAAATCGTGGTGGGTCGGTAGCGTCCTACGGCGCTAGGCGAGAGACGATTGGAGACATGACTCAGCCCGTCACGTCGCAGCCGTCCCGCATTGTCATCATCGGAGCCTCACTGGCCGGAGGGACAGCCGCCATCACGCTTCGAGATCAGGGGTACGAGGGCGAGCTGACGGTGATTGGTGAGGAGAGCCAACTTCCCTACGAACGACCGCCGCTCTCGAAGGCTGTGCTGCTGGGGGAGAGGGACGAACCGGACTGGGTCGGCGATGAGGCAGCGTTCGCCGACAAGGACATCTCACTGCGACTCGGCACCATGGCCACCCGGATCGACCGAGGCCGAAAGGTCGTGGTCGCGAGTCGTCACGAGTACTCCTACGACAAGCTGCTGATCGCCACCGGCTCGGCACCCCGGCGGCTCGACGTCCACGGTGCAGAGTTGGACGGCCTGTTGACACTGCGAACGCTCGAGGAGTCTCTGGCGCTACGCGCGCGCTTCACCGAAGGCGCCAAGATCGTGGTCGTGGGAGCCGGCTGGATCGGCTGCGAGGCCGCGGCCGCCGCACGCCATCACGGGGCCGAGGTGACGGTAATCGAGCCGCGCTCCCAGCCCCTGATTCATGTTGTCGGTGAGCAGATCGGCGCAACCTTCGCCGCGCTCCATCGTGATCATGGTGTCGACTTGCGATTAGGTGTTGGCGTCAAAGGTTTCGCCGGTGATGGCGCGGTGTCGTCGGTGCAGGTCAAGAGCGGCCACCCGGTACCCGCTGACACGGTGCTCATCGGTGTCGGTGCCGCACCGAACATTGCCCTCGCCGACGCAGCCGGTCTCAAGTTGACCGACGGCGGCATTGCAGTCGACGCAACCCTGCGCAGCTCCGATCCCGATATCTATGCCGCGGGCGATGTCGCAGCCCAAGATCATCCGAAGTATCGGCGCCGGGTCCGGGTCGAGCACTGGGCTAATGCCAAAGATCAAGGGCTGCATGTTGCGGGCAACCTGCTGGGCGCCGAGGCTCCGTACGAGTTGCGGCCGTTCTTCTTCTCCGATCAATACGACCTTGGCTGCGAGTACCGCGGGCTCGCCGACCCGACGAAGGACCGGCTCGTGGTGCGGGGGGATCTTGCCTCCCGAGATTTCACCGCGTTCTGGCTCCGAGATGGGGCCGTGGCAGCCGCGATGAATGTCAACCAGTGGGATGACACAGACGCCCTGCAAGAGCTCGTCGACTCCGGTCGCCAGGTAAGCGACAAAGAGCTCCTCTCCTCCTAACCCAGTTAGAAGAGGAGGGTGAGAGCTGGGTCGGTGAGGATGGTGCCGACGTCGGCCAGGAAGGTTGAGCCCTGGGCGCCGTCAGCGAGCCGATGATCGAAGGAGACTGACAGCGTGGTCACCCAGCGGGGTTCGATCCGCTCGTCGGATCCTTCGCCGACCACCCAGGGCCGGCGAGCGATCTGGCCAACGCACAGAATGCCCGACTCCCCAGGATTCAGGATCGGGGTACCAGAATCCACGGCGAAGACGCCGATATTGGTGATCGAGAACGTACCGCCAGACATGTCCGCTGGCTGAGTCTTGCCCTCACGTGCCCTCGTCACAACCTCTTGCAGAGCGGTCGCGAGCTCGACGAGGCTCAGTGACTCGGCGCCTTTGATGTTGGGTACCAGGAGCCCGCGGGAAGTTGCGGCGGCGATTCCGAGGTTGATCGAACTCTTGAGCACGATCTCCTGAGCCTGCTCGTCCCAGAACGAGTTGAGTGCCGGCGTGCGCCCCAGCGCGAGACATACCGCCTTCGCGACGATCAACAACGGGGACAGCCGAAGATCGGCAAACTCGCGACGAGCCTTGAGCCGCTCCACCAGTTCCATCGTCGCGCTTACATCGCAGTCCAGCCACACCGAGACATGCGGTGCAGTAAACGCCGAGCGGGCCATCGCGTCAGCCATCGACTTGCGCACGCCCTTGATCGGGATCCGTACGTCCTCGCGCGCTTCGACAGGCGCCGCGTCAATCGACTCAGCGGGCGCTTCTTTGCTCGCTTGCATCACGTCGTCGCGGGTGATCACCCCGCCAGGCCCGCTACCCGTCAGACTTTCAAGATCAACGCCCAGGTCCTTCGCCAGCTTGCGCACCGGCGGCTTGGCAAGGACCGCACCACCGGACGGTACGGGCGTCGGGGCTGCCTCACCCGGCATCGGTAATGGGGCGCCGGTCGGGGCGTCCTGCTCGGCAAGTAGCGGCTCACGTTCGTCGGCGCGTCGCGAAACCGGAGCGTGGGTGGTGAACGTGTCTGCTACCTGTTCGTGCGCCTCCACGGGTCCGTCACCGGCGCTACGCCGCGGGCGCCGCTTCGCCGTCGTGGTTCGCGGTCCGTAGCCGACCAGATTTGGCACCTGAGCCTCACCGCCGCCGTTGGCCTGCGCTGGTTGTGCCTCATTCACGCCATCGTCGATCGAAATGATCGGCGTGCCTACATCGACGGTGTCGCCCTCGTTGACCAGCAGCTCTGTCACAGTGCCGGCGTATGGGGTCGGCAGCTCGACGAGCGACTTGCTGGTCTCGACCTCGACCAGGATGTCGTTGATCTTGACTTCGTCACCGACCGCCACTCGCCAGGTGACAATGTCTGCCTCGACCAGTCCCTCGCCCGGATCCGGCAGCCGAAAAGTCTGCAATGCCATGCGAGCCCTCCCCCTCAGTAGGCCAGCGAGTGATCGACCATGTCCAGCACCCGATCAAGATCAGGAAGATAATCCTCCTCGACGCGGCTCGGCGGATACGGTATGTCGAAGCCAGCGACACGCAGCACCGGTGCTTCCAGGGAGTAGAAGCACTGCTCGGTAATCCGTGCCGCGAGCTCGGCACCCAACCCGAGATTGAGCTGAGCCTCGTGTACGGTCACCACCCGTCCGGTCTTCTGCACTGACTCCACTACTACGGCCATGTCGAGCGGCGAGAGGGTGCGGAGATCGATCACTTCAAGATCATGACCTTCCTCGGCGGCCGCTTCGGCCGCGTCCAGACATGTCTTGACCACGGGACCGTACGCAATCAAGGTGACGTCAGTTCCGGATCGCACCACCCGCGCAGAATGCAACGGCGCCGGCGCCACCGACTCGTCCACCTCGGTCCGCTCGTGATAGCGCCGCTTGGGTTCGAAAAAGATGATCGGGTCGTCTGAGGCGACGGCCTGCTGGATCATCCAGTACGCGTCCACCGGATTGGAGCAGGTCACCACTTTGAGACCGGCGGTGTGGCAGAAGTAGGCCTCTGGCGATTCGCTGTGGTGCTCGACGGCTCCGATTCCTCCGCCGTAAGGGATCCGGATGACGATTGGCATCTTCAGCAGCCCACGTGATCGGTAATGCAGCCGCGACACCTGGCTGACGATCTGGTCGAACGCGGGGTAGACGAAGCCGTCGAACTGGATTTCGCATACCGGGCGATAGCCGCGCAGCGCCATCCCGACGGCGGTGCCGACGATGCCGGATTCTGCCAGCGGCGAATCGATCACCCGATGCTCGCCAAAGTCCTTCTGCAAGCCCTCGGTGACTCGGAAGACCCCACCAAGCTTTCCGACGTCTTCGCCTGCGACCACTACCTTGGGATCGGCTTCGAGTGCTCGGCGCAGACCGGCGTTGAGCGCCTTTGCCATGGTCAGCGTGGCCATTAGATGCCCCCTCCGTACGCCGGCTCAGCGTGTCGAGGCTCTTCGACCGGCTCGGCGCCCTCAAAGGTCGCCAGGTATTCGGCGTAGCTGGCCTTCTGCTCCTCCAGATGCGGGGTCTGCTCGGCGTACACGTAGTCAAAGAATTCCAACATGTGCGGGTCGGGGAGAGCGAGGGTGCGAGATCGCAGGTCGGCAGCCATCTCGGAGGCTTCGGTTTCGACATCGGCGAAGAAGGCTTCCTCACCTCTGCCGCTTCTGGTCAGGTAGGCCTTGACTCGCTCGATCGGGTCCTTCAGCCGCCAGTGCTCGAGCTCGTCTGCGAGCCGATATTTCGTCGGATCATCTGAGGTCGTGTGGGCGCCCATGCGATAGGTGTAGGCCTCGATCAAGGACGGGCCGCTGCCGCTGCGCGCCCGCTCCAGGGCTGCCGTGGTGGCCGCATAGACCGCGAGCACGTCGTTGCCATCGACGCGTACGCCAGGGAAACCGAAACCAGAAGCCCTGCGATACAAGGGAATCCGAGACTGCCGCTCAATCGGTTCGGAGATCGCCCACTGATTGTTCTGGCAGAAGAAGACGATAGGTGCGTTGTAGGAGCTAGCGAAGATGAAAGCCTCATTGACGTCGCCTTGACTGGTGGCGCCGTCGCCGAAGTAGCCGACCACTGCCATATCGCGATCGGGGTCACCAGTGCCGACGAGACCGTCGCGCTCCACACCCATGGCGTAGCCGGTGGCATGCAGCATCTGTGCTCCGATGACGATCGTGTAGAGATGGAACCGGTACTTCTGAGAATCCCAGCCACCAAGATCAACTCCGCGGAACAGGCCAAGCAGGTGCACCGGGTCGACACCGAGGCACCAGGCCACCCCATGTTCTCGATAGGTCGGGAAAACGAAGTCGCGCTTGCCGAGCGCCCGTCCCGAGCCGACCTGCGCCGCCTCCTGGCCCAAGCAGGAAGCCCAGAGCCCCAATTCACCTTGGCGCTGCAGGGCAGTGGCTTCCGCGTCGAGCCGGCGGGTCAACACCATGTCGCGGTAGAAGCCTTTGATTTGCTCGTCGTCGCCGCTGAAGGAGTACTCGGGGTGTTCCAGCCGCTCACCCTCGGGGGTAAGCAGCTGGACTAGCTCGACCTCTCCGCTCGCACCGCTGGCGTCGCTCATTGGTGCATCCTCTCGTCACCGGATGCGGTGGTTCCGCATCTCATCGGTCCCGGTGCGGGATCGCCGCTTTGGGTGGTACCACCACCCCCCGGGGCGTTGGTTATGCTCCAGCTCGCAGCGTGTGGCGAGCGGATTCGGCAGGCTCGGCTCTCCTTGTGGGTGACACTGGCCAGCCGCGCACCCCAAGGTACCGCCTCACTTCAGGAGGCGAGAAAACCACTTGCATGTCCTACATCTTTAGGTTGCGCTCCAGGGATTGCTGGAAGCGCAGAATGCGGATGAGGGCGGCAGCCACCGCCTCAGGACCGGCAGCAAGCGAGATGCGCACGGCGGCCCCGCCGTCGCGTTGGTCGAAGTCCGTGCCAGGAGTGAGCGCCACACCGTGCTCCTCAAGCAGCGCCTCGCACCACGACTCCGAGTCGGGGTAGGGACCAAGCTGGCCGTCGATGCCGGCATAGACATAGAACGCGCCATCTGCCGGTGCGACTCCAGTCCACCCAAGATCATCGACTGCGGCCAGGACGATCGCTCGTGCATCGGCGAACGCTGCGACCGCAGCGTCGGCCTCGCGGTAGGACTCCTCGGTGAAGGCCGCGATTGCCGCATGCTGGGCTGGCACCGGTGGGCACAGCGCGAAGTTTCCAGCCAGCGCGTCAAAGACGCCGACCAGATCCGCCGGCACCAGGCTCCATCCGAGCCGCCACCCCGTCATTCCCCAGTACTTGGAGAAAGAGGAGATCACGATGGCCTCGCGATCATGCTCCCAAGCGCAGCTGGCGGCGATGGTGCGATCGGTGATCCCGTGGTAGATCTCGTCACTGACCAGCCGGACTTCATGATCGCGACACCACGCCGCAAGCTCGGCAAGCCGGTCGCGATCGATCATGGTTCCGGTGGGATTCGCCGGAGACGCGACGACCAATCCTGCGAGAGGAGCTGCCGCATGTGCCTGCTCCAGCATTTCCACCGTCGGCTGGAAGCGTTCCCCCGGCCCACAGGCCAGCTCGACCACCTGGCAGCCGAGTGATGCCAGGATGTTCCGGTACGCCGGATAGCCCGGCCGGGTCAAGGCGACTCGATCACCGTGATCAAAAGCGGCCAGAAAACCGAGCATGAAGGCGCCTGACGAACCAGTGGTCAACGCGATCTGATCTTCATCCACCTCCAGCGAGTACCAGCGCCGGTAATGGGCTGCGAGCTCATGCCGCAACGGCTTGATTCCGAAGGTCTCGGTGTAGCCCAGCGGCGTACGGTCGACCATCAGCTCGGTGGTACGACGCCGGACATCGGATGGCGCACCCTGGGACGGCTCGCCGGCACAGAGCGAGATGATCTCCCGGCCCTGGGCGCGTAGCTGTGCCACGCGGTTGAGGATGCTCATAACTGCGAACGGTGGGACAGTCGCCCGATCCGACGGCTTCATGCGCTGCGCAGACGTTTGCGGGCGCGATATGCGGCGACGTTGGTGCGGTTGCCGCAATTTCCGGTGTCGCAGTAGCGCTTCGAGGAATTCTTGGAGAGATCGATCAGCACATCTTCGCAGTCCTCGGCGGCACAGGTTCGAAGCCGGCCCAACGCATCGGACCTGATCAAATCGAGAACCGCCATTGCCGCATCGGCCGCGATCCGATCCGCGACCGGGGCGCCGGGGCGGGTGACGTGCATGTGCCAGTCCCATTGGTCATGGCGGGAGAGGTAAGGCCGCGCGTCGGCTTCGGCGAGGATCTCGTTGACCAGAGCTGCTGCCTCATCGCGGTCTTCGATCATCCAGAACTTGCGGAGCCGCGGACGCAAGGCACGCACGGACGCGAGTTCCTCAGGAGTCCTGTGAATGACGCCCGAGTAGGGATTTCGAGCCAGGAAGCGATCGAGGTCAGCGAGTGTGACCAGCGTGTCACCGTCGAGTCCAACGGTGTTCACCAGAGCGGCGGCCCCAGCGAGAGACATCTCGGTGTCATGACTAAAAAGCATCTTGACTCCTGACAACAACTAGTTTAGTGTCATTAGTGTACTCAGTTTTGATACTGACAGGCTCAGGCAATAGCGGCCAGCCAAGGAGGGCAGAGATGACCACCGTCGCTCCGGAAGCCACCCGAACGGTCGCCGGTGGGAGCTACGGCGGCGGACTGGCGCTAGGTCTTGTCTCCGCGTCATCATTCGGACTCTCTGGTTCTCTTGCCCGTTCGCTATTGGATCTTGGCTGGTCGCCAGCGGCTGTAGTTGCGACGCGCGTTGCAGGCGCATTTCTGATCCTTCTCATACCATGTCTGGTGCTACTCCGGCGGACCGGCCTGCCGACCCGCGGACAGTCTCTGCGGATGCTTGCTTACGGAGTGGTGGCGATTGCGTTGGCGCAGCTCTGCTACTTCAGCGCGGTGCAGTACCTGTCAGTCGGCGTCGCACTGCTCCTGGAATTTCTCGCGCCGGTACTACTGATCGGCTGGCACTGGGCGAGAACCCAACGCCGCCCTGCTTGGCCGGTCCTAGCAGGCGCGGGTCTGTCGATAGTCGGCCTGGCCTTCGTCCTCGACCTTCGGGACGGACTGACGCTCAATCCGATCGGAGTCGCCTGGGGCCTGGGTGCGGCTCTGTGCCTGTGTGCGTACTTTCTCCTCAGCGAGGACAAGGGGACCGATGCGCCAATTCATCCGCTGCTGCTGAC
>Ga0075418_10010627_pt1 | contig 10300 bp, 6 predicted proteins | sample SoiMetdeltSBSDD2_FD_81776 | JGI IMG/M metagenome (GOLD analysis project Ga0075418, IMG submission 81776) | Bulk soil microbial communities from a Populus tree surrounding site in Tennessee, USA - Soil MetaG P. deltoides SBSDD2 | ecosystem: Environmental > Terrestrial > Soil > Tree plantation...
CTCGGTTGTCGCCGTATCATCACGGAAGCAATCACCGGGTTTGTTTCGGTAAGGTCCGATGCCCAAGGCCGCATCCAGGTCGTCGTCGATCACGACGACGAATCGCCCTACACCGCGTATCTCTTCCAACCCGCCGAGGCGGTACGACCGATCCCGGTGGCGATCTGCAAAGCGATCGTGGTGAAGTCGACGGGCCGGTTGACCGTGGACGGCGTCGAAGGCCAGCCCCTTCATCTGGATCTGTATCTCCCGACGTCGAAGGAGCGAGCCGCGGCGATCGGGACCTTCCCCTCGCTGCGACTTCAGGGATTGGCCCTACGGGGATTCGAGGTCCCACGCGACGCGGGATTCATCGACCGGATCTCCACGGATGCCGTTCCTCCGCTGATGGAGGCCGGAGACCGCGCCTTCATTTCATGCTTGGGCGGAAAGGTCGTGAAGGATTCCGGGTGCCAGGTCGGAGGTCCCGGCTCGCTGTATTCGCCGTCGTTCAAGTGCCCCGGACGACAGGCCTCCTCGCCAATCCCCGGGTGGACGGGCTCGGCGGGCGAAGCAGGACGGCTCGGCTGTGCAGACGGTTACTACGGATGTGGATACTGCTCGGGAGCTCCGAATCTGGTCATCGCGAATCAGGAGTGCCGAGCGTACGACGCTTGCCCCAAACCCTCGGTTCCGCTGATTCCGACGCTTCCCGTCGATCCGGGACCTTGAGCCAGGAGCCGTCTCTTCTGGTGCGGACTACGGCGCGAGCGCCTGGAGCTTGATCACCCGGCGAACCAGGAGGTCTCGTTCTTCACGATTCGCGAACGGGGTGTAGCGGATCGCTTCCCAGGCTCCCCCGGATCCGAGGCGGGTCCAGGCCGTGTCCCCTTCGAACTCGGTTGCGCCGTGGTCGTCGATCCAATCGACCCAGAGCTTCCCGGCTTGGCTGTGAGCCTCAGGATAGAGGTTCGTGGTGTTGTTCGTGGTCGCGACGATCTCCGAGACCAGCCCGCCAATGTCATACCGCGCGAGAATGACCTGCCTCGGCGTGGAGCCGTAGCCCATCGGATGGGATTCATAGGCGACGCGCACCATTCCCCCGTGAAAGACCCCCGCGGGGCGGCACGCGGTCTCACCCGGCGCCGAGACTTGGTCGGCAGCGCTCCAACTGGACACATTGGGCGGCGCTTGCCGGTGAAAAACCGTGCAGGAGCTCCCGTCGTCGACCCAGTAGACCAAGTGGACGTTGCCGGCGCCGTCGAGGAACACGTTCGGGTCCAGCTCGTTCGCCGACGATCCCGCCACGACGGTCGGTGTCGTCCATGCGCCGCCGGTGAACACGCTCACGACGACGTCGTATCCCGAGACGGAGTTTCGGGACCAAGCAACGATGGGCAGCCCTGAAGCCGAATTGAAGACAAATGAAGGATCGCCGTCCCCGTTGGCCTCGCCCTCGGGATTGAGGACGATGCGGAGGGGAGACGAGGTGAAGCGGTGCCAGACGGTCCCGATCGGATCGGGAGCGTCGACGATCTCGAAAACGTACGGGCTCGTAGCGCCCGTGCTGGACGGCGAGCTAAGTCCTACTCCGACTTCCGCCACGGCCAGGTTGAATCCTGCCCCCGCGACGATCAAGAGAACCGCGAAGACGGGAAGACCCAGTGTTCTGCTGCTCCGGCGGATCATTCTCCGCCTCCTTTTGTCTCCCGGGCCTCCCCATCGACCATTCTTTTCCGAACGGTCGCGGCCTCGGGTGAATCGGGGTCGACGTCGTTGTAGAGTCGGCGCAAGGCACGCTCGTATGTCAGGGCCAACATCTCATCCCCCGACCTTCGCGCGATCTCGGCCAGGTAGAACGTATTACGAAACATCACTTCGGGGTAACCGATTTCGCGAGCAAGCTCATTTGAGCGCTGCGCCGCCGTCCGCGCGTCGGCGAGCCCACCCTGCTGGAACCGGGTCAGGGCGAGATTGCTCAGCGCGAGACAGACGAGCCGCAGGTGCCGCGACGACTGAGCCGCCGCCAAGGCGGACTGCAGGTGGCTCGTCGCCTCGTCGAGCCTGCCCAAGCTGATGAGCGCGCTCGTGAGATTGATCCTCGCCCGGCAGGCTTCGAGCGTGTCGCTGAGCGAATCGAAGTCGCGAATGGCTTCACCGAACGCGTCGGCCGCCCTCTCGTGGTGCCCGGCATGCTCCGAAGTCAACCCCCGGAGGGCCTTGAGGCACGCCATCGCTCGGGACTCGACATCGCCGCTCTTGGAGATGGCGTCGGCCTGGTCCAGGAACGCGAACGCCGCCGTGAAGAGCTTCAAGGAGCTGCACGCGGCTGCGGCCAGGCTCAGAACGTTCACCCGGGCGGTGGGGGTCAATCCGGGCCGCTCGAGCAAGCGCAAGGCCTCGCTCTTCGCCGACTCATGCGCGCCGAGGTGGAGCAGGCAGTCCACTCGGCACTGCAACAGGCGCACCTGAACGTCTCCGGGAATCTCCTGTTGTTCCTTCCAGGCACTGAACTCTCGAGCGAGCGCCAGGGCTTCCAGGTAGTGACTCGACGCAATGAGCTCGACAACCCGGTCCAGGAGCTCGCGAGGCGAAGCGCCGGCGACGCTCACGTCGACCGCGGCGAGACGCTCTTCGGTGTCGAAGAGCTCGACCAGCACCGGAGTCGGAACGCCATAGGCGCTCGCGAGCGCCGAGAGTCGGGACACCGAGGGGGACACCTGCCCGGCTTCGAGACGATGCAGGTACGATTTGTTCAGCGGCTCGCGGTACCCTGCCGTCAGGCTCGCGGCCGCTTCGAGGGTCAGTCTCCGACGCTCGCGCAGCTCTCGGAGCGCCTGTCCGGCTCGCACGAGCCCCGACACGGGTTGATCCTGTTCCAGGGATACCCCTCCCCTCGTGGCATCGCCGGTTCAGTCGTTGAGACTATATACGCCGAGGAGCCCCCACTGCGAAGATCGTGCCGGGAACCGGGTGCATGTGCCCCTCCGACCCTCAAGAACTGGGTTGTGTATATGCAACACCACCGAGTGAGGGGCCCCGTTTCGGGCCTGGGATATATGAATCCCACGGACGGAACGTGTCTGCGCTGACCGGGCCGATTCCCGACGTCTCGCGAACCTCGCCGCGGTAAACGAGCACCACGAACCGCGGCTGCCCCGCCGGGCCTCACACACACACACACGTCCAAACTCCCGGCGGGGCAGCCGCAGGGCGCACCCCCGGCCTTAGACTACCGACGATGCCCGACCCTTCGTCCGAGCCGACGCTCCGCGAGCTGTACGCGCGTCACGAGGAGCGAACGCTGCGAGGGATCCGCCGCGTCGCGCGGATCTCCGGCATCGTGCTGATCGCCGTCGGACTCGTGCTCTCGATCGCTTCGCTCTGGAGCGCTCGTCCGGCGCTCTCCTCGCTGGTCTTCACCGGTGTCATCATGCTCCTCCTGACCTCGACTCCTGCTGCGCGCCCCCGCTGACGATCACGTCCACGCGGTGCCCGGCACCCGCGTGGAAATCTGAAGCGTGCTCCGCTACATTGCGGTACCACCGCTCGCAGCCTGCGGGAGGACGCATGCACGCGATCGAAAGCACCCCCGATTTCGTCGCTCAGATCTACGCGAAGATGACCGAGCGCCTCGCGATCGTGCGCAAGCGCCTCAACCGTCCGCTCACGCTCGCGGAGAAGGTCCTCTACGGGCACCTCAACGATCCGCAGGGAGCGGACCTCGAGGGGGCCCAGGCGTACCTCCAGCTGCGTCCCGATCGTGTGGCGATGCAGGACGCGACCGCGCAGATGGCTCTGCTGCAGTTCGCGCAGGCGGACATCCCGCGCGTCGCGGTTCCCACGACCGTCCACTGCGACCACTTGATCCAGGCGCGGGAGGGGGCCGAGCGCGACACGCTGCGGGCGCTGGACGACAACAAGGAGGTGTACGAGTTCCTCCGCACGGCGTCGAACCGGTACGGCATCGGGTTCTGGAAGCCCGGCGCCGGGATCATCCACCAGGTCGTGCTCGAGAACTACGCGTTCCCCGGCGGCATGATGATCGGCACCGACTCGCACACTCCCAACGCCGGCGGGCTCGCGATGTTCGCCTCGGGGGTGGGCGGCGCCGACGCGGTGGACGTCATGGCCGGCCTGCCGTGGGAGGTCCGCGCGCCGAAGATCATCGGGGTCAAGCTCACCGGGAAGCTCTCGGGCTGGGCCGCGCCCAAGGACGTGATCCTCGTCGTGTGCGGCATCTTGACCGTGAAGGGGGGGACGAACGCCGTCATCGAGTACTTCGGCCCCGGGGCTTCGTCGATCTCCTGCACCGGGAAGGGGACCATCACCAACATGGGGGCCGAGCTCGGGGCCACGACGTCGATCTTCCCCTTCGACGGGTCGATGGAGCGCTATCTGAGGGCGACGGAGCGCGGGGCGCTCGCCGACCTCGCGCGCCGCTACCAGCACCTGCTCGCCGCCGATCCCGAGGTCGAGCTCGATCCGGGCAAGTTCTACGCGCGCGTGATCGAGATCGATCTCTCCGCGCTCGAGCCGCACCTCGTCGGCCCGCACACGCCGGACCTCGCGCGACCCGTCTCCAAGATGGCGGCCGCGGTCGCGTCGGAGGCCTACCCCGACGACATCTCCGTCGCGCTCATCGGGTCGTGCACGAACTCCTCCTACGAGGACATCTCCCGCGTCACCGACGTGGTGGAGCAGGCGCGCGCGCACGGGATCAAGGCCGCGACACCGTTCCTCGTCACCCCCGGCTCCGAGCAGATCCGGGCGACGATCGTCCGCGACGGCCAGCTCGAGAGAATCGGGTCGATCGGCGGTCAGGTCCTCGCGAACGCGTGCGGGCCGTGCATCGGGCAGTGGAAGCGCGACGAGATCAAGCCCGGCACGAGGAACACGATCGTCACGTCGTACAACCGCAACTTCCCGGCGCGGAACGACGGCAGCCGCGAGACGCTCGCGTTCATGGGAAGCCCGGAGATCGTCGCCGCCTACGCGCTCTCGGGGCGCCTCTCGTTCAACCCGATGACCGACTCGCTGACCGGGAGCGACGGGCGGTCGTTCACGCTCACGGCGCCGAAGCCCGCGCCGGATCTCCCTGAGCGCGGCTTCGTCCGCGACCTCAGCGGCTACCTCCCTCCCGCGAAGGACGGGGCGACGGTGCGGATCGACGTCGCGCCCGACAGCAAGCGCCTGCAGCTCCTGCAGCCCTTCGCGCCGTGGGACGGGAAGGACTTCGTGCAGCTCCCGCTCCTCTTCAAGGCGAAGGGGTCGTGCACGACCGACCACATCTCACCCGCGGGCCCGTGGCTCCGGTTCCGGGGGCACCTCGACAACATCTCGGACAACATGCTGACCGGCGCGGTCAACGCGTTCACGGGGCAGGCGGGGACGACCAGGAACCTGCTGAGCGGGGAAGCGAACGTCGCCGTGCCCAAGGTCGCGCGCGACTACAAGGCCCGCGGTCTGCGCTGGGTGGTCGTGGGCGACGAGAACTACGGGGAAGGCTCCAGCCGCGAGCACGCCGCGATGTCTCCGCGGCTCCTCGGCTGCGCGGCGGTCGTCGTTCGCTCGTTCGCGCGGATCCACGAGTCGAACCTGAAGAAGCAGGGGATCCTCCCCTTGACGTTCACCGACCCCGCCGACTACGAGAAGGTGCGCGAGACCGACCGGGTGAGCCTGCTGGGGCTCGCGACCCTGCGCCCGGGCGCCCCGGTCGAAGCCGTGCTCCGTCACGAAGACGGGTCCGAGGAGCGGATCGCGCTGCGCCACACGCTGAGCGCGGAGCAGATCGCCTGGTTCGTCGCCGGCTCCGCGCTGAACGTGATCAAGCGCCAGGCGCGCTAGCCTTCCTCCGCCTCCGCGGCCGGACCGGCGCGTAGATCAGCGCCGACAGCGGCGGCAGCCGGAGCGTCAGGGACTGGGGGAAGCCGTGCATCGGCTCCGCGTCGGTCGTGGCCTCCGCCGCGGCCCCGGAGCCGGTGCCGTCGAAGCGCGCGTCGTCCGTATCGAGCAGGAGCCGGTAGCGTCCCGCGCTCGGAGCGCCGATCCGGTAGGCGCCGTGCGCGAGCGGGGTCAGGTTCAGCACGACCACGAGATGGTCCTCGCCGTCGCGGCGCGAGTAGACCAGCACCGAGTTGTCGCGATCGAGGCAGTCGATCCACTGAAAGCCGCTCGGCTCGTGGTCGAGCCGCCAGAGGCACGGATGCCCCCGGTACAGGACGCCGAGCTCCCGCATCAGGCGATGGACGCCCCGATGAGAGGGCTGATCGAGGAGCCCCCACTCGGGCCCGCGCTCCTCGCTCCACTCCCACCACGGGGCCAGCTCGTTCCCCATGAAGAGCATCTTCTTTCCCGGCCGCGTCCACATGTAGCCGAAGAGCAATCGCAGGTTGGCGAACTGCTGCGCTTCCGGGCCGGGCATCTTGGCGAGGAGCGATTTCTTGCCGTGCACGACCTCGTCGTGCGAGAGCGGGTTCACGAACCGCTCGCTGTACTCGTAGACCATCGCGAAGGTGAGCTGGTCGTGATGCCACCGCCGCCCGATCGGATCGATCGCGAAGTACTTGAGCGTGTCGTGCATCCACCCCATGTTCCACTTGAACGTGAACCCCAGCCCGCCGTCGGCGACGGGATGCGTCACGAGCGGCCAGGACGTGGACTCCTCGGCGATCGTGAAGGCGCCGGGAGCGTCCTCCGCCAGCACGCCGTGGAGCGTGCGAAAGAACGCGACCGCGTCCAGGCTCTCGCGGCCGCCGTAGCGGTTCGGGATCCACTCCCCTTCCTTGCGGCTGTAGTCGAGGTAGAGCATCGACGCGACGGCGTCGACGCGGAGCGCGTCCACGTGCATCTCGCGCAGCCAGTAGAGCGCGTTGGACACCAGGAATCCGGCGACCTCGGGGCGACCGAGGTTGAAGATCAGCGTCCCCCAGTCCGGGTGCTCCCCCAACCGCGGGTCCTCGTGCTCGTACAGCGCGGTCCCGTCGAACCGGCGCAGCGCGAAGTCGTCCTTCGGGAAGTGCGCGGGGACCCAGTCGACGATCACGCCGATGCCGTTGACGTGGCAGTGGTCCACCAGGTAGCGGAAGTCGTCGGGCGTCCCGAAGCGCGAGGTCGGCGCGTAGTAGCCGGACACCTGGTAGCCCCAGGATCCGGAGTACGGATGCTCCGCGACCGGCATCAGCTCGATGTGCGTGAACCCCAGATCCCGGACGTGCGCGACCAGCCGCTCCGCGATCGCGCGATACCCGGCCTCGCCGTCCGCGTCCATTCCCTTCGCCCACGCGCCGAGGTGGACCTCGTACGCCGCGAGCGGAGCCCGCGCGAGGTCGGCGCTTCGCCGCGCCGACATCCATGCCGCGTCGTCCCACACGTACGAGGACGCGGTGACGCGCGACGCGCTCTCCGGCGGTCGCTCCATCTCGCGCGCCATCGGATCGGTCTTGATGCGGAGCATCCCCTCCCGGGTCTTGATCTCGAACTTGTAGAGGGCGCCGGCCCCGACGCCGGGGACGAACAGCTCGAAGACGCCGGAGCCGAAGAGGCGCCTCATCGGGAAGACCGATCCGTCCCACCGCGAGAAATCCCCGACCACGGAGACGCGGCGCGCGTTCGGCGCCCAGACGGAGAACGACACGCCCTCCACGCCGTCGATCGTCCGGACGTGCGCCCCCAGCGCCTCCCAGAGGCGCCGGTGGGTCCCCTCGTGGAAGAGATGGACGTCCATCTCCCCCACCGTCGGCGGGAAACGGTACGGATCGTCGCGCTCCCACACCCCACCGTCCTGGTACTCGAAGCGGAGGCGGTACGGCTCCTTCGCCTGCGACCCGGGGAGGAACGCCTCGAACAGGCCGCCGCCGAGGGGCGTCATCGCGACGGCCCGGCCTCCGGCGAGGAGGTCGCACGACCGCGCGTCGCGGTGGAAGGCTCGGACCGCGATCCCGTCGCCACCCGCGCCCCGCGCCGGGTGGGGGCCGAGGATGCGATGCGGCTCGTCGTGGTCGCCGGCGATCAGCAGGGAGACGTCGGCGCGATCGAGCGAGGGATCGTCGAGCATGAACGAAGTATTATGGGTCATGATCACCGGGGCCCACGTCATCGTCTACTCCGAGGACGCGGAGGCCGACCGCGCGTTCTTCCGCGACGTGCTCGGCTGGGCGAACGTCGATGCCGGCCGCGGCTGGCTGATCTTCGCGCTCCCTCCGGCCGAGGTCGCGGTCCATCCCGACGACGAGAACGACCGGCACGAGCTCTATCTGATGTGCGACGACCTGAAGGCGACGATCGCCGCCCTCGAGAAGAAGGGGATCGCCTTCGAGAAGCCGGTCGAGGAGCCCTGGGGGACTCTGACGCGTCTGACGCTGCCGGGCGGGGGCCGCCTCGGGATCTACCAGCCGAAGCATCCCGTAGCGGCCGGGCGCTGATCCGGGGATAATCTCCCGCTCGTCGGGGGTTCCTCAAAACTCGGGAGATCGTCCATGTCGCCTCGCGCCGTCATGCTCGCGCTCGCCGTCTGCGCGGCCGCCGCCCTACCCGCCGTCGCCACGGAGCCGGCCAAGCTCCTCCGATTCCCGGACGTCCAGGGGGACCAGGTCGCCTTCTGCTATGCGGGAGACATCTGGAAAGTGTCGCTCAAGGGAGGGATGGCGGTCCGCCTGACGGCGCATCCCGGCGTCGAGGTCTTTCCCCGGTTCTCGCCGGACGGGAAGTGGATCGCGTTCACCGGACAGTACGACGGCGACGAGCAGGTCTACGTCATCCCGTCCGAGGGGGGCGCGCCGAAGAAGCTGACCTACTACCCGGCGGAAGGCCCGCTCTCGCCTCGCTGGGGGTACGACAGCATCGTCTACGGCTGGACCCCCGACGGACACTCGATCCTCTTCCGCTCGCTGCGCTACGGCTACCCCGAGCATCCGGGCCATCTCTACACGGTCGATCGCGAGGGGGGGCCCGCGCGCGCCCTCCCGATGCCCCGGGCGGGGGCCGGCGACTTCTCGCCGGACGGCAAGCGGCTCGTCTACTCCCCGCTCTGGCGGGACTTCCGGACCTGGAAGCGCTACCAGGGCGGTTGGGCTCAGGACCTCTACGTCTACGATCTGGCGACCAACGAGACGAAGATCGTGGCGCCGAGCAAGCGGACCGAGCGCGACCCGATGTGGATCGGCGACGCGATCTACTTCCTCTCCGACCGGACCGGGACCCTGAACCTGTTCAAGTCGGACCTCAAGTCGGGCGCGGTGACGCAGCTCACCAAGAGCGACACCTGGGACCTCCGCTGGGCCTCCTCCGACAACAAGGGAACGATCGTCTTCGAGCGCGCGGGGGAGCTGGTCGCCTTCGACGTGGCGAAGGGGACCGAGTCCCCGATCGAGATCATGGTCCCCGATGATGGACTGTGGGACAGGGCGTCGCGCGTCTCCGCGGCGGGGAACATCGAGGACTTCGACCTCTCGCCCAAGGCGCAGCGCGCGCTCTTCGCCGCCCGGGGGGACATCTTCACCGCGCCCATCGAGCACGGCCCCACGCGCAACCTGACGCATTCCTCCAACGCGCACGACCGCGCCCCGGCCTGGTCCCCGGACGGGAAGACGATCGTCTTCATCTCGGACCTCGACGGCGAAGAGGAGCTCTACACCGTCCCGCAGGACGGCTCCGCGCCGCCGAAGACGCTGACGAAGGGGCACCAGGCCCGCCTGTACCGGCCCGTCTTCTCGAACGACGGGAAGCGGGTCGCCTACTCGGACAAGGAGGGCCGCATCTACGTCGTGACCCTCGCCGGGGGGGCCGAGGTCGAGGTCGCGAACGAGCGGAACTTCCAGGTGACCGACTACGCCTGGTCCCCGTGCGGGCAGTGGCTCGCGTTCTCGCTGTCCCAGAAGAACGGGAACTACGCCCTCTACATCTGGGGGGTCGGCGACGGCAAGACCCGAAAGGTCACCGAGGGACTCTTCAGCGAGCACAACCCGGCCTGGGACCCCGAGGGGAAGTACCTCTGGTACCTGTCCGAGCGCGACTACCAGCCGCAGATCTCCTCCGTCGAGTGGAACTTCGCGACCAACCGCATGACCGGGATCTTCGCGCTCGCGCTCCGCCGCGATGTCGCGAACCCCTTCGCCCCCCAGTCCGACGAGGTCAACGCCGACGAGGACAAGAAGAAGGACGACGAGAAGAAGTCGGCGGAGGAGGACAAGGGGAAGGGGAAGGACAAGGACGACGAGAAGGACAAGGACGCGAAGAAGGCGAAGGACGAGGAGAAGCCCAAGCCGCCGACGAAGATCGACTTCGACGGGCTCGGCGCCCGCGTCTCCCGCGTCCCGCTCGA
>Ga0075418_10010629_pt1 | contig 10299 bp, 10 predicted proteins | sample SoiMetdeltSBSDD2_FD_81776 | JGI IMG/M metagenome (GOLD analysis project Ga0075418, IMG submission 81776) | Bulk soil microbial communities from a Populus tree surrounding site in Tennessee, USA - Soil MetaG P. deltoides SBSDD2 | ecosystem: Environmental > Terrestrial > Soil > Tree plantation...
GCCGCTGGTTCTCGACGTAGTGCAGGATGCACGCGTTCGGCCCCGAGGCCACGATCGACGGATAGGCGTCGCGCGGCGAGCCGTGGGCGCGGAAGACGAACTCGACCGCGGCCTGCACCTGGTACTCGCGCTGACCCGGCCGCGCGTAGCGCATCGCCTCGATGTGGGCGTCGCGGCTGATCTGGCAGGCGCGCCGCTGGCGGGCCAGCTCGGCCGCCGAGCGACGCAGGCGCAGCTCGTGGACGATCGGGCCCGGGTCCTCGATGCGCAGGGGCGGCGTGAAGCCGCGGCCGCGCGCCGCGCGTAGCTCGGTCACCAGCCGGATGACGCGGCCGTCGAAGGCCGGGTTGCCGAGGCGGTAGAACAGCGTGGGCCTACCCGATCGCATGCTCGCGCAGCCTGGCGTCGAGCTGATCGATCGGGTAGGCGGCGTCGGCGCCGTAGGCGGCCACCGCGCCTTCCACACCGGCCCGGTGACCGGTCCAGATCTCCAGGTCGCGGTCGCGCGGGCGCACGAAGAGCACGAACCGCTCCTTGGCGTGGGCGGGATTGAACAGGGCGACCGCGTCCGGCTCGTCGAAGCCGGTGAGGAAGTAGAAGTCGGAGTGCTGGCGGAACGGATGGCTGACGTCGTTGTTCCGCAGGGTTTCGGGCGCGGCGGGCACGATGGCCAGGCCGTCGCCCACGGCCTCGACGAACCGCCGTCGGCGTTCGATGAAGGTCGCAAGCTCCTCGCTCGTCATGACCCCCTTGATAGCATAGGCGGCAGCGCAATGCTCCGTCTCGGCGTGCTCGACCAGTCCCCCGTCCGCAGCGGCGACACGCCGGAGGCGGCCATCCGCGAGACGCTCGACCTGGCCCGGGCCACGGACCGGCTCGGCTATTACCGGTACTGGCTGGCCGAGCACCACTCGACACCGGCGCTGGCCGGGCCCAGTCCCGAGGTCCTCATTCCCCGCGTGGCCGCGGTGACCTCGGGCATCCGGGTCGGCTCGGGCGGGGTGATGCTGCAGCACTACAGCGCGCTGAAGGTGGCCGAGTCGTTCCGGGTGCTGGAGGCGCTCTACCCGGGCCGGATCGACCTGGGCATCGGTCGGGCGCCGGGCAGCGACCAGCTCACGGCTCGCGCGCTGGCCGCCGGCGGCCACGTGGGCGTCGACGACTTCGTGGAGAAGGTGGCCGACGTCCTGGGATTCCTGCACGGGGACCTGCCCCCGCAGCACCCGTTCGGCGGTGTGCTGGCCATGCCCACCGGACCGACCGCCCCCGAGGTGTGGCTGCTCGGCTCCAGCGATCAGTCGGCCGCGCTGGCCGCGCACTTCGGTGTGGGCTTCTCGTTCGCGCACTTCATCAACGCCGACGGCGGGGCCGAGGTGGCCCGCCTCTACGCCCGGGGATTCAAGCCGTCGGCGGCGCAGGCCGAGCCGCTGGCCAGCGTCGCGGTGTTCGTCGTGTGCGCGCCCACCGAGGACGAGGCGATCCGGCTGGCCCAGAGTCGCGACCTGTTCATCGTGCGCCTCTACACGGGCCGGAGCAGTCGCTACCCGAGCGTGGCCGAGGCCGAGGCCTACGAGTTCTCGCCGCGCGAGCGGATGATCGTCGAGCATGCGCGGCGGCGGCGCATCGCCGGCACGCCGGCGCAGTGCCGCGAGCGGCTGCAGGCGCTGGCCGCCGAGTACGGCACCGACGAGGTGGTGATCGTGACGATCACCGAGTCGTGGCCGACGCGCCTGCGCTCGTACACCCTGCTGGCCGAGGCGTTCGGGCTGACGCCGCGGGGCTAGCGGCGCCGACGTCGGCCCCGCGGCGGGACGGGAATCGACCGCCGAGGGCGGCAGCGATGTGGCAATATTGGGGCGTTTCGTAACTCCATCCAGAGAGGACACCCATGAGCGTGAAGCGCCACAACGCGGGGCCCCGCATGAGCGGAGCGGTCGTCCACAACAGCACCGTCTACCTCGCCGGGCAGGTCGCCGAAGGTCCGACCGTGAAGGCCCAGACCGAGGCCGTGCTGAAGAAGATCGACGACCTCCTGGCGGCGGCCGGCAGCAGCAAGGCCAATCTCCTGTCCACGACCATCTACCTGGCCGACATCCGCACCTTCGACGAGATGAACGCGGTCTGGGACGCCTGGGTCTCGCCGGGCAACACCCCGGCCCGGGCCACCGTGGAGGCGCGCCTGGCCAATCCGAAGTTCCTGGTCGAGATCATGGTCACGGCCGCGGTGTAAGGTCGATCAAAGGAGACGGTCATGGCTGACGCGGTCATCGTGTCCACCGCCCGCACGCCGATCGGCCGCGCGTACCGCGGCGCCTTCAACAACACCCACGGCGCCGTGCTCGGCGGCCACGTGATCCATCACGCGGTCCAGCGGGCCGGCGTCGAGCCGGGCGAGGTCGAGGACGTGATCCTGGGCTGCGCGATGCCCGAGGGAGCCACCGGTCACAACATCGCGCGGCAGTCGGCGCTGCGGGCCGGGCTGCCGGTCACGACGGCCGGCGTCACCGTCAACCGCTTCTGCTCGTCGGGGATGCAGGCGATCGCGATGGCGGCCCAGCGCGTGATCGTCGACCGGGTACCGATCATGGTCGCCGGCGGGCTGGAGTCGATCAGCCTGGTGCAGAACGAGCACATGAACCTCCACCGGTTCCGCGAGGGCTGGCTGGAGGACCACAAGCCCGAGATCTACATGTCGATGATCGAGACGGCCGAGGTCGTCGCCCGGCGCTACTACATCACGCGCGAGCGTCAGGACGAGTATGCGCTGGCCAGCCAGCAGCGCACGGCGGCCGGCCAGCGCGAGGGCCGCTTCGACCAGGAGATCGTCCCTCTGCCGACCACCAAGGTCGTCGTCGACAGGGCCAGCGGCGAGACGCGCGAGGAGCCGGTGACGCTGGCCAAGGACGAGGGCAACCGTGCCGACACCAGCGCGGAAGGCCTGGCCGGACTCAAGCCGGTGGCCGGCGAGAAGGGCGTGATCACCGCCGGCAACGCCAGCCAGCTCTCCGACGGCGCCTCCGCCTGCGTCGTGATGGACGCCGCGGTGGCCGCGCGGCGCGGGCTGTCCCCGCTGGGCATCTTCCGCGGCTACGCGGTCGCGGCGTGCGAGCCGGACGAGATGGGCATCGGCCCCGTCTTCGCGGTTCCCCGTCTGCTCGAGCGCACGGGCCTGCGCATGGACCAGATCGACCTCTGGGAGCTCAACGAGGCGTTCGCCGTCCAGGTCGTCTACTGCCGCGACAAGCTCGGCATCCCCATGGAGAAGCTCAACGTGGACGGCGGGGCCATCTCGATCGGCCATCCCTACGGCATGAGCGGCGCCCGCATGGTCGGCCACGCGCTCATCGAGGGCAAGCGTCGGGGCGCCCGCTACGTCGTGTGCACCATGTGCATCGGCGGCGGCATGGGCGCGGCCGGTCTCTTCGAGGTGGCGTAGCTCCTCGCCGGGACGGGTGCGGGCACCGGAGACCCGGACGCCCTCGCTCCTACCAGAGGACTCCGAGAACACCGGCGGACTCCGAGAACTCGGGAGCCGTTAGGCGAGCGTCTGGACGATGGACCAGCCGGCGTCGGCGAGAGGCTTGGCGCGCTCGCCGCGGCTGCGGGCGTGGGGGTCGTTGGCGGTGCCGGCGATGACGCGGCCCATGATGCCCTGGGCGATGGCGGCGAGTCGGAACATCGCGAAGACGATGTACCAGTCCCACTCGGGAATCGCCGGGCGGCCGACCCGCCGGCAGTAGTCGGCCACGAACGCCTGCTCGCTCGGGATGCCGAGCGCCTTCAGATCCTTGCCCCGGAACCCGTCCCACTCCGTCCCCAGCCGGTAGGGCATGCAGAAGTAGGCGAGGTCGCCGAGCGGGTGGCCCAGAGTCGAGAGCTCCCAGTCCAGCACGGCGACGACGCGCGGCTGGATGGGATGCATGATGATGTTGCCGGGCCGGTAGTCGCCGTGCACGAGCGTCGTCGTGTCGTCCGAGGGCAGGTGGGCGGGCAGCCACGCGATCAGGCGCTCCATCGTCTCGAAGCGCTCGGTCTCGGAAGCGCGGTACTGCTGGGTCCAGCGGTGGATCTGGCGGCTGAAGTAGTTGCCGGGCCGGCCGAAGTCGCCCAGCCCGACCGCCGCGGCGTCGACGGTGTGGAGGCCGGCGAGGACCTGGTTCATCGAGTCGTACATCGCCGCGCGCTCGGTCGGCGTGGCCTCCGGCAACGCCGGGTCGGAGAAGACCCGGCCGTGCACGCAGTCCATCACGTAGAACGCGGTGCCGATGACCGTGTCGTCCTCGCACAGCGCGTACGTGCGCGGCACCGGGACGTCGGTGCGGTTCAGGGCGGTGATGACCCGGTACTCCCGGTCGACGGCGTGGGCGGAGGGCAGCAGCTTGCCCGGTGGCTTGCGGCGCAGCACGTACTCCCGCCCGCCGGCGGCGAGGTGGTACGTCGGATTCGACTGGCCGCCGCGGAACTGCCGGACCTCGAGCGGCCCGCGGAAGCCGGGCACGTGGGCGCGCAGGTAACGCTCGAGGGCGTCGACGTCGAACCGGTGCTGCTCGCGAACCTCCGCGGTCTGGGCGATCATGACGACTCCCGTGAGGGCTGGTGGCGGCCTCGCCGTCGTCACTGCATACCACGAAATCGGCCGTGCGCGATCGGCCGATCCGATTGACGGCCCCCGAGGGGCGGGCTACTCTCGGCCCCACCGGTCGTCGAGCAGCGAGGGGGATCACGCATGCACGTCGGGATGGCCGCCGTCTTCCAGAACCCGCAGCAGCGCCGCACCGACCGCGAGGTCTACCTCGACGAGCTGAGGCTGGCCGACCTGGCCGAGCCGCTCGGGTTCGAGTCGATCTGGGGCGTCGAGCACCACTTCACCGACTACACGATGTGTCCCGACGTGCTGCAGTTCCTCACCTACATGGCCGGGCGCACCCGGCGCGCCCAGCTCGGATCCATGGTGGTCGTGCTCCCCTGGCACGACCCCATGCGCGTGGCCGAGCAGATCGCGATGCTCGACACCATCTCCGACGGCCGCCTCATCCTCGGGCTCGGGCGCGGCGCCGGCAAGGTGGAGTTCGATGGGTTCCGGCTCTCGATGGACGAGTCGCGCCCGCGCTTCGTGGAGTGCGCCGAGACGGTCCTGGGCGGGCTGGAGACGGGCTACTGCGAGTACGAGGGGACGTACGTCAAGCAGCCGCGCGCGGCCATCCGTCCGGCGCCCTCTCGATCGTTCCGCGGCCGCACGTACGCGGCGGCGGTCTCGCCGGAGTCGCTGCCGATCATGGCCCGGCTCGGCGTCGGCATCCTGATCATCCCCCAGAAGCCGTGGCCCGAGGTGGCCAGGGAGCTGGAGACGTACCGCGGCGTCTACCGCCAGGTGAACGGCGTCGACGCGCCCCCACCGATCTCGGCCGGCTGGACCTTCTGCGACACCGACGCCGAGCGGGCCCGCGCGATGGCCCGGCGCTACATCGGCGGGTACTACCAGACCGTCCTCGACCACTACCAGTTCCAGGGCGACCACCTGGGCCGCACCAAGGGCTACGAGTACTACGGCAAGATGAGCGACAAGATCGCCCAGTACGGCACCGACACCGTCATCGACTACTTCACCAACCTGCAAGTATGGGGCACGCCCGAGCAGTGCCACGCCAAGATCCTGGACATCCACCGGCGCACCGGCAACAGCCACTACGTCGGCGTGTTCTCCTACGCCGGCATGCCCTACGACGAGGCCGAGCGCAGCCTGCGCCTGTTCGCGGCCGAGGTGATGCCGGCCCTGCAGAAGCTCGGGCCGGAGGCGCCGGCGGCGACGCCCGAGCCGGCGGCCGCCGCCCGCGAGGAAGTCCGTGCCCTCGGCTTCTGAGACGACGTTCGAGACGCTCCGCTACGAGGTGGCCGACGGGGTGGCGACGCTCACCCTCAACCGGCCCGAACGCCTCAACGCCGTCAACGCCACCTCGATCCGCGAGCTGGTCACGGCGCTCGACGCCGCCGACGACGACGACGACGTGCGCGCGCTGATCGTGACCGGCGCCGGCCGCGCCTTCTGCGCCGGCGCCGACCTCGGACGCGGCGGCGCCACGTTCGCCGGCGGCCCCGGCCGCGCCGAGCGCCCGGAGGACCATCGCGACGGCGGTGGGGTGGTCACGCTGCGGATCTTCGAGATGAGGAAGCCGGTCATCGCCGCGATCAACGGGCCCGCGGTCGGCTTCGGCGTCACCCTCACCCTGGCGATGGACATCCGCATCGCGTCCAGCGCGGCCAGGCTCGGCTTCGTCTTCGCGCGACGCGGCGTGGTCCCCGAGGCCTGTAGCACCTGGTTCCTGCCGCGCCTGGTGGGCATCGCCCAGGCCGCCGAGTGGGTCTACACGGGCCGCGTCTTTTCGGCCGAGGAGGCGCGCGCCGGAGGCCTCGTCAGCCGCGTGGTGGCGCCGAACGAGCTGCTCCCGACGGCGCGCGCGCTCGCCCGCGAGATCGCCGACAACACGTCGGCCGTGTCGGTGGCGCTGGTTCGCCAGATGCTCTGGCGCATGCTGGGCGCCAGCCATCCGGTGGAGGCGCACCGGCTGGACTCGCTGGCGATGTGGCACACGGGTCGCTCCGCCGACGCCCACGAGGGCGTCACCTCCTTCCTGGAGAAGCGGCCGCCGCGCTTCACCGGACGGCCCAGCAAGGATATGCCGCCGTTCTACCCGTGGTGGTCGTGACGACGCCGCTGACCGTTCACCTGCCGTTCAACCGTGACATCCTGGGCGGCGAGTTCGCGCCGGCCAAGCGCGGCGACAAGCCCGCCGACGGCCGCGGGCACTGGATCCTCGTGCAGGGTCAGCACCTGCTCGTCGTCCCCGACGGCGAGGGCCATCGCCTGCCCGAGGGGGACTGTCCCCTCCCCCTCGACGCCGAGCCGTTCTGGCTGGGCACCTATCGCGGGGCGCCGTGCTGGGTCGTCCCGGTCGCGGCCGACGCGGCGCCGCCCTCCGGGCTGTCGCGCGAGACGATGGTGCCGATGCGCGGCGCCCGCTTGCCGGACACGCTGCTCTCCCTGGGCGGCATGGCCATGCAGGCGCTCTGGTGGGAGTCCACGAGCGGCCACTGCCCACGCTGCGGGGAACGGACCACGCGCATCGAGAACGAGTGGGGCAAGCGCTGCCCGGCCTGCCGCTACGAGCACTATCCGCACCTGCACCCGGCCACCATCGTGCTCGTTCGCGACGGCGACCGCGTGCTGCTCACCCGCAAGGCCGAGTGGGCCCCCGGCCGCTACGCGCTGATCGCCGGCTTCGTGGACAACGGCGAGTCGCTGGAAGCCTGCGTGGCCCGGGAGATCAAGGAGGAGGCCGGCATCGACGTCAAGGACATCCGGTACGTGGGCAGCCAGAACTGGCCGTTCCCCAGCCAGATGATGATCGGCTTCGTCGCCACCTACGCGGGCGGCGAGGTCGTCGTCGACCGCGAGGAACTGGAGGACGCCCGCTGGTTCCCGTGCGGGGCGCTGCCGAGCCTGCCGAGCCGCCACTCGATCTCGCGCTTCATCATCGACCACTACGCCCAGCCCTGAACGGCGGTCCGTGGCGACGGGCCGCCGTTCACTCGATGAGCTGGTCCGCCCGCATCAGGAACGTCGGGGGAATCGTCAGCCCGATGGCGCGGGCGCTCTTGAGGTTCACGACCAGCTCGAACCTCGTGGGCTGCTCGATCGGCAGATCCGCCGGCCGGGCGCCGTTGACGATCCGGTCGACGTACACCGCCGCCCGCCGGTACATGTCGACGAGGCTTGCGCCATAGAACATCAGGCCACCGGCTTCCACGAACTCTCGCTCGCCGTACACGGCGGGCACGCGATGCCGGCCCGCCAGGGCGACGATCGCCCGTCGATGGGTGATGAACATGATGTCCGTCAGCAGCATGAGCGCGTCGATTCGCTCGCCGGCGATCGTGGCGAAGGCCGGCTCCAGGCCGTCGGGACCGCGGGCTTCCAGCACGCGCAGCTGCATCCGCAGCTCGCGAGCGATGGTCTCCCGCTCCTTCAGGAAGGGCGCCGTGTAGGGCGAGACCGGATTCACGAGCACCGCCACACGGCTGAGGTTCGGCACGGCCGCCTTGAGCGCCTCCAGCCGCTTGGCGTTGAGCACGTGGCCGAGCGCGGTCAGGCCGGTGACATTGCCGGCCGGTCGCGCGAGGCTGGGGACGACGCCCCCCTCGACGGGGTCGGCCGTGGTCACCATGACGATCGGGATCGACGTGGTCGCCCGCTTTGCGGCGAGGGCGCCGGGATTCGAGCCCGCCAGGATGACGTCGACGCCACGGCGGACCAGATCGGCGGCGAGGTGAGGAAGCCGATCGGGCTTGCCCTCGGCGAAGCCCGACTCCACGACGAAGTGCTGGCCCTCGATCCAGCCGAGCTCGTGCAGACCCTTGCGGAAGGCGTCGAGGAAGGGCGCGTCCGTCTCCGGCCGAGCCGGCGACAACCGCCCGATCCGGACCGCCTTCCCCGGCGGCTGCGCGGCCCCCGTGATCGGCCCCGCGAGAACGGCCGCCAGCCCCAGGACGACGGAGCGTCGGTCGACCACGGAGCAGGAGGCCGAGCCAGCCGTCAGCTCCGGGGGGGCGAGGCTTCGGTGTCGAGGGGTCATGCACCCGGTGGAATCGCGAGGATGGCCCCGCACCGGCCGCAGGTCCGCAGCGCCTCGCTGGCGTTGAACCGCTGGATGATGGCCGTCAGCTCGCGCTCGATGTCGGCGCAGGCGAAGCGTTCCTGGTGCAGCAGGGCGCCGCAGCCCTCGCAGAACCACGCCAGCCCGTCGAGCTCGCCGGGGCGGCGCTTGCGCTCGATGACCAGGCCCCAGGTCCCGGCCGGCCGGATCGGACAGTGCGGGGTGCCGGCGGGGACGAGCATGGCCTCGCCCTCGCGCACGCGCACGTCGCGCGGCCCGCCGTCGGGCGGCCGGCACCGCACCGTGATGTCGCCCTGCAGCTGGTAGAAGATCTCGTCGCCGGGGTCGATGTGGAAGTCGTTGCGCGCGTTGGGCCCGCGCACGATCTGGTAGATGAACTCGCTCTCGGGAAACACCTCCTTGTTCGCGACCGGCGGCGCGAACGAGGCGCGATTGGCGTCGATCCACCGCATGAGGTGAACGGGCTCGAGCGCGGTCATGCACACCCTCCTTCGCGGCGTCTGCCGGCGGCGGTCGGGAACGGGCGCAGCGGCCACCCGAGCTGACGCAGCCAGCCGGCGGGGACCGACCGGTCGGCCAGGCCGTACGACTCGGGCCAGCGACCGTCGGGAAAGTAGCAGGTGCCGAAGAGGCGGTCGAGGAGCGGCAGGTGGACCGCGAAGTTGCGGTCGACGGCCTCGGGCGCGTCCGCGTGATGCCAGTGGTGGAAGCGAGGCGTCACCAGCAACCACTCGATGGCGCGGAAGCGAAAGCGGACGTTGGCGTGGATGAACACGGCGTGGAACGACACGAAGATCAGGTAGCCGTAGAGCGCGGCGGGCGCGAAGCCGAGCAGGTAGAGGGGCACGAACGACAGCCCGCGGGTCACGACGATGTCCACCAGGTGCAGCCGCGAAGCGGCCAGCCAGTCGAGGGCCCGGGCCGAATGGTGGATCGCGTGGAAGCGCCAGAGCCAGGGCACCCGGTGGAAGGCGCGGTGGACGACGTATTCCGCCAGGTCGGCGACGACGACGATCTCGACGAGCTGCAGCCCCAGGGGCTGGGCCCGGACCGCCGCCTGGACCCGGGGATCGACGGCCCACGCGAACAGCAGCGTCGCCGGCGCCAGCGTGAGGAGCACCGTCACCTGCACGAGCAGGTGGCTCACCGCGAAGTAGACCAGGTCCGTGCGCCACTCGGCCCGGAAGGTCGGCTGGGCCCGCAGCCGGGCGAAGATCCGCTCCATCGGGACGAACAGCAGGGCGAGGACGAGGACGTTGACCAGGAACCAGTCGAGTCCCGCGTAGACCCGCGATCCCGTCACCGCGCCCACCTCGGCGGCGGAGCCGCCCAGCAGCGTGGCGGCGGTCGCCAGCGCGAGGGCCGCGAGGCCGAGGGCCTTGGAGCGGCGCAGCAGGGCCGACAGGGTGCCGAGCCCGAAGCCGGCGACGAGGCACGCGTAGACGAGGAAGCGCACGATCGGCAGCGGGTAGAAGGCGCGCGCCTCGGGCGTGGTCAGCAGCGCCGGGAACCGCAGGCAGAGAACGCCCCCGGCGGCGAGCGCGGCGAAGACGACAGCCAGCACGCCGCTGATCCATCCCGAGCCGAACCGCGTCCCCCGGCCTCGGGCGAGGCCGGGGCCCGCGCC
>Ga0075418_10010630_pt1 | contig 10299 bp, 8 predicted proteins | sample SoiMetdeltSBSDD2_FD_81776 | JGI IMG/M metagenome (GOLD analysis project Ga0075418, IMG submission 81776) | Bulk soil microbial communities from a Populus tree surrounding site in Tennessee, USA - Soil MetaG P. deltoides SBSDD2 | ecosystem: Environmental > Terrestrial > Soil > Tree plantation...
GTGGTAGGTCTTAGTGTTGCCTTGACGCTCTGAAATTAAAAACCCAACTTTCTCTAAACGCTTTAGTTCCCTTTGAATATTGCCGGCGTCTTCTTTAATAAGTTTGGCAAGCCCGCGAACGTGCGTTTTGAAATCAGGATATTTAGCATAGATCACAACGATCTTGCGTCTAACTCGGGAGGTGATAAATACATCCAACATAAGCTTTATTGTTATTCAAACAACGTAAAAAAGTATAGCGGAGCTTCTTAGTGTTTTCAACCTAATTTAATTTTTCTTCCTGTAAATCTATAATAAAGAATATGCCCTATCTTAAAATCCTAGTGGGAGAGGCGTCTTTCCATGGCAAAGAAGCTTTGACCTACGAATCGGCACAGTCCCTTTCTGTTGGCACTATTGTGACTGTTCCGCTTCGCAATCAGAAAGTCTTGGGCGTAGTGTTGGGCAACGACACAAAACCTTCATTCCAGGTAAAAAAAATCATTGATACTCCTGCGCTTAAGCCCTTACCGAAAGAACTTATAGCCCTCCATGAGTGGATGACGTTTTTTTACCCGGCACCCCTTGGAACTATCACACAGCACTTTTTGCCGAGCTCGCTACCCAAGATAATACTAGAAACAAATGACGGGCAAACTGGGCCACCTACTCAGACCTTACCGCCGCTTACCAATGACCAGCAACAAGCGTTAAAAAGTACAAAAGGGCCCGGCCTACACCTTCTTCACGGTGAAACTGGCACAGGCAAAACTAGGGTCTACATTGAAATCGCAAAACGGCAGTTAGCGCAGGGACGCTCGTCAATTATTCTTACGCCCGAGATTAGCCTTACCTCCCAATTGGCACAAGAGTTTGAAAAAGTACTAGGACGGGCAGTTGTTAAAGTTGTCCATTCGCAGCTATCCCCAAAAATGCGCCAAACGATGTGGGTAAAAATACTGCAATCTAGTAAACCCTTGATTATCATTGGGCCGCGGTCGGCATTATTTTCGCCCCTTAAAAATATTGGGTTAATTGTAGTCGACGAAGCTCACGAAACAGCTTACAAACAAGATAAAGCGCCCTATTACCACGCCAGCGCCGTCGGCGCACAGCTGGCAAAACTACATCAGGCGACATTGGTCATCGGTTCGGCAACACCTTTAGTTAGTGACTACTACATTGCTCAGGCCAAGGATAGACCTATAGTAGAGATGAAACAGATAGCGGCCGACGCATCATCAGCTCCACCACTCGTTACTGTGGTCGATAGGCGTGACAGACAAGCCTTTAATCGTAGTCGCCAGCTTTCGGACACATTGCTTACAGGTGTACAACAAACACTCGACAGGGGCGAACAGGCTTTATTATTCCTTAATCGTCGGGGTACTGCCAGGGTAGTGCTTTGCGAGGCTTGTGGCTGGCAGGCGGTCTGCCCCCATTGCGATCTTCCCTTAACTTACCATGGTGATACCCATAAACTCGTTTGTCACAGTTGCAACTACAGAGCAACAAATGTAACTGATTGCCCGGAGTGTTCTAACCCGACAATTCTCTTTAAAAGTGTCGGCACAAAAGCAATTGTCGACGAGACACAAAGGCTATTCCCTAGCGCCAAAATCCAACGGTTCGATACAGACAATACTAAGCTTGAAAGGTTAGAGGTACAATATGGATCGATTCGGAGTGGTGATATTGATATTCTGGTAGGCACCCAAACACTTGCAAAAGGTCTAGATCTCCCTAATCTGGGTTTTGTAGGGATAATCAACGCAGAGACAGGTATATCCTTCCCTGACTTTAGCGCAGCTGAGCGCACCTATCAATTACTCAGCCAGGTTCTGGGTAGAATTGGGCGCGGACATCGAGCTACTCAGGCCGTAATACAATCTTATTCGCCAGACAGCCTACTCGTTAAAACAGCAATCGCAAAAAACTGGAGCCAATTTTACAACAATGAACTTACAGAACGCTGTCGATTCAACTTCCCCCCATTTTGTTATTTATTAAAACTGAGCTGTCGCCGCGCCACGGCTACCGCTGCAGAAAAATCAGCGACAGAATTAAAAGCTTCCCTTCTTCTGCGCTATAACAACGTTGTTGTGGACGGCCCGGCAGCCTCATTCCACGAAAAGATTCGCAATCAATTCCAATGGCAACTCGTTGTAAAATCGAGATCACGTAGCCAACTATTAAACATTATTAAGGACCTAAAATCAGGCTGGTCGTATGATATTGATCCAATAGATCTTTTGTAATCCGTAAGACAGAGATATAATACACTTTAAGATATGGTAAAAGATGACATTATTACCCTCCCAAACGACCATTTGCGGAGTCGATCCACTAAAGTTGGGTTCGTTAGTGACGAGGTCAAAAAATTAATACGCGACATGGAGCAGGCTACTCTCGACTGGGAGGAGAGCCGTAAACATGAAGTAGGCGTAGCCTTAGCTGCAATTCAAGTCGATAAAGCCCTCCGAGTTGTAATAATCCGTAATGATTTTGACAACAAAAAGGACAAAACCTTTAGTGTTTTTATAAATCCCGCCATAACGAAATACGAAGGAAAAATTGAAGAAGATTTTGAAGGTTGTCTGAGTGTTCCCGATATATACGGCAAGGTACCCCGTCATCAAAAGGTCCGTGTTAAAGCCCAAGATACTTCTGGCCGCGAATTCCGAATAACAGCCGAAGGCTTTTTAGCTCGAGTCTTCCAACACGAAATTGACCACACCAATGGTAAGGTATTTATAGATATAATCAAAGATAAACCGACGGCATTTTTTAAATTAGATAGCAGCGGTCATCTGGAAAAACTTAACTATGAAAAAGACATCAAATCCAATACTATTCTTTGGTAGCGGCCCAGTTGCTGCTGCTAGCTTAGAACTCCTAAACAATGACTTTGCGTTTGAGGCTGTGATAACTAAGCCGCGACCAGCTCACCACAAGGGTGATGTACCTGTATTGACCGCCGCAAGCAAGCTTGGGCTGCCGGTTTTTACTGCCAAAAACAAAATCGAACTGGATGAGCTATTCCGCTCCAAAAAATTCCAAGCAAGTTTAGCAATTTTAATTGATTTTGGCATTATTGTTTCCCAAGAAGTCATTGATGCTTTTCCGCTTGGCATTGTAAACAGTCATTTTTCTCTTTTACCTAAGCTCCGTGGCGCCGACCCAATTACCTTTAGTATCCTGGAAGGAGAGGGAAAAACTGGCATTAGCTTAATGTTGCTTGTCAAAGCAATGGATGAAGGCCCTCTGCTCGCACAGAAGGCCTTTAAAATGCCCGGTGACATGACTACACCAAAACTTACTAAAAAGCTAATACAGCTAAGCTACGAGGCTCTGAAGGCCACAATTCCTGCATACATTTCTGGTACGGTACAACCGCATCCTCAACCAGACGAACCAGCAAGTTATTCACGACGACTTACTAAAGACGATGGTTTACTTGACTGGGAAAAGCCGGCAGTACAGCTAGAAAGAGAAATACGCGCTTTTATTGAATGGCCTAAAAGCCGTGCCGTTCTTGGAAACACGGAGATTATTGTGACCAAAGCTTGTGCTGTGTCCGGCGATGGAAAGCCTGGACAAACCGACATTAAGGATGGTCTACCACTAGTGTATTGTCGTCAGGGCGCACTTGTGCTCGATACCGTAAAACCTGCCGGAAAAAAGGAAATGCCCGGAAAGGCATTTCTTACTGGCTACAAAGCGAACTTTCTAAGCAGCTAGATCGTAATCATCACGTCTTGCTTGGGGTGGCATGCTGGGACCGGTAGGATACGGGGGTTGTGGCGCTTGCCCATAAGGAGGCTGCGTCATAGGCGGTTGCTGGTAAGGATTCGCTGGAGGTTGCATAGGCTGTTGAGGTGCCGGGGGTTGCTGTTGCATGGGCGCAGAGGGCATCATCGGGGGTTGGCCCTGATTTTGCTGGCTGGCAGTTAGAATCTGGGGTGCAGCTTGGCCAATCTCTGCCTTAAGCCTCTCAAACTCAGCCGAAACCACGTCTTTGTAGTTTGGGAAGTTGGTCTCGAGCCAACGCAGTGCGCCTGCTTCATCGTTGCGGTCTATAAACTGCTCGAACTCACTTAGTTGGGCGTCGGTCATCCTTTCGGCTAACTTCATACCCACACGCATCTCTAGAGTTTCGTAAATATGGGCCAGAAGCTTTTTCTTTTCTTCTTCGGGCAAGCCGGCAAGTCCCAGTTCTTGTAGTAGTGTATCGTCGAGTTTAATCATTGTATTCCCCTATCCTTACCAATTCTATCACTTATCTAAAACTATTAAAGACTCCTAGATATTGTTTCACGAGTGAAAAACTCTATCCTATCGCCTTCTTGCAGTTCAAGTTTTGCAAGGGTGTGTAGACTTACTCCACACATTTCGCCCTCTAGTACCTCTTTTACATCCTGTGGGCCACGTTTTAAGTTTGTTACCTCTACCTCGGCAAGATGCTCGTCGCCTCTTAATACATGGGCCATGGCTGGAACTTGTAGCTTACCTTTCGTCACCTCTCCGCCGCATATAATCTCTGATTTGGTAGTCTTAAAAACACCGCGAACTACTAGACGGCCAAGTTCTATTTCCTTGATTTCGGGTGCCAAGAGTTTACTTAACTCGACCCGCACATCATCAATAAGCTCGTAAATAACCCTGTAGACGCGGATGTCTACCTTATCGCGCGCTGCCAGGCGCTTGATGTTAGTTGGGATAAGAATGTTAAATCCGTAGATTATTGCTCCGGCAGTTGATGCTGTATAAATGTCGTTTTCGGTAATATTGCCTACTCCGAAGCTTACAACGCGCACGGCTACTTCATCGGTATCAAGGGCTTTTAGACTGTCAACCACAGATGTAATCGAACCTTGCACATCGGCACGAACAATAACGTTTAATTCCTGGATCTGATTACTGCGGTTAATAATTCGGATGAGTTCGCTACTATTGACGTCGGAGAAGGCGCCACTGGTTTTTTTATTGAGCCGCTGTTGCTCAGTCAATATGCGGGCTTCTTTTTCAGTCGTAACCACACTAAATTCTTCGCCGAATTCGGGAAGGGTTTTAAAGCCAGTAATAATTACCGGCGTTGATGGTGTTGCTTGTTGCAATTCTCGACCCTCGACATCTGTTAATGTCCGTACCTTGGCATATGTTGTACCTGAAACAACAAAGTTTCCCTGTCGTAAGGTGCCCTCTTCTATTAGGGCATTAGCAACCGGGCCTCTCCCCTGTTCCAGATGGGCCTCAATAATTAATCCGGATGCTGGGCCGGTAGCAACAGCACGCAAACCCTCCACATCAGCCACTAACAAAATCATATCTAATAGCTGATCAATCCCTTGCTTGGTTTTTGCTGAAACTTCTACAACAACTGTGTCGCCACCCCACTCTTCTACCAGCAACCCCTGCTCTGACAACTGTTGCTTAATTCGATTGGGGTCGGCACCTTCTTTATCGATCTTGTTTATAGCTACGATGATTTTAACATCGGCTTTTCGTGCAAAGCGGATTGCTTCAATTGTCTGAGGTTTTATGCCGTCGTCAGCCGCGATCACAATAATTGCTATATCCGTAAGGTGGGCACCATGTTCGCGAATGGCAGCGAATGCTTCGTGCCCAGGGGTGTCCAGGAAGGTTATGGCTCGGTCGTTGTGCTGAATTTGATAGGCCGAAATATGCTGTGTTATCCCACCAGCCTCAACTTTAGCCACCTGAGCCTCGCGAATAGCGTCGAGCAAACTAGTCTTACCGTGATCAACGTGGCCCATAACCGCTACTACCGGCGGACGCTGCACGGCATTATCCTTGGGTGTCTTCTTTTTTTCACGAGACGACGGAACAACAGTTTCAATTGCCTTTTTTGCAAGCTCAACATCGAGTCCAAGCTCACCAACAATAATCTGGGCTGTATCGAAATCGATTCGTTCATTAATGGTGGCCATGACGCCATTCTTCATTAATTCGCTAATTAGACGAGGCGCGGGCAGCTGCAACTTTTCCGCCAGGGTGCCTACGGTGATCAGGTCTTCTATCTCGATTGTTCGGGCCATGAGCACCCCTTTCTGCCGACGGCGTTATCTACATACTAGCTAATACTTTTTAAGCTTAGGGCGATTTTGCGCGAGTCAGTATCGATATCTAACACTTTAAACTGTTTTTTCTCGTTCAACTTAAAAATTTGCTGGGGATCTACCGCTTCATCATTACTCATCTCTGACACATGGACCAAGGCTTCTACAGCCGGGCTGAGCTGTACGAAGGCGCCGAATGGAGTAATACGGGTAATCTTGCCTTCTACGACGTCACCCTTGTTAAATGCCTTGACTTCTTTAAGCCACGGATCTTCGGTCATCTGTTTAAGGCTGAGGCTGAGGCGATCTTTGTCGATAGCAATAATTTTGGCTTTAACTGTCTCGCCAACTTTGACGTAGTCGCGTGGATCTTCGACACGCTCCCAGGAGATTTCTGAGATATGGATCAAACCTTCAATGCCTTGTACGTTCACAAAAGCACCGAAGTCAATAACACCAGTCACAACACCTTCGACAGTATCGCCAATCTTAAGCTCTGCGAATCGAGCCTGCATGTCGTCTTTTACGGCTTCTTTCTCAGAGAAGATAAGCTTATTGTCTTTGCGGCTTACATCCAGTACGCGCGCACGAATAGGCTTGCCTACTAGCGCGTTTAGTTTTTGTAAAATCTCATCTTTGTCGGCACCAGATACGCGTGGGTAATGGCCGGCGGCCAACTGGCTAACGGGCAAAAAGCCACGAATGCCTTCGAGTTCTACGAGTAAACCACCTCGGTTAGCGTCGTAAGGCGAAATCTCAACAACTTCTTGTGCGTCAAAAATACGCTTGAGCTCATCCCAACCGCGGTCTTTGGCGGCACGCTTCATGCTTAAGAGTGCATAGCCTTCTTCTAGCTCAGGGTCGATAACGCTAACTGTAACAGTTTGTCCTGGCTCGAGTTGCTGACCATGGCCAATTTCTCGGCGCATTACTACCCCTACTCCACGAGCACCGAGATCAATCCATACCTCGTGTTTTTTGACGGAGCTTACAACGCCCTCTACGACGTCGCCAGCTTCCAGTTGCTTAAAATCTTGACCTGCAAGCAGATCATCCATTGATATTGTTTTAGACATGAATTACATGCCTCCTTATAGTGTATTTTCTGTCAGCGAGACATACGCCTCACTGCAAGATTATCTGTATTATACCTGCTTCTACACCTTAGGTCAAAGGCTTCAAAAAATGCTACACTGGGCTCATGTATTTAGGGATTGATATTGGGGCGACGAAAACACTGCTGGCTACCTTTACCAACAAAGGGGATATTAAAGAACGGATAAAGTTCCTTACCCCAAAAAATTATGCAAAATTCAAGATTGAGTTATCAGATAATGTTGCAAAATTATCAACGAATACTTTTACGGGCTGCTGCGTTGGCGTACCTGGAAGATTGGATCGAAAACAAGGCATAGGGATTGCTATGGGCAATCTGCCCGGGGAAGACGTTCCAATCAAAAAGGATGTTCAAGCTTTGCTAACCAATTGCCCTGTTAGTCTAGAAAACGACGCCAAGCTAGCCGGCCTTTCAGAGGCTGTGCTAGTAAAAGATACATACCAACGCGTAGTGTATGCCACAATTAGTACCGGAATTGGCATTGGGGTAATCGTAAATCAAGAGATAGAGCCGAACCTTCTTGATGCAGAGCCGGGCAAAATGCCCCTGGAACATAATGGTAAAATGATGGCCTGGGAATCTTTTGCCTCAGGTAAGGCAATCGTTAAACGCTACGGTAAAAAAGCAAGCGAAATTACTGACCCAACTACCTGGAAACACATTGCTGAGGACATAGCCATTGGCCTGATTGATGTAATTGCTATGGTACAACCCCAAGTTATTGTACTTGGAGGCGGCGTTTCAACACATTTTGACCATTTTGGACTCTTTCTAAAGCAGGCGCTCCAGGCTTACGAGGTACCACTTATCCCAATACCTGCCATAATCCCTGCTTCCCGCCCTGAAGAAGCCGTAATTTACGGTTGCTACGAACTAGCAAAACGCCTACATGAAAGAACTAATTAAACGACTTAAAACCGACTATCCTGACCTTACTTTTGTTGAAGGAGCTTTATTATGCTGGTCACCCGAAAAAAGGGCAATTTATTACCAACTATCTGATGATAAATACGGGATATACGGCGTCTTACACGAGATAGGCCACGCCACTCTCGGGCATTGGTGTTACACAACAGACGTTGATCTTGTTAAAAAAGAATCTCAGGCATGGGAAAAGGCATGCTTACTTGCAAAAAAATACGGCTTAAGTATAGATAGCGAGCATGTTCAGGATTGTCTAGATACGTATCGGGAATGGCTACATAAACGCAGCACCTGCCCCTTATGTGGCTCAAAAGGGATCCAAAGTGCCAATAAATATCATTGCATAAATTGCTTTAACAAATGGACGGTCAGCAGTGCCCGGTTTTTGCGTCCGTATCGACTAAAACACAAAATACATTAAGCCAGGGGCAACCCCTGGCTTAATTATATAAAAGTGTGTTTAGGCAGTCTTTTTGGTGCGGCGCGAAATACGGCCACCCTTTTGACCAGCCAAACGAGCTAGCTCACGGTTGGCGAAAAAACCACCTGTGCGGCCAACACGGCCACCCTTGGCACCAATTTTTGCGTAAAATTCGGGACCGTACTTTGCTTTGTTTGTTGCAGCGGCGGCTTTACCGCCAGCTTTAGTTCCAGCCATTCTAGAACCTCCTTATATTTAGACGTTTCGCCTTTGAGAAAAGAGGGGTTTCGGTTTTACCGAAATCCCCCAACTCACTCCTCACGAAATCTATACTATAATATCACTCTATAGTGTTAATGTCAATAATAGTATCCTAAAAATCGACTGTTCCTTACAAAGACAAAGAGCCTCCTATTCGGAAGCTCTTTATATAATTCGGCACCGTGCTATTTTCCCAGGGGTGAACCCCAAGTATTGTAACCGCTACGAGGCTTAACTTCTGTGTTCGGCATGGGAACAGGTGTCTCCCTCGTGCCATGGGCACCGAAAAGACGCCACCTCGTAAGGCGAAAGCGTCGTTTCGACGTCCACAAAGCACCGGATAATTAAAGTTCTAAGACAAACGGTGGATTACCGATTATATGGTAAGCACCAATAACTAGTCAATGCACTTCTCTCATCCGGGTGCATTAAAATGACCGAATGAGAGAACGTAAAAAGTCAATGGACCTATTAGTACGCTTCGGCTGCATGTGTTACCACACTTCTACCTTGCGCCTATCAACCAGATCGTCTTTCTGGGGTCTCATAGGGAAATCTAATCTTGAGGTCAGTTTCACGCTTAATATGCTTTCAGCGTTTATCTGGTCCGCACATAGCTACCCAACCATGCCCTTGGTAGGACAATTGGTACACCAGCGGTGCGTTCACCCCGGTCCTCTCGTACTAGGGGCAAATCCTCTCAAATTTCCTTGCGTCCACAGCGGATATAAACCGAACTGTCTCACGACGTTCTGAACCCAGCTCACGTACCTCTTTAACCGGCGAACAGCCGGACCCTTGGAAGGTGCTCCCCCTCCAGGATGAGATGAGCCGACATCGAGGTGCCAAACAGCGCCGTCTATGTGAACTATTGGGCGCTATAAGCCTGTTATCCCCGGGGTAACTTTTATCCGAAAGCGCTGCCGATACCACTCTCATGTACAAATGTACGGACAGCGGAAAACTTACTCCCACTTTCGTGCCTGCTCGGCTTGTAGGCCTCACAGTCAAGCTGGCTTTTGCGTATACACTATCGATTCGATTTCCATCCGAACCTAGCCAACCTTTGAACGCCTCCGATACTCTTTAGGAGGCAACCGCCCCAGTTAAACTACCCATCAGACACGGTCCGGTTACCGGATAACGGTAACCGTTAGAATCAAATCATAACAAGGGTGGTATTTCACCGGTGACTCCACCTAGGCTAGCGCCTAAGCTTCAAAGTCTCCCACCTATGCTACACATGGTATGACCTAATACAATGTCAAACTGTAGTAAAGCTCCACGGGGTCTTTTCGTCCTGCTGCGGACAGACGGCATCTTTACCGTCAATGCACTTTCACCGAGCTCTTCGTCGAGACAGTACCCATATCATTACGCCATTCGTGCGGGTCAGAACTTACCTGACAAGGAATTTCGCTACCTTAGGACGGTTATAGTTACCGCCGCCGTTCACTGGGGCTTCAGTTCAAAGCGTAAACTTCTCCCCTTAACCTTCCAGCACCGGGCAGGCGTCA
>Ga0075418_10010631_pt1 | contig 10299 bp, 8 predicted proteins | sample SoiMetdeltSBSDD2_FD_81776 | JGI IMG/M metagenome (GOLD analysis project Ga0075418, IMG submission 81776) | Bulk soil microbial communities from a Populus tree surrounding site in Tennessee, USA - Soil MetaG P. deltoides SBSDD2 | ecosystem: Environmental > Terrestrial > Soil > Tree plantation...
GCGCCGAGCTCGAACGCCCGATCAGCGTCGCCGTCGAGGCGAAGCACGCGGTCGAGGTCACGATCGTGGCCGATGGCGGCGATCCGGAGCCCTTCCAGCTGCGGGCGGGTGAGGGCCGCTCCTTCGACGCGGACAACTCGATCACCATCCGTCTGTCCGAGGGCAACACGGCGCACGTCATCGTGAGCGGCGTGGACTACGGGTTCCCCGGCAAGACGGGCGAACCGTGGGAGGACACCTACAGCTACGAAGAGCCCTCGACCCCGGGAGGCTGATCCCGCCCGTGAGGGCCGAGATCGTCGCGGTGGGGACCGAGCTGCTCATCGGGCAGATCGCCAACACGAACGCCCGGTGGATGTCGGAGCGGCTCGCCGAGCTGGGCATCGACGTTCTGCACCATCAGGTGGTCGGCGACAACGAGCGGCGCATCGTCGATGCGATCGCCCTCGCGGCCTCCCGGGCCGACGTCGTGCTCGTGACCGGCGGGCTCGGGCCGACACAGGACGACGTGACCCGCCCGGCGCTCGCGGAGGCGGCGGGCGCACGGCTCGTGCGGCACACCGAGAGCGAGGACGCGCTCCGCGACCGGTTCCGCGTCCGCGGCCGCGACATGCCCGCGTCCAACCTCGCGCAGGCCGACGTCCCCGAGGGCGGCCGCTCCATCACGCCCGAGCGGGGGACCGCGCCCGGGCTCGTCGTCTCGATCGGGGGCGCGACCGTGTACGCGATCCCCGGCGTCCCCTCGGAGATGCGGGAGATGATGGAGGGCACGATCGTGCCGGAGCTCTCGGCGCTCGTCGGTCCCACGTCGCTCGTGTCGCGAACCCTCCGCAGCTACGGCGTCGCGGAGTCGCGCATCTCCGAGCTCCTGGACGATCTGTTCCACGCATCGTCGAACCCGACCATCGCGTACCTCGCCGGCGGGGGAGAGGTCCACGTTCGACTGACGGCGAAGGGCACGGTGGCGCAGACCGCGGAGCTGCTCGACCCGCTCGAGCGGCGCGTCCGCGAGCGGCTGGGCGATCACGTCTACGGCTCGGGTGACGAGTCGCTCGAGGTCGTGGCCGGACGTCTCCTCGACGAACGAGGGTTGACGATCGCCTGCGCCGAGTCGCTGACGGGCGGCGGGCTCGGGGAGCGCATCACGTCCGTGCCCGGCGCCTCCTCCTACTTCCTCGGCTCGGCCGTCACGTACTCGACCGAAGCGAAACGCTCGATCCTCGGGGTGTCGGCGTCCACGCTCGACGGACCAGGACCCGTCAGCCGCGCGTGCGCCGCCGAGATGGCATCGGGCGCGCGCCGCGTCTTCGGTGCCGACCTGGCGGTCGCGCTCACGGGCGCGGCGGGCCCCGAGGCGCACGGCGGCGCGGAGCCCGGCCAGGTGTGGATCGCGCTGGATGCCGGCGACACCAGGCACCAGCACGGGTTCCGGTGGCCGTACGATCGAGAGCTCGTCCGGCGCCTCTCCGAGCTGGCGGCGCTCGACCTCGTCCGGCGGCAGCTGCTCGGCCTCCCGTTTCCGGATTGATGGCTCGGGATCGCGCCTCGCGTCCGGAGGCCAAACCCCTTCGTTTGTTCGTGGCCGTCGAGGTGCCGGAGGACGTCCGGGCCGGCCTCGCGGAAGCGGTGGCGCGCGTCCGTGAGCGGTTCCCGAAGGCGAGGTGGGTGCCGCCACAGAACCAACACGTGACGCTGAAGTTCCTCGGGTCGACGTACCCGCGGCTCGTCGAGTGGGTGACCGAGACCATCGCGGATGTCGCCCTCGACAGCCCCTCCTTCGTGAGCCGCGTCGAGGGTCTCGGCGCGTTCCCGAACGCACGTCGAGCGCGGGTGCTCTGGGCCGGGCTCGACGATGCTGGCCGGGGGCTGGCACGCTTGGCGGCGGGGCTCGACGAGGCTCTCGCGCGGGAGTTCACGCCCGAGAAGCGGGGGTTCACGCCTCATCTGACGGTCGCGCGCTTCGACCCACCGATTGGGCTCGATCCACTCGAGGTCCGGTATGAGAGCGAGTCGTTCGAGATCGACCAGATCGTCTTGTTCCAGAGCTACCTTCGGCGCCCTGCACCAGTGTACGAGCCGCTCGGCACGTACCCACTCCGTGGGTGAGCAGCGCGATCGTCATATACGGCGCCTGTCGCGCACACCTGACAAAACGAGCCGCCCGTCGTCATCCGGCTCGAAGTCTCGCGACGAGAGCCGTCCTCGACCGGACGCCGAGCTTCGCGTACGCATGCGCGAGGTGGGTCTCCACCGTGCGGATGGACACGTGCAGCCGCGCCGCGACCTCCGCGTTCGAATGCCCCTGTGCCACCAGGACGGCTACCTCGCGCTCCGCTTGCGTGAGATCGACGGGCGCAGGCGGTCGGCCGCCGATCCGCGCCAGCTCGGAAGCTGCGTGCCCTTCCCAGGGCGCGGCGCCGAGTCGCACGAACGTCCCGTGTGCGCGCATGAGCGTTTCCCGCGCTCGCCGCTGCTGCCGCCGACGCCGCAGCCACATCCCCAGCCAGAGCTCGCAGCGTGCCGCCTCGAACGGCATCCCCAGTTCCTCGTACGCCCTGGCCGCGCTCGCCATCTCGGTCTCCGCGTCCTCGTCGGCGAACAGGAACGCGCGCCCACGCGCCGCGTCCGCCGCCGCCCACGGCCGCCGGCCGCTCTCGGCCGCCGCCTCCAGGTCGGCGACCATCGCAGCGAGCTGGCTACGATCCCCCGTTGCGGCGAGCGCCTCAACACCGTCTCCGTCCGCGCCGAGCACGCCCGGCTCTCGCACGCCGAGCTCGTCGAGGATCCTCTTTGCTGTTTTGAAGGAGGCGATCGCGCCTGGAGCGTCGTCCGTCGCCAGCAACCCCAAGACGAGTGCCGCATGATTGTGCGCCTCCGAGAAACGATCCCCGACCGACCTCGCAGCCTCCGCCCCACGGCGCGCGATCTCGAGACCCTCTTCGGCACGTCCACGCCCGATGGCGAGCAACGCGTCGGCCTGTGACCATTGCGCTGACCGGGACGGGGAGACGCCAACATCGTCCGCGATGTCTGCGGCCAAGCGAAGACTCTCCGTCGCCGCCGGCCAGTCCCCAGTCCGCCAACCGATCTCTGCGAGCGGACCCAGGACCTCGAGCAACGACGTCTCCGCACCGGTTGCAGAGATGGCCTCCGCCTCAGCCCGCAACAGCTCACGCGCGGTGATGAGATCGCCGACCCATCGGCGACCCATCGCAGCAGAGAGTCGCGGGGTGCAGTGGTCGGCGCGTACGTAGGCCCCACCGAGCGCCAGGCCCCGTACGAGCTCGTCGGTCGCGTCCTGCCCCTGGAGGAGTCGGACCCACGCCAATACTGCGAGAGCCCCGCGGACGACCGGGATGCCGTGGCTCTCGGCCAGCGTGAGCGCCTCGTTCGCGCACGCCGCTGCGCGATCAAGGGAGCGTCCATACGCCTCGACCCAGGCCCGCGTTGCGAGAAGCTTCGCACGCGTCCACGGATCGTGCCTCCCCTCGCGCTCGGCGCGATCGAGCAGGTCTCCGCCGCGCCCCAGATCGTTCCAGCACATGACCGCCAGCACGGTGAGGGCTTTCGCCCGCTGCACGCCCGGCGGGATCATGTCGAGACGCGACCGCAGATGCTCCTCGGCGGAGGTCCGGTCTCCTGCGTCGAACAGGGAAGCTGCGGACGCGATCGTCCGGTGAGCCCGATGCTCATGGTCGTTTTCCGGCGTGAAGCGAGCGGCCAGTTCAGAGAGCTCGGCGGCCGCGTCGAGTGCCCCACGGCTGCGCGCGTGCCGCGACCCCGAGTCGAGCGCGGCCGCAACCCCATCGTCGGGGCCCTGCGCCGACGCCGCGAGATGTCGCCCCAGCTCCTCGGGGTCGTCGACGATCCGCGAGTACGCTCGATGGATAGCTCTCACACGTGCAGGCGAGAGCAATTCGGTCGCTGCCGAGCGGAACAGCGGGTGACGGAACACGACCACTTCCCCGTCCGGCCCCCTCGTGTCGTCGCTGACCCCAGCGACACCCGTGCGTTCGGCGGCGACGGCCGCATCACGCACCTCCGCTTCGCTCCGGCCGGTCACGGACGCGAGGATCGCGACCGAGGGGCGCCGCGTGAGGGCGGCCGCGCAGAGCACTTCCTGCACCGATCGCGGGATCGCGCCCACGCGTCGTCGGATCGCCCAAGCCAGCCGATCCGGTGGATCGGCGCCCGCGGACCAGAGCGGCTCGGCGCCGCGCGATCTCGCCAGCTCGAGCGCGAACAGCGGGTTGCCTCCACTCGATCCATACACCTGTCGATGCGCGGGTCGGGAAAGCCTTACGTCGAGCTGCTGTCGGATGATCAGGTCGATCGCCGAGACGTCGAGCGGAGAGAGCATCAGCCGGACGATCCCTCGCTCGTCGAGCGTCCGCAGGAACGCCACCGGAGGTGGGTCAGTCTCGATACGGCGGGTGGCGAGCACGCCGACCTCGCCCGGCTCCAGTCGGCGAAGGGTGAAGGTGAGCGCACGGGCGGACCCCGGATCCAGCCACTGCACGTCGTCGATCGCCAGCACGACGCGTCCCTCGCGCGCGAGCCATCGCACGGCCTCGAGCACGGCCGTCGACACCCCTCGGGGGTCGGGGGATGCGCCCGGGTCATCGGTGCGGAGGAGGGCGACCTCGAGCGCACGTCGCTGCGGTGGCGCTAGGCGCCGAAGGACCTCGTCCAGCACGTCCGATAGGAGGTCGTCGAGCGCCGTGAACGAGAGCCGTCGTTCGGTCTCGCCGGGTCGGCTCTCGAGGACGAGCGCGCCGCGATCGCGAGCTTTCTCCACGCCCGCATGCCAGAGCGCGGTCTTGCCGATCCCCGGGTCGCCTTCGATCAGCGCGCCATCCCGGCCTTCCCCGAGCGCCGCCTCGACCGTCGCGAGCTCGTCGGTGCGTCCGACGAGGGATGGCTTGGTCGATGCGCCCGCTGCGGCCATCGGGCCTCCTGTCCGGGCGGCCGCACCGGACGCTTGGACGCGGCCGCGACCTCGTCACCTTACGCCTCAGCTTGCGCTCGGTGAAACGTGCGGGTTTCACCGATGGCTGCAGACGCCGGCCTCGGTACGGTGGGCGGGTTCGCAGGGGAACGGTCGAACGGTGAAAGGAGAACATGATGGAGCGGATGTGCCTCACGATCCCGGTCAAGCCTGGGCGCCGGGACGACCTCGTGGCGTTCATGCGCGAGGTCGACGGACCACGGCACGCTGAGCTTGCAGCCACCGAGCGCAGGATCGGCCTCACACGCGAGGTGTTTTTCCTCGCTGACGGCGGCGACTACGACCGGCTGGTGATGTATCTCGAGGGGGAGTCGATCGGGGATTCGCTCGGGGGCTTCATCGGTTCCCGAGAGCCGTTCGATGCTTGGTTCAAGGAGCGGTTCGCGGCCTGCACCGGCGTCGACCTGAACGACCCGCCGCCACTCGAGCCGGCCGAACTGCTCGCCTCCTACGTCGCCGAGGAGGTGCCGGCGTGAGAGTGCTGCGGACAGGACGTCCGACCCGGGCGGCGAGGACAACGAGTCGTTGCGGAGGAAGGAGTTCAGTCGTGTCGAAATCGAGGATCGTGATCGTCGTCTTTGCGCTGACTCTTGGCCAGGTGGGCCTTGCCAACCTGGCACTTGGAGCCGATTCATTGCCGTTCAAGGGATCCGACGAGGGCGGTTTCGAGATTCCGGGGTCATGTCCAGGCGGCAGCCTGGAGGTCGTCCTCAACGGGACCGGCCGCGGGACACGGTTGGGTGCGTACACCTACACGGCCACCGAGTGCTTCGACCCGGTGAGCGGAGCCTTTGCCGGGTCTTCGAGGCTGACCGCGGCGAACGGAGACGAGATCATGGGGACCTACGAGGGCCAGGTGTCCGGGACCGCCGATCCCAACGTCATCACCTACGAGGAGGAGCTCGAGCTGAGCGGCGGTACGGGACGCTTCGCCGGCGCGACGGGCACGCTCCAGGTCGCCGGTGTGGCCAACCTGTTCACGTTCGAGTACGGCCAGATCCTGACGGGAACCGTGTCGAGGCCGGACCCGATGAGGTCTTGACGGCCGTCGCGTGGTCGGATACCGGTATCTCGCAACGACAGGCGACGAAGGGCGCGGACGATGAAACGACTGAAAGCAGGTCGCGATCCAGCCCGACGGCAGGATCGTCGCTGCGGGAGTGGTAGCGCCACTCGCACTTGCCGACCTCGGCCTCGCACGCTATGTGAGTGATGGCTCCCTCGACGTGAGCTTCGGGAGCGGGGACGGCATCGTGACAACCGATCGGCCGCTCGTGATCCGTGGCCTATCCGGATCTCGGTGATGCCGAGACGAAGATCGGCGGTCGGCGAGGCTCGCAGGGATTGGTTCGCATCGGGAAGGAGTATGGGATGGAGGGCACGTGCCTCCGTGGGCACCCAGCCGAACATGGAAGGGTGACCGGAAGACGGGGCCTCGCGCTCCTTGCGCTGATCGTTTCCATCACGTTGGTGGCGTGCGGCAACGAGAAGGAATCGGGACAGCACCCAGAGGGCAGCATCGCCGCCGTCCTGGCTGGGGACGATCGATTCGACACCTTGATGCGGATCTTGGAGCAAAACGCACCGAAGATCGTTCTTCGTTCGTTGTCCGATACGGACGTCGACATCACGTGGTTCGCGCCGACCGATGAGGCGTTCGCCGCGCTCCCGGAAGGGGTGCTCGATGCGCTCCTGAGCGATGACCGGAGCCTCCAGGCCGTACTCGATCACCACGCGATCAGGGGTGCCTACTCGTCGGCGGAATTGATGGCCCGGGCCCGCGAAGATGGGCACCTCGGGACCATCGCCGGTGCGCTCATCGAGTTGAGCCTTGACGACGGCGTCCTAAGGGTGGACGAGGCCACGGTGATCGAGGTCGACAACGAAGCGGTGAACGGGGTCATCCACGTGTTGGACGGGGTGTTGATCCCCGAATTCGTCTATCTCTTCGGGCCGCTCAGCCCGACGGGGCAGGGATGATGGATCCAGAGGGTCCGGCTGTCCAACACATCGCGAGCCGGAGATTGCTCGAGTTCCGGCCCCCACTCCCGACCCAAGGTCCTTGACCTCGAACACCTGTTCGAGTAGCGTCTGCGGGGTTGCGCGGTTCGAACTACAGGGGTGTAATCCGTGTCAGACCCTCGCGATAGCGTTCGCCTCCCTACCAGGAGGAGCTCACGCGGGCGGTGACTCGCTGGGTGCGGGAGACGAAGGAGGCTTCGCGGATGGACGACCGGGACAAGATGCTGGACGTCACGCTGACGCAGATCGAGAAGCAGTTCGGCAAGGGCGCGGTGATGAAGCTCGGCGAGCACCCGATGGGCGCCGGCATCTCCGTGATCCCGACGGGCTCGCTGGCGCTCGACATCGCGCTGGGTGTGGGCGGGATCCCGCGCGGTCGCGTCGTCGAGGTGTTCGGGCCCGAGGGCTCGGGCAAGACGACGGTCTGCCTCCACGTGATCGCCGAGGCGCAGAACCACGGCGGGATCGCGGCGTTCATCGATGCCGAGCACGCGCTGGACCCGACGTACGCGCAGCGGCTCGGCGTGAACATCGACGAGCTCCTGGTCTCACAACCGGACTCCGGCGAGCAGGCGCTCGAGATCGCCGACATGCTCGTGCGCTCGGGCGCGCTCGACGTGGTCGTGATCGACTCGGTCGCGGCGCTCGTCCCGCGCGCCGAGATCGAGGGTGAGATGGGCGACACCCACGTCGGTCTGCAGGCGCGGCTGATGTCGCAGGCGATGCGCAAGCTCTCGGGCACGCTGTCGCGGTTCGACACGACCGCGATCTTCATCAACCAGCTCCGCGAGAAGATCGGCGTGATGTTCGGCAACCCCGAGACGACCCCGGGCGGGCGCGCGCTGAAGTTCTACTCCTCCGTCCGGCTCGACGTGCGGAAGGTCGAGAACCTGAAGGACGGGACCGACGTGGTCGGCTCGCGGACGCGCGTCAAGGTCGTGAAGAACAAGGTCGCGCCGCCGTTCCGCCAGTGCGAGTTCGACATCATGTACGGCTTCGGCATCTCGAAGGAGGGCAGCCTCCTCGACGTCGGGGTCGACCTCGAGATCGTCAAGAAGAGCGGTGCGTGGTTCACCTACGAGGGCGATCAGCTGGGACAGGGCCGGGAGAACGCCCGGCAGTTCCTGGCCGAGCACACGGACATCGCGACCGAGCTCGAACGCAGGGTGCGCGAGGCGGTCGGCCTCACGGCGTTCGGCGCCGAGGGTGACGAGACGCCCATCGAGGTCGTTCCCGATCTCGTCGTGACCGACGAGCCGGCTCCGAAGGCGGCCAAGGCCGACAAGGAGCGTGAGACGACCGGGGCGCGAGCGGGTTAGGGGAAGGCCCGCTCGGCCCCGGCGTCCTCACATGGCCACCAAGCGATCCGCGAAGGCACCGCTCGACTGCCACGAGCGCGCGCTCCGGCTCCTGGGCGTTCGGCCGCGATCGCGTCGCGAGCTCGGGTCGAGATTGCGCCTGGCGGGGTTCGAGGCGGGCGAGGTCTCCTCGGAGCTCGACCGGCTCGAAGAAGTCGGGCTGATCGATGACGAGGCCTTCGCGCGCGAGCTCGCCGACCACCACGTGAAGGTCCGCGGCAGCGGACGGCGGGCCGTCGCGGGCGCGCTGGCCTCCAAGGGTGTGTCCCGCGAGACGATCGAGGAGACGCTGGGCGGCCTCGAGAGGGACGAGAGCGAGCGCGCGCTCGAGGTCGCGAGGGATCGGGCCCGGCGCCTGACCAGCCTCCGGCCGGAGGTCGCCTACGGGCGACTGGTCTCGTTCCTGGCGCGGCGGGGCTACGACGGGGGCACGTCCCGCGAGGCGGCCAGGGTGGCGCTGGACCTCGACGGCCGCCGCGCCTGAACCGCCCGGGCCCCCCAACAGGTCCCGTCGCCGCCCTTGCCTGTACCGAACGCACGCCGTAGGCTCTTTTCGAACGAGGTTCATCAGTTGGTCAACGTTCAACCGTGCCTGAAACCTTGAGAAACCAGTCGACACAGGGAGCACACCGGATCGGAGGGCGAGCGGGGCCGCCGGCCCCGGCATCGCTCTAGTCCGCATCCTTCGGACGCACGGCCGAACAGTGCCCGATGGGCCTCGGTTCGGCCGTTGCATGTCTCCGGAAGAGGCGGTGAACCGATGGTTTCGGTGCTGGTGGGAGTCGTGGCGCTGGTCCTCGGCGTCGCGATCGGCTTCGTCATCCGACGAGCCGTCGCGAGATCGCAGGCCGAGAGCGCCGAGGGAAGAGCTCAGAAGGTCATCCTGGAGGCCGAGCGCGAGGCCGAACGGCTCACGCGTGAGGCGCTCGTCGAGGCGAAGAACGAGATCGGAGCCCTCCGCCGCGATACGGAGGAGGACGTTCGCACCCGGCGCGACGAGATCAAGCGTCAGGAGGAACGTCTCACACAGAAGGAACAGACCGTCGACCGCAAGGTCGACGCCGCGGACCGGCGCTCGGAGGAGCTCGACGATCGCGACCGCAAGCTCGCGCTCGTTCGGGAGCAGCTCGAGCACTCGGCGACGCAGCACCGAGCGGCGCTCGAGAAGATCGCGGGACTCACGGCGTCCGAGGCCAAGGAGGCCTTGCGCACGCAGGTCGTCGACGAGGCCAAGCGAGACGCGATGGCGACGGTGCGCGAGATCGAGCAGCGCGCCCGGGAAGAAGGCGAGGAACGCGCCCGAAAGATCGTCACCATCGCGATCCAACGCGTGGCTTCGGAGCAGACCAGCGAGTCGACGGTCTCGGTGTTCTCCCTCCCGAGCGAGGACATGAAGGGGCGCATCATCGGTCGAGAGGGGCGGAACATCAGGGCGTTCGAGGCGACGACCGGGGTGAACCTCATCATCGACGACACGCCCGAAGCGGTCGTCCTCTCGAGCTTCGACCCCGTCAGGCGCGAGATCGCGCGCCTCACGCTCGAGAAGCTCGTGCAGGATGGACGGATCCACCCGGCGCGGATCGAGGAGACGTTCGAACGCTCGCAGAAGGAGATCGACGAGCAGATCAAGCGCGCGGGTGAGGAGGCGGTGCTCGACACGGGCATCACCGACATGCACCCGGAGATGATCAGGCTGCTCGGGCGACTGCAGTTCCGGACTTCGTATGGTCAGAACGTCCTCAAGCACCTCGTAGAGTCGGCGCACATCGCCGCGGCGATCGCGTCCGAGCTCGGCATCGATCCGACGATCCCCAAGCGCGGCGCGTTGCTGCACGACATCGGAAAGGCGGTGACGCACGAGGTCGAGGGCTCGCACGCGATCATCGGAGCCGAGATCGCCCGGCGCATGAA
>Ga0075418_10010633_pt1 | contig 10298 bp, 12 predicted proteins | sample SoiMetdeltSBSDD2_FD_81776 | JGI IMG/M metagenome (GOLD analysis project Ga0075418, IMG submission 81776) | Bulk soil microbial communities from a Populus tree surrounding site in Tennessee, USA - Soil MetaG P. deltoides SBSDD2 | ecosystem: Environmental > Terrestrial > Soil > Tree plantation...
AAACTCCGGCGAGCATAAGACGAAGCGTAGCGACCTTGCCGCCGTCTTCGCGCACCAACGCAGGGCCAACCGCTCTATTTTCATGATCTGGAACAGCGAAATAAGCCGATCCGGAGTTTCGACGCTAAGATACTCAAGGCGCCAGTCCGCATCTGCCATGAATGCAATACCTCGCGTACCCAACCCCACGATCGGGCCTGGGAACGCATGTCAGATGAACTCCGCAGGTGGGAGCTTGCGATCGGCCGATGGGTGCGCGCTAATGGGATTTTCCGTTACGATACTCGGCTGCAAATGATCAATGTGCACCTATTTTTTCTGAAGCTGTTCGGGTGCATGTTATGTGAATTCAAGGCGAATGGATACGATGTGCCGATCGATATCGCACTGTTCTCTCAGGCGATAATGACCAGCCGTCCTCATCCCGAGGTGCACCTACAGTTCGGAAAATGCGATGGCACCGTGGGCCGGTCGAACCTCGAATGCTTCGAGTCGGATCAGGGCGGCGTGCTTGCCTACTGGATATATCAGCTGGACAACATCGCCGTTGGCGTGTTGTTCGCGCAGGCCGGGAAGTGGAAGCATCGTCCCGATCTATGGCCCACAGTCTCAGACAAGCTCCAAACGCTTGCAGATAGCAGCTTTTACGCATTCGCGCCATGTTAGCGCTGACGGATGAGACAGTCGGCAATGCGCCAAACGCGCGGACTTCTTGAGCCGCTGGGCCAGTTCAAATAACCGCGCCGATGACCTCTCGGCCCCGAAAATTGCTGGTCTACCTCGATCAGAACTTCATAAGCGAGATGGCCAAACCAACTCACGGTGGAGTTCGGCGAGACTTTAGAGAGCTCTACTCGATTCTCCACAAGGGCTTCTGGAACGAACAGCTTGTGGTCCTCCGGTCGGGCTTCCATGACGTGGAGACGAGCCTTGTCGGTGCACTGAAAGACGCGATCAAAACGAGACGAAGCACGCTCGGTCACGTTGATCTGGCCAGCGAATGGGAGATCCGTGAGAGTCAGATCGTCGCCTCGCTACACAAATTTCTCGACGGACACGATGGCCGTCCCGTGATCTGCTACGACGACGCTTTCGATGACGAACCTGATGCCCGCGTCGGGCATTTCGACATCGACGTCAACATGGATTGGATTCACGCTAGCGCCAAGGAGCAGCGGCAGCGGCTTGCGGCCCAACTAGATACGGTGCGCCAGCGCATCCTTAAGCACTCTATCTCTATGACCAACAATTTTGGATCGAGATGGACGCGGTGCAACAAGACGCGCTGAGGCCCCACCACCTCCGCAACTACACTGCCGCAGCTGGTGTTACAGACGAACAATACGTGCAGTTTGTCACGTCAGACGCGTTTGCAGACGTGCCGATCGTTTGGCTCGGGGTTGCGCTCCTAACCCGGATGATGACAGCGCACTCAACTCGCAGGATTAAGCAAGGCGATGTAACCGATATCGACGCCATGGCGGCCTACCTGCCGTACTGCGACGTTTACGGCGCGGATCGCTTCATGGCCGAGCTAGCGAGATCGTTGAAGGTGCCGGAGCGGCACAACTGCCACCTTTTCGATAGCCGAAAGGACGGGGTTGCAAAGCTCATTGATCATCTTAACAACGCGCTTGGGGGCATTGCGCCCGTCAATGTGCCGGGGCTGTCTATCTTCGTTGCGGCCAGCGACTGTACTCGTTCTCCTTCTTCCACGAGCTAGGAACCCAAGCGAAAAGGGCAGAGAACCGCTACGGCGAGTGGATTGAGCTGTTCGGCTTTGATGACGGAATGATGCCTCGATATGAGATGAGGCAGGTCCCAGGCGTCGCCGCGCCCTTCTGCGGCAGGATGTGCTCCCGATCAAGTGCTGGGCATCCGACGACACAAATGCATTGATCGAATCCGCCAGGAAGGAATGCCGCTCCACCCACTTCGTTCTTGTTGATGCATATCAAGACCTACCAGATGACTTCATAATGCGGGCGCTCGCGACGCCACGAGACGGAAAGAGCACCGTGTTGGGCTACAAGGTGTACAGCCGAGTTCGCTAGACGCCGTTTGTTAGGTCCGAATCTCGTCGAGCAGGCCGACCTAGGCCGGCACAATTTGAAACCAGCCCTCTGACCTTGCAGCCCCCAACTCTTTGATGCTGTATCGGTCGTCATGACGGCGACCGATACGCATCGCGCCATCGAGGCGGTGTTCAGGATCGAGCAGGCCAAGCTCATCGCCGGGCTCGCGCGCATGGTGCGCGACGTCGGCGTCGCCGAGGAGCTTGCCCAGGACGCGCTGGTCGCGGCGCTCGAGCAATGGCCCGAGTCTGGAATTCCCGAGAAGCCCGGCGCCTGGCTCATGGCCGCCGCCAAGCATCGGGCGATCGATCTCTTCCGCCGCAACACGCTCGCCCATCGCAAGCACGCCGAGCTCGGCTACGAGCTCGAGATCGAGCAGGAGAGGCTGCCCGATCTCGACGCGGCGCTCGACGATCATGTCGGCGACGATTTGCTTCGCCTCATCTTCATCTCCTGCCACCCGATCCTCTCGCCCGAGGCGCGCGCCGCGCTCACGCTTCGCCTGCTCGGCGGATTGACCACGGAGGAGATCGCGCGCGCCTTCCTCGTGCCGGAGCCGACCATCCAGCAGCGCATCGTGCGCGCCAAGCGCGCCTTGAGCGAGTCGCGCGTACCCTTCGAGGTGCCACGCGGGGAGAAGCTTGCCGCGCGCCTCTCCTCGGTGCTCTCGGTCATCTATCTCATCTTCAACGAGGGCTATTCGGCGACCGCCGGCGACGACTGGATGCGGCCGCAGCTTTGCGAGGAGGCGCTGCGCCTCGGGCGTATCCTTGCCGAGCTTGCCCATGACGAGCCGGAGGTGCACGGCCTCGTCGCGCTGATGGAGATCCAGGCCTCGCGCTTCGAGACGCGCACGAGTCCATCCGGCGAGCCCATCCTTCTGCTCGACCAGAACCGCGCGCGCTGGGATCAGCTTCTCATCCGGCGCGGGCTCGCCGCGCTCGAGCGCGCCGAGACGCTGGCGCGCGAGTCCGGCCGCGCGTCGGGTCCCTATGCGTTGCAAGCGGCGATCGCCGCTTGTCACGCGCGGGCGCGCACGAACGAGGAGACCGACTGGGCGCGCGTCGTCGGACTCTACGGCGCGCTCGGCGAGATCGCTCCGTCGCCGATCGTCGAGCTCAACCGCGCGGTGGCGCTCGCCATGCTGTTCGGGCCTGAGGCCGGTCTCGAGATTGTCGATGCGCTCACGGCCGAGCCCGTGCTCAAGACCTATCATTTGCTGCCGAGCGTGCGCGGCGATCTGTTGAAGAAGCTGGGAAGGCTGGGCGAGGCCCGCGCCGAGTTCGAGCGCGCGGCGGGGCTCACGCGCAACGAACGTGAGCGGAAGCTCTTGCTCGACCGCGCCGCAGCGTGCGCCGATTAGGCTTCGCACGAATTTCGCCAATCACTGAGGCCGCAGAAATTCCAATAAGGACGCGAAAGTAACGTGAGAAAAAGCAATTGACTGGAATTGACCGCGGGATTGCCGCGCTGTGAGCGGAGCGCGACTCGGCCAGGGCTAGCGGCGGCAAAGTAATCCACAACTATCTTTAGTTGGTCCACAGCATTCGATTCGCGGCGACTCGGGGCGAGTTGGTGTCGCCGAGTCGGCCGTTATATAACTGATTCACAAAGTGATTCGCGGCGGACGTGTTGCGTGCGCGGAACTCTACTGAGGCCAGCAGAGGACACGCATGGCTACGGCACAGGCTATCTACGACCATTTCACCAATCCCGTTGATATTGTTGAGCAAATCGCCACGATCCATGACTGGACATTCGAGCGCTCGACGCCCGACGAGCTCACCCTCACCGTCTCTGGAACCTGGTGCGAGTATCATATCTCCTTGACGTGGCGGGAGGATCTCGAGGCGCTGCATCTTGCCTGCGCCTTCGACTTCAAGGTGGGCAAGCTGAGGCTCGGGGATATCTACAAGCTCATGGCGCTGATCAACGAGCAGCTCTGGCTCGGCCATTTCGATCTGTGGAAGGAGGACGGGCTCCTGCTCTACCGCAACGGGCTGCTGCTCGCCGGCGCCGACACCCATGTCGGCCAATGCGAGGCGCTGCTCAAGGCTGCGCTCGAGGCTTGCGAGCGCTATTATCAGTCGTTCCAGTTCGTATTGTGGGCGGGCAAGTCCCCTGAGGACGCGCTCGCCGCCACTCTGCTCGAGACGCAAGGACAAGCATGACGCTCCGCCTCGCCGGCCCGCTTCTCTTGGTAGGAGCGGGAAAGATGGGCGGGGCGCTGCTCGAAGGTTGGCTCCGGCAAGGCCTCGAGCCTGCGCACGTGTTCGTACGCGACCCTAATCCTCCGCCTGAGGTCGCGGCCCTCATCGCGCGCCACGGCATCGGAACGGAGGCGCGCGCCGAGCTGCCGGCCAAGCTGTCGGTCATTCTTCTCGCCGTGAAGCCGCAGATCGTCGATGCGGTCCTTCCCTCGGTCGCGCCGCTCATCGAAAAAGAGACCGTAGTGCTATCGATCGTCGCAGGGCGCACGCTTGCGAGCCTCGCGCGATATTTGCCGAAAGGCGCAGCAATCGTGCGGGCCATGCCTAACACGGCCGCCGCGATTGGGCGCAGCATGACGGTCGCTTGCGCGGACGCCGCGGTGACGCGCGACCAGGCGCTCGAGTGCAATCGTCTGCTCGAGGCGGTGGGCGAGGTGGTGTGGATCGAAGATGAGGCCTTGATGGACGGGGTCACTGCGATTTCCGGCAGCGGTCCAGCCTACGTCTTTCTGTTCGCGGAGTGTCTCGCCGAAGCTGGGCGTGAAGCAGGGCTCGATGCCGAACTCGCCAATCAGCTCGCGCGGGCGACTGTAGAGGGTGCCGGCGAGCTGCTGCACCGGTCGGATCTATCGCCGGCGGAGCTCAGGGCGAATGTCACGTCGCCGAAGGGCACAACCGCGGCGGCACTCGACGTGCTGATGGGGAAGGGGGGTTTCCACGAGCTCGTCGCGCGCGCTGTTGCCGCCGCAGCTAAGCGTTCACGCGAGCTGTCCTCCTGACAGCAGAAACGAGAAATCAGAAACCGGAAGTCAGCAGCCTCGTTTTCTTTTTGGCTGTGATTTCCGGTTTCTGGCTGCCGCTTCTGATCGTAAGATCGGAGGCAAGGAGTACGCCCATGTTCGACGATTTTTCCAAACGTTCCAAGGCCATACGCGCCGCGCTCGATCTTGCCGAGCAGCGCGGCTGGCGTGACGTGACGCTGCTCGACATCGCGCAGGCTGCGGGCATCAGCCTGTCCGATCTGCGCCGCGAGTTCACCTCCAAGAACGACATCATTCGTGCCTTGCAGCAGGAGGTCGACGCCGAAGTGTTGGCCAAGGCGAGACCCACGGCCGAGACGCAGAGCCCGCGCGACCGGCTGTTCGACATCATCATGACGCGCTTTGAGCTGATGACACCCTATAAGGGCGCACTGCGGCGCATCTCGGCCTATCTCTGCTGCCGCCCCGGAGAGGCCGCAACGGTGCTCTGCTCCTCGCTCGCCTCGCAATATTGGATGTTGGCCGGCGCGGGCGCCAAGCTCGACGGCCCTGGCGGCGCGCTACGCGTGACCGGGCTCGCCGGGATCTATGCCAAAGTCTTCCAAGTTTGGCTCGACGACCCCTCGCCGTCCCTCGACAAGACCATGGCCGCTCTCGACAAGCGCCTGACCAAAGGCGAGCGTTGCCTGTCGGGCCTAGAGACGGCATGCGAGGACTTGTGCCGCTTCGCTTGCGGATTCCTGCCGCGCGGCTGGAGACGGCGCGAGACCGAAGCGCCGCAGCCTCCCGCGACGCCTGAGGCCAGTCCCACGCCGGCACCGAGCATGTGACCTCGTCAGTCGGGAAGCGAATCGTCGTCGTCGGGGCCCGACAGATCTTCTGGCCCTTCGCCCGGTAGCTCGCGGTCGATGGGATCGCCCGCCACTGGCGCGTCAGGGTCGTCGAGCGGCCTGAGTTGGTCGCTCCGCGTCGCCAGCGGCGCGACGGGGAAGACAGGGGCGGGTGCCGCATAGGGCGCCGAAGGGAAGATCGGGGTGGGCGCTACGTAGGGCGCCGAAGGAAAGACTGGAGCGGGTGCTGCGTAAGGCGCAATGGGGAAGATCGGCGCGCCGTTCTCGCGTTCCGCCGAGACCATGCCGCCGCCGATCTGGATGCCGATCTCCGATCCGGGCTGCTCCTCGTCTTGGATCTCGTCGAAGTCGGATTCGCCGAACGCCGATCCGGCAAAACCCAAGGTCAAAGCCGCAGCAAGTCCGACAGCCATTCGGCGCATGGCAGTTCCTCCCCAATCGCCTTGTTCGCAGGAATTCAGACCGGCACTCTTAGCACAGCTTTGAGGCCGCCGAGATGGGATTGGCCGAGCGCAATGTCGCCGCCATGGATGCGGGCGATGTCGCGCGCGATGGCGAGCCCAAGCCCGGTCGAGCCGGAGTCCTGATTGCGTGCATGATCGATGCGATAGAACGGGCGGAACACCTGTTCGCGCTCGTTCTCCGGGATGCCAGGGCCGTCATCCTCGACCTCTATGGTGAGCGCGCCGTTCTGCCGCGCCGCGCTGACCTTTACGTGCTCCGCGAAACGCGCCGCGTTGTTGACGAGATTGGCGATCGCTCGCTTGAAGGCGTGGCGCTTGATCGGTACCACAAGCGGCGCTTCCTTCAGGTCGATGACGATGTCCTTGGTGCCGTGCGCTTGGCTCTTAACTTCGTTCAGGATCTCGCCGACATCCGCGCGCACGATCTCCTCGCCGGCATCGCCCTTGGCGAATGCCATGTAGTCCTCGAGCATCGCCTGCATCTCATCGACATCGGCGCGCATGGCCTCGAGCTCGGGGCTGTCCTCGAACATCGCAAGCTGGAGCTTGAAGCGGGTCAGCACGGTGCGGAGGTCGTGACTCACGCCGGCGAGCATGATGGTGCGCTGCTCGACATGGCGCTCGATGCGGTCGCGCATCTCGATGAAAGCATTGGCGGCCTGGCGCACCTCGCGCGCGCCGCGCGGGCGGAAATCGTCTGGCGGCGGGCGCCCCTTGCCGAAACTGTCGGCAGCCTCGGACAAACGCAGAATCGGCTTGATCTGGTTGCGCAGGAAGAGAATTGCGACAGTTAACAACACCAGCGACGTGCCGACCATCCACAACAGGAAGATCTGGGAGTTCGACGCATAGGTCTGGCTGCGCCGCGCCAGCACGTGCATGACGCCGTCGTCGAGCTTGATCCTGATATCGACGAAATTCGACCTGCCGACCGTGTCGATCCAGAAGGGCCGGCCGATCTGGCGCTTCAGCTCGTCAGACAGCGTGGTGTCGAGCAGATCGAAGAATGGCTTCGAGTTCGCAGTCGGCAAGTCCTCTCCCGGCACGAAGCGGACCCGCAAGCCGAGGTCGAGCTCAGCAAGGCGGGTCAAGGTCTCGGCGTTGGCGTCCTGCGGGAAGTTCCGATAGATGTCGATCAGCATGGCGATGTTCTGCACGGTCACCGTGGATAGCCGCCGCGTCACCGTCTGCCAGTGCCGCTCGAGGAACACGAAGGTCAACACCGACTGGAGCAAAACCATCGGCGCGATGATGATGATCAGCGCGCGGGCATAGAGGCCCTTCGGCATCTGGTCGCCGATCGCGCTCGTGACGCGCCGATAGAGCGAGCGGCGCTCGTGAGTGGGAAGGGCAGGGGCGGCGGAGATGGCGTCCACTTTTTCTGGCCTATTTGCGCCATTTTCTGCTATGAATTTGTTGGCTGGAAACCATTTCATGTCTCCCCCGTCTACCCTCGTCCAGGCAAATCCTCCTCACGTTTGTAGACGGCTTCGTACAGGAAAGAAGCCCCCAAAATGGCACGACAAGCGAACAGACTTACGGCGCTGAAAGTCAAGTCACTAGAGAAGCCTGGCCGATACGCCGATGGCCATAACCTGTGGCTTCAGATTAGCGAGAACGGCGGCAAAAGTTGGGTGCTGCGGTACATGCTCGACGGCAAAGCCCGTCACATGCGATGAGGCAAATTCTGTGTAACATCCAGACCTCCCTACTTTTAAGGGGACCGATGCTGCTGATTATCAGCACGCGCACCATCTTGCGGTGCTCGCCGTTTGGTCCATCATGATGCAGTAAAGCCGCCGGTAACCCAGCCTAACTCACCATGGTATTGGCGCAGAGCATTCGTGTGGTCTCTTGCGATAATAATCGAGACAGCGATGCCAATTAGGAGTGGTATGGCCGAAGGGAAAATCGCAAGCCGGTGAAAGCCACGCCTAACCCTTTGCGCTGTGCCGATGGATGGTGCCATTCCCGGTACGGCGTCAGCCGAGCTTTTGCTCTTTGAGGTAGTGGCCGTCGATCAACTTCACGTAGAAGATTAAGCGTGTGGGTTGGGAACGAAGCGCTGCCTGCAACGCCTCGAACTCGGACACACCGCCAGCATCCTGCACAATGACTGCGCCATCAGTGGTTGCCGACCCGCCCGAATTACGAGTCAGCGTTCTAGGAAGTTAAGACCCGCCGAACACCAAGAAGTAGCCCCGGTCGAGGGGGACCACGACCGGGGCAGCGAGCGAAATGGAGAGAAGGTAGTAAGTCGCTTACTTCAGGGGTTGCGTTTGGACCGCCTGTTGGTGGTGCCAGAAACAACCTCCCATTCCGATTGCAGCCGAAATGATTATTGCGATAGCAAGGAAAGCGCGCATGTCAGCCCCCACCACTCGTTAGTGTTGACATACTCTAGCGGGTTTAGGCTTCGCGTGCTGTAGCGGGAAAGCAACACGCAATCCCGAAAAGCGATTCTCCTCAGAAAGCTAGCTTGCACTCAATTCTGATTGCAGTGAGTGTTGCAGCATGCGCGGGGTAGTCTCGCGTTTTCAGTCCCTGCAATGAAAAAGCCCCAGCCAGACCCTGCCGGGGCTTTTTCTTGCCCGCGTCGGAGGGCGCATTGAAGCAAAAAGGCTTCGGGTTCTGTTTCCGAAGCTGCTCTATCCCCACGCGCGCCAATGACGGCGACCGTACCATCCATAGCGACGATACCCATAGCCACCGCCGTAATACGCTAGGTGACGATATCCATAGCCGCCGCCATAGTTTCCATAGCCAGCACCATAATAACGGTGGTGGCATGCACTAGCAGGCGTGGCTGAGAGACTCGCAGCAATGATGGTGACCGCTGTCAGTCCGGTGATAAACACTCCTTTGCGCATCTCATCACTCCATTCGGTCGTGAGGAATCCCATTTCTTCCAGGACTTCAATATGTCGCCGGACGATTGGTCCGATAATAGTTATGGGCATGCCTCACATGCCTCGGCGGAAGAGGAGCCACAGCGCTTTCATGGTGGAGAGGCGTGTGTGCCATTGGGCAACCAGCGGCCTCCGGGTTTTCTATGCACGGGGCGTAGTTTGCGGAAGCCGACTGAAATGATGCTGCGGCGAGCGTGAACGCGACGGCAGCAAAAACTATTGAGATTTTAGGAGACATAGGGGCGACTCCTTGCTTCAGGCAATGCCCCCGCGCAAACAAGAAAATCCCCAGCATGTTGTGGCGTCTCCCCCGCAAGGTGTCGCGCGGGACTTTGCCGCGTGCGACGAAGTCGCAGGATTTGCGATTGGCCGCTACCAGCAAATCCTTGCGCCCTCGCGGCCCGGACACCATCCGGCCAGCGGAACCACATCCAACGCTCGTGGTTGCGATTGCTACGCCCTTCGGAGGTTAATCAGATGAAATACACCGCTGTAGCTTTGACGCTCACCACCTTTCTCTTGGCGGGAACGCCAGTTTTGGGGAAACCCAAGCCCTCGGCTCCTCCAACTTACCTTCCATCCGTGGTCATGCCGTATGATGCATATGCGCCAATTTTTGTCGCGCCCATGCCCGAACCCAGGAAAAACACTGGGGCTGCGAATCCCTATACGCCTGACCCGACTAGGAACACACCTGGAGCTGAGGCGAAGAGTTAGTGAGGGTTGATTGGCAGGCCGCCTAATTTCTCGGGAGCTGCTCAGAGCGGCCACGAAAAACAAGCGCTGATTGCGCTAGGACCTACCAGCAAACCTTTGCGCCAGAGGCGCAGACGTAAGGCGATACCACCCCGTGCCAGCACATGGTGTGGGAGCGCGCGTTCACTATGTCTGGCTTGTAAATGCCGCACCGAATGCCGAAGCAGAACATGTTCTGGCTGACGCTGCTGCGCCAATAAGGTTGCGGCGAGGCGCGCATGGCGTTCACGGTGACGGCACGGAGTCTCTTTTCCGCCTTGTACTGCTTGACG
>Ga0075418_10010634_pt1 | contig 10298 bp, 6 predicted proteins | sample SoiMetdeltSBSDD2_FD_81776 | JGI IMG/M metagenome (GOLD analysis project Ga0075418, IMG submission 81776) | Bulk soil microbial communities from a Populus tree surrounding site in Tennessee, USA - Soil MetaG P. deltoides SBSDD2 | ecosystem: Environmental > Terrestrial > Soil > Tree plantation...
CGAGTGAGCCCACGCGAGCGGAGTGGGGCTTGCGGGGCCCCGCGAGCGAGCGTGTCGGGGAGTCCGAGGGGCGAAGCCCCTCGGAATGATTAGCGATTCGAGACATCCGAAGTCTGCCAGATGTTTGACGGTTTTCCCCCGAAATGCAGTAAGATCCTTCACGGAGTTTGAGTTCCCTGCTTTGTACGTGATGGTTCGGAGGCTCGTTTGAGCCAACGTTTCACCATAAGAGAATCGCGACGCGGTGTGGTGTGCATGCCTCTGCAAGAGGAAGCCTGAAGCACCGCTTGTGCAGCGGTTCCACCTGCTTTGAGCAGGTTCATCCGACCTCCCCACACGGCAAAGCGGGGCCTATTCCTCTCTTCTCCAGCTGACCTTCACGAACCGACCTCCGGGCCGAGGGGCTCGGTTATGAGGACCTCTGGATGCCGCCATCTGGCCTAGCTGCTGTCGCCACGCTGCTCGTAAGTGTGATCGCGAGCGGCGCACTCGTCTGGGGAGCTGCTTCCAAGAAGCGCTTGGCGGACGATTCCCTCAAAAACGCCCGAAGTGAAGCCGATCGCGCCCTGAAACAGGCCGAGCGCGACGCGGAAACACTCCGGAAGGAAGCCGCTCTCGAGGCGCGCGAGAAAGCGCACGAACTGGCTGCCGAAGCCGAGAAGCAGGCGCGCGAACGGCGCCAGGAGATCATCGGCCTCGAACAGGGGCTTGCCGACAAGACGCGGGCGCTCGCGGATCGACTGGCCGTCACCGATCGCGTCGAGCAGGAACTCCGTGCACGGGAGAAGGCGCTGGCCGCCCACGAACAACGTGCCGCCGCCGCGGCGACGCGAGCCGAACAGCTCGTCGCAGAGCGGCAGCGTGAACTGCAGCGGGTCGCAAGTCTGACCGCCGACGAAGCGCGCGAGCTGCTGCTGAAACAGATTGAGGCCGATGCCCGCCGCGACGCCGCCAATCTGGTGAAGCGCCTCGAAACCGAGGCGCGCGAGACAGCCGCATCCCGCGCTCAGCAGATCATCACGGACGCCATTCAACGGAGTGCCGCCGAGCACGCGATCGAAACGACCGTTTCTGTTGTCGACCTTCCCAGCGACGATCTCAAGGGGCGCATCATCGGGCGTGAAGGACGCAACATTCGCGCGCTCGAAACGGCAACCGGTGTTGAACTTATCGTCGACGACACCCCCGGCGCGATCATCTTGTCGAGCTTCGATCCGTTCCGGCGCGAAGTCGCGCGGCAAGCGATCGAGCGTCTGATCGCCGACGGCCGTATCCATCCCGCGCGCATCGAAGAGATTGTCGAGAAGGTCAAGACCGAGATGGAAGAGACCGTCCGCAAGGAAGGGGAAGCGGCGGCGTTCGAACTCGGCCTCTACGACTTGCATCCTGAAGTCCTTCGGCTGATGGGCCGTTTGAAGTTCAGAACCAGCTACGGCCAGAACGTGCTGAACCACTCAAAGGAAGTGGCGTTCCTTGCCGGCATCATGGCGAAGGAGATCGGCCTGAACGGACACGTCGCCGCCCGCGCGGCGTTCCTGCACGACATCGGGAAAGCCATCGACCGCGATCTGCAGGGGACGCATCTGGAACTGGGACTCGATTTCCTGAGAAAGCATGGCGAAAGCGACCCGGTCTTAATGGCGGTCGCCGCACACCACATGGACATCGACTGGCCGTCGCTTGAAGCGATGATCGTCCAGGCCGCTGATGCCATCTCGGCGGCACGTCCTGGCGCCCGCCGCGACATTCTCGAGTCCTACGTCAAACGCCTGGAGAAACTCGAGGGCATCGCGGATTCTTTCGAAGGGGTATCCAAGTCCTTTGCTCTCCAGGCCGGACGGGAAATCCGCATCGTCGTCGAAAGCGAACGAATCTCCGATGAAGAGACCGTCTGGTTGTCCAAGGACATCGCGCGCCGGATCGAGAACGAGCTCGAATATCCAGGGCAAATCAAGGTGACGGTGATCAGGGAGACGCGCGCCGTTGAGTTCGCCCGGTAGCGCGACAGGATCCCGCGTTGCCGACGTCGGCGAGCGTGCCCTAATCGAGCGGATTCGCACTCGTGTGCCGGCCGGTGACGCGGCCCTGGTCGTGGGTATTGGCGACGACGCGGCGGTCGCGGTTCCGGATCGAGGAGCGCTGCAGGTTCTGACCACCGACGCGCTGGTCGAAGGGGTTCATTTCGATCGGCGCTTCTCCACACCGACCGACGTCGGTCACAAGGCGCTCGCGGTCAACGTGAGCGATGTCGCCTCCATGGGAGGCACGCCGCAGTTGGCGCTATTGTCGCTCATGCTCCCCGCTCACACCACGCTGACGGACGTCGATCAACTCCTCGATGGGCTGCTGGATTTGGCCAAACGGCTCCGCATCACGCTCGCCGGCGGCAACATCACGCGGTCACCTGGCCCTCTCGTCGTCGACGTGACCGTCGTTGGCAGCGTCAGGCCGAGACGGATCCTGACCCGCGCGGGCGGACGCGCTGGCGACGACCTCTACGTCACCGGACGAATCGGGGCGGCCGTAGCCGGATTGGAATGGTTGCGCGAGCAATGCGGGATATCCGGCGACGTGGGCGACGGAAAACTCGCGCCCCCTCCGAGGCCATCCGACGGTGAGCTGGCAGAGTGCGTCGAGAGGTACTGCCGTCCGGAACCACGGGCACGGCTCGGCGCGATTCTCGGCCGAACGCGCGCCGCGAGCGCCTGCATGGATCTCAGTGACGGCCTCGCGGACGCGGTCACGCAGATCGCGTCAGCGAGTCACACCGGCGCCGAAATCGATGCCGCGCTCCTTCCCATCCACTCGTCGGCGCAGGCGTGGTTCAACCAAAAGGGAGCTGATGCGGTTTCTGCCGCCGTCGCCGGCGGCGATGATTACGAACTGCTGTTTGCAGTGCCTCCGAAAAGGCGCGGACGTCTTCGCGGAGTTTTCCGGGAAGCGCGGGGTGTGCCCATCACGCGGATAGGCGCGCTGACGGCGGAGCGTTCAGTGGGACTCACGCGGAACGGACGGCTCGAGCCGCTGCCAACCGGGTTCGTCCACTTTTAAGCGGCATGATCGGATCTCCGGACGCCCGCCGACGCTGGCTCGAGCAGCTGCTTCACACACACGACACGCCGACGCGCACGGCGGTCGCGTACGCAGTCGGCGTATTCTTCGGTTTCTCGCCGTTTCTCGGCCTCCACACGATCCTCGGCATCGTCGTCGCATTCGCCTTCAACCTGAATCGGGTCGCGGTGCTGCTGGGTGTCTACTCGAACCTACCGTGGATTCTGCCGGCGTACTACACGCTGTCAACCATGCTGGGCGCGATGATTCTCAACGTCGACGTTCCCCCCGGTTTGCTAAAGGAATTTCGAGAGGCCCTGACCGACGCATCCTGGGGGGAGTTCCGTAGCCTCGTGAAGACCCTAAGTCCGCTCCTATGGTCGTATGCCCTAGGGTCGACCATTGGCGGCGTTATCCTCGCTCTCGTCGCCTATAAAGCCTCACTTACAATGATCGTGGCTCATCGCAGAAACGTGCAGCGCGATAAATCAGCATAAACAAATGGCTTAGTATAAATACACATACCCGGTACCTGTTTTGACCCGAAGGTGTGCCGGGGGTTATAGTGAGAGTTCACGGCTGCGGCACCGTTGGTCGCACCTACCGGCGTCATGATGTTGCTCTCGCGTTCACTCGGGCGCAAGATCGTCGCAACAGGAACCGCGGCCGTTGCGTTCGCTTTCCTGTACGAAGCCACGATCCTTGATTCACGCTATGCCGCGCGGCAGGCGGAGTTCTGGCACTCCGACTCCAAGCCGGCTCCTGGCGCCCGTCTCCGATTTACCGCAACAGCGTACTGCCGGGGAACAACCACGGCGTCGGGCGTCAACGTCCGGAACGGCATTGCCGCCGCGGACCCTGATCTCCTGCCCGTCGGCTCGGTGATTCAGGTCGACCGCCTCGGGGAGCGTTACAACGGTATCTACACGGTTATGGATACCGGTCCCGCCGTTCAGGGCCGTCACATCGACATTTACATGTGGAGTTGTGATGAGGCGCGGTACGAGTTCGGCCGTCGGTCCGCCGGCCTGACGGTGCTCAGGCTTGGATGGAATCCGCGAGCGAGCAGCCCCAGCCCCAGCCTGATGGATCGGCTCTTCAGGCGGCGCGAAGCGGCCCAGCCGAAAGAGGCGCCCGCGGTCAATGCGCCGGACGATACTCCCGGCGTCAAGGAGGAGGCGCAGAAAGCGCCGGGCGGTTAGTCGCCTCGGTCTCCTTTTCCTGATCCCGGTACTGTAGCTGATAGAGCTTGTGGTAAATCCCACGCTGCGCCAGTAGTTCCTGGTGCGTCCCCATTTCCCGCAACTGTCCTTTGTGCAGCACCAGGATCTTGTCCATGTCCTGTATCGTCGAAAGCCGATGCGCAATCGCGATCGTCGTCCGGCCTGCCATCAACACGCCGAGCGCATCCCGAATCAGCAGCTCCGTCTCCGTATCGATGCTCGAGGTCGCTTCATCCAGCACGAGAACCCGCGGGTCGAACGCCAACGCTCGGGCAAACGAGAGCAGCTGCTTTTGACCGACTGAGAGCGTCGCACCCCGCTCTGCGACGGCGCTCTGGTAACCATTCGGCAGGCGATCGATGAATCGATTCGCGTGGACCGCTTCCGCCGCTCGCTGCACGGCCTCGTCGGTAATCGTCATGTCGCCGAGACGGATATTTCCGCCGATGGTCCCCGAAAAGAGGTGAACATCCTGCAGCACGAGTCCAAACAATCGCCGCAGCTCCGCCAGGTCCATTTCCCGAATGTCGACACCGTCGACCAGAATCCGGCCGCGGGTGACATCGTAGAACCGCAGCAGCAGGTTGATCAGCGTCGACTTCCCCGCTCCTGTTGCACCGACCACTCCGACGCGTTCGCCGGGCTTCACTTCGAATGACACGTCACGAAGCACGAAAGTCGGCTCGCGCGTAGCTGTAGAACTCGCATCATACGCAAACCAGACGTGGTCGAAGGTGATGTGGCCTTCTCTTTTTCGCTGCTCGCTGCTCGCTGCTCGCTGCTCGGAAAGCGAGGAACGAGAAGCAAGGAGCGAAGAGCGAGGAGCGGGCAGGATCTTTACCTCCGTATCCAGCAACTTGAAAATCCGCTCCGACGATGCCATGGCGGCTTGCAGCACGTTGAACTTCTCCGACATGTCGCTGATCGGGCGGAAGAAGCGGCTCGAGTACAGCAGGAACGCGACGAGCGATCCGATGGTGAGCGTGTTCTGCAGCGTCCAGCCGCCGCCGAACCAGATGATCAGGGCGGCGGCAATCGCGCCGATGATTTCGATCGCGGGATAGAACACGGCGTAATACAGGATCGAGTCGATGTTCGCATCGCGGTGGCGGCGGTTGATGTCGTCGAACCGCTCGAAGGTGCGCGCTTCGCGGCGGTACAGCTGCACGGTCGACATCCCGGTGATGTGTTCCTGCAGGAACGCGTTGATGCGCGCGACCCAGGCGCGGACGGTGCGGTACGATTCGCGCACGTTGCGGCGGAACCATTGCGTCACCAGAACGATCAGCGGCAGAACCGCAAACGTGACCAGCGCCAGCCGCCAGTCCATCGTGACCAGGACGATCATGATGCCGACGAGCGTAAACACGTCGCCGAAGATCGACACGACGCCGGCCGTGAACATGTCGTTCAGCACGTCGACGTCTGTCGTCACGCGCGTCATCAGCCGCCCGACGGGATTCCGATCGTAGAACTGCAGATCGATGCGCTGCAGGTGCTCGTAGATCTGCAGCCGCATGTCGTACATGATCCGCTGACCGGTCATCTGCAGCATCCACGTCTGCACGTACTCCAGCGCGAACGATGCGATGAGAATGAAGAAGTACGCAATGGCGATGCGATCGACCCCCCGGAGATCCTGAGTCGCGATATACCGATCGATCGCGATTTTCATCAGGTAGGGCTGCGCCAGTTGCAGCACGGATGCCGAGATGATGGCTGCCAGCGCCACCGCGACCTGCGGTTTATACGGGCGCAGGTAGCGCAGCAGCCGCCGCATCAATTTGGCGTCGTACGCCTTGCCGAGGACTTCTTCTTCGTGGAACGACAATGTCAGTTACCAGTCTCCAGTTGCCAGTTACCAGTCAGATCCAGATTAACCAGCCATGAACTGGAGACTGGAAACTGGGAACTGGAAACTGGCAACTTCGGGATTCAGCTCGCCGCCAACTCCTCCTCGAGCAATTGACGTTTGTAGAGCGACGCATAGAGGCCGTTGCGCGCCACGAGCGCGTCGTGATCGCCGCGTTCGGCGACCTTTCCGCGATCGAGGACGACAATCTGATCGGCATCGCGGACCGTGGAGATTCGGTGTGCGACGATAATCGAGGTGCGCTGACGCATGACACCTTTCAATCGCGTCAGGATCTCTTCCTCGGTGTACGTATCCACCGCCGACAGCGCATCATCCAGGATCAGCACCCGCGGATCGACCATCAACGCGCGCGCGAGCGCTGTCCGCTGTTTCTGGCCGCCCGACAACGTGATCCCGCGCTCACCGACGGCTGTCTCGTAGCCCTTCGGAAATGACTCGATATCCTTGTCGAGTCTCGCGATCGCGGCAACCTCGGACAATCGACTGGTCCGGGATCCGGTGTCCGGTGTCCGGGATCCGTGTTCCGGGTCAATCGATGCTTCGGGTTGAACACCGAATCCGATGTTCCCGGCAACGGTATCCGAAAACAGAAACGGCTCCTGTGGGACGAACCCGATCGCACCGCGCAGCCGGTCGAGCGGGATTTCGAGCACATCGACGCCATCCATGAATACGGTGCCACGCGGTGGCTCATGAAGCCGCGGCAACAGCGAGATCAGCGTCGACTTGCCGGACCCGGTTGCGCCAACGAAGGCGACGGTCTGCCCTGATTCAATCCGAATCGACACATCGTCCAGAACCGGATGTTCGGCGCCTGGATACGTAAACGTCAGATGACGGATTTCGATCGCGCCGGTGAGCGGTACGGATCGGCCTCGCGCGGTCACGTGCGTGTCGCTGATGTCGGGCACCGCGTCCATGACTTCGAGCATTCGCTTCCACGACGCCATACCCCGCTGGAGCATGTTCGTCACCCAGCCGAACGCAATCATCGGCCAGCTGAGCATCACCAGATACGAATTGAACGCAACGAAATCACCGAGCGTGATCCGTCCGTTGATCACTTCCCGGCTTCCCGCCCACAGCACGAGCAGCGCGCCGAAACCGAGAAACAGCGTCATGCTCGGATAGAACAGGCCCTGCAGCCGGATCAGGACGCGGTTGCGCCGAATGTATTCGTCGTTCGCCGCGCTGAACCGGGCGATCTCGTAGCGTTCCTGGTTGTACGCGCGGACCACGCGAACACCCGCGAGCGCTTCCTGCACGACCGCACTCAGGTCCGCCAGCTGCGCCTGGATCGCCTCGAAGCGCTTGTGAATCGCGGAGCCGAAATACTTGACGCTGACCGAGACCATGGGCAGTGGGATCAGCGCGATCAGCGTCAACCGGGCATCGATCGAGATCATCAGCACGATCGCCACGGCGAAGACCAGGATCGTGCTCGCCGAATACATGATCGCCGGGCCGATCATCATCCGGACCGCATTGAGATCGTTGGTCGCCCGCGACATAAGGTCGCCGGTCCGCCGCGCCTGATAGTAAGCAAGCGGCATCTGCTGCAGCCGGGTAAAGAATGCGTTCCTGATGTCGTACTCGATCTCACGCGACGCGCCGATGATGATGCGGCGCATCAGAAACTGAAACACCGCGCGAACGCACGCCACGCCAAGGATCAGCCCCGCGTAGGTCATCAGTTTCTGCCGGGTGACGCCCAGCGTCAGATCGTCGATGGCAAACCGCAGCACCCACGGAGCGAGCAGCTGAAACGTAGAGGAGAGGACGACGCAAACAAGACCGAGGATGAACTGACGACGATAGCGAAGAACGAACGGAAGGAGTTGGCGAAACGCGGGGCCCATCCCATTGAGTATAGCTGCTCGCTACTCGCTACTCGCTGCTGGCTGCTGGCTGCTGGCTGCTGGCTGCTGGCTGCTGGCTGAGACGACGAGGGCACGAAGGATGCCTCCCTCGTGCCCTCAGTGACGAACGATGTTCCGCGAACTCGCGAGACTGACTCGTGACTTTTAGAACTCGTATCGCAGTCCGATTTGCGCCTTTCGCGGCGTGTAGCTGGTGCTATACGCCGTGAGAACCAGGAACGTCGTCGGCGCGAACTGATCGCCTGATGGGTTCGCGAAATTTGTTCGGTTCCCCAGATTGAACACATCCACCGACACTTCGAGTCGCCGCCGGCTGTGAAGATTAATCACGTACCCGAACCGCATATCGGCTTGGAAGTACCCCGGGCCGCGGGCGCCGTTCCGTTCGGCCTTGTAGTCACTCACCGTGTAAGGGTCGGTACCGGTACCCGAATACTCGGCAACCGGAAGCGGTTCGGCCTGAATCCCGTTCTGATCCGGATCGACGCCCGTGTTGATCAGGGTGAACGGCGTTCCGCTCAGCGCGCGCGCCACCCAACTCAGTTGCAGGCCCTTCGTCTTGGGAATCAGCGCGGTTCCGCTGAACGTGAAGTTGTTGGGGATGTCGAAGTTCGTCGCTCCCTCGTTCTTTTCGAGGTGCATGTCGTCGCCGACCTGGTAGTTGCTCACAGGGGCGCCGTTCCCCGATGTATTGCCGCGCGATCGTCCGTAGGTGTAGGACACCTGGGCGCTGTAGTTGTGGCTGAAGCGCTTCTTCATCTGCAGCATGACCGCGTTGTAATCGACCTCGCCGCGATTCACGAACTGATTGACGGCGCCCGTGAACGGCACGAAGCCGGGATAGATCTGCTGCAACTCCGCCGTGGCCTGCGTCAGCGTCGCGCTGCCAATCCGCACCGGCGTCGCCTGGGCGACAACCGTCGAGGCGCGGAACTGGGGATTCAGCGCCAGAGCCATCAGCATCTCACGCGACTGCGAATGCAGATAGTCCGCGCTCACCGCGAGGTCGGGCAACAACTGATGTTCGTAGCCGGCCGTGATCTCATCGGTGTGCGGCACGCGGCGATCCTCGTTGTCCCAGGTCACTCCGGTGTTGCGCACCAGCACGCCGCTCGGGAACTGTTTCGCGAGGAGATCGCGATTCACGGTAGGTCCGTTCACCAGAAATTCGTTGGTCGGAAACAGACCGTTACGCGGATTCAGATCTGGTCCCGCGATCGGGAACGTCTGGTTGCTCGAGGTGCTGAACGCGCCAGTGTAGAGACCGCCAATCAGCTCGAAATGCGTCTTGTCGAAGAACCGTCCGTAGCCCGCGCGTACCACGCTCTTGCCGTCGTTGAGGTTGTAGGTCACGCCGACACGCGGCTGAATGTTGTTGTCGTCGGTCGGATACTTCTCGACCAGCGGATTGTCCGGCTCGGCGAGTGGGATACGCTCGAGGTCGTAGCGCAGGCCGAGGCTGACAGTGAGGTCCTTGGTGAACCGCCATTTATCCTGCGCGAATGCCGAAAAGTAATGTGCCTTCTCGTAGATATAGAGCGGACCGCCGACTCGGATTGTGAACCGATCCGGATACGTAAACGGGTTCGAGGAATTGAAGGGAGCGTTGCTCGTCCCGAACGTGAACGTGCCGTTGAGGTTGTCCTGCGTCGTATTCCCCGCGCCTGAATACTCGTACTGGGCGCCTACTTTGATGTCGTGGTCGCCGCGCTTATTTGGCAGGAACCAACCCAACGTCTCTTCCGCCTGGATACCGTCATTGATGCGGAACTGCGCCAGGTTGCTCTGCTGATCGACGAATGTCTGGAACGTCAACTGCGGCGGGCACGCCGCCTGATCGCGGCCGTTGCCGTTAAAGCACGGATTCGCGAAGGCAACGTTCTCCCGCGTCCACGTGACCCGCAACGTGCTCACCTTGGTGTGCGTCAGCACCTGATTCAAATTCACCGACAACGTCTGGTCGACGTCCGATTCTTCCCGCGCGCCGGCGGCGGTAACGCCCGGCGGCGGATTTGGCGGGATGATCTGATTTCTCTGGGGCGACGACTCACGGAGCCAGCGCACGCTGTAGGTGTTGTTGCTGTTGATTTGATGGTCGCCCCGGACGATCGTGTTCCACACGCGATCCTTGGTGATCTGAGTGCCATTGAATTCCGGACGCGCCGGAATGTTGATGATGTTCGGCCGATCGATCGCGAACCGCTCGAGGCTGCCGAAGAAGTGCAGTTTGTCCCTGACGATCGGTCCGCCGACCGTGCCACCCCAGCG
>Ga0075418_10010636_pt1 | contig 10297 bp, 7 predicted proteins | sample SoiMetdeltSBSDD2_FD_81776 | JGI IMG/M metagenome (GOLD analysis project Ga0075418, IMG submission 81776) | Bulk soil microbial communities from a Populus tree surrounding site in Tennessee, USA - Soil MetaG P. deltoides SBSDD2 | ecosystem: Environmental > Terrestrial > Soil > Tree plantation...
AACCCGGCTTCGCTCGACGGAAATATCCAACACCTGGACGTTGATCTCCTCACCGACGTGAACAAGCTGTTTGGGGTGGGATACGCGTCCCCACGAGAGTTCCGAAAGATGAATTAAGCCCTCCACGCCGCCCAGATCCACGAACACACCGAAATCAGTAATGTTTGTAATTCTGCCGATAACATGATCGCCGACTTGCAGGGAATGAAACAATTCCATTCGCTTGCCCGGAGGAGTCAATGCCGCACGTTCCGAGAAGACCACGCGACCATCCTCGGGCACACATTCGATCATCTTGGCTTTGATCGTCCTGCCCGTATACGCCTGGAGACAATCATCTCGATCCGCCTCGACTTCCCGCCCCGCCAGATCCACCAGATGTGAAAATGGCACAAACCCCGAAAGCTGATCGGTTTCCACCAGCAAGCCTCCATGGTTGTGGCCCGTTACGTGAAGCTCAATAATGCTATCGTCCACATAGAGTTTGCGGGCTGCCTCCCAATCCACATGGATTTCGTTCGTCGGACCGGGCGCGAGCCGGGCAGGCTGATCATGAGCTGCGGGTTTTGGGGCAATCATCGACGTGCGTGCTGTTGATATTTGCTTTTCCTCCGCCAGGACAGACTCCCACCAGCCTTCATCGATTTCAGGCATGGTATTTTGATATTTCTTCTTGTCATTCGATCGAAGGTTCATACATTTCTCCTTTCCCACACTGCATCATTCTTTTCGTTTTTTTCCATTTCCAGAATGGCGTGGGCAACCGCCTCCACCGCCACACGTTGTTTTCGATACAGGTCTGCCTCAGACATCGCCAGGCGGCCCGCCACTTCGCGCACCTTGCGCCCTTCGATAAACTTCATCTCAAGAATATTATATAAGATCCATTCACTTGTAAACCGTCGGTCACCTTCCGGTTTAACTTGATCCACAGCCTTGCGCAGCAGGGCGCGCAGCGCATTAGATGCGTTGCCTTCATAATCATTGACCAGGGTTTGCACCACCCGCAATTTCATGAGCGGGCTGTTCGATAACTTGGGGCCACCCCAATAATGGGTCAGCGCATCTTTCACCCAATCAGCAAGGTCAGCTTCCACAAAGGTCGGTTCCGCCAACAAGTTGGCCGTTGAGTCATAACGGCCGGCTGCCCGGATTTTCTGCAACATGTCCATTTGCGGCTGCAAATCTTCCAGCGAACGGAACACGCGTTGCTGCAGCCTGCGATCCTCCAGCGCAAAAGCCAAACGGTTGGCCAATAACCAGAGCGAGTCGCGCTGGTCGCCATCCAGAGGATGATCCGCTCTGCGGGCGATTCCCAGAATGCCGAGGAGTGGAGGAATTTCGTCGCGGTCTCCATTGGTTTTTCTTTGATGAAGCGGCAATATCCAGAAATCGCCCCAGATAAATTCATGCCGTTGGCTATCGCCATTGTGGCTTACCAACTGCAATGCTTCGCTTAGATTCTCATCTTCAAGCATTGTACGATTCCCAGCCACCACGCTCAGCGATAGCTCTTCGCCATCCAGCGCGGCCACGAAGGCACATGGCGACTGCAAATGATCGCGCATGGCAGCCAGCACATTTTCAAGGAACTGATGCAGATCGCCGCGGGTCAGGAGACGCTCTTCGATATTTTGCAGAAGTTGAATCTCGGCACGATCGCGCCCAAAAAACAAGATTCTCTCCCACAGTGGAGAGAACAGGCTAATGGCATGCTCGAACAATAAGACCGTTATCACCATCACCAGAGGCACGAACGCGCTATACGTTTCACCCTGAAACAACTCACCTGCCCGCCGCACTAGCGTCATCATCGTCAATGCCAGGGAAGCCGTTACAGGGCCCCGCAACAGCCATTTAAACAGACGGCTCTTGACGAGGCGGTCCGGCCACGAGACGCCGAAGAATGCTACGGCGTAGGCCATGACAATTACGAGCGCAGCCACCACCAGGTTGATAACAAATGCAGTACTCCAGAAAAAGAGGGGGTATTGCGCCGCAAAGCTGGAGCCAAAGGAGAGATACGGATAGGACCCAAGGGCCGGAGCCGTCGCACCTGCCATCAGATAAAGCATGCGGCGTTGACCCGAGCGCGTTAGCATTTTTCGATAAGCCCGGATGAAGTTATACCCCGCCCAGGCAATCACGGCGACATAAAATATCGTGAATATTGTTGTCCAACTCGTCCGCTGCAAGTGCGGCGCGGGTTTGCCGTTTACCACGAGTCCACCCACTAACACGCCCGCGATCAACAAAATCAAAAATCCGATCGAAACAACATAAACAAGCCGAACAGCCAGTCGCCGTCGTCCGCGCGAGGGTTTTCCCGCGGTCACGAGCAGCGCATCGGATAAATGTAGATAGGAAGGAGGTAGAAAGATAATGCCGATCCACTGCAAACGCAGCAGAAGTTCAATTCCCCAGTCTGGCACTGACTTGTTTTGGAGGGCCTCGGTGGTGAATACCACGACGACGCACAACAGGATGATGGCGAAGGAACGCGCCACCCGATCACGTAAATTAAATGACAATGCATATAGAAACAGCAAAAATGCCGTAATTGCAATGCCCGCCGTTAGTATATTATTTAGATTTTCGACACCCGCCAGTAAACCTGCCGTCCAACCGTTAAACATGCAGACCTTCCAGATTACTTTAATGCTCTCCCAAAGAATAGCGCTACGTCTTGGTTCGGGTAGTACTGGTCATTATACCCACAAAATTCATATCCAAACTTTTGTGCCAGGCGTATGCCCGGCTGATTCTTGGAAATGACTTCCAGTACCAGCCGCCGGGCCTGTCTTTGCGCCGCCCAGGCTTGCGCCGCCGTTAGCAATGCGGATCCGACGCCCCTGCGCCTGAGTTCCGGTGCCACAACGAGATCTGTGACCCAGGCAATGGCGGAAGACTGTTCCTGCGTCAGGCTAGTATAACCGACAGGCTCATTGGTCTGCAGCGCAACGAGCACGGCATCGCGCTTGGTCCATTCTTCGGCCAGAGCAAGGGGGTTGCGTGGATATTTCACATCGACGGAACGCGGCAAACGCACTTCGCGGAAGCTTGCTGTCAGCTGCTTCGGCTCGCGGCGTATCTCCAACTGCCATACATAGTCGGTTGTGGTTGAATGATCCATGGCTATCAGGCGCGGCATATCGTTGGCTGTTGCGGGACGGATTTCGAAGGAAGACATAGGTTAACCAGACATGAAGGTGTATCTATAACAATGATCAGATAGATCAATCGGATGAAGCAGGTTGCGTCAATCTCGTGACCGGAACAGTTGTTTCGTACCGGGCAGCCTGCCTCACTGATTCAAAACTCGCACTGAAATCACGCATGGCTCCAGGGCGTTGCCAACATTATCAGTGATCACCAGGCGCAAAAAATAATCACCGTTGCTGAGGGATAAAGTATTCCATTTTCCCAACAACTCGTCTTTTTTAGGTTCTCGTTCGGCGGCCACGGGAGCCCAGCCTTGGGTGCCAACGGGTGCGATCTCATACTTGTAAAAACCAAAATTTGGCACGTCCGCTGTACCGATAAGATCAACGACCGCCTTCACGATTTCACCGGGTTTTGGCGAAGTAATCATGATCCGGTCAGCGACACAGCCGCTCATCCCACTCTGAACCGGCTGCGTTGGAGGCGCGGCCTGTGTCGAATCAAAGCCTGCCAGCGTGGGCTGCGGGGACACTAAAAGGTCCAGCGTAGGCGTGACCATGAGGTCAGAGGCAGGCAGCGACGGCGCGATGAATGTTGCCACATAAAACTCCACGGAAAACAACGCCAGAACAAGCAACCCCAAAGCAGTTACCCGCACCAATCTCCATAATGCAAATTCCCTTTCGAGCGTATAAACCGCATCCCTCCATTCGCGCCATGCTCCCCACATCCGCCGGAAAGCGAACAATCCGAAAATCGCGAGGCCGATATAAATCAGAGACTCATACGTGCCAAGCGAGCGATAAACAAAACCCATGCCATCCACTACACCGCGCGCAACACCCCTCGCACAATTTTTTCAATTTTGGGTGTAATCACTTTCCCTGCTTCGATCACTTCTTCATGGGTAGTGACCGTTGAACCATCCAGATTTGCCTTATTACTGATTCCCGAAAGCCCGAGCACCCTCAGGCCTGCATGCCGTGCAACAATGACCTCCGGCACAGTAGACATCCCCACGGCATCCGTGCCGACCATGCGCAAAAAACGCAAATCGGCGGGGCTTTCGAAGGATGGACCGCTCAAGGCGCAATATACACCCTCACGCAGGGTAATGTTATTTTCCTGCGCGGCCGTACGCGCCAGCCTCATCAACTCGTCATCGTACGCGCGACTCATATCCGGAAAGCGCGGGCCAAGCTCGTCGATGTTCGGGCCCATCAGCGGATTTGAGCCGCTCATGCCGACCATGTTTAAGTTATCGGTGATCAACATCACATCCCCCGGCACAAACTCCGGGTTGACGCCACCGGCGGCATTGGTTACAAACAACATCTCAAGCCCCAGCCTTTTCATCACGCGCACGGGCAATGTGATTTGCGACATGCTGTAGCCTTCATAAAAATGGACACGTCCCTGCATCACCATGACGGACTGCCCCTCCAGCTCACCAATCACCAATCTGCCAGCATGTCCGTGCACTGTGGAACGCGGCCAATTCGGCAAATCGGCAAACGCCACCGAATCTGCCTTTTCAACCGAATTTGCCAGATCATTCAACCCTGAACCAAGGATGAATCCAACGCGGGGCTGGTGTGAGGTGCGTGCCCGAACTGCATCTGCCGCCTGGTCGATCTCTTGAAGCGTAACAAAAGTTGTCATCTTGGTTTTTCTTCTTTTCGAGGTAGGATAAGGGTCGTCTGCCCCGCGGTGGTTGGCAGGCAAAAATTATATCAGAGATTACTTGCAACCTTGTAAGTAACACAACTGCAAACAAACTGTCATGCAAGTTAAAATAGCGACTTATTATGCGTACACTGCCTCCAAAAACGACATTGCTTATTCTCACGGCGATTCCTGCACTCCTGGCACAAGGACTTGCCTTTGCACCGACAAGATTCCAATATATTCTGCAAATCCTCCCACCCTGGGGCAATCTGACATACGGCATCGCCCTATTCATTCTCACAACCCTTTCCTTTGCGTACATTGTACACAGGCACTTCGATTCACGTACGAATTGGACGTTACTCGCGATTCAGGGACTGACCGTCGTTGGCATTTTCTTTCTGCAGGGTGGATTCGACTCACATGCCGCTGAGGCTGCCTTCCTCCTTACTGGAGCCGTTACCGCGCTGACGGTGTTTGGCATCCTGACCGGCGACGCGCCGGCTCCGGCCATAGCAGCTCCTATGAAACCGATCGAAGCCGTTGAAATAGCAGGCCCTGAAGAGCCAAAGGCGTACTCCGAATCAAACTCCCGCGTGCTGGGAGAACAAATCGAACTGGTCTCACGCAAACTGACTGCCGAAAAATACCGCACGACCCAGCTTACATTTCTAAACGAATTGAGTCAACAACTCGAAAGCGAACTGGATCCGCCTGTCGCGGCACAACTTGCAGTCAATATGCTCGATCGGGCGCTGGATTGCTCACTCGTTTCTCTCATGCTGCACGAGCCTGAACGTCGGGAATTTGTGTCTCTGGCAGCTTCAGGAAAAATGGCAAACCTGATTCCCCCAGGCTATCGCCAAAATTCTGAACAGGGCCTGCTGGGCCGGGTCGCGCGCCTGAAGAAGACGCAACTGGTAAATGACACGAGTGTCGACCCGGACTTCATCCGCCTTGATAATGAGCACACAGCGTCAGCGATTGCCGTCCCAATGATGCACAATGGACAAATTAAGGGAGTTATTGAAGTATGCTCTGAAAAGGTATATGAGTTTAGCAACGCCGATGTAAATATGGTTGAAGGCGTAGCCCTCGAGCTGACCCTCGCCTGGGAACGCTCCAGTTACAACCAAAGACTTACAGAATTAATTCAGGCGGGCATTTCCCTCACCACCGTGTTTAACCCGCAAGCCGCGGTCGAAGAAATCGCGTTGCTTGCCAGAAAAACCCTCGAAGCCCGATTTGTCTTCATCACCCTGCTGGACCAACAAGGTAATTTTTCGCGCACTGCTTTTGCCGGCGACGCGCCGAAACTACTCAGCTCGTTAAACAGCAACCCTTCCCAGGAACCGTTAATTCAAGCTTCGCTGAACGCGATGAAGCCTTTCCGCATTCGCGATGTTCGGAAATACGCGAATTCCAAGAATGTCGAAATTGATCACGGGGGACTCAGGAGTGTGCTCGCCATTCCCATTCGATTACGCCGATTGAGCATCGGAACCATTATCGTATTCGGCAAGCATGAGGGTGTCTTCTTTTCAGAAAATGATGAATCGCTGGCTGACCTGCTTGCGTCCCAGGCTGCGGCTTCCATTGAAAGCTCATGGTTATACCAGGAACTGCGCAGCACATTAAGCACGACCTCCTTGCTCTATCAGCTCAGCCTGGATGTCACTCAGACTGAGGATCTAAGCAAGGCAGCCGAGTTGATCGCGGCTGCAGCGTACAAGGTGACCAATGCCACCGAAGCCGGGATCGTTCTTCTTGCAAAGGATGGCGAGGTCCAGGTGGAAGTAGAGTTGGACGCAAGCGGTTTTCATTCCCGCGGCCGGCATCCGATGGAAAATATTAATCAGGCGATCCAACTGGGGCAAAGCATTTTCGTCCCGAAAGATAAAGGCACCATGGTGTGTTACCCACTTCAAACCGGTGCACACAACATTGGTGCTTTGTGGATGGATATGCCGGAAAGCCGCGGACAGAACTTTGCCAATATTCATGCGCTGGCAAATCAGGCCGCGGTGACGTTGGAAAGGTCCATCCTGCTCTCCGAGTCGCGGCGTCAGGCGCAGCAGATCGAAGCCGCATATGAAGAACTGCAGGCAACGTATGATCAGACACTGTATGCCCTGATGTCGGCACTGGACGCCCGGGATCGCGAAACCGAAGGTCACAGCTTGCGAGTGAGCCGCCTGGCCTGTTTGCTGGGAGAAAAAGTCGGTTTACCCGCGGACCAGCTCAAGGCTTTGGAAAGGGGCGCCCTGCTCCACGATATCGGCAAGATCGGCGTCAGCGACACGATCCTGCACAAACCGGGCAAATTGACGGAAGACGAGTGGAAGATCATGCGGACACATCCCGATATCGGTTCGCGGATCGTTGAAGGGATCCCATTTCTGCAGGTTTGTATGCCAGTTGTCCGATATCATCATGAGCGTTGGGATGGAAGTGGTTATCCATCAGGGCTAAAAGGAGAAGACATTCCGATCTTTGCACGCATATTCGCGGTGGCAGATGTGTTCGATGCGCTGACCAGCAAAAGAAGTTATCGAAAACGCGGAACACCTGAGGACGCGCTAGCTTATCTGCACGAGCAGTCTAATATCTTGTTCGACCCGCAGATCGTGGAGGCGCTGGCTGAACTCCCGTATGCTGAATTTACTGAGTCAGAAATTGCAACCGCATGAAGAGCAGCAGAACCATTACCGCATTTTCCCCGCTCGAAGTGAAGCGGTTCATAGCCCCTGCCACCCTGGCAATCCTCCTTGGCATGGCCATCATTGTCCTGGACGGCGCGTTAGCAAAACCGCACCCCAACCTGTCGATGATGATTTATGGATTCGGGGGAATCCTACATAGCCTTATTTATTCCACGATACTCGCTCAATCTATTTTTTTTCGAGAGAAGCTCAGCTGGTCATATTCAATTACTGCCGGCCTCATGCTGGGACTGCTGCCGTATATACTTCCAGATCGTATTCTTGAGCTATTTCATATCATGGTTGTATTCGGCGTTCTTGGGGTTACGATTGTCTCAGGGCGTCTTCAAGCCTGGACTACCCTGTTCATCGCATTCTTTGTCAGCCTGCCCGGAAACCTACAGCAGTTCCGTATTCCGGAAGCAGGGCTTGCATACCTTGCGCCATTTGTGATTTCCGCTTTTGCGATAGAAACCTACGTGCGGATCAAACAGACCACGCAGCAACACATCCAACGGCTGGAGACGATCAATAAAGTCAGCCGTCGATTGATGCTATCGCTGGATAAATCGCAAGTGCTGTCCATACTGAACGCCACGATCCTGGATACGCTTGAAGCTGACTCTTACTTTGTTGGGACTCTCAAAGGGGAAAACATCTGCCTGGATCTCATGTATGACGAGGGCGAATTCTTCAATGGCACGGAGTTACCGCTCGAAGGGACACTTTCCGGCTGGGTGATAAAGCATCAGAAGGAATTATTCCTGCCTGACTTGCGACAACCTGTGCAATTGGACGGCGTGGAAGTTCGCGTGATCGGAAAGGAGAAGGCCAGCCTTTCATGGATCGGTGTGCCGCTCAAAGCAGCCAACATCAGCGGGATTATGGCGATGGCGTCCTATCAACCCAATGCTTTTGATCTGGGTGACCTGGAGCTTCTTTCCAGTCTTGCCCAGCATGTAACCCTGGCCCTGGAAAATTCAGTTCGTCATGCTCAGGTGGAGGAGCAGGCCCGGCTCGATAGTCTGACCGGTGTCTATAATCACGGTTATTTCCTCAAAAAACTGGCTGAACAAGCAGCTGCGTCGATCAGCAGCAAGACGCCGTTGAGTCTGATCATGCTCGATATTGATTATTTCAAAGTCTATAACGATACCTATGGACATCTTGTGGGCGACCAGATCCTGACTTCGCTGTGTGATATCGTCAAGTGTCACATCAAACACGGAGATGCCGTTGGCAGATGGGGTGGTGAGGAATTTATCATTTCCCTGCCCAATGCGACCTGCGAACAGGCGCTGCAGGTCGCGCGGCGGATCGGCGATACCATGGCACAGCTCAGGGTGGAGGATCGCGAGCAGAAAACCATTCCGGTACCCACCGTCAGCCAGGGGATCGCGGTCTTCCCAGCAGAAGTGGACGAGATCTACCGACTCATTGATCTCGCAGACCGTCGTCTCTACATTGCAAAGGAGCGCGGCCGCAATCAGATTGAAGCCAGCACAAGTGATGGGTCTAAAATGAAGGTGAAACAAACCAGGCAAGCGGGATCGGCCCCGCGATCGTTTTAGCCCAGCACCTGACGAAACGCCGCGATGGTTTTTTCTATGCCGCCATCATCCACCCAATAATGCGTGACCAACCGGAAACGACGTGCGCTGGCCCAATCCACCAGGATGCCTTGTTTTAACATTTGATCACAAATCGCTTTTTCGTCAAGCGCCACATGTTCGGCCAGATTGAAGTAGACCATGTTGGTCGCAGGCGGTTTTTCATCCAAATTAATCCCACTGATATTTCTCAATCCATCGGCAAGTTTCTTCGCATGTTGATGATCCTGGCCCAGCCGCATCGTCATTTTTTCCAGCGAGATGATTCCTGCCGCTGCAATGACGCCGACCTGTCGCATTCCGCCCCCGAGCATTTTGCGGATGTGACGCGCCCGTGCGATGAATTTTTTCGTCCCCACCAACATCGAACCGATCGGCGCAGAGAGCCCCTTGCTCAAACAAAACATGACCGAGTCGGCAGGCGCGACCAGATCCTTCACATCCACGTTCAGGGCAGCGGCGGCATTGAAGATCCGCGCACCATCGATGTGAAGAAATAAATTGTGCTGATGAGCCAACTCCCCTACTTGTTGTGTGTATTCTAGCGTTAATGGTACGCCGCCGCAAACGTTCTGTGTATTCTCAATGCAAATCAGACGTGTAATGGGGTGATGGATATCCTCGGTTCGGATGGCGGCGAGAACCGTCTCCAACGCAAGCGTGCCATCGCTTTGATTCGGAATCGGGTTCGGGATAATTCCACCCAGGGCAGAGATCCCCCCCGCTTCGTTTAGATAGATGTGGGACTTCTCTCCAATGATCGCTTCGTCGCCGCGCTGGCAGTGGACCATTAATGCCGTCAGATTGCCCATGGTGCCTGATGGAACAAATACTGCAGCTTCCTTCCCCAATTTGGCCGCGGCAAGTTCCTCCAGGTGATTGAGCGTCGGATCATCACCATAAACGTCATCGCCGACCTCGGCCTCGGCCATGGCCTCGCGCATTTCCGGTGTCGGTTTGGTGACCGTATCTGAACGCAAATCAATGTAATCCATGGAATGCTCCTCAGCGTAGATTCTCAGTTTTCAGCAACGTCCGGGATGCCAGATCCAATACAACGAAGGACGGCAGGGCCAGTTCGTGCCATAAAGCATAACCGTCGCAGCCCGTCAGCCAGGAAACGAAGAGAGAGATCACCGTTCCATGCGAAACCAG
>Ga0075418_10010637_pt1 | contig 10297 bp, 12 predicted proteins | sample SoiMetdeltSBSDD2_FD_81776 | JGI IMG/M metagenome (GOLD analysis project Ga0075418, IMG submission 81776) | Bulk soil microbial communities from a Populus tree surrounding site in Tennessee, USA - Soil MetaG P. deltoides SBSDD2 | ecosystem: Environmental > Terrestrial > Soil > Tree plantation...
CAACTCGGGCATCAATAACTGGGAGGTCACCAAGCGGCACATTGATGGCGACCGCGAGGTTCAGCAACGCTTCGGCCGCATCCGCGACATCGCGGCGAAGATGCGGCCGGCCCTCGAGCGCAGCGACTGGCCTGAAGTCGGCAAGCAAGTCGCCGATGAATGGGAGAACCGAAAAGGTCTCGCACCTGGGGTGACCACGCCGACCATCGACGCGATGCTCGCGGCGGCTGGTAAGGCCGGCGCCTGGAGTGGCAAGGTCTGCGGCGCGGGCGGCGGCGGCTGCCTCTTCTGCATCGGTCCGCCCGAGGCCGTTCCGGCGATCGCCGCGGCCCTGCAGGCGGCTGGCGCCAAGGTCCTCGACTGCCGCGTCGAGCATAAGGGGCTCAAGGTCGAAACTCGCGTGGCCACCTGACGCGAGTCTTCACGGTCATCGTTCACACCGATGGACAATCAGGCCATCGCCCGCGTTTTCGCGCAAATCGGGGACCTGCTGGAAATCAAGGCGGAAAACCCTTTCAAGATCCGCGCGTACCGCAACGCCGCCGAAACCATCATCCACACGGCCGAACGCATTGCCGATCTGAGCCCCTCCGAACGCCTTGCGATACCTGGCATCGGCAAGGACCTCGCTGCGAAGATCGCCGAGCTGCTCGAGACCGGGGCCATCGCCTATCACCAGACCCTGCTGCAGGAATTCCCTCCGACGATCCTGGACCTGCTCAATTTGCAGGGAGTCGGCCCGAAGACCGTCGCGCTGCTCTATCGAGAGCTGCAGATTGGCACGCTCGATCAGCTGCGGACGGCATTGCAGGAGGGTCGGCTGCGCGGGATCAAGGGCATGGGCGCGAAGAAGGAATCGCTGATCCTCAAGGCGCTGGACGATCAGTCACGCTTCACCGGCCGTCGCCTGATGCCGCAGGCGCATGACACAATCGCGCCGCTGGTCGTGACGTTGCGCGAGCACGCACCCGACGCGGTCATCACGCCGGTCGGCAGCCTTCGGCGAGGCTGCGAGACGTGCGGGGACCTCGATATCCTCGCGGCCGGCGCTCCGCCCTCCCTGATGGAGGCTTTCACGTCGTACGCATCAGTGGAGAACGTTCTCGCCCGCGGCAGCACCAAGTCGAGCGTGCACATGTGGGGTGGCTTCCAGGTGGACCTGCGGCTGGTGCCACGGGAGAGTCTCGGCGCCGCGCTGCAGTATTTCACCGGCTCCAAGGCGCACAACATCGCGCTACGCGATCGCGCCATTCGCATGGGCCTCAAGCTCAACGAATACGGGCTGTACCGCGAGGATGGCACGTCGATCGCGGGCGCATCCGAGGAGGAGATCTACGAAGCGCTCGGCCTCGCCTTCATCCCGCCGGAGCTGCGCGAGAACCGTGGCGAAATCGATGCCGCCGAACGGCGGGCTCTACCTGCCCTGATTACGCCGCAGGACCTGCAGGGCGACGTGCACATGCACACGACGGCGACCGACGGCAAGGCGGACGCGGAAACGATGGCGGTCGCTGCGCGCAGCAATGGCTCAACGTATATCGCCATCACGGATCACAGTCAGGCGCTGGCGATGGCCGGTGGCCTCGACGAACGCGGCGCGCTCGAGCACGCAGCCCGCGTTCGCGCCCTGAACTCGCGCCTGGAAGGCATCACCGTCCTCGCCGGCATCGAGTGCGATATTCGCCCGGACGGCACGATGGACCTCGCCCACGACTGTCTGGCGCAGCTCGACGTGGTCGTCGCGTCGGTCCACTCCGCCTTCAATCAGGACGAAGCACAGATGACCGACCGGATCCTCAAGGCAATCGCCTGCCCGTGGGTGGATATTCTCGGACACCCGACCGGGCGGCTGATTCTGCGGCGTGGCGGCTACCCGCTGAACATGGAGACGATCATCTCGGCCGCAGCGTCTGCCGGGGTGGCGCTCGAGATCAACAGCCAGGTCGACCGCCTGGATCTCGACGAACATCATGCACGTCTGGCGCGCGATCGGGGCGTCAAGCTGGTGATCGATTCCGATGCGCACTCGCCGGTTGCGCTCGGCAATGCGCGATGGGGCGTGATCGTCGCCCGCCGCGCCTGGCTGACCAAAGACGACGTGCTGAACACCAGACCTGTGGATGAGTTCCGTCGTGCGCTGCGCCGAAGCCGAGGAGCCGCATGACCGACGGGAATAAGCTCGCCGAGATCAGAGAGATCTACTTCAAGACGACGCGCGCCACGATTCTCAGGGATTTCGATCGCGCGATCGACGTCCTGAAGTCCATGGAGAGCGAGAAGGAACGAGAACGCGCGACGGTTTACATGCAGGGTCTGGCGGAAATGAGAAAGGAGTTCGGAAAGTCGAAGCAACGGAAGTCGTAGTCTCCCGACCTTCTCTACTTGAGCGACTTGACGATCACCTTGCGGGCCGCCAGCCGCAGCACTTCAGGCACGTTCCGGTCGATCGAGAGCATCTTCGTATCGCGCTCGTTCAGGCGGTGCAGGTACTGCATCGACAGCGCGAGGGGTGTCTTCGGGTTCTTCGCCAGCGCCAGCATCACGCCGTAGTTCTTCAGCCAGTTGCGGTTGGTGCCAATCACGCGCAGCACTTCCTCCGACACGTTCGCCATCTTGGCGAACGATTCGACCTCCGCGTCGGTCAGCTTGGGGCTGGTCAGCACGGCAGCAGCCACCATCTTATTGGGATCGCGGATCAACTGTGACCGCTGCTCCCGCGTCCCCTTCATCGCCAGCTTCACCCGATCCATGATCGGCAGCGTCGACAGCACCCGCGATGCCGACTCCGGGTCGGAATCTTCCGCTTCGGGAATGACGGGCAAGTCGCCCGACGTGTCCACGAGCGGGTCCGTTCCGCTGGCAGCGGGCACGGTTGCGGGCTGGACGCCTCGTGCCAAGAAAAACGCGCGCAACTCGGCAGCCTCAGGCCGCGCCAGAAAGGCGCGCAGCGCATCGGCCGGCAAAGCGTCGAGCGTAGCCGCCGCCCGCGTGGCGACGGCCGGGTCGTTGTCGTCGGTCAGCAGAATCAATAGCGCCAGCTGTTCGAACGCACGCGGTGCCAGCGCACCCTGCGCGGCGAGCAGCCGGAGATCGCGGGCGACTTCGCCGCGGCGAAACAGATCGAGGAGGGGTGATCGAGACCCGACGTCCATGATGATCAGAAACTGTCGATGATCGGTTGCAGCGCGCCAACGGTCCGGCTAAAGCCGGACGCTACACTCGTTTGAATGCCAGCCGAATGGCCGTAACCACGGTGCGCCATGACGCGGCCGTCCCAATCGTATCTCCGGCCGTTGCCAACGCCACAAACAGGTCGATCGCCGCGATCCCGGCGGCACCGCTCGCCGCGACCTCGACGGCGCGTTCAACGGTCACTCCGCCAATTGCCAGTACCGGCAGGCGCACACGCGCGCACACAGCCGCGAGCATATCCACACCGGCCACGGCATGATCGATCCCTTTGGTCACCGACGGAAACACCGTGCCGAAGATCAGGTAATCGCACCCGCCCGCGCGTTCCACCTTTTCCGCTTCGTCCGCCGAATGAACGGAGCGACCGACGAGAAACCCTGGCGGCACAATCATGCGAACCCGCGCGGCCGACGGTGACGTCCCACGAAGGTGTACGCCGTGGGCGCCTTCGAGAAGTGCTATGTCGCTCCGCGCGTTCACGACCACGCGGCATGGCGTGCCGGCCGTCGCCGCAACTATTTCCGCGGTCAGGCGGGCAAGCTGGCGATCGTCCAGATCGGGCTCCCTGATCTGGACCATATCCACGCCTGCTGCCGCGGCCTGGCGGCTGGCTTCGATCAGCCGCTCACGCGCCGTGGCCTGATCGCCTCCATAGCGCCGCCGGTTGGTGACCATGGCGATCAGAGGCAGCCGCGGCATCCTCGTACGTCAGGCGACCGGCCCGGAGCTCTCTTCGCTTGCTCGGAACCGCCAGATGATCGCGGAAGTCAGTTCGGCAATGCCGGCGATGGTGGTGATGGCACCAACACCCGACACGGCGCCCCGGGCAAACGGGCTCGCCAGCGCTGCCTGGAGCGCGGGGTACGCACCCAGAAACACGTTCTGATCCCAGAATGCCATCCAGGGCGTGATGACCAGAATCAGCCCGGCCTCGAGGAAATACGCGGCGAACAGGAGGCGCGTGAAGAACGAGATGTCAGCCTCCAGCCTGCGCGCGGGCAAGGCGGTCGATGCGCGACGGGACGTCCCGATAGTCGCCGGCATCGGATTGCAGTTCCAGGAAAACCGCCAGGGCCCGTGCAACCTCACCAGCCTCGTCGAGACTGCGCCCGAGGTCGTAGAGAAGCGCCCGCGCCTCGTCCGGCCCTGGGGCGGACGCCTCCGCCGCGCGTTCCAGCCACTCGATGGACTCCGCCATCTGACCCCGGTCGGCATACAAGCGGCCGAGGAGCGACATGGCGTCGAACTGATGCGCCGGCGACTTCGACGCCGTCTTCAACGCCGCGATCGCATCGTCCAACTGCCCCATCTCGAGAAACGTTCGCGCCAGCGTCATGTGCTGTTCCGAGAAATCAGGGTTGCCGCTGGCACTGTCGCGCATCCGCTGAAAAACGCTGTCCAGGGTCGGCCGTGGTGGTTCCTCTGCCAGTGCATCCGATTCGCCGCCGAGTCCGCCCAGCGCGCCCGTCAGGTCGATCTCGTCAGCCGAAGCCGGCTTCGCCGCGGCCGCCGCAGGCGGTTTCTGAGTGAGAGCCTGAGCCTTGTTCGCGGGACCTGCGGGTGCCGCCGTGACAGGCGGGGTTGGTGCCGGCGGCTCGGCCGCCGGGGCGGGCTTCTCGAACCCGGACATGTCGACGAAGTGATCCGTCGCCATGAACGGCGCCTGACCGCTGAGACGTTCGGCGATCACCGTGTCCGGCTCAGATACCCTCAACATCACCAGGGCGCGGCGGAACCGATCGATGTGCGACGCTTCCCACGGCTCGCGCGCAACCAGATCTTCGGCGATGACCCGGGCCTCGCCCGCTTGCCCGGACTCGAGATACGCGTCGGTCAGACGCTCCTGCGCCTCGTACATCGCAGACTCGAGCCCGCCGTCCACGCAGACCTCGACGAGCTTCAGCAACGCGGGAATGTGGCCGGGGGAACGCGACACGAAGTCCTGCAGGATCGTCGCGGCGCTCGAGAACTCTGATTGACCGATTGCGGAATCGACACCGACGTCCACGCAGACGAATGCCGCTTCACGGTCGGCCTTCATCATTGCCCACCCGAGCTCGACGACATTCTGCCGGCGGGAGGGGTCGGCCAGTAGCGCGGTCGACAGCGCATCGCGCGCGCGATCGAACTGTGCGTCGCGAAGCTCCGCCTCCGCCAGCGCGATCAGGAGTTTCGGATCCTTTCCGGCCGTTTCGCGGTCGAGCACTTCGCGAGCAGACGAGAGGTCGCCGGAGTCGAGCGCGGCTTTGGCCAGCGCGGCACGGGCGTCCCGATCGTCGGGACTCAGCCGCGCGAACTGGCGAAGGGCGGCGACCGCTTCAGCCGTCTGCCCCTTCTCGATCAGATCATCGTGAATCGACTTGTAGCGCGCCGCGGCTGTGGCAGGCTCGCCCATCTCCTCGAGCGTTCTCGCTGCCGACATCCTGGCTGGAATGTCCGCCGGATCGATCTCGCCGAGCCGGACGACGATCTCCGCCTCGCCGCGACGGTCGCTCCTGTTGCGCCGGCGCGTAGCCACGGCGTTGAGGTACGTCCGCGCATCCGCGAACAGCCCCTGCCTGGCTGAAATCTCCGCGAGCTGCAGCTGTGTGTGCTCGTCGTCGCGATTGAACTTGAGGATTTTCTTGTAGAGCGCGGCGGCCTTCGGGTAGAACCCCTCGCGCATGAAGTGTTCGGCGATCCGACTGTAGTGCGCGACGGCCATGTCAGCCTGCCCGGCACGCGCGTAGAGATCGCCGAGCGTATTGGCCGTGTTCCAATCTCGCGGTTGATCCTCAACCACGAGCTGATACTCCGCGATAGCGGCGTCGAGGCGGCCCTGGCGGAGGAGCTTCTCCGCCTTTTTCAGCGAGTCTTCGCGATCGAAGGCCAACGGACGTCTCCAGGGGCCCGACACATCGAGACAGGATGAAGCACGTCAGTCGAGGCCATCGAACAACGTCGGCGGCCGGAATGAGCGCCGGTGAACCTCGGAGTAGCCGTGCTCGCTGACGGCCGCGAGATGGTCCTTGGTCGCATATCCCTTGTGCCGGTCGAACCCATATCGAGGATCCCTGTTGTGCAGCTCCAGCATCAGGCGGTCACGCGTCACCTTGGCGACGATCGATGCGGCGGCAATGGCCGTGCAACGGGCGTCGCCGTGAATCACCGCGCGCTGCGGCATCAGCAGGTCCGGAATCCGGAACGCGTCAACGAGAACGAAATCCGCAGAGGGCACCAGCCCATTCACAGCGCGCTGCATCGCCCGCAGCGACGCCTGATGGATGTTGATCGAATCGATCTCCGCGCACTCAGCCGCCGCCACCTTCCACGCGATCGCAGTCTTCGTGATCCGCTCATAGAGCTGGACGCGTTCGAGCGCCGTCACCGTCTTCGAATCGCAGACGCGGGGGATGTAGCGATCGGGGTTCAGGATGACGGCCGCCGCGACGACAGGGCCGGCGAGGCAACCCCGCCCGACTTCGTCCACGCCCGCGACACAATTGAACCCCATCCTGCGGATCGAGTTCTCAACGGTTCTGAAGGCCCGGACTTTGACCATCCGCCGCCGCCCTGCGCTCTTAAACCGGCCTCTTCTGTTCCTTCATGCGCGCGGCCTTGCCCTTCAGGTTGCGAAGGAAGTACAGCTTCGCGCGTCTGACCCGGGCCGAACGCACTACGTCGATCTTGTCGATCACGGGCGAGTGCAGCGGGAAGATCCGTTCGACGCCCTGTCCGAACGACACTTTCCGCACCGTAAACGTCGCGCGCGCGCCGCCCCGATGCATGCCGATCACCATGCCCTCGAACACCTGGATGCGCTCTTTGTCACCCTCGCGCACCTTCACGTGCACGCGCACCGTGTCGCCCGGCTTGATCGCCGGGCGCTGGGTCATTTGTCCGCGCTCGACGGTCTCTACCGCAGTCATCACCATTCTCCCTTCTCACGTTCCTCGACAAGCTCGTCGACCAACCGCCGGTCGTCCCGGTCCAGCGTCGCGCTGTCCAACAGGTCCGGCCTCTCTGCCAGCGTGCGCCTGAGCGCCTCACGACGCCGCCAGCGCGCAATCTCTGCGTGGTGCCCCGAGAGCAGCACTTCCGGGACCGCCAGGCCACCAAAATCCGCAGGCCTCGTGTACTGGGGGAAATCCAGCAACCCGCGCGCAAACGAGTCGCGCGCCACCGACTCCTGATCGCCAACGACACCCGGGATCAGCCTGGCCACGGCGTCCACGATCACCAGCGCCGGCAGCTCGCCGCCCGAGACCACGTAGTCGCCGATCGACAGTTCCTCTGTCGCCAGATGCCGCCGGACTCGTTCGTCGACGCCCTCGTACCGGCCGCACAGCAGGATCACGTGCGGCAGTGTCGACAGCCGTTCCGCTTCCCGGTGCGTGAAACGCCGCCCATCGGGCGAGGTCAGCACGATTGTGTCCGGGCGCCCCCGGTCGCGGCCAATCTGTTCCACCGCCCGAAAAAATGGCTCCGGCTTCATGACCATGCCGGGGCCGCCACCAAAGGGCACGTCATCGACGACGCGATGCCGGTCCGTCGTCTGCTCGCGAAGGTCGTGCACCCGCACATCCAGCAGCCCTCGCTGGACGGCACGCCCGATAATCCCCTCGGCGAGCGGTCCTTCCACCATGCGCGGAAAGATGGTGACGATATCGAACTTCACAATCGTTCCGCTCGCCGGCCTTACGCCGGCGTCATGTCCTACGCCTTCGACCCTTCGACTCCGCTCAGGGTCGCCCTGAGCCCTTGTCGATGGGCGAGCCGGAACCTGGCTCGTTCAGCTCAATCAACCCCTCGGGTGGATCCACGACGATCTGCTGCGCGCGGGGATCGACGCGGACGCAAATCTCGGCTGTGAGCGGAATCAGGATTTCGCCGCGGCCGCCGTCGACGACGAGCCAACTGCGCTCCATCGGCCCTTCCACGGCCGCTACCCGCCCGAGCACGCGTCCCCGCGTCTCGGTGACCTCACACCCAACCAGATCGTGATGGTAAAACGTCCCAGCCGGCAGCGGCGCGAGCGACGCAGCCTCGACGCGAAGTTCGGCACCTGCCAGCGCCTCGGCGTCGTTCATCGTCTCGACGCCGTCCAGCGTCAGAATCGGGCGCCCCTGATGAAACCTGACGTCTCGGATCCGCCTCGCCTGAACCTCACTGCCGGCGCCGACGAGCAGGACTCGTCCCGGCGTGAAACGATCCTCGGCAAAATCTGTCTCGAGGTTGACGATGACCTGCCCGCGATTGCCATGCGCCCGGGCCACCCGGCCCACCAGCAGGAGATCGTCGGCCTCACCCTCGCCTTTCATCGTCACGGAACTCGAGCGTAGCCTTCGATCCCTCGAGTTCTGCCGTCGCCGCTACCAGCGTCCGCAGTGCCGCCGCCGTGCGCCCCTGCCGGCCGATCACGCGTCCCAGATCGCCTGGCGCCATGAACAGCTCGACGAGCGTCTGACCGCGGTGTTGCCGCTCCGTCACACGGACGGCGTCCGGATGATCGGCCAACACTTTGGCCACGACTTCGACAACGTCTCGAGATCGGCTCACGATGCTGGCTGTTCAACGGCCGCGGGGGCCGGAGGCATCCGTGCCACGAGCGTCCGCACCGAATCCGACGGCCGCGCGCCTGCCTTGATCCAGTAGTCGAGCCGATCGCGCTTCAGGTCGAGCGACTCCGGCTTGGTGCGCGGATTGTAGTGTCCGAGCACCTCGACGAAGCTGCTGTCCCTCGCCGACCGCGAGTCGGTCACGACGACGCGGAAAAACGCCCGCTTCTTGGATCCTGTACGCCTCAATCGAATCGCTAGCATGTCTCCTCTTTCCTCAGCACGTCGCACGTCAGCACGTCGCACGTCAGCACGTGGCACGTCAGCGTGGCACGTCAGCACGTGGCACGTCGCACGTGCTTTTATCGCATCAACGACTTCATCATCCCCAGGCCGCCGCGTTTCTTTCCGAGACCGGCCATGCCGCCGAGCTGTTTCAGCATCTTCTTCATTTGCACGAACTGCTTCAACAGGCGGTTGACTTCCTCGACCTTGGTCCCGCTGCCCTTGGCGATGCGCTTCCGGCGGCTGCCGTTGATGATGGCATGGTTGCGCCGTTCCTTCGCGGTCATCGAATTGATGATCGCCTCAATGCGCCCCAGCTGCCCTTCATCCACGGCGTCGCGCTGCGCCAGCGCCTCCTTCAAGTTGCCCATGCCCGGAAGCATCCCGAGGATCTGCTCGATCGGACCCATCTTCTTGATCGTCCGCAGCTGGTCGCGGAAGTCTTCGAGTGTGAAATCATCCTCGCGGATTTTGCGCTCGAGCTTCTCCGCATCCTCGACGGAAACCGCTTCCTCGGCCTTTTCGATGAGCGACAGCACGTCACCCATGCCGAGCACGCGAGACACCACACGATCCGGATGAAACGGTTCGAGATCCTGGAGCCGCTCGCCGCTGCCTACGAACGCGATCGGCACGCCGACGACGCCAACGACCGACAGTGCGGCGCCACCCCTGGCATCACCGTCCATCTTCGACAGTACGACGCCCGACACGCCGATCCGCCGGTTGAATTCGCCCGCACTCTTGATTGCGTCCTGGCCGGTCATGGCGTCCGCGACGTACAAGAGATCGGTCGGCTGCGCAGCCGCCTTGATCGCTTGCAGCTCGTCCATCAGCTCATCGTCGATGTGCAGTCGGCCGGCCGTATCGACGATGACGACGTCGAAGCCGCTGTTCTTCGCTTCGGCCACGGCGCCAGTGGTGCGGCGTACCGGGTCCATCTCGCCTTCTGGCTCGTAGACCTTCACGCCAGCCTGTTTCGCCACCACCGACAACTGATGAATCGCCGCCGGGCGCCGCACGTCGGTCGACACCAGCAGCGGATGCCGTCCCTGCTTCGCCAACCATCGTCCCAGCTTGCCCGAGGTCGTCGTCTTGCCGGATCCCTGGAGGCCGAGGATCAGGATGATGCGCGGCCGCGCCTGCGACGACGGCAGCCCGCCAGTCGTGTCGCCGAACAGCGCGAGCATTTCGTCCCGAACGATCCGGACGACCTGCTGTGCGGGCGTCAGGCTCCGCAGCACCTCCTGATCGACCGCACGATCCCGCACGCGATCGATGAA
>Ga0075418_10010638_pt1 | contig 10297 bp, 8 predicted proteins | sample SoiMetdeltSBSDD2_FD_81776 | JGI IMG/M metagenome (GOLD analysis project Ga0075418, IMG submission 81776) | Bulk soil microbial communities from a Populus tree surrounding site in Tennessee, USA - Soil MetaG P. deltoides SBSDD2 | ecosystem: Environmental > Terrestrial > Soil > Tree plantation...
CGACGCGAAGGGGATCCTCGAGGCCAGCCGCAACGAGGACATTCGACCGGTTCCGGTCAAGACCGTGTCCCAGCAAGTCCTAACGTCGCTGCACCGGTTGCGCACCGGGTGGATGAGTGAGCGCACCGCCCGCATCAACTGCCTACGCGGCCTGCTGCGGGAGTTCGGAGTCTTCATCCCGGCCGGCGCGCGACCTCACAGTCCCAACGCAGAGGCCGGAGATACGTCTGCAGTCCGATCCGCTCTAGCGCCGGCCACGCCTACGGCTTTCGGTTCCTACTTGACGGGAGGAGTCCAGATACCCCTTGTTCGGCGCCCCCCCACCGCCGGCCCAGACCGGGCACCGCTCAGCGCAGATGGTTAGGCGCTACATCCGGGGACGGCGCCGCAGTCCTTATTCAAGCGAATTGACGTACATGCCCAGAGACTGAGGGACGAAACTGGCTTGCTCGGCGTGACGGCGCCATCGACGAAGAGGGCAGGGCCCGGCCCGCTCTCCCTCGAACCGAAGGCGCGGCTCGTCCCTGCGCCCGGCGCCGCTTCCTGGTACGTCGAGAGCGCCCTCCCTGCGTGCGAGCCAGCCGCGCATCGCCGCTTCTCGCCGCCCCAACGCCTCGCGCGGCGTCGCGAGGTCCGGACGCCGCTGTTCGTCCACTGAGATCCTGCAACTTCGCTGGGGTTTTCTTATGACTCCCCAGGCCCGCCGCCTAGCTTCTGTCAGTGCTCGAGGCCGTTCGATCGGCGGCGGCGGATCGGATCTGTGGGCTACCGAGGCACTCACCGTGTGACGCGCCGCCCGAACGGATGAGCAGGGGGGGTCCAATGAACGTACGTGGATATGTTTGTCTCGCGATGCTCGTCGCCGGCACGGCTGCGCCGCCGGCGCTGGCGCTCACGGTCGAGCGCGCCGCCGCCGGCGAGCTGATGCGCAACGCCGAGCTCGTGTTTCTCGGCACCGTGATCTCAGTGGATTACCGCAACTCCGACGTGGAGGGAGCGCAGCATGCGCTGCTGCCGCACACCTTCGTGACCTTCCGTATCGATCGGGCGTTCAAGGGGCGCTCCGAGGCGGGCGAATTCGTCACGCTGCGTTTCCAGGGCGGCCCCGACGGCCGCGGGCGCATCCTCACGATCCCGGGGATCCCGCTCTTCGAGGTCGACGACCGGGAGCTGCTGTTCGTCCAGTCCAACGGCGAAGCGATCTGCCCGCTGGTGGGCTGGTTCCAGGGCCGGCTGCGCCTCATCGACGGCCTCGCCTACACGGACGACGGCCGCGAGGTGTGGAGGACACACGACGGCGGCTTCGCGTTCGGCAAGCAGCACGCGCTGCCGCAGATCGTGTCGAAGCGCATCGGCGGGACCGAGTTCCAGGCGGTGATGCGGCAGATGCCCGATCCCGTCGTCGCACCTGGCGTCGAGCGGCTCGACGAGCCGGGTCTCGTCGCGGCCGTCGAGCGGCTGGTCCGCGCGACCCCCGGAGCGCTGGCGCAGGAGTCCAGGGAGACGCCGAGCGCACGCGTGGACGAGACGTTCCACGTCGCCGCGCCGGTCGCGGCTCCGCCTCCCGCCGCTCCGTCGAAACCCGCGTCGCAGTCCGAGCGCTGACAAGTCGCGCTCCAGAAGCAGAAGAGAGAGAGGAAACCATGAAGAACCTGAGCTTGACCCTGGGCGTGAGCGCGCTCGCCTTCGTCCTGGCTGGCGCCGACGCGCAGGCCTATACCTGGTGGAAGTGCGGCACGACGAACGTGAAGTGGGCCGCGAACGCGGTCACCTTGCGCGCGTCGCAGGTGGGGTTCCCGTCGGGCAACCCCTATCGCACCGCGCTCGGCGGCGTCGCCACCCGCTGGAGCAACACGCCGAGCAAGATGAACTACTTCATCCAGTACGACGAGCCCGGCGTGGCCGAGGGCAACGGCCAGAGTGAGGTCTGGTGGACCGCGCCGCCGAGCATCTCGGCCCCCGCCTACGCCAAGATCTGGTGGAACGGCTCCTGCCAGATCACGGAGGGCGACGTGGTCTTCAACAACACCGTCTCCTATACGCCCTACACGACGAAGAGCACGCTGACGCCCTACGGCGGGGCGTACCGTCCCTTCGGCACGACCGCCATGCACGAGCTCGGCCACGTGCAAGGGCTCGGCCACACGACAACCACGTATTCGATCATGGGCCAGGACTGGGACCACATTCACGCCAACGGATCGGCGGCCACGGCGTACCCGGGTGAGGACGCGGTCGGCGGCTCGGTGGCGGTGTACGGTCTCGATGTCGCGAACGTGCAGGACCTGGGCGTCTCGCAATGGCGCTACACGGGTTCCTCGGGCGGCTACAGCACACACAGCCGCACGCGGCTCTTCACGACCGGCAACGTCGAGCTCACCAAGGTCGTGGGTACCGCCGAGCCAACCTACAGGGTGAACAAGGGCCAGCAGGTGAAGCTCGAGATGACGTACGAGAACATGGGCAAGACCAGCCCGCTGACCGTCAAGGTCGGCTACTACCTGTCGACCAACGACCTGATCTCGACCGCCGACACGTTCCTCGGCGAGGGGACGGTGACGCTTTACCGCGGCGTGCCGGACACGACGTACAACACCTACCTGTGGATCCCGTCGTACCTGACGAGCGGAGCGACGTACTACCTGGGGGCCATCATCGACTACAACTCCACGCTCGCCGAGGTCTACGAGAGCAACAACGCGACGTATCTCGCGATCCGGATCAACTAGGGAGCGCCCGCGATCGTCGCTCGAGGGGGGCTCGGCGTTGGTCGCGAGCACGAAGGGCCGCCGGCGTCTTCTGACGCGGGCGGCCCTTCGAGGCCTGCCGGACGAGCCGGTTGGCTACGGCGAACTGATGCGGGCTAACTCGGCCACACCCTCCCGGATGTGCTCGGGCTCGACCAGGTACTCGAGGGCGTACGCCGCTCGCCGGCTTCCTGCTTTCCGCAGTCGGCCCTCCAGCAACGGCAGCCACAAAAGTGCAAGCTGGCAAACATCCCTTTGGGGTGCGTTAAGTCACAGAATTCGTGTAGAGCGCTTGATTCTACTTCTCATCTGCCAGTGCTCCAAGAGGCGCTGGGTGGGCCGAGAGCAGGTTCGCCCGGCCCCAAACGACGCAGTAGTCGGTTGGCAGATATGAGCCTGCGGCATACAGACGCCGGCGCGTCGCAGATTTGGCGGTCGCATTCGCTATGGTCGCCGCGTTTGTTCCTACCCGAAATCTGTGTGGGCCGCTTCGGGCATACAGATCCGCAAGAAAGGCGAGACGGGGGCTAATCCTGGCGACTTCAGGATCGAAGTACCACGCCGTGCTGAAAACGCCGCGGTGTCGACGAAGCGTCGACAAGGCCAATGCGGCAAGCCGCAGCGTTTCTGACCAGCCTTGAGCGGTCCAGTGCCCTTGAGCGACCATCGAGTCGTGGGTGTGGCCCTCGAGGAATGGACGCCGGCCGCCACAGCGCAAGAAGCAGTACGACAGCGCGTCGATACCCCCGCTCGCAAGCTGGCGCAGCGACAGGCCGGAGTGAGGCCACCATACTTGCGCCAAGGCAGGTATCATCACAACGCGCGTGATCCAAAGGTCCTTCAAGAACGAGTCCTTCGACACTTCGACCTGTTCGGGCTTGGTTAGGATCTGATCGATGATGCGATGGAAGCTGTCGATGTAGTGCGGCGCGAACTGGGGATGAAGACCGCTTGCCGAGAAGCGCTCTTCGAATTGGTCCATCTGCCAAAGCAATAGCGACGACAAATAGGCCGGCCGGACACTGTCGGGAACGCCGCGTATTTGGGCTAGGGATGGCTTCGGCAAGTGCGTGTAGTGTCCACGGTGCGCGATGAAGTGCGCGTCAAGACCGGAAAAAGGTTGCGCTCGAATGACGTGCGCGAGGGCAGGGACTTGTTCGGTCAATACCTCCGACGCCTTCCGCGCGCGGTCACGCCAGAGAAGCGATCCGCGCCAGCCGGAGAGCTCCACTTCGTTTCCGAAAGGGGCTTGCCCCGTCATGCGGGTCCGACCGTCACTTTCGAGCCCAGCCTTGTCACCAGGTATTCCATCCAGGCCACGCGCCGCAACAACCCGTTATCGCGAAATTTCTCGGGTCTGAAGTAGGTGCGCATCGCCGGAAACTCGAGGTCGATGACCGTGCCGAGATGCGCGGGGTCAAGCAAACCGCCAGCGTGTAGCGGTGGAGCTCCCCGTGCTTTCGGTAGAGGAGGCTCCACCGCACGAGCGGTGATGGTAATCCAAACCAGATCCGCGAGAAGTACACCAAACAGGGCGAAGCCGCGAACGACGTCGATGAGGTCGATACGTTCATGTGCGGAGACGGGGTGCGGAGCCTCACGATTGGTTGGCATGACAGTCATGATTGTGCGCTCTTCGGTGTCTCCGGTGCGTGCTGACGTCGCGCCAGCTCGCCCGCGCGAGTAGCTCAGCGATGCACGCAGGCCGCTCGCGGGCGCCATTGCAGGCAACGATGAGCAGCCGTGGGCTGATATCGCACATGGACAAGGGAAGGGAATTTGCCTAACCTAGAACGTAGGGCCCGCTGTGGCTGCCTGTGACAGCCTTGGAGAGGGCGCAACCAGCGCGGGGTTCGAGCTCACCGAGCCGAAACCCATCAGGGAGGCCCACCCTCGATGCGCATGCGTAGTCACACGACCTGGGCATACACCATCACCTTGCTGTGCGTCCTCACACCGGCGCCGACACCGGCGCAGACGCGGGTCCCTCCCTCGCGCGGGGACGAAAGAGCCGTTCCGATCCCGGAGCTCGCCCGTTGGAAGACGCAGATGCTGAGCTATGGGCAGAAAGCCTGTCTGCAGTATGCGAGCTTGGTGACCGACGATGAGAGGCTGGGTGCCACGTATTACGACGCGACCCGCGTCTACGAACAGATTGCGAACTACACCGGCAATGCCGTCTGGGACGATTGCGCGGCCAAAGCCAAGGCGATCTACCGCGGCTACGTTCTCCAGAACAACGGGAAGGTCCCCGGCTACTGGAACTTCACGTCGGGCTTCCGGATGGATTGGGAGCGGAACTCGGATGCCTTGTCCAAGCAGGCAGCGATCCTGCTTTCTCAGAACGCGGCTTACTGCACCGACGCGACGCCACTCGGGTGGACCGCCCGTCCTATCGTCAGCCGGGAGGTCGCCTACTGCATCCTGTCCTACCTCGACGCCGAGGACCTCGGCGCACCGCGACGGGCTCGCTTGACGACGTTGGCGGATCAGGCGCTGGACCATATCGACCAGTGGTTCGTCTCCAAGACCAGCCGCGCCCCCAATACGTTCTCGCTCGTCCCGCAGGCAGCCGGGCAGTACTACGTTCAGCCGTTCATGGTCGGGCTCACGATGCAGGCGCTCATCCGCTATTGGGACGTCACGCGCGACCCGCGCGTGCAGCCGGCGGTCAAGAAGGCGCTCGACTGGCTCTGGGCGCGCGCGTGGGTCGCGAAAGACCGGGCGTTCTGGTACGAGAACTGGGCTGCCGATGGCAACCAGGCCTTCCCACAAAAGAAGGGTGCGCCAGATCTCAACTTGCTGATCGCACCAGCCTTCGCCTGGATGTATCAGCAGACGGGCGACACGACCTATCGCGATCGCGGAGACCAGCTCTTTGCGGGAGGCGTCACCAGGGCGTACCTCGAGAACGGGAAGCAGTTCAACCAGAACTACATGTGGAGCTTCGACTACGTGAAGTGGCGGTCGGAGTAGCAGCCGGAACGCGGCGCCTCCCTCATTCGGGGCGCGCCGCTCCGCACCACGTGCGCTAGCGAGGCGGAATGGTGCGCCCCGGCAGCGCCGTCCCAAGGTCCCTCGCAAGCGCAGCTGTGTACTTGTCGCGGCCCGGCGTGCTCAGGTGGTATCCGTCCGGGTCGTAGTCTGACCGCTGCAAATCGGTGTCGGTGACTGGCGCGAGCACCACGACATCGTTGTCGGCGCCGAGCTTTCGCATGACCTCGGCTTCCTCGCGTTGGAGAGGGGGCATGAGCGCCAGCACGAACCGCACGCCGTGGCGTTCTACCTCCTGACGAAGTGCCGCCATGCGGGGGGCTCCGGTGTCGGACAAGTCCGTCAGACTCGGTCGCGGTGGCGGCGCGCTCCGCGTCATCATGGCAGCCAGAGACGGGAAGGACGGCATCAGCCGACCGAGGAGGTTCTTTCGGACTTCCCTGCGCAAGCTCCAGAACTCACTTACGTTCGCAAAGAAGAGCTCCGACGTTTCGGTGGGGCTGAGGCCGACGGTCCCGGAGACCAGGAAGATGTCGCGCAGTTGCATGTTGTAGTGCGCGAAGATCTCATCGTGGATACCGTTATCGAGCAGGTGACGTGGCTGGAAACACAGGACGACCGCTTCGGGGCGCGAGCCCTCGTTCATCAGGCGACGCAGGCCGAAATACCAGTCGTAGTAGGTGGTCTGCTCGATCGCGAATCGCGCAACGCGGTGGTCGGGTCGGAGGGCGGCATCGAGCGCCGCGACGTCGACGCCCGCGACCAGCAGCGAGTTGCCCACCAGCAGGACGGGTGGTGGCAGCGCCGCCGCGGGGCCGAGGTGAACGGCCTCGCGGGACTCGCGTCGTAGCCGGCTGAGCATGTTGCTCAAGCCATATATGAAGGTGTGCGTACCGATCTCGGCGGCGACCAACAGCAGCAGCGCGCCTGCCAGCAGCACCGCGGAGGCGCGCCCCGGCGACGCGAGGAACGGGAGCTTCGGCTCAGAACTGGAAGTAGATGAATGCATTGGTCGAGCTGCCCGCGAAGAGAAGCGTTGCCACCAACAGCGACATCCCCACCGCGATTCGAGTCGGATAACTGGTGCGAGCCAGCACGTACTCCTCGCCCCGCCGTTCATTCAGGTAGTCGATGCAGAACATCGGGAGCGCTGCAGCAGCGAGGAAGACAAGCGCCGTGGCGTACTCCGGAACCCAGGCGAACCGGCCGACCCCACCGAGGAACGAGAACGCGTCCCCGAACGAGGGTGCCCGAAAGAAGATCCAGCTGAGGCAGACGAGGTGGAACACGAACACACGCCGGAACCATGCCTGCAAGGATGCATCGTACGACGGGATCCGGTCCTCGGAGCCCTGCAATCCCGGGACGACGCTGCGGAGAAAACGCTCGATCGCGAGACCGACGCCGTGTATCGCGCCCCAGACCACGAAAGTCCAGTTCGCTCCATGCCAGAGTCCGCCGATCAACATGGTGAGCATCAAGTTGCGGTAGGTCTTGCGCTCGCCGTACCGACTTCCGCCGAGCGAGATGTACAGGTAGTCGCGCAGCCAGGTGCTGAGGCTGATATGCCAGCGCCGCCAGAACTCCTGCAGGCTCTGAGACAGGTACGGCTGGCGGAAGTTCACCATGAAGTGAAACCCGAGGAGCTGGGCGGACCCGCGTGCTATGTCGCTGTAGCCGCTGAAGTCGCCGTAGATCTGCCACGCGAACGCATACACGCCGATCGCAACGACCGGGAGGCTCGGCTCGCCGAGCGCACCATTGAAGGCTGCATTCGCCAGCAGCGCGCAGTTGTCGGCGACGACCACCTTGCGAAACAGGCCGCTGATGATCAGCTGCAGACCATCGAAGAACTTGCTCGAATCGAATAGTCGGGGCTTCTGGACCTGAGGCAGCAGATGCGAAGGCCGCTGGATCGGCCCGGCGATCAGGTGCGGAAAGAGACTGATGAAGAGCGCATAGTCGACGAGCGAGCTTGCCGGCTTGAGGCGGCGAAAGTACACGTCGACGATGTATGCAAGGGCCTGGAACGTGTAGAACGAGATCCCCGGTGGAAGGAGGATCCGAAGAGTCGAATGAGGAACGTCGACTCCAATTGTTTTCATCAGACTGGCGAACGAGTCGATGAAGAAATTGAAGTACTTGAAGACTCCCAGGAATGCGAGATTGAGCACCACCGAGAGCGTCAGCGCGGCCTTGCGTTTGAGGGCGTCCTGCGAGCGGTCGACGATGTGGGAGCAGTAGTAGTCGACGACGGTCGACAGGAGAATCAGCCCGAGAAAGCGCCAGTCCCACCACGCGTAGAAGAAGTAGCTGGCGACGAGCAGGAAGACGTTCTGCGCGCGCCACGCGAGCCGCCAGTACAGGATGACGACGGCCGTCAGGAAAACGATGTAGGCAGGGGTATCGAAGAGCATTTCGAAGACTTGTGGGGGGGTCCGTCAATGCTATGCCAATCCCCTGGTCTATCAGTGCGAGCGGCGGGTTCGCTACTGAGGCACGTCGACCGGCCGTTCGGCTGTCGCCGCCATCGCTTCCGGGGTGGCAGCTTTGGTCACGGTCGCTTCCGTGCGCGCCGCCTGGACGGGTGCCGCCGCTTGCGCGGGGGCCGTGGCCACATCCGTCGGCCGCGGCGCGTAGTAGCTCTCGAGGATGGCCTCGAGCAGCACCGCGGCGAGCGGTCCGAGCACGATGCCGATGAACCCGAAGGCGCTCACTCCGCCCGTCAGGCTGATGATGAGCACCAGCGTGTTGACCTTCGACTTCCCGGCCAGGAGCAGCGGACGGACGACGTTGTCCACGTTCCCGAGGATCAGGATGCCCACGAGCGCCAACACGATGCCCTTCACCAGATGACCGCTTACGGCCAGCCAGAGGGCGACGGGCCCCCAGACGAGCGCGGCGCCGACCAGGGGGAGGAACGACAGGATCGCCATGATGAGGCCCCAGAGCACGGCGCCCTTCACGCCGAGCAGCCAAAACACGATCCCGCCGACGATCCCCTGGACGGCGGCGATGAGAAGCGTCGCGGTGACGCTCGCCGAAACGAGCTCGGTGGCGATCCTCACGAAGCGGTCGTTCTGCTCCGGCTCGAACGGCATCACGCGTCGGAGCGTGCCCTCGAATCCTGACGCGTCGCGGAGCAGGAAGAAGAGGATGGACAGCATGATGACGAGCGAGAACACGAACGTGAGCACGCTCGCGACGATGCGGCCGGCCTGGCTCGCGACGAAGGTCACGACTTGCCCGAGCCTCTCCGAGAGGTCGGAGATGACGGTCTGCTCGTCAGGCAGAAACGGGGCGCGAGCGTGCACCCACTCCCAGAGCCGATGGAAGAGGCCCCCCGGGCCGCCCTCGTCCTCGAGTTTCCGCTGGACGTATCCGACACCGGACTCGCCCGAGTCGTAGAGGGTGTGGCCGACGAACACCGCCGGCACCACGACCAGGACGAGCACCCCCAGCACGAGCGCCAGCGCGGTCTTCGTCCGCCCGAGGCGCGGCTCGACCCGCAGGCGGATCGGGTTCAGGCAGATGGCCAGAACCACCGCCCAACCGATCTCCAGCACGAACGGCTGTACGACCTTCCACATGATCCAGGCGACCAGCAGGACAGTGCCGTAGAACACGGCCTGCGCCAGCCGCCCGGACTCGGGACGGCGCTTCATGGGGAGCCTCGTGGGTTAGCGCGAGAGTCTACCCCAGAGGAGCGGCGGCGGGCGCTGCGGCAGAGAGGTCTGGGATATCATCCCCGCCGCCGGACTCCCTCTCCGGCTGTCCCGAACGAATGAACGTCGCAGCTCCCACAGCGGTATCCGTCTCTCGCGACGGCGACGCGGCAGTCGTCCGCCTGTCGGGCACCTGGAGCCTCCGTGACGGCCTCCGACCCGTGGCGGAGGTGACACACGCTCTCGAGGCATCGCCGCCGCCCCGCAGCCTGCGTCTGGACGCCGCCGCCGTGGAGCGCTGGGACACGAGCCTCGTCGTATTCCTGGCGAGGATTCACGATTCCTGCTCGGAGCGCGAGGTCGGACTCGACACCTCGGGCCTGCCGAAGGAAGCGCGGCAGATGCTCGAGCTGGCGCGACAGGGGGCCGTCCTCGGAGGCGGAGCGCAGCGGGCGCTCGCTGATCGATCGCCGCGCGAGAGGCGGCGGGCGGCGCGCGGACCGGAGCCGTGGACGGAGAGCGTCGGCTGGTGGACCATCCACTCGTTCCGCTCGCTCGGCGGGAAGCTCGACTTCTTCGGCTCGACGGTGCTTTCCTGCGTCCGCATGCTGCTCGGCCGCACGCGACGACTGCGGACGCGCTTCCCGCACCACCTCCAGCAGGCGGGCCTCGAGACGCTGCCGGTCGTGGCGCTCATGGGGTTCGCGATCGGCGCCGTGCTCGCCCTGATCACCACGGGGCAGCTCGAGAAGCTCGGCGCCACGCCGCTCGTCGCGCGCATCGTCTCGATCGCCGTTCTCCGCGAAATGGGCGCGCTGGGTGTGGGGATCGCGATCGCCGGCCGCCTCGGCGGCGCGAGCGGTGCCGAGAGCGCCTCGATGGTCGCGTACA
>Ga0075418_10010639_pt1 | contig 10296 bp, 10 predicted proteins | sample SoiMetdeltSBSDD2_FD_81776 | JGI IMG/M metagenome (GOLD analysis project Ga0075418, IMG submission 81776) | Bulk soil microbial communities from a Populus tree surrounding site in Tennessee, USA - Soil MetaG P. deltoides SBSDD2 | ecosystem: Environmental > Terrestrial > Soil > Tree plantation...
CCCTGGCACCCAATTACAACGCTTGAGCCCCCGAGACCACCTCGATAATCTCTCTCGTAATCGCTGCCTGACGCACCTTATTCATGTAGAGCGTCAGCTGCTCGATCATTTCTCCCGAGTTCCGGGTGGCCGCATCCATCGCCGTCATCTGCGCTGCGTAAAACGCCGCATTCGACTCGAGTAAGGCGCGAAACACCTGAATCTCAACGTAGGTCGGCAGCAGGTTTTTGAACAGTTCTTCCGGCTTCGGCTCGTACAAGTATTCAAGCGGCGGTGCCGTACCAGAACCCTGTGCTGGCGTGTCGAACGCGCCGCGCGGAATTGGCAGCAACTGTTCGACCACGACCTGCTGCACCATGACGGATTTGAACTCGTTGTACGCGATATGCACCGCGTCGACTTCTCCGCCGGTGAATGCCTCGATCGCGGCGGTCGCAATCCGCTGCGCATTCTCGAACTTCAATTGCGCAAACAGGTTGACCTGCTCGTACAACACCTGAAATCCACGGCGCGAGAAAAAGTCCCGCCCGCGGCGTCCGACCAGCGCCAGCGCCGCCTGCCGGCTTGGGTTCTCGGTGATGAACGATCCGGCGGCCTTGATGACGTTGGTATTGAAGCTGCCGCACAACCCGCGGTCGGCGGTGACGACGATCAGCAGCACGCGACCGTTTGCCCGCGGCACTGACCGATCATCGAGCAGCGAATGTGCCGCCGCTTCGACGCGCGCCGCGAGCGTTTGCAGCACCCGGCGCATTTCATTCGCGAACGGGCGTCCGTTCTGGATCCGTTCCTGCGCGCGCCGCAGCCGCGAGGCCGCAACCATTTTCATCGCCTTCGTGATCTGCTGCGTCGACTTGACCGCGCGAACCCGGCGGCGGATATCTAAAAGAGAAGGCATTTCTTCGCTGGAGCCTCTTGCTAGCTTCCAGCTTCCAGCTTCCGGCTTCCAGCTTTTGCCCTTCGTTCTCGGGCTGGGAGCTGGCAGCTGGGAGCTGGCAGCTGATTACGCTGCGGCACTCTTCCGTCCCGCAGCAAATGAATCGCCGAACTCTTTCAGCGTCTGATTCAGATCCGTCTTGATCTGATCGTCAATCTGCTTCTTCTCCGAAAGCGACGCCAACAGCTGGGCACGTCTGGTGTCCAGGAACTGAAAGAGCCCGGCCTCGTACGCGCGAACCTGCTCGACGTCGACGCTGTCGAGGTACCCGTTCGTCGCCGCGTAAATGATCGTCACCTGCTTCTCGACCGCAAGCGGTTGGTATTGCGGCTGTTTCAGCACCTCAACCAGGCGCCGACCACGATTGAGCTGATTGAGCGTCGCTTTGTCGAGATCGCTGCCGAACTGCGCGAACGCGGCAAGCTCGCGGAACTGCGCCAGATCGAGGCGAAGCGATCCGGCAACCTGGCGCATCGCCCTGACCTGCGCCGATCCGCCAACGCGCGAGACCGAGTTGCCGACGTTGATCGCCGGCCGGACGCCCTGGTGGAAGAGATCGCTCTCGAGAAAGATCTGACCGTCGGTAATCGAGATCACGTTGGTCGGAATGTACGCCGACAAGTCGCCCGCCTGCGTCTCGATGATCGGAAGGGCCGTAAGCGACCCACCGCCGAGCTCCTTCCGTAACTTCGCGGCGCGCTCGAGCAGACGGGAATGCAGGTAGAAGACGTCACCCGGGTACGCTTCTCGGCCCGGCGGACGACGGAGGAGGAGCGAAATCTCGCGATAGGCCTGGGCATGCTTCGAGAGATCGTCGTAGACACACAGGGCGTGACGGCCACTGTCGCGGAAGTACTCTCCCATCGTGCACGCAGCGTAGGGGCTGATGTAGAGAAGCGGCGCCGGATCGGAGGCCGCAGCGGCGACCACGATCGTGTATTCCATCGCGCCGAATTCTTCGAGCGTCCGGACGACCTGCGCGATCGTCGACTGTTTCTGTCCGATCGCGTTGTAGATGCAGATAACGTCCTTGCCCTTTTGGTTGATGATCGTGTCGGCCGCAACGGCAGTTTTGCCGGTCTGGCGGTCGCCGATGATCAACTCGCGCTGACCACGACCGATCGGGACCATCGAGTCGATGGCCTTGAGACCGGTCTGCAGCGGTTCCTTCACCGGATTGCGGTCGACAACGCCGGGAGCGAGGCGCTCGATCTCGCTGAATTGCTTCGAGACGATCGGCCCCTTCCCATCGACAGGTTGCCCGAGCGCGTTCACCACGCGGCCGACCAGCTCTTCGCCGACCGGCACCGAGATGATGCGGCCGGTGCGCTTCACCGTATCGCCCTCACGAATCTCCGCGTACTCGCCAAGGAGGACGGCGCCGACGCTCTCTTCTTCAAGATTCAACGCGATGCCGTAAACGCCGTGCGGGAACTCGAGCATCTCGCCGGCCATCGTCTTTTCGACGCCATGCACGCGCGCGATGCCGTCGCCAATCGACACAATCGTGCCGACTTCGGCGACGTCGACATCGACCGCATAGCTCCCGATCTGATCGCGAATGATTTTGGAAATCTCTTCCGCTTTAATGTCCATGCTGTGCTCGTTACTTCGTCGCTATCATGTCTGCTTTTCTTACTGCGCGTGGGGCCCCACCCCCACGCGCTCGCGCTCGGCGACTTCGCGCCTGGCGCGGGCCGCAGGCGCTTTCCCTTTACGAAGAGCCCTCGCCGACAAGCGCCTCTTTCATTTTCTGCAATTGTCGCGTGACGCTGCCGTCGTAGACCGTGCTGCCGACACGCGCGATCGCACCACCGATGATCGACGGATCGACGCGGCTTTCGAGCTGCACCTGGCGACCGGTCGCCTGCGCCAGTCCCTGTTGTAGCGCCGCGACGCGATCGGCCGACAGGTCGATCGCGGTCACGATTTCAGCACGCACCACTTTGGCGTGTTCCATCAGCCGGTTCTGGTACGCAGCGGTCACGTCGGGGAGCAGCCCGAGCCGGTCGCGTTCGGCGAGCAGCAGAAGGAGCTTGCGGACGACCGGCGACATTGCCGCCGCTCGCGCGATCAATTGTTCGACGACGGCTCTCTTCTTCGGCGCGGGAATCGCGGGATTGGCAAAAATCTTCTGGAGCGAGTCGTGGCCCGACACGAACTGTGCGAACCCGGCGAGGTCCTGCCCCGCCTGCTGCACGTCTCCTTCTTTTCGCGCCACATCAAAGAGGGCTCGCGCGTAGCGGGTGCCGGCCGCTCGACTCGTCATCGCGCCTCCCGCAACTGTGCCGCGTAGCGATCGACGAGACGCAGCTGGTCGTCAGCGGTAATCGTTCGCTTGATCCGCTCTTCGGCAATCTGAATCGCAAGGTCGGCGGCATGCTCGGTCAACTGGCGCCGCGCCATCCGCAGCCGGGCCTCGATCTCGCGGTGCGTCTGTGCAATCAATCGCTCCCGTTCCGCCGCTGCCGCCTGCGCGATCCGCGCCTGTTCCGCCTTGACGTCCTGCTCACCCTGTACGCGCAGCCGCTCGAGCTCGGCCGGCAGTTCCTGGAGTTTGCGATCGATATCCGCGAGTTGGGCGGACGCCGTCGAGCGCAGCTCTGCGGCCGCAACCAAATCCTGCCCGATCTGGGTGCTGCGGGAGACGAGATATGTGCCGATCGGGGTCTTCAGAAAATAGACGAGGACGCCGGCAAGAATTGCGAAGTTCACGATCTTCGCGATCATCTGCACGACTGTCTGTCCATGAGGAGCCTCGGTCTCCGATGCCGCTGCGGTTCCGTGCGCCTCCTGCGCCATCATGGCGGCGGGAAACATGGCGGTGGAGAGTACGATTGCGGTTGCCAGGGCCAGCGCGCGGAGGCGCACACCTGGCAGTCGATCGCGGCAGTCGAATCTCATGGGCGGTGAATCACACATGCGCGGGAACAGCCAGGAATCAGGAGGCCTTGCGGCCCAGGATGCGTTCGGCAACAGCGGCGCCAAGCGAGTCCGCCTCGGTCGAGAGGCGGCGACGCGCTTCGTCGGCTTCAGTCTGCAGTTTCACGGACGCGGCGGCTATTTCTGCTTCTGCTTCCTCGCGCGTCCGCGCCAGAATCGCGGCGCGTTCGTCCATCGCGGTTCGGCGCATTTCATCCATCTGCCGGTAGAGTTCAGCACGAGCCTCACCGGTCTTCCGGTCGAATTCCGCCGCCGCCCGCCTGGCCTCCGATGCGGATCGTTCGGCCAGCTCGCGCGCGGAGGTAATCGCGCGCTGCCGTTCTTCCATGACGCGCAGGAGCGGCTTGAACAGCAGTCGATTGAGTACGGCCGTCAGCAGCAGAACGAAAAAGATGACCCAGACAACCGACAGATCCGGGAGCAAGGAGACCTCCGGCGCACGAACGCCCTCTATAACGCGGTTTTACGCAACAGACAAAACATTCATTTATACCATTCCGCCACGATTTAAGGCAATCGTGCAAAGTGGGGCATCCGCGTCAGACGCGAGGCGACTTGTGCACTAGACGACGCGAATGCGAGCCGTCCCGGCATCCATGACGCGGCCGATGCGAGTCGACAAAACTCCCGCCGCCGTCAGGCTGGACAACAGCGACTCCGCCTGGGCGGGCGCGACGGCAATCAACAGCCCACCCGAGGTTTGTGGGTCATAAAGCACGTCGGCGAGCGTTGAATCCAGCCCCGCGGCTACCGCAACGCCCCCCTCGAAATGCTCGCGGTTCGTGCGTGCGCCACCGGGACTGTTGCCGGGCGCAAGCTCCAGCGCCGCGTCGAGGATCGGCACACGCCCCGCCTCAATCTCGATCGAACAATGACTTGCTGCTGCCATCTCCGATGCATGACCGATCAGACCGAAGCCCGTGATGTCGGTGCACGCATGGACTACGCCAGGCGGCAGCCTCTCGAGAACGCGCGCCGCTGCACGATTCAGGGTCGCCATGGATCGTGTCGCGGCGTCGATCGCCGCCTGCGGTGCGCGTCCAAACTTCAACGCGGTCGAAATAATGCCGGTGCCAATCGCCTTGGTCAGCAGAATTACGTCCCCCGGCCGCGCGCCGGCATTCACCAGGACGCGCGCGGGTTCGACTTCCCCGGTCACCGCGTAACCGAATTTGATTTCCGCATCCTGAACCGTGTGGCCGCCGAGGAGCACGACCTCCGCTTCACGGAGTTTCTCCAATCCACCGACAAAGATGCTGCGGAGGATGTCGCGTTCGGCGTCTTTGGGGAACGCCGCAATGGCGAGGGCGGTAAGTGGACGGCCCCCCATCGCATACACATCGCTCAGTGCATTCGCTGCCGCGATCTGTCCATAAACGAACGGGTCGTCGACGATCGGGGTAAAAAAATCTACCGTTTGCACAAGCGCACGGTCCTCGCTGATTCTGTACACACCCGCATCGTCCGAAGTCCGATAGTCGACAAGGACCCGGTCGTCGTGTTGTACCGGCAAATCGCCCAGCACCTGGGCGAGCTCACCCGCAGCGAGCTTGCTCGCTCAACCGGCGCAGGCGGCGTAATCAGTGAGGCGTTTTTTCATAGTCACTGTAAGTTTTGATTGCTGATTTCTGATTGCTGATGACGGCTCAGTGCTTTTCAATCAGCAATCAGCATTCAACAATCATCAATATCAGGCTCACTCAATGCCCTCTGTTCTCGTCAGTGAGAATCTCGAAGAGGCGCTGCAGCTCATCTTCCGATCCAAAATCGATTTCGATCTGTCCCCCTTTTCGCTTCCGCTGGATCCGCACGCGCGTGCCCAGCGCAAATCTCAGTCGTTCTTCCGCGGCTCGGGTGTGCACATCCTTTTCGACGGGCGTTCTCGGCGATGCCGGCTCCGTCACGCGCTTCACCAGTGCTTCGGTTTCGCGCACTGAAAGATTCTTTGCCGTCACATCACGCGAGAGTTGCAGCTGGGAGGCCTCGTCAGGAAGCGCCAGCAGGGCACGCGCGTGTCCCATCGACAGCGCCCCCGACCCGACACCGGACCGGATTTCCTGGGGCAGTTTCAACAGCCTGATGTAGTTTGCGATCGACGATCGATCCTTGCCGACCGCGTCCGCGATCTGATCCTGCGTCAGTTGGTACTCGTCAGCAAGACGACGATAGGCGTGGGCTTCTTCGATCGGGTTCAGGTCTTCGCGCTGAATGTTTTCGATGAGCGCGGCGGCGAGGAGCTTGTCGTCAGGGACGTCTCGGACGACAACCGGCACCTTGAGGAGACCGGCGCGCTGCGATGCGCGCCAGCGACGCTCGCCCGCCACAATCTCGTAGCCGCCGTCGACGCGACGTACGACGATCGGTTGAATGATTCCGTTCGATCGAATCGAGCGCGCGAGCTCTTCAATCTTCGTTTCATCCATCGTGGTGCGAGGCTGAAACGCGTTGGGACGGAGCAGATCGGTGTCGACGTCGAGGGCGCGCTCACTGATCGATGGCGCCGAACTGTCGGGAATGAGTGCGGAGAGACCTCGTCCAAGTGCGGGGCGTTTGTCAGCCATGATGCTGCTCCGTCGTTTCTGCGGTGGCGCGATCGCGGGCCAGTACTTCGCGGGCGAGCGCGAGGTAGGCTTCGGCGCCGCGGGATTTCACGTCGTAGAGGATGGCAGGGATGCCATGACTCGGCGCTTCGCCGAGCCGGATGTTTCGTGGAATAACCGTCGTGAAGACACGATCCTCAAAGAACGCGCGAATGTCGCGCGAGACCTGCTGACCAAGATTCGTTCGCTCGTCGTACATCGTCATCAACACGCCGGCGATGTCGAGCGACGGATTGAATGCGGCGCGCACGCGTCGAAGCGTCGCGACGAGATCGGCAAGCCCCTCGAGCGCAAAGTACTCACAATTGAGAGGAATGAACACGGCGTCGGCAGCAACCAGTGCGTTGAGCGTCAGCAGTCCGAGCGACGGGGGCGTGTCGACAAGGATGTAATCGAAATCGCCGCGCAGGCGATCGAGACACGCGCGAAGACGATGTTCGCGGTGCGGCAGGGTGACGAGATCGATTTCTGCGCCAGTGAGATTTCGATCGGCGGGGACGAGTGAGAGGCCCTCAATCGACGTCTTGATCACGAACTGTGAGACATCCTCGATGTCTGCGGTCAACGCCTGATAGATCGTCCCGGCTGGCGCGGCTTGCCCCTTGAGTCCGACACCACTGGTGAGATTTGCCTGGGGGTCGAGATCGACGAGCAACACTCGCTGCTCTGCCATGGCCAGCGACGCTCCCAGGTTTATGGCGGTGGTCGTCTTCCCGACACCGCCCTTCTGGTTTGCGACTGCGCGGATCTTAGCCGAGGCGTTCATTTAGGTTATTTGACCAACAGTGACGCGCTGTGCACTCTTGTGAAGTGAGAATACCATCCGTTACAGCGGAGAAATGTTCCACGTGAAACATTTCAGATGACTTTCTGCAGCACCGTCAGTCGGCTCTGCAGCGTTTCAACCAGCGGCACCGTTGCGGCCCAGCGTAGCGGAGGAACGATTTCCGGAACATCCGGTCCGCTCGGGCCGCGAAATAGAAATAGCAATCCCCCTCGCTTGACGAATGCCTGCAAAGTGAAAAGGGTCCTGACTTCAACGCGTACGGCTCGGAGCGACAGCACGTCGAAGGTCTCATGCAACTCCGGCCTGGCTAAGAGTTCCTCGTAACGTGCGGTCTCCACAGCGGTTCGATCCAAGCGCAGGCTGCGCACCGCTTCACGAAGAAACGCCGACTTTCGAGCCTTGGCCTCCACCATCGTCAGCGCAATCGCGGGAGCACAAAGTTTCATCGGAATCGCCGGCGAACCACCTCCTGAGCCGACGTCCATGACACTGGCGCCGGGTGCAGGGAGCTGGCGAGCCGCGACAATTGGTTCCAGCAGCAATCGGTCGATCGCCTCATCGGGATTGTCGAGAGCTGTCAGATTAATCTTCCGATTCCAGCGGTCGAGCAGTTCGTAATAGGCGGACAGATGCGCGATCAGGTCGTCTGGGAGGAAAACACCCGCTTTTCGAGCTCGCTTCGTGAGTCGAGTGCGAAAATCACGCGGCGCCACGCCATGAGAGTAGCAGAGAGTGCCGTCGGCGCATCCCTTCGCTATCCGCGTTCTGAAGTCGTCCGCCGACGGTCCAGGTGAGTGCCAACCAATGCCACGGCCGCCGGCGTGACGCCTGGGATCCGTGACGCTTGACCGAGGGTTGCCGGTCGAATCTGCGTGAGCCGATCCACCATCTCTCGCGACAGCCCAGGTATCCCGGCGAACACGAAGTTGCTCGGAATCGGCCTCGATTCCTGTCGACGCTGTCGATCCACCACTATCGCCTGGCGACGGAGATATCCCTCGTACTTGAACTCGGTTTCAACGCTCGCGACGTCGATCGTGGCATCCCCGGGCTCCACCAGAAGCGGAACCTGGCCTCCGGCAACCAGATCCGCCAGTCGGACCTCCGGCTGCTTGAGCGCTCGCGCGGCTGGGAGTCGTTCTCCGGAGGAAAGAGCGATTGTCGTTCTGCGGATCGCCGCAAGATTCCGATCGAACCGTCCCTTTCGAGCCTGGAATCGTTCCCATCGTGCTGACGTCACGAGCCCGATGTCGTGTCCACGGCCGGTCAGGCGGAGATCAGCATTGTCGATGCGCAGAAGTAGCCGGTGCTCCGCGCGCGACGTGAACATCCGGTACGGCTCCAAACACCCGCGAGTCGTCAGATCGTCAATCAGAATGCCGATGTAGGCTTCGTCCCGCCGGAGCGTAAACGACGTTCGTGGATGGAGCGCGGCATTGATTCCGGCGATCAAACCCTGCGCAGCCGCTTCTTCATATCCAGAAGTTCCGTTGATCTGTCCGGCCAGGAACAGCCCTCCGACCCTCTTGGTCTGCAGTCCGGCCGTCAGCTCCGTCGGCTGAATGAAGTCGTATTCGACGGCGTAACCCGGCCGAAGCATGACGCAATCCTCGAGACCCGGCAGTGAGTGCACCAGCTCCTGCTGGACGTCCGCCGGCAGGCTCATCGAGAACCCGTTGACGTAAATCTCGTCGACGTCGAGTCCTTCTGGTTCGAGAAAGATCTGGTGCCGCTCTCGATGCGGGAAGCGCATGACCTTGTCTTCGAGAGACGGGCAATACCGCGGACCGATGCCGCGGATCTGGCCGTTGAAGAGAGGCGACTTGCCGATGTTGCTGCGTACAAGCTCGTGGACGCGATCGGTCGTGTAGAGGACATGGCAATCGATCTGCGGTCGATCGATTGATTTCGTTTCGAATGAAAAAGGGACTGGCGGATCGTCCCCGCGCTCGACATCGAAGCGCGAGAAGTCAATGCTTTTGCGATGAAGACGTGGTGGGGTCCCGGTCTTCAACCGGCCCCATTCGAACCCGAACGACTTGAGCGACTCCGCGAGGTGATGCGATGGCGGTTCACCCACACGGCCGGCTGGTCGCTGCTCCGGACCGATGTGTGTGAGTCCGTTTAAAAACGTTCCGGTTGTCACGACGAGCGAGTGGCACGAGTAGCGCTCACCGGTTTCGAGCTCGAGCCCTGTGACCCGTCCCTCGGACGTCACGATCCGGGCGGCCTTCCCGAAGATCCATCCGACGTGTGGATTGGCTTCAAGCGCTGACTTGACCCACGCGCTGTAACAGCGCTTGTCCGCCTGGGCGCGCGGCGACCAAACCGCTGGGCCGCGGCTTCTGTTCAGGAGCTTGAACTGAATGCCGGTCGCATCGATGGCTCGGCCCATCAAGCCGCCGAGCGCATCGATCTCGCGTACGAGGTGCCCCTTGGCCGTACCGCCGACCGCCGGGTTGCAGGGCATGTGCGCAATCGTCGCGTCCGACAGCGTGCAGATCGCCACCGCGCGGCCGAGTTGCGCCGCCGCCCACGCCGCCTCCACGCCGGCGTGGCCGGCGCCGATCACGATCACATCGAACGCGCAATTACTTTGTGATACCAACTACTTTCCTATACAAAATTTGCCGAAGATCTCGGCGAGAACATCGTCGGCTGTGCGACCGCCAGTCACCTCCTCGAGCAGCGCGCGCGCTTCCGCAAGATCGGCCGCGACAAATTCCTCCGACGTCCGATCGTGCGCCGCGGCGGTTGCCCGCTGCAGCACAGCGCCTGCCTTCGACAGCAGATCGACGTGGCGCGCGTTGGTGATCGCCGGCGTGTCGTGCAGTCGCTCCGAACCCGACAGCGCCGTTGCGATCGAGCAGCGGAGTTGCTCGACACCTTGGCCGCTCGTGGCTGACAGATGTCGCACCGGAACACCCAGATCGTCCTCACTCCAGCTGGAAGGAAGGTCGCTCTTGCTGGCGACCACGACACGCGGCCGCCCGCTCGTCGACGCCACCAGCGACCGATCGTCCTGGTTC
>Ga0075418_10010640_pt1 | contig 10296 bp, 6 predicted proteins | sample SoiMetdeltSBSDD2_FD_81776 | JGI IMG/M metagenome (GOLD analysis project Ga0075418, IMG submission 81776) | Bulk soil microbial communities from a Populus tree surrounding site in Tennessee, USA - Soil MetaG P. deltoides SBSDD2 | ecosystem: Environmental > Terrestrial > Soil > Tree plantation...
CCCGCCGCCGAACATCATGATGCGCGGGCCGCCGCCGCCTCCGCTCCCGGCCATGGCACCGAACAGGTCCTGGTGCGAGAAGTTGCGCTGGTTGATGTTGTTCGACATGGCGAGCGCCGTGAGCCGCGTCGTCCCGCGCACGATCGTCCCGTTACCGCCCGCCTGGTAGCGATCCCGGTCGCCCCCGCCGGCGTAGGCCTTGCCGAACTTCATGCGCTGGTCGCGCAGGATGAAGTTCATCGCCCGCTGCTGCTGGCCGTCGTCGAATCCGCTGAACTCGGAGAAATCGCTCTGGCGGTCGTAGACCTGGATCCGGTCGACGACCTCGGCGGGCAGGTTGCGCATCGCCGCGGTCGGATCGCTCCCGAAGAACGGGCGCCCGTTGACCAGCACCTGCTGGACGTTCTCGCCCTGCGCCTTGACCTGGCCGCCCTCGATCGTGACCCCGGGGAGCTTCTGGACCAGGTCCTCGGCGGTCGCGTCCCGGTGGGTCTTGACCGCGCCCGCCCGGTACTCGGTCGTGTCGCCCTTCTGAACGGCGGGGGGCGGCGACTCGGACACCGTGATGCCGCCGATCGGGACCGATTCCGTCGTGAGCGCGAGCACGCCGGCGTCCTGGTCCTTCTTCGTGACCCGGATGATCGTCTTGAGCGGAGCGTAGCCGAGGCGGCTCGCCTCGAGCCGGTAGCTGTGGACGCCGAGGCCGGTGATCTCGAAGCTGCCGTCGTCCTTCGCGGTCGCGCGATGCACCTCGGTCGTGTCCGCAACGCTGGTGAGCTTGACCTGGACTCCCGCGACCGCGGCCTGGGTCGTCGGGTCCTGGAACCGGCCGCGCAGGCTGGTGCCCGGTGCGGGGCTCGGCGCGGCGCTCTGCGCGTGGGAAACGGCGGGGACCATCAGCAGCAGGCCGGCGAACAGGGAGGCGCAACGTGGCATGGATGAATCCTCGTGAGGATGGGGGAGGCGAGTGTCGTGAAGACGGGCGACAGTAGCGAATGAGCGTGTGATGGCGCGAGCCCTTGCGTACCTGAGAGCGCCGACTGCCGCGCCCGGCAATTAGACGGACGAGATGGACGCCGGGGTTCGGTCGCGGGAGGAAATGGGGCCGGTCGGCAGGCATCCGAAGCCCCCGATCACGTGCCCGAGGCGCACGTGCTCGAGAACAGACCACGCAGCCAGGCCACGGGCGGTCGTCGGAAGCCGGGCAATCGTGCCGTTAAGCCACTGCAACCATACATGTTAGCCCGGAAGGCCTCGACCCGCTCGTCACCCGGGCGGCAAAAGGAGGCGCCTCTGTATCTTCCAGCAACGACCGAAGATCCGTCCGCCGATGGCCGATAACAGGGCGAACTCTCGAGCTGTGGCACACCACCCGAGATCACCCGATGCCGGTCCATCCATTCGGCCTCAGCGAGAACCCATTCGCCGACGGGCGAAGCGGCCACTACATCTACCCGGCCCACAAGCGCGCCGAGGCGGTGGCGTTGCTGCGCAAGCGAATTGCCGACGGCGAGTCCTTCGTGACGATTACCGGCGAGCCCGGCAGCGGCAAGACGTCGGTGGTCACCGAGCTCCTCGAGGACGAGAGCCTGAAGGCCAAGGTGGCCTTCATCGCCCATCCGTCGCTGACGCCCTCCGAACTGCTCGAGGCCGTGTGCATCGAGTTCGGCGCGCCGCTGCCGAGCTCGCCGTCCAAGCCCCAGGTCCTCGCCTCGCTCGAGCACCGTCTGCGCGAGCTCCGCGGCCAAGGGTTCGCGGCCGTGCTGGTTCTGGACGAGGCGCACGGGCTCAAGACCGAGCTGCTGGAGGAAACACGCCTGCTCTCGAACATGAAGGCCGAGGGACGCGGGCTCCTCCAGACGATCCTGGTCGGCGTGCCCGAGCTGGAGCGGCGGCTCGGCCTGCCCGAGCTGGCGCAGCTTCGGCAGCGAATCGCCGTCCACTGCCGGATGCTGCCGCTCACCGTGGAGGAGACCGAGGGTTATGTTCGGCATCGCGTCGGCGCGGCGGGGGGCGACGGCGCGGCGCTCTTCCCTTCCGAGACCTGTCACGAGCTCCACAACTACACGAATGGATTCCCGCGTGGTCTCAACACGCTGGCCGGCCGGGCGCTCGAATGCGCGGACCAGGAGGGAGCGGACGCCGTTCGAGTCGAGCACGTGCGCATCGCCGCCGGTGACGCCCGTCCCCAGGGGATCGCCATGGCGCCGCGGGTGTCCAGCGGCCCCCAGCCGTTCGAGCTGCGACGCACCGTGAACCCCTCACCGCCGGCACCGCAGGCCGCGCGCATGTCCGTGCCGCCCGTGGAGCGAGCTCTCGTGCCGCCGCCGCCCCCGCGCCCGACGGAGGCTGCTCCCGCGCCGCCTCCGCCCCCGCCTCCGCCCGAGATCCGCACGCCGCCGAGCTTCCTGCGCACGCAGCAGATCGCCCGCGCCGCCGATGCGATGGTTTCCACCGGCGTGGCGGTCGGGCCCGGGAACTCGATGCTCGAGCGCAGGTCCGGTCGTGATGACGGCGCGGCCGCCGGGCGAGGCGGCGACGAGGTACGCCAAACAAATGGGACGTCGGGCCTGCTCGGGTCCGAGGGCGTGCGGGAGCTGGGAGCCAGCGTCTTCCTGGTCGGCACGCTGGTGGTCGTCCTCATGGCGACCGGGCGCTGGGATCCCGTTGTGCTGCCATTCACGACGCCTTCGGCGGAGGTATCCCGTCCCTCGCAGGCCACCGAGGCCACGGAGGTCGCCTCCGAGCCCGCGAGGCCGCAGGTGACCATCGTCAGCGCCGAGCCGCCCGCCGAGCCACCACCGGCCGAGCCATCCGCCGAGCCATCCGCCGAGCCGCCCCTTCCGGCGCCCAACACCGTGTCGCCTGCGGTCGTACCGCTTGCGGTCGCACCGCCTGCGCCGAATCCCGTGCAGGGCCCGATCGCGACCATGCCCGACCTCGGCCTCGGCGGCACACGGGGAAGCCAGCGCGGGATCGGGTTCGAAGTGGCCTCGTCCATCCACGCGGATAGCGCCGCCGCGGCCCTCCGGAAGATCATGCGCGGCAGCAAGCTTCCCTGCCGGATCGTGACCAAGACGTCGGGCGACACGTACCGTGTCGTGGTCGGTCCGTTCTCGACCCGGAGGGAGGCGGAAAAGGCGATCACCGAGCTCTTCCGCCACGCCCTCGTGGAACGCGCCCGCATCGTTCAGCTCGTGGAGTAGGCCGCCGCACGGGGTTTGGCCGGGGCGCCACGGCTCCGGCTAACCGCCGGTCGTGGCGCGTGCCCCGAAGCGCGCGGGCGAGAAGAGACCAAGATCCCAGCGCGTTGCGCCCTCGGTCACGAGGTCGGCCACGATCTCCCCGATCGCGGGCGCGAACTTGAAGCCATGACCCGAGCAGGCGCTCACGAGCGTCACCGTGGGATGCCGGGGTTCGGGCCCGATGACGAAGTGGCCATCCGGCGTGTTCGTGTACAGGCACACGGCGGTCTCGCGTAGCGGCCCGTCGGCGCAGGGCAAGAACGACCGGAAGAGCCCGCGCATCGATTCGACCTCGTCGGGGCTCACGCCATGTCGCCTCTTGTCGGGATCGGTCGCCTCGCCCTCGTGGTGACGCGCGATCTTGACCGCGCCACCGAGCTGCGGAAACCCGTAGATGAAGCGATCGCGGGCGTGCTCGAGGATGAACACCGGGAAGCATGCGGGATCGAACCCGCCGGGATCGCTCGCGGGCTCGAACCAGAACAGCGCCACCCGCTCGATCGCCAGCGGCAACCCGGGCGCGAGGGCCGGAAGCCAGGCGCCGGCGGAGAGCACCAGGTGGCCGGCGCGGTGGACGCCCCGCGGTGTGCGCACCTCCACGCCGTCGGCGTCGGCGCGCCACGCGGTCACCGGTTCGTCTACGTGGAGCGCCGCTCCGTGCCGTCGGGCGGAGGCGAGGGTCGCCGAGATCGCCGTCTCGGGAAACAGGATGCCGGCATCGGGCTCCCACACCCCGACCATGTCCGACGCCGGTCGCATGACCGGGATCCGCCGAGCGATGCCGGCCGAATCGAGCCGCTCGTGCGCCAGCCCGTGCGCCCGGGCACTCGCGAGAGCGCCGCGGACGAGCGTGCCATCGGGAGGCCCGATCATGAGACCGCCGGTCTTGAGCAGCAGCCGCTCGCCGGACTCGCGCTCGAGCTCCTCCCATAGACCGTACGCATGGCGGACGAGGGGGACGTAGGCGGGATGCTCGAAATAGGCTTCGCGGATGATGCGGCTGTGCCCGTGCGAGGAGCCCAGGGCGTGCGGCGGCGCGAAGCGGTCGAATCCGACCACCGTATGCCCGCGGCGCGCGAGCGCTCGAGCCGAGGCGCTCCCCATTGCGCCGAGGCCGGCGATCGCGACGTCGTACGTGGGTTCCATGTCGGTTCGGAGCCGTGCCTTCCTTGTGGTCTTTTCGTCGCGCCACCGGGCGCGGGGCCCCGATGGGGCCGCAGGCGTAGCTTAGTACCGGTGGGCGGTGCCGCGCGCCGCCGGGCAAGAGGCGGCGAGGAGATCCGGGAGCGGGCTGGCGCGCTTTCTTCCTTGACGCGTGACGGACGAGAGGAGTAACCGGAGGGAGTCATTGCAGCGGAAGGGACGCGACAGGTCCCGCTTCACGTTGGTGCGATAGGACCGCGGCGATCGGGTCCGCGCTCATGAACGTCAAACGAGGAGGGATACCGATGAAGCTCATCATCATCGCGGCCGCGCTGAGCGCCGTGTTGCTGGCATCCGGAACGCATGTCGTGGCCGCCCCGGCTGGCCGGACCACCACCCCGGCGCTCGGCGATCTCGGCAAGGTCGGGTCGGTGCGCTTCCCGACCACCTGTGATCCCGCCGTGCAGAAGGAGTTCGAACGGGGCCTGGCGCTCCTGCACTCGTTCTTCTACGAGGAGGCGCGGCGTGTCTTCACGTCGGTGGCCGAGAAGGATCCCCAGTGCGCGATCGCCCAATGGGGGATCGCCATGACGTACTGGCACCCGATCTGGACACCGCCCGATTCGAGCGAGCTGGCCGCCGGGCGCGCGGCGGTGGCGCGGGCGCTGGCGGCGACGAAGAAGGACGAGCGCGAGCAGGGCTACATCCGCGCGATCCAGGCCTACTACGAGGGCCTGCCCGAGCCGGTGATTCCGGCCGCCGGGGGGGCGGCGGAGCAGTCGTGCCACGGCCCCCGGCCGGCCGACGCCCGGGGCCGCGCGGCGTGCTTCCTCAAGGAGATGGAGCAGGTGGCGAGCCATCATCCCGAGGACACCGATGCCTCGGCATTCCTGGCTCTGGCGCTGCTCTCGACCGCCCCGCCGGGCGATCCGGCGCTCGCCAACCAGAAGCGGGCCGCCGGGATCCTCGAGCGGTGGTACGCGGAGCAGCCATCCCATCCCGGCCTCGCCCACTACCTCATCCACAGCTACGACTACCCGCCGCTCGCCACCAAGGGGCTTCCGGCCGCCAACGCCTATTCGGCGATGCAGCCCTGGGTGCCCCACGCGCTGCACATGCCGTCCCACATCTATACCCGGCTCGGCATGTGGGCCGAGAACCTCGCGTCGAACCGCGCCTCCGCCGAGGCGGCGCGCGCGTACGCGGTGAGTCACCATCCGGACGCCGCGTCGTTCGAAGAGCTGCACGCGCTCGACTACCTCATCTACGGGCACCTCCAGACCGGGCAGGATCGCGAGGCGAAGCGGGTGCTCCAGCGGCTGGGAGAGATCAAGAAGACGCATCCCGAGACCGATTTCGTCGTCGGCTACGCCTTCGGCGCGATGCCCGCGCGCTACGCGCTCGAGCGCCGACAGTGGAAGGAGGCCGCCGCGCTCGCCGTGCCGCCGATGCCGTTCTGGGGCAAGCTGCCGTTCGCCGAGGGCCACATCGTGTACGCGCGCGCCGTGGGCGCCGCGAAGAGCGGCGACCTGGCGGCCGCGGTCGCCGCCGCCGACCGGCTGCAGGAGTTGGCGGCTTCGATCAAGGACCCGCGCTTCCGCTACTTCGGCGACCAGATGGGGCTGCAGCGGCAGGCCGCCCTCGGCCTGATCGCGCTCGCGCGCGGGGAGAAGGACGAGGCGATCCGCATCCTGCGCGAGGCCGCCGCGAAGGAGGACTCCCTCGGCAAGCATCCGGTGAGCCCGGGGGCGATCCTCCCGATCCGCGAGCTGCTGGGCGAGGCGCTGATCGACTGCGGAAGGCCGGCGGAGGCGCTGGCCGAGTACGAGGCGGCCCTCCTCATCTATCCGCGCCGCTTCAACGGCGTGGCCGGGGCGGCCCGAGCCGCGGCCGCCGCAGGGAAGAGTGATGTCGCGCGACGTTACTACGGCGACCTGGTCGAGCTGACGAAGACGGGCGACGGCACGCGGCCCGAGGTCAGGGTGGCGACCGATTATCTGGCCCGGCGGTGAGAGAGCGTCCCGTGCATCGACTTCACCAGAGCTTTCGGCCTCGGTTCCTGAACTGCTCCACCGCCGCGGTGTCCGGCCACTTGTAATAGGAGCCCTCGGCCAGGTTGAGCGGTGTGCTCGTGATCGTTCCGTCCTCCATCTTGCGCAGCACCTCGAGCAGGAGGTCGGCGGCGACGGCTTTGGAGCGCACGAGGAAGGAGTCGAGGGTGTCGTCGGGCGGGATGTCGAAGACGCGCTGGCCGCAGAGGTCGCCGGCGTCGATGTCCTCGTTCACGAAGTAGATCGAGACCCCGGCCCGCTTCTCCCCGTTGGCGAGCATCCGGAAGGCGGGCATCACGCCGCGATACTGCGGCAGGATCGCCCCGTGGAGGTTGAGGATCCCGCGCGGGGGGAGCTCGATCAGGGGCTTCTTGAAGATGAGCGGACAGCTCACCGAGATCACGACGTCGGGGGCGAGGCTTCGCAGCTCGGCCAGGAAATCGGGCGCGTTGACGTCCAGCACGACGGCGGACGGCACGCCCCGCCTCCGGCAGACGGTGCCGATCGAATGGCCCTGGATCTTGGCTCCGAGCACGCGCGCCGTCAGGTGCGCCGCAGCGCCGTAGCCGAACGTCCGGATGTACCGCTGGGTGGCCTGCAGGGTGGTCTGCTTCTTGAAGAGGGGAGGGGTGATGTACACCGCGGCTGTCTGCGCGGCATGCTCGCCCAGCACCCGGTCGAAGAAGGTCGGCAGGTAGAGCGGGTCGTCGGTGGTGAGGTAGACCAGCCTCAGTCCCGCGGGGGCCGGCGAGCCGGCGACCCGCTCGGGCAGGGCGGAGTCCGTGCTCCGGGCCGGACCGCCCGCAACGGAAAACGCATGGGGAGCGGCGCCCCGGGCGTGGAACGGCCCGGTCGCGTGCGGGCGGATGTCGGGTCGATGGGACATGCGGTGATCACCTCATCGTGGATGGTTGCGTGCCGGATTCATCGCGCCACGGGCCGTGGGGCCGCGGGGCGGGTGACGGTCAGCGGCTCATGGCGTTCTCGAGCACCCCGACGATGGTCCGGGTGCAATGGTCGATCTCGTAGTGCTGCTCCACGCGACGCCGGCCGGCCTGCCCCATTCGCGCGCGCAATGTCGCGTCATCGAGCAGCGCGACCAGCTTCTCCGACAGCGGTCCGACCGCCTTGACCGGCACCAGGTATCCGGTCTGGCCGTCCACCACCGCGTCCTCGCACCCCTTGTGGTGGGTCGCCACGACCGGTTTGCCGCACGCCATGGCTTCCAGGATCGAGACCGGCAGGCCTTCCATGTAGTAGGAGGGCAGGGTGAGGATATCGGCGCACTTCATCAGGTCGTTCACGTCGTTCCGCCAGCCCAGCACCCTGAACTGCCGCTCGATTCCGGCACTCCGGACCATGGCCCTCAGTTTCTCCATCAGCGGACCGGTGCCGGCGAGGAGGAACACGACGTCCTTCCGCGCGCGGCAGATGATCTGCGCCGCTTCGATCAGCTCGACCACCCCCTTCTCCGGGATCAGCCGGGCGACGCACAGGACCATCTTCTGGCCGGACTCGGTCGCCAGCTCGCGGGCGAGCTTCTCCCGCAAGTGGGGGGCAGGCTCGCTGCTGAACTTCGAGAGGTCGACACCCATGCCGGGGATGCGGAACACGCGCTCCGGGCCGCGGCTCAGGCGGCCCACTTTCGAGATGTTCTCGTCGTAGTCGTTCATGATGACGATCGCGGTGGTGCAGGGAGCGAAGGCACGCTCCGCGTAGTAGCGAAGGCGCCAGAGGAGCGGGCTCTGCGCGGGTCCGCACGCCAGACCGTGGGCGAAATAGACCACCTCGGGGGTCCCGGCGAGCCACGCCCCGAGCCGACCCACCTGGCCGGCCAGCGAGTTGTGACAGATGACCACCTCGATGCGCTGCTCGATCAGGAATCGGCGGATCCTCAAGACCGCCTGCAGCGCGCCGAACGGATTGAGGCTGCGCTTCATGCCGTGGACGAACACCTCGAACCCGGCCTGTCGGAGCGGCTGGGTGTGGACCGACTCGTCGGTGCAGATGCAGACCTCGTGTCCGAGGCGGATCTGCTCCTGCATGGTCGGGATCATGAAGGAGCGCAGCGTCTCGGCCGCCCTCGACAGGTGCATGATCCGCAGCGGGCGCACCTCGGAACGAAGGGGGGACCTCGCGGCTTCAATCATGTCGCGTCCTTGCTGCCCGGTCTCTCGCCAGCGCGTCCAGGCGCAGGCATTCCGAGCGGACATTGGTGGTCGTATTGATCCAGAACAGCGCGAGCAGCACCACGACCTGGAGCATCGCCTCGATCACGAGTACGGCGGTGAGCAATGCGGCGCTGCCCGTCACCAGCTGCACGGCGAGGCCGACGATGACCAGCGCCAGGATGGTGATGAAGTCGGCGAGCATCAGCACGGTGTCGCGGGCCCGCATGATCGCTCGGAGACCCCCCCCGGCGTCGGCCACCTCGCCGCGGCGGCTCCGGTGGGCGCCTTCGCGCGAGAGCGGATGCGGTCGGTCGGTCGAGTGTCCTTCGGGCATGAGGGCCGGCTGCACCAGAACGTACTGGGCGTAGAGGAGGAAGCCCGCGCTCTTGTGCTGTCGAGCGAGCACCATGCAGGCCGCACCGAGTCCGCCTGCGGCGAGCACCAGGGTGGCCCGGGCGACCGTCTCCGCCCCCCACGCCAGATGAACGCCGAGGCCGAGGAACACTCCGGCGAACGCGATCCCGTGTCCGACCTCGTCCAGATAGACGCCGACGATCGAGAACGTTCGACGGTAGCGGGCGACGTCACCGTCCACCTTGTCGAGCAGGTGGTAGGCCAGCATCGCGGAGGCGCCCGCGAAGGCGAGCCAGGTCGGTGGCGTGGCGAGCAACAGGGCGCCGGCCAGGGCGAGCGACACCGTCATCAAGGTCACCTGGTTGGCCGTGACCCCGGTGTGGATCAGCAGCCAGGTGATGTAGATGGCGACGCCGCGAGAGGCGGCATACCAGGAACGGCGGTCCTTCTCCAGCTTGCCGCGGTGACAGATCTCCCTGAGCGTCGCGATATCGGGAATGGTCCGTTGGGCCATCGGCTGGGTCCTGGTGGTCGGTTGTCCGCTCGGCGTCCATCGCGGCCCGCGTCGGGAGCCGGCCCCGAGCGAGCATGGGTCGAGGCCGTGCGCGCGCGGGACGGCGTGCCGATGCGGCGCAGTCCACAAGAGGTGCTATCGGCACTCCCAGGCTCCGAAATGACCGTCTTGTCTCGATCCCGGGTGGCCGCACCCGAATCGTCCATTCACACCCGCCGCCGTCATATTGCAGATTGCACGCTTTCCGGGACATATGGGAAAACGGGCCCAGACTCGGCGGCCGCTGAAGTTGACCGTTTCCGCGACGGACAGCTACACTAAACACCCTTCTCGCACGCCTGGCGGGGACGAATGATATCCGAAGGATGAATACGAACAAACATGACTATCGCATCCGCGGCCGCCTGGATCGCCGCAATCGCCCGCCTGCAAAGGCCTTCCCGATGACGATGCCGGAATATCGGACGGCCGGGGCCGTATCCCAACGCCGGATCGGCATCCCCGACCGGTTTACATTGCCGCAGGTCCGGGGCGCAACCGTGCCAACCGCCTGTGGCGTCGGCCCCGGCGAGCGCGCTCGGCGCAGCGCCGTCCACGCGGACGGAGGTATAGTTCAGCTCGGCGAAGGCCGATATGAGAGTGTCATGGAGAGAATCCGCATACCGTTCGGGCGCAGTGCGCTAGCTGCCACGGGGATCGTGGGGTGTTTGACCCTCGCCGGCGCGGTGCGCGCCCACGCCGATGGCTGGTCCCCTGGACTCACGGTCGGGACTCAGGCCGACCGTCCGATCGCGGGAGGAACCGAGGACGGCTGGCAG
>Ga0075418_10010641_pt1 | contig 10295 bp, 6 predicted proteins | sample SoiMetdeltSBSDD2_FD_81776 | JGI IMG/M metagenome (GOLD analysis project Ga0075418, IMG submission 81776) | Bulk soil microbial communities from a Populus tree surrounding site in Tennessee, USA - Soil MetaG P. deltoides SBSDD2 | ecosystem: Environmental > Terrestrial > Soil > Tree plantation...
AGACAAGAATGTCTGTCCCACCGGGGAGGCTGTTAGCCTCCGGCTAAGGTCATTCAGCATCCTGCGGGCACTTGTTCTCCCAGCGGCTCATGCTTATTGACCGCTTGGTCGCGCGCTGGTACGAAAAATTGGTGTTTCGAACGAGCATGAGCGAGATCGTCCGACTCGATTTGACGCTAACGTGGACATGGACACTGCCATAGCACCGCCGGCGCGCCCGCCCCTCGTCATCGAGCGACTGCCGGTCCGGTTCGGGGCGGACAGCCGGGTGCTGATCACGCGTCCCTTCTTTCCCGGCGGCGCCGACCGCGTGCACAACGTCTTGACCCGTGTGCTGAGCCTGAGCGACGACGAGGTCGAACGCGTCCTCACCGACGTGCTGGCCTCCTTTCAACATCGCCACCGCGCGCTCGAAACGGTGTTCGACGAGCATTTCCACATGGCCGCGGCACTGGTCGGACACGATTCGCTAGCGACCAGGACGCTCTCCCCGTCGCGGCGGCGGCTGATCGGCTCATACTTCACCATGGAGTACTCGCTGGCTTCGGCGGCACTGTTCAACCCGTCGATCGTCCCGCATCCCAACCAGCACAACGTTCCTGAGGGAGGCAAGCGGTTCATCCTCAGCCTGCGGGCCACGGGCGAAGGGCACCTCTCCTCGATCGTCTTCCGCACGGGGATCATCCACGCCGATTACACCGTCTCGATGGATGCCCCTCCCACGATCTCCTACCGATTGCGAAAAGTGCTCGACCGGCAGTACGAAAAAAAACTATTCTGGCGCAAGCTGCGCGAGATGCGGGTGGAAGAGTCGGTGACCAACCAGGTGATGAATCTGCTGCCGGACAACTTCACCTATCAGGAATTGGAGCGGGCGCTGACGCAATTCCGGCAGCATGACGGCGACTTCCCGCCAGAACAGGCCCTGGAAGGGATCCGCTGGCTGGCCCGCGAGAACTACCAGCTCGAAATACCCCAGGACATGCACATTTCCCAACAAGTCATCTTCCCGCAAAGCGACAGCGAAAGCCGCGGCATCGAGGACCTGCGGATGGTCGCCTTCCGAGACGACGACGGAACGACGACGTATTACGGCACGTATACGGCGTTCGACGGCTATCGAATTCTGCCGCAGATCATGGCGACCACCGACCTGAAGGTGATGCATATTCACACGCTTAACGGGAAATGCGTGCAGAACAAGGGGATGGCTCTGTTTCCCCGCCGCGTCAAAGGACTTTATTGCATGTGCGGCCGGATCGACGGCGAGAACCTTTACATCATGTTCTCCGACAACGTCGATTTTTGGGGATCCGCCGAGCGGCTGCGGTCCCCCGTGCATCCCTGGGAGTTCATGCAGCTCGGCAATTGCGGTTCGCCTCTGGAAACGCCCGAAGGCTGGCTGCTGCTCACCCACGGCGTGGGGCCGATGCGCCGCTACTGCATCGGCGCGATGCTGCTGGATTTGAACGACCCGCTGCGCGTCCGCGGCTATCTCAATGAGCCGCTGCTAATGCCGACGGAGGAAGAACGGGAAGGCTACGTGCCCAACGTCGTTTACACATGCGGCGCGATGCTGCACGGGGAGGTTGTGTTCATTCCGTACGCGATGTCGGATGCGGCCACTGGATTCGCTCGCGTATCGCTCCCGCGGCTGCTGGATCGATTGCTGAACTAGGTGTCGCGTCGCGAATTAATTGAGCGGTCGCGACGAACTAACGTTGCGGCTGCCCCGTTTCTCGGAGTGCCGCTATCACCATAGAATTGGCATGTAAGTTGCCAATTCGGCAAGGGAAAACGAGGGGGGATCTTGCCAGGCTTGCGCCCGCTGGGCCCGCCACTTGCGCGGGACCGGCCGGGAGCGGCTGCTGGCCAGGGAGGACGCGCGATGATCTCGGCTGAAACTCCGCACAATCTGCGTTTTGGCTGCGTTTCGACCTATGTGCCACGGCGCTGCGGCCTGGCCACGTTCGCTAGCGACTTGTGCGGCGCCATCGGCCGCGAGCTGGGCGATCCGCAATCGTGCCAAATCGTGGCAATGAACGACGGTTTGACGAACTACGAGTATCCGGACTGCGTGCGGTTCGAGGTCCGCCAGGAAGAGCCGCCCGATTATCGGCTGGCGGCCGACCTGATGAATACGCGCGGGCTCGATCTTTTGCTCTTGCAGCACGAGTATGGCATCTTCGGCGGCAAAGAGGGGGCGCACGTGCTCAATCTGCTGCGCGAGGTTCGAATGCCGGTGGTCACCACGGTCCACACGGTGCTCGAGCAGCCGCTGGAGGAGCAAAAGCGAATTCTGACGAGCGTAGTGGAAATGTCCGATCGCGTGGTGGTGATGAGCCGCCGCGGGGCGGAGCTGCTGAAGCAGGTTTTTGGCGCGCCGGCCGAGAAAGTGATCATCATTCCGCACGGCATTCCCGACGTACCGTTCGTCGATCCGAGCTTTTACAAGGACCAGTTCGCCGTCGAAGGGCGGAAGGTGATGCTCACCTTTGGGTTGCTCACGCAGTACAAGGGGATCGAGTACGGCATTCGGTCGCTGCCCAAGATCGTGGAGCGACATCCCGATTTCATGTATCTCGTGCTGGGCGCCACCCATCCGCGGATCAAGGAGGAACATGGGGAGGAGTACCGTCACAGCCTGATGCGCATGGCCGACGACCTGGGCGTGGGGGAAAACGTCGCGTTCCACGACCGCTTCGTCGAGCTGGACGAGCTGTGTCACTATCTGGGCGCGGCCGATCTCTATCTGACCCCCTACCTGACGGAGCAGCAAATCACGTCTGGCACGCTGGCCTACGCGATGGGAGCGGGGAAGGCGGTCATTTCCACCCCTTATATCTACGCCCGCGAAATGCTGGACGAAGGTCGCGGCATGCTGGTGAAGTTTCGCGACTGCGACAGCATTGCCGACGCCGCCTGCTGGCTGCTGGAGCACGAGGTCGAGCAGCAGGCGATGCGCAAGAAGGCGTACCTGTTCAGCCGCCAGGCGCTGTGGAGCGAAGTGGCCCGCTCGTACCTGGACGTGTTCCGGCAGGTGGTATCACGGCCCAGCGTGCCGCATCCTTTCCAGCCCGTTCGCCCGCTCGATGCCGGTGCGCGGATGCGGGCCATTCCCGAGCCGAAATTCGACCATCTGCTGGCCATGTCCGATGACGTCGGCGTGCTGCGTCACGCCCACTTCACGACCCCCAATCGCTTCCACGGATATTGCACCGATGACAATGCCCGGGCGCTGGCGGTCGCACTGCGGGCCAACCAGCGGGCGCGGTCGTCGCCCTTATTGAAGCTAGCCGGCACATGCCTGAGCTTTTTGCACCACGCCCACGATCTGGAGCGAGGCCGCTTCGGCAGCTTCCTGTCGTACGAGCGGCGGTGGCCGCAGGAGGCAGGTTCAGAGGAAAGTCACGCCCGCGCGCTGTGGGGGCTCGGCGAGGCAGTGGCGCTTGCGCCGCTCGATGGAATGCGGGCCTCGGCACTCGACCTCTTCGATCGGTTGCTGCCGGCGGCGGTGGAGTTTGCGTCACCGCGGGCCTGGGCCTACACGCTCTTGGGAATCGACGCTTATCTCACCCGCTACAGCGGCGACAGCCAGGCCCGGCGGATTCGCGAGACCCTCGCGGAGCGATTGTGGAAGCTGTTTGAGGAGCCGGCGCTTGAGCACGGCGAGGGTTGGCTGTGGCCAGAGCCGGAATTGAAGGGAGACAACGGCGTTCTGCCCCACGCGCTGCTCCTGGCGGGGCATGGCCTGGGCCGGGAGGACATCGTCGAGCGCGGCCTCGGCGCCCTGCGCTGGCTGCTCGAATTCAACACCGAGGACGGCTTGCTGTCACCCGTTGGCGACGAGCGAATCTGCCCCCGCGACAGCGAGCGAATGGTCTTCGATCAACGTCCGCTGGAAGCACACGCGCTGCTCGAAGCGTGCGTGGCGGCGTACCAGATTACCGGCCAGCGCGAGTGGGCGGTGGCAGCACGGCGCTGCTTCGAATGGTTTCTCGGCCGCAACGTGTTGGGCAAGCCGCTTTATGACTATCAGACGGGCGGCTGTCGCGACGGCCTGCACGGCGACCATGTGAACCAGAATCAAGGGAGCGAATCCACCCTGGCCTGGTTGATGTCGCTACAGGCCATTGCTGCGCTCGAACATGTTCCCGCTGGATCGACACCACCTGAAAGGAACGCAAGTCGTGAGCCCGCACAAGTCGGCGCGTCATGAGCCACTCTTTCGCCGTCATCCCGACAATCCGATTCTGACTGCCGAAGACTGGCCCTATCCTTGCAACGCGGTCTTCAATCCGGCCGTCGCGCGGCTGGATGACGGCAGCACGCTGTTGCTCTGTCGCGTGGAGGATTTCCGCGGCCAGTCGCACCTGTGCTCCGTGCGGTCGCCCAACGGCACGACCGACTGGTTCGTCGATCCCGTGTGCGGGCTATTGCCCGATGAAGATATCCCGGAAGAGCGCTACGGCATCGAGGATGCCCGCATTACGTTCTTGCCGGAACTGAAGAAGTGGGCCGTCACGTACACGTCGTTTGGCGAGGCGGGGCCGGGGCTGTCGCTGGCGCTGACGCGTGACTTTCGCTCTTACGAGCGGATTGGCCAGATTTTGCCGCCGGAAAACAAGGATGCCGCGCTCTTTCCAGAGCGGATCGAGGGCAAATGGGTGATGCTGCACCGGCCGGTGAGTCCGTTCGCCGGGGCCCATATCTGGATTGCCCGCTCGCCCGACCTGAGGTACTGGGGCGATCACCAGCGGGTGCTGATGACGCGGCTCGGCGGCTGGTGGGACTCGGGCAAGGTGGGACTGTCGCCGCCGCCGATCGAGACGCCGGAAGGATGGTTGATCCTGTATCATGGCGTGCGCTATTCGGCATCGGGGGCCATCTATCGCGTGGGGCTGGCCCTGCTCGACCTGGCACAACCAGAAAAGTGCCTGCTGCGCGGGGACGAATGGGTCTTTGGACCGGAAGAGCCTTACGAGCGCAACGGCGACGTGGAAAACGTCGTCTTCCCGTGCGGCTATACGGTGGGAGAAGACGGAGACTCGCTCAACATCTATTACGGAGCGGCAGATACGTCGGTCGCTCTGGCGACGTCGAGCATCAGCCGGCTGCTGTCGCGGCTGAAGGAGTGTGGTTGCCCGGAAAGGCGCTCGGCACATGGCGAAGAAAGAGGCGATGCCGCCACAGAACATGCTCCAATCACGGCCGATGAGTGACGAATAGTCTTAGATGGGCAGGCCGCAGCGCCATTTTGCATTCGGCAGGCTGAAAACGTGCGTTGCCCTCCGCCGCGCTTCGGGTTACGTTGAGCGTAAGCTCCCTGGAGCCCCCCGCCCTTTTTCCTTCCCCGGCTGAGAAATCGTGAAGCACGCCGTCATTAGCGACATTCATGGCAACCTGGAGGCCCTCCAGGCAGTGCTTCAGGACGTGCAAAGCCAGGGGGCGGAAGACGTCATTTGCCTGGGGGACATCGTCGGTTACGGCCCCAATCCACGCGAATGCGTCGATCAGGCGATGGAGTTTGCCCAGTGCGTCCTGGGGAACCACGACCAAGGGGCGCTGTACGATCCCGAGGGTTTTTCCAGCGGGGCCGAGCGGGCCATCTTCTGGACCCGCGATCAGCTCGAAATGCCCAACGGCGATCCGCAGCGGATTCACCAGCGGTGGACCTTTTTGAGCGAATTGCCGCGGACGCACCGAGTCGGTCCCTTCCTGTTCGTCCACGGCTCGGTGCGCAACCCCCTCAATGAGTACGTCTTTCCAGAAGACGTCTACAACATCCGCAAGCTGGAGAGGTTGTTTTCGCTGATCGAGCGCTACTGCTTCCAGGGGCACACGCACGTCCCAGGCGTGTTCACGGAGGATGGCCGGTTCATCAGCCCCGACGAAGTCGCGGGACGATATCCCCTCCCCGCGGGGAAGGCGATGTTTAACGTCGGCTCGGTGGGACAGCCGCGCGACGGCGACCCGCGAGCGTGCTATCTGCTTCTGGATGAACAGTTTGTGGAATTCAGGCGGGTCCCCTATCCGGTCGAACGGACAATGGAGAAAATCTATTCCATTGACGAGCTCGACCCGTTTCTGGCGGACCGGCTGAAGGATGGTAGGTGAGGATTCACAGGCCAGGCCTGCGAAACCGAGCGGCAATTGCAAAATGGAAGTAATCAATTTGCAATGATCAATTCGCAATTTGCAATTGCTTTGCGCTTCGCCGGACTGCCGCCTCCTGACCGAAAAATCGCGCGAAGCGTCGCTGCTCGTCCTGTCCCCTGACTCCTGTCTTCTGCCCACCGTGGAACGCCGTCACATCCTGTTCATCGTCCTCGTGATCCTCGTGCTGGGGGCGCACTTCGCGCTGCTCAAGTGGCTCACGCCGCCGCCACCACCGCCGGTTGCCCAGAAGGACGAGGAACCCAAAGGCGACGACGAAAAACCCGCGATTGACGGCAAAAAGCAGCCGGCGGCTAAAGACAAGCAGGACGACGCGCAAGGCAAGCCGAAGCAGGCCGAGGTCAAAGAGCCCGGGGCTGCCGGGCCCGACGTGCCGGCCGTCAAACCGGTTTCCAAATCGCCCATGGCCCGCGTGTCATTGGGCTCGCTCGACATTAACAGCGGTTACCCAGGTCTCGTCACCATTGTCAGCCGAGGGGCCGCCGTGGAACGCGTTGAGTTGGCGGGAGACAGCAAGCGGCAATACTTCGACACGGACGATAACACGGGTTATCTCGGTCACCTGGCGTTGGCTGCGACCGACGATGGCTGCCGCGTGGGCGCCGTGGGCCCCGGCACGCCCGCATTTCTGGCGAAAGAGACGGGGAGCAAAGTCAGCGGCGGCCTGGCCGCGGGGGACGTCATCACTGCCGTCGGCGGCGCGAAAATGGGCAGCCCCGCGGAAGTCGAGCGGCAATTACGGAAGACCAAGCCCGGACAAATTATCGAAATCGACGTCATTCGCCAGCTCAACGGCCAGCGGCAGTCGCTTTCATTCCGCACGCAGCTTACGCGCCATCCGCTGGAACTGATTCGCCCAGAGACGCATGACCACGATGGCGAAATGGTGACCGATCCATTGTCCTTTCTGCTGTCGCTGGACCGCGTGGCGGAGCACTCGGTGCGGGCCGGCGAGAAGGAGATCCACGCTCTGCCGTCGCTGCGCGACGCGGACTGGGAGCTGACCAAATCGTCTGCCGACAGCGCCGAATTCACCTACCGCTTGGACGCGGACGCGCTCAAAGAAATCGGCCAGAGCGGGTCGCTGCGGATCGTCAAGCGCTATACGCTGGCCCGCCGCGCGGCCGGGAACCCGGGCCTGGAGCGTCCGTATTCGCTGCACATGCAGATCGAAATCCACAGCGATCTGGCCGCCGCCGTTCCGCTGGGTTATCGGCTGTGGGGCCCCAATGGCCTGCCGCTGGAAGGGTGGTGGTATTTGACCAAGCTGCACCCTTCAATTGGGTACTCAGCCGGTGCGCGGGATGTCGTCCGGCGTCAGCCCGACCAAGTGCAGCGGCTGTTTGGTTGCCGCGCCATTTATGACGGAGCGGTCAAAGCAGCGAAGGAAAAGGAAACTTACGAAGAGCCCCTGCTGTCGTCCAACAAGCCAGAGCCGATGGAGTACGTCGGCGTCGAAACACAGTTCTTCGCCGCGGTCCTCAAGCCCCAGCCGGTCGGGGACAAACCGATCCTTTACCGCAAAGCATTTGCCGAGGCGGTACAGGACGTGTCCAAGGTGAAGCCCGAATACTCGCGCACCACCAACGTCTCGATGGTGCTCGTGTCGGACGCCGTCAAGTTGGAGCCGGGTCGAGCGCTCGTCCATGACTACGAAATCTTCCTCGGCCCCAAAGATAAGGATGTCCTCTCGGCTTACGGGCTTGAGTTTTTGATCGAAAAGGGGTGGCTGATCTTCCGCTACCCCACCGAGCTGCTGAGCTGGGTGCTGCACGCTTTATACGCCTTCACAGGCAATTACGGCATCGCGATCGTTTTGTTGACGGTGATCGTGCGGGCCTGCATGCTCCCCTTGAGCATCAAGCAGGCCAAGAACGCGGCCAAGATGCAGGAGCTGGCCCCCGAGATCAAGAAGATCAAGGAGAAGTACGCTAGCGACACCGAAAAGCAGATGAAGGCGATCAACGAGCTGTACAAGAAACACAATTTCAACATGTTCGGCGGCTGCTTGCCGGTGTTCGTCCAGTTGCCGATCTTCATCGGCCTCTACCGTTGCCTTTCCGTCGATATCGCGCTTCGCGACGCACCGCTGATCCCAGGCTTCTGGTGGGCCAGCAACCTGGCCGGGCCCGACAAGCTCTTTTACTGGAAGGACTGGCTCTGGCCGGTGATTGCCAGCGAGACCGGCTACCTGGGACCCTACTTCAACCTGCTGCCGGCAATTACCTGCATCCTGTTCATCACGCAGCAGCAGCTATTCATGCCACCGGCCACGGACGAGCAGACGCAGATGCAGCAAAGCATGATGAAGTACATGACCGTGATCATGGGGATCCTGTTCTTCAAGGTCCCGGCCGGGCTGTGCATCTACTTCATCGTCAGCACGAGCTGGAGCATCGTCGAGCGGACGTTTCTGCCGAAATTCAAGCCAGCCGAAGGGGGCGCTCCGCCGCAGGCCAAATCCGCGGCCGCAGGTCCCGGCCCCAATGGCTCTCCCGCCGACAAGCGCGGGCCAAAGGCGAAGAAAAGGTGATCACCGAGCCGTCGTCGATCGTATGCGATACGGCCGACACGATTGCGGCAATTGCCTCCGCGCCGGCTGGCGGCTATCGCGGGATTGTCCGCGTCGCCGGGCCGGGCTGCGTACCGCTCGTGTCGCTGGTGTTTGAGCCGGCTGCCGCGGAGCTTTGTTGGAGCGAGCTTCGTGCGCCGCAGCGCGTGGCCGGGCGGATCGACGTCGGCCAGCCGCTGGGGCAGGTGCCGGCCGAACTGCTGCTGTGGCCCGGCAAACGCAGCTACACGCGGCAGCCGTCGGCGGAGCTGCACACGATCGGTTCGCCGCCCCTGTTGGAAGCAATCCTCGCGCGGCTGTGCCAGGCGGGAGCGCGAATCGCCCGCCCCGGCGAGTTCACACTGCGAGCCTTTTTGGCTGGCCGACTCGACTTGACCCAGGCCGAAGCCGTGCTGGGCGTGATCGACGCCCGCGACCGCGGCGAACTCGACGTGGCGCTGGCCCAGCTTGCCGGCGGTCTGGCGGGGCCGCTGGGCGCGCTGCGCGATCGGCTGCTCGACTTGCTGGCTCATCTCGAGGCCGGGCTCGATTTCGTTGACGAGGACATCGAGTTCATTTCGGCCGGCGACCTCGACCGCCAACTGCTGGACGCCTCGCGACAGATCGATGCTCTGGCCGATCAAATGCAGCGCCGCGGCATGACAAATTCGCTCCCACGAGTGGTCCTGATCGGAGAGCCGAACGCGGGGAAAAGCAGCCTCTTTAACGCCTTGCGCGGCACGCGATCGGCACTCGTATCCGATGTCGCCGGAACGACGCGGGATTACGTTTCCGGCGTCGTCCGCTGCGGCCAGATCGAAGTCGAGCTGATTGACACCGCGGGAATCGACCGGCGGCACGCCGAGGGTTCGATCGATGCCGCCGCCCAGTCCGTGGCCCACGCCCAGGGCGAGCAAGCGGCGCTGACGCTGGTTTGCGTGGATGCCTCGCGGCCAGCCACGCAGTGGGAGCGGAACCAATTGTCGCGGGTGGGGGACGGCGGCGAGCGGCAAATCGTGTGGACCAAGTGCGACCTGGCAAGCGATGTTTCGGCGACCGCCGACGGCATTCACACCAGCAGCTACACCAGGAAGGGAATCGAGGAGCTGAAAGCGGCGATCGAAGCGGCGCTGTCACAGCAGTCGGCCGAAGTCGCGGTCGTGGCGGGGACGGCAGCCCGCTGCCGCGAAAGCCTGCTGCTGGCGGCGGGCAGTCTCCGCCGCGCCCGCAACGCAGCCGTGGAGCTGGGAGAAGAGTTTGCCGCCTCCGAGGTGCGCTCGGCGCTCGACGATCTGGGGCGAGTCGTCGGCGCGGTCTATACCGACGACGTGCTCGACCGTATCTTCAGCCGCTTTTGTATTGGAAAGTGACATGCTCCGGCGCATTGCCTGCCGCGGATGTGCGATGGACGGGGCAGGGACGGAGTGGGAGAAAGAAAATGAGTAGGAGTAAGATTAGGAAGAAGAGTAGGAGTAGGAGCAAGAGCAAGAGAACGATTCTCTCCTAATCTTTTCTTTCTCTTACTCTCCCATCGGTTGACCGCTCTGAACCCTGAACCCTGAACCCT
>Ga0075418_10010642_pt1 | contig 10294 bp, 11 predicted proteins | sample SoiMetdeltSBSDD2_FD_81776 | JGI IMG/M metagenome (GOLD analysis project Ga0075418, IMG submission 81776) | Bulk soil microbial communities from a Populus tree surrounding site in Tennessee, USA - Soil MetaG P. deltoides SBSDD2 | ecosystem: Environmental > Terrestrial > Soil > Tree plantation...
AAACGGCCGATCACGTCGAACACGTTGTTCGCGTGCACCGTGGTGAACACGAGATGGCCGGTGAGCGCGGACTGCACCGCGATGTTCGCGGTCTCGGAATCGCGGATCTCGCCGACCATGATCTTGTCCGGGTCGTGGCGCAGGATCGAGCGCAGGCCGCGCGCGAAGGTGAGTCCCTTCTTCTCGTTCACCGGAATCTGCAGCACGCCGGCGAGCTGGTATTCGACGGGGTCCTCGATCGTGACGATCTTGTCCTGGCCGTTGTTGATCTCGCTGATCGCCGCGTAAAGGGTAGTGGTCTTGCCGCTGCCGGTGGGCCCGGTGACGAGCAGCATGCCGTAGGGCTCGTGCGAGAGGCGGCGCAGCCGCTTCACGTCCGCGGGCTCGAAGCCGAGCGAGTCGAGCGAGAGGCTCTGGCGCGTCGACTCGTAAAGCGACTGCTTGTCGAGCACGCGCAGCACCGCGTCCTCGCCGTGGATGCTCGGCATGATCGAAACGCGGAAGTCGACTGCGCGGCCGCGGTCGATCGCCTTGAAGCGGCCGTCCTGCGGCACGCGGCGCTCGGTGATGTCGAGCTCGGCGAGCACCTTCACGCGCGCGATCGCCTCCTCGGCCTGTTTCGCGTCCTGGATGGTCTTGACCTGCGCAAGGATGCCGTCGATGCGGAACTTGAGGACGAGGCCGCCGGGCAGGGTCTCGAGGTGCACGTCGCTCGCGCCGACGTGCAGCGCGTCGCGCAGCGTCGAGCGCACAAGCCGCACCACCTCGCTGGTCTCCTCCGCGATCGCCTTGAGCGACAGGTCCTCCACGCGCACGCGCTCGTCCTGCGTCGCGGCGACCTCGGCGCGCACCGCGTCGAGCGCGCGCAGCGTTTCTTCGTGCGCGCCGAGGAATGCGACGAGATCGCCGCGATGCACCAGCGCCCAGTGGAACGGCTCGGCCACGCGCTCCTCGGCCCAGGCCTGCAGCTCGACGTCGAACGGATCGTCGAGCGCGAGGACAAGGCGACCCTCTCCCGTGCGCAGCAGCACGCAGCCGCGCTGCGAGCATTCGGCGAAGGGCAATAACTCGAACGCCGGCTCCGCCTGCCGCAGCTCGGCCATCGCCAGGCGTGCGAGCCGCAACGTGGCGGCGAGGCGTGCGGTGAAGGTATCGGGATCTGCGTTCAGGTTCTCTTCGAGCACATCGACTACGCGACGGCGGTTGGCGCCGGCGGCGAGCCGCGCCTGCTGGATCGCCTCGGGCGTGATCGTGCTCATTGCACTCCGCCCGCGAGCTCGAAGATCGGCATGTACATAAGAATGACGATCACGCCGATCACGAGGCCGATCGCGGCCATGAGGAGCGGCTCGAAGAGCCGGGTGAACCAGTCCACCCAACGCGACAGTTCCTCGTCATGGAACACCGCGACCTGCTCCATCATCTCGCCCATGTTGCCGCCTTTTTCCGCCACCGCCAGCATGCGCAGCGCCACCGGCGTGGTGAGCCCCGCCGCCTCGAGCGATTGCGAGACCGAGCGGCCTTCGCTGATGGCGCGGCTTGCCGCCACGAGGCGGGCGCGCAGCACCGGATGCAGGAGGTCAGCGCCCATGTCGAGCGCTGCGACGAGCGGCATGCCGCCGCGCAGCAGCATGCCGATGGTGCGGTAGAAGCGTGCCAGCTGGTAAACCTTGAGGCGCTCGCCGATCGCCGGCACGCGCCACAGCGCATCGCCGAGCCGCGCGCGCAGGCGGGCATGACGCCACGCATAGACACCGAGCGCGATGGTGCACGCGACGACGCCCAGGACAATGGCGCCGTGCGCGTCCACCGCTTGACCCCACGAGAGCAGCACACGGGAAAAGAACGGTAGATCCGCGCCGCGCTCCTCATAAATGCGGCCGAACCGCGGCACCACATAAAACAGGAGAAACAGCGCGACCGTGCCGCCCACCGCCATCAGGAGCAGCGGGTAGATCGAGGCGTTGACCACACGCTTGCGCACCGATTCGATCTGCTGGGCGTAGGCGACATAGCGCGCAAGCGCCGGCGCGAGGTCGCTCGTACGCTCGGCCGCGCGCACCGTGGCGACGTAAAGCGGAGGAAAGGCGTGCGGAAACTCCGCCAGTGCGCTCGAGAACGGCCGGCCTTCGCGCAGCACGGCGGCGACGCGCTCGAGGAGCGCGCGCGATTCGCTGCGCCGCTCCTTCTGCGCGAGCGTATCGATCGCCTCGACGAGCGGCAGGCCGGCGCCGATCAGCACGCGCAGCTCCTGGCTGAACAGCACGAGCGGGAAGCGCTCGGCCGCGCCGCGCCACGGCGGCACGAAGGCTTTCGCGCGCACGCTGAGCACGGTGTAGCCGCGCCCCTGGAGCTGCTGGATTGCCGCCGCGCGATCGGCGGCCTGAAACGCCACCCACTCGACGCGGCCGTCGGAGGTGATCGCCTTGAGCTCGAAACGCATGTCCGCCTAGTGGTTGCGGATGTCGGCGTTTTCGCCCGTGCCGCCGGGCTGTCCGTCCTTGCCGTAGGAAACGAGTTCGATTTCCGACTTCTCGCCCGGCGTGCGGTACAGGTACGGCTTGCCCCACGGGTCGAGCGGCACGCCCTTGCGGAGGTAGGGTCCGTTCCAGCGCGGCTCGTTCGCCGGGCGCTCGATCAACGCTTTCAGCCCGAGCTCGGCGCTCGGGTAGCGGCCAGTGTCGAGGCGGTACTGGTCGAGCGCCTTCTCGAGCGCGTCGATCTGCGCCTTCGCCACGTTCACTTCCGATTTGCCCACCTGGCCGAAATAGCGCGGCGCGACAAAGCCCGCGAGCAGGCCGATGATGACCACCACCACCAGGAGCTCGAGCAGCGTAAAGCCTTGCGTACGCAGGGTCCTCGGACCCATAGGATCGTCCTCCCCGGGACCCTGCAGTCTAGCGCACTGCGTTGACCGTTATGCCGTTTTTCCCGATTGCTGCGCGCAGCCAGCTGACGATCGGCGAGCCCCATACTTCGATTCGGCTGACACCGGGCAGCGGCTCGTCCTGTTTGTAAAGATGTGTGTCGCCGTGGATCAGGACCACTCGTCCCGGGCGCTTGTCCCCCAAGGCGGCGAGCCGATCGCGCAGCTCGGCGAACCCGTCGCGGGGAAGGGTGATGAACGGGTTCGCCTGCATTAGCACCACGAGACCGGCGTACTTCTGCGCCTCGGCTGCCGCCGCGTCGAGCGCCGTCAGTACGGCCTTCATGCGCGCACGGTGCTCGGGATGGTGCACGTTGTTGTTGCGGCCCGGCACGTTCAGCGTGACGAAGATCCAGCCGCCGCTCTCCCAGCGCCGGTGCTCGCAGAACTCGCGCGGCGTGTCGCAGAAGATCTCGCGCCAGCGGCGCAGGCGCTCGAGCGGCTGCTTGCAGTCGCTCCATTCGTTGTCGCCCGGAACCAGGATGAAGCCGTGACGGATGCGTTCGAATTGGCGCTTGCGCTCGTACAGCCAATCGTCGGCGCAGGCGCGCGCGCTCGAGCCGATGTCGCCGAGGTGCACGACGAACGCGAGCGGCTGCGCGTTCATCTCATCGATCAGCCGATCGAGGCGCTCTACTTCATCAATGTTATAGGGCGCATCGCCGAGCACGCCAAAGGCAAGCTCGCCCTGCGCAAGCGGTGCGAGCGGCGTCGCGCACGCGGCGAGCCAGAGGCTAAACGCCGTAAGCCTGGCGCAGGAGAGAAAGCGGATGGCGCTTCTCGACGCTTGCGGCCGATTCGCCCATGCCCTGCATGATGTGGCGCGCGGCGATCGGGCAGTCCGAGCTTACGTAATGGGGGTTCGCCTCGGCCATCTGGCGGAACACCGGGCGGCCGATCTTCATGGCGTTCTCGAAGTACTCGGTCTTCACGCCCCAGGTGCCGTCGTGGCCCGAGCAGCGCTCGACGATCTTCACCTGCGTGCCTGGAATCGACTCGAGCATCTCGCGCGTCTTCTGTCCCATGTTCTGTACGCGCGAATGGCACGGGATGTGATAGGAGACGCTGCCGAGCGCGTTCTTGAAATCGGTCCTGAGCAACCCGTCTTTCTTGCGCAGCACGAAGTACTCGAACGGATCGAACATCGCATCGCGCACCGCCGCCGCATCCGGATCGTCCGGATACATGAGCGGCAGCTCCTGCTTGAACATGAGCGAACACGACGGTATCGGCGCGAGGATGGCGTAGCCCGCGCGCGCGTACCTCGCGAGCACCGGCATGTTCTCCTTCTTCAGCGCATCGACACCGTCCAGGTCGCCCAGCTCGAACTTCGGCATGCCGCAGCACGCTTCTTTCTCGACTAGCTCATACGCAATCTCGTTATGCCGCAGGATGGCGAGCAGGTCGTGGCCGAGCTCGGGCTCGTTGTAGTTCGCGTAGCAGGTGCCGAAGATCGCGACCTTGCCGGGCGCGTTCTTGCCATCCTTGACCGGAAAATCGGCGCGCGCCTGCGCTTGCGAGCGGAACTTGCGTGGAGCGTACGGCGGTAGCTCCCGGTCCTTGTGCACGCCGAGCAGCGATTGCATCGCGGCTCGTGCCGGCTTCAATTTGTTCACCACGTTCACGGTTTGGGCGACCACCGGGATTGCGGCGAGCTTGCCCATCGCATCGGTGGAGGAGAGTAGACGATCCCGGAACCGGATTCCCTTCTTGAACTTGATCGCCTTGGCGCGCAGCATTACGTGCGGGAAGTCGACATTCCACTCGTGCGGCGGAACGTAGGGGCATTTCGTCATGTAGCAAAGGTCGCAGAGATAGCACTGGTCAACGACCTTCCAGTAGTCCTCCTTCTTGACCCCGTCCACCTCCATGGTCGGCGACTCGTCGACCAGGTCGAAGAGCGTCGGGAAGGTGGTGCACAGGCTGACGCAGCGGCGGCAGCCGTGGCAGATGTCGAAAATGCGCTCGAGCTCCTTCTCGGCTTTGGCCTGGTCCCAGAACTCGGGATCCTTCCAGGCGAGCGGATGCCGGGTCGGAGCTTCGAGCGATCCCTCTCTCATCGCACGCTTTAGTCGGCGAGCGCGTCCAGCGCTTTTTGAAAGCGGTTTGCGTGGCTGCGCTCGGCTTTAGCGAGCGTCTCGAACCAGTCGGCGATCTCGCCGAAGCCTTCGTCGCGCGCCTGCTTCGCCATGCCCGGATACATGTCGGTGTACTCGTGCGTCTCGCCGGCCACCGCGGCTTTCAGGTTCTCGCGCGTGCGGCCGATCGGCAGGTTGGTCGCCGGATCGCCGACCTGCTCGAGGTACTCGAGGTGACCGTGCGCGTGTCCGGTCTCGCCTTCGGCGGTGGAGCGAAACAGCGCCGAGACGTCGTTCTGCCCTTCGACGTCGGCTTTCGCGGCGAAATAGAGATAGCGTCGGTTCGCCTGCGACTCGCCGGCGAACGCGGCTTTCAGGTTGTCGTGGGTTTTGCTGCCCTTGAGCGCTTTAGCCATAGATCCTCCGTTGGGGGAGGCCGAGACTACGAGCGCGCGCTCAATAGATCAAATCGAATTTGATTATTCGGTCGATAGAAAAGCTCAACAGCGCTATTTCTTGATCGCGTCGCGCACGTCCTTCGCGGCACGGTCGATGTCGCGACCGGCGCGCTCGGCCGGTCCTTCGCGTTCGCATGCGGCGAGGCCGAAGAGCAGCACTGCGCAGAAGATGCCGAGGATGGTGTAGGCGTGTCTCATGCGCGCTAGGTTACGCGCGCGCCGCAGCAGGATGTGCAGCGGCGCAATAGTCCGGTCGAGGCACGTTAGTTGCTGCTTCCCCGGTGCTTACTTCGGCCGCGGCACCCGGCTTTTCGCTCGGGGCGGCGGAACTTTTTGCAAAGCGGACTCGGAAAGGACAGCAACTATGACCAAACGATTCAACCCTCCCTCAGCGCACCGCGTGAGCGCCGTAGCCATCGCCGCCGCTCTCGCGGCGTTCGCCAGTGTCGCGGGCGCGCAGTCGACCCAGCCCCGCGCGGGTACTGCCGATTCACCGCGCGCAGCAACGGCGTCGGCCGCGGCGGGCGCCACGGGAGCACCCGCAGCAGCGAGAGCGCTTCCCGGCTACGCCCAGTCCTCCAACGGGCAAGTCGTGCTGAACGGCTTCGGTACCTGCGTACGCGCCGGTCACTGGGCGCCGCAACATGCCGCGGAGCCATGCGACCGCATCGCCGTTGCGCGGCTCGAGCCGCCGCCCGCCCCGGTCGCCGCCGCGCCCGAGCCCAAGCTCGAGCCCGCGCCGGCACCCGCGCCCGTTCCCGTGCCGCTCGCAGCGCCGGAGCCGCCGCGCCCGGTGATTCAGAAGATCACGCTCTCGTCCGACGTGCTGTTCGAGTTCGACAAGGCGCAGTTGCGCGAGACCGGCAAGCAGAAGCTCGACGAGATCGTCGCGGCCACCAAGGATGCGAGGGTCGAGGAGGTGCTTGCCATCGGCTACGCCGACCCGATCGGTCCGGAGCAGTACAACGAGAAGCTCTCCGCCGCGCGCGCCGCGGCAGTGCGCGAGTATCTCGTGCAGAAAGGCGTGACGCCGGAGCGCATCAAGTCCGAGGGCCGGGGCGAAACCCGCGAGTTCAGCGCGGGCACCTGCGCCAAGCTCACCGGCAAGAAGCTCATCGACTGCTTCGAGCCGAACCGTCGAGTCGATGTCGAGCTGCTGGGCAGCCGTGAAGTGGCGGCGGGGTCCCCTGCCGCTGGCGCCGGCGCGACGGGAACGCGTTAGACGTTAGATGCGCACTACGGCGGCGGGCAACGTCCCGCCGCCGTAAGCCGCCGCGAGCTCCCATGCATCGGTCGCGGGATCGTGGCGCAGAACGAAAAGGCGGCCATCCTCAACTCGTACCTTGAAGTACCGCTGCTCGCCTTCCGGCCATTCGTCGAGCACCGCAACGACCTTATGCCGCCGGCTGCCGAGATGGAACACATGGGGGTCGTGGCGTCCGCCGCGGCCGGTACGGCTCAATACGCAAATCTTCATTGCACGCTCCTACAACGAACGAGCGAGCAATAAGCCGACCCGGCGCGATGCGCCGTTCGGACTGCGGCAGGGGTGCCGGTCTAGGGAGCGCCGCCCGGGCTATTGAGGCGGCCGATCACTTCGGCTTCGGCCGCGATCCAGTCTTCAAGCTCGTGACCGGGTGCGAAGCCGCGCTGCTTCGCGCGGTAGTAGGCTGCCTCGGAAATCAGCCGCCGCAGCTCTTCCTGCGAGATGTTGGCGCGGGCGTTGCTGTCGAAGCTTGGCGAGGTGGGCGTTCTCTGCGGCGTGGGTGCCGCCGCCTTGCTTGAAGCTTTCTTCGGTGCAGGCTTGGCCGGGGCGGCGCGCTCGGCGGGGGACCGGGAGGGGGTTGCCGACGCATTTCCCGACGCATTTCCCGATGCATTTCCCTTTTTAGCTGCCATGGCGGACTCCTTGCGTTTCTGGTGCAACGCCGAGGCTAGCAGAACTGGCCCTGGGACTGCCACCACCGCCGCCGCCGCCCGACGGTAAAATTCGGGCTCAGTGAAACGCTCCATCGAGAGCTTGCTGCGCGCGGTCGGTGAGCGCACCCCGATTCCCTTCGCGGTGCGCTATGCCGATGGCACCGCGACGCGCACGCGCGATGCCGCGCCGGCATTCACGCTGGTGTTCAATAAAGCCTCCGTCTACTGGCGTGTCGCGGCCTTCGGCTATGTCGGCTTGCTCGAGGCGTACTTCGACGGGGAGCTCGACATCGAAGGAAGCCTGCCCAAAGCGCTCGCTGCCGGTATGGAAGGCGGATTCGACCGGCGCGGCGGGTTTCTCGTCGGGCTGCGTAACCGCTGGCACGAGCTCACGCATTCCAACTCGGCGCGCGCGCGCGCGCGCGCCAACGCCGAGGCGCATTACGCGCTGCCGAACGAGTTCTACAAGCTGTGGCTCGACGACCCTTACATGTTCTATACCTGCGCGTACTGGACGGAGGCCGCGCGCACGCTCGAGGACGCGCAGCGCGCAAAGGCCGACCACGTCGCGCGCAAAGTACGCCTGCAGCCGGGCGAGGAAGTGGTCGACGTCGGCTCGGGCTTCGGCGGTTTCCTCATGCACGCGGCGATGCATTACGGCGTGCGCATCACGAGCATCAACACTACCGGCGCGCAGGCGGACCACGCGCGCCGCCAAATCGAGAAGTACGGCATCAAGAACGCCGTGCAGATGCACGAGGATTTCCGCTCCGGCCCGAAGGAGTTTGACAAGGTGGTGTCGATCGGCTGCCTCGAGCACGCCGGACGCGACCAACTTGCGGAAGTCATCCGCTCGCATGCGAGCCTGCTCAAGCAGGGCGGCATCGGCCTCATCCACTTCATCGGCCACGTCGGACGCTTCGACACCGATTTCTTCATCCGCAACTACGTGTTTCCGGGCGGCTGGATCCCGAGCCTCGCCGATGTCATCGTCGAGATGGAGAAGTGCGGGCTGGAGGTCCTCGACATCGAAAACCTGCGCCGGCATTACGCGCTTACGCTGGACGTCTGGGGCGAGCGCTTCGACAAGAACTGGGACCGGATCCGCGCGCTCGACCCGAAGCGCTTCAATGAGCGCTTCCGCCGCATCTGGCGCATCTATCTCTACGGCTGCGCCGAGATGTTCCGCTCGCCCGCCGGCCGCACGCACCTCTTCCAGGTGGTGTTCTCCAAGGGCAACACCACGAGCTACCCGATGACGCGCGAGTTCCTCTACGAGGAAAGAGTGCGCGAGGTGCTAGCGCCGCGTCGCGTCGGGCATGGCTGACGCGGCTGCGGCGCACGCAGCCAAGCGGCAATCCCTGATCGAGAGCCTGAAGCACGGCGCGGGACCGGTCGCGCTCGCGAAGGAAACCTCGAACCTCTTCCGCGACCGCGCGGTCGGCGCGCGCCGGCGTCTCGATGTGCGCTCCTTCAACCAGGTGCTCGCGGTCCGCGATGGCTTCGTCGAGGCCGAGGGCATGATCGCGTACGAGGACCTGACGCGCGAGTGCCTCGCGCACGGCGTCATGCCGGCCGTGGTGCCGCAGTTGAAGACCATCACGCTGGGCGGCGCGGTCGCCGGCGTCGGCATCGAGTCGACCTCGCACCGGCACGGGCTCGTGCACGACACCATGCTTGAGCTCGACGTGCTTCTTGGCGACGGGCGCATCGTGCGCTGCACGCGCGATAACGAGCACGCCGACCTTTTCTTCGGCTTCCCGAATTCGTACGGCACGCTCGGCTACGCGTTACGCGTGAAGGCGAAGACCATTCCGGTCAAGCCGTACGTCCAGCTTACCCATGTACCGTTCAGCCACTTCCGCGAGCTGGAGCGGCATCTGGAGGCGGGCGAGGCCGATTTCATCGACGGCACGGTGTTCTCGCGCGAGCGCATGTTCATCACGCTCGGGCGCTTCGTCGAGCGCGCGCCGTATACGAGCGATTACACCTTTGAGCACATCTACTACCGCTCGATCGGCGAGAAGCGCGAAGACTATCTGAGCGTGCACGATTACCTCTGGCGCTGGGACACAGACTGGTTCTGGTGCTCGAAGAATGTGTTCGCCCAGAATCCCCTCATCCGGCGGCTCTATGGCCGGGGGCGCCTTGGTTCCAAGACGTACACCAAGATCATGCGCTGGAATAGCCGCGTGGGCGTGACGAAAAAGCTCGAACGCGCGCTCGGCGTGCATTCGGAGTCGGTGATCCAGGACGTGGACATCCCGATCGCGTGTACCGGCGAGTTCCTCGATTTCTATGCTCGCGAGATCGGCTTGTGGCCGATGTGGATCTGTCCTATCGGCGGCGCGCACGGCAACTTCGCGCTCTATCGGCTGCAGCGCGGCTGGTATGTCAACTTCGGTTTCTGGGACGTGAAGCGCACGCGCGCGGCGCACGCGCCCGGTCATTTCAACCGGCTGATCGAAGCGAAGGTGGCCGAGCTCGGCGGCATCAAGTCGCTCTACTCGGACTGTTACTTCAGCGAGGGCGAGTTCTACCGCCGCTACGGCGGAGAGGCCTACGACGCGCTCAAGAAGAAGTACGACCCAGCGGGTGCGTTCCCGCGCCTCTACGACAAATGCGTGCTAAAGGCTTGAGCCGGGGGTAGAGCTCGGGCTGAGATGCGTCTTCTCGTGCATCGTCTGGCAATCGATGCAACGCACCGCGGAGTGATTGGCGCGCAGCCGCTCGAAGCCGATGTCGCCGCCGCACTCTATGCACACTCCGTAGCTCCCGTCGGCGAGGCGCGTGCGCGCGGCTTCTAGGCCGCGCAACTCGTCGAGGTCGCGCCCCATGTCGGCGTGCGCAAGATCGCCGATCAGCGTGGCGACCGATTCGTCGCCGAGATCCGGTGCGGAACCGGCGAGGTC
>Ga0075418_10010646_pt1 | contig 10293 bp, 8 predicted proteins | sample SoiMetdeltSBSDD2_FD_81776 | JGI IMG/M metagenome (GOLD analysis project Ga0075418, IMG submission 81776) | Bulk soil microbial communities from a Populus tree surrounding site in Tennessee, USA - Soil MetaG P. deltoides SBSDD2 | ecosystem: Environmental > Terrestrial > Soil > Tree plantation...
AAAAAATTATTTTGAAATGTGAGTCAGAATTGTAACTTAGTACCAGAATTTAATGGGTTAGTAAGTAAGAGGGTCAATCATAAGATTGGCCCTTTTTACATTAATTATCTTCATCATTTATTATATTTTTTCCATTTTTCTTTTTTATAAAGTTGCTTTTATACAATCATTTTATTCATCGAATTTTTTTCTGATTCAAATTAGTTTTTTTTTAAAACAATGCAGATGTTGACGAAAACCTAACTTTATTTTATGAGTAAAGTGAAAAAGGCTTTTTTCTGTCAAAACTGCGGATATGAATCTGTGAAGTGGCTTGGTCAATGTCCTTCATGCAATCAATGGAACACATTTGTTGAAGAGCTGATACAAAGAGAAACTGCAAAAAATAATGGCTGGCAGCATTATAACGAAACAACTGAACGAACAAACAAAACAATTCTCCTTAATGAAATAAATAGCAGTGAAGAAAAAAGGTTGATGACTGCCGATGAAGAATTGAATCGTGTACTAGGTGGTGGAATTGTACCGGGAAGTATAGTACTTGTTGCTGGAGAACCAGGTATTGGTAAATCAACGTTGTTCTTACAGAACGGGTTAAAGTTTACCGATAAAATAATTCTTTATATAAGTGGTGAGGAAAGTGAACAACAAATAAAAATGCGTGCTGATCGTCTGAATATCAGTAATGAAAATTTCTATTTGCTTACTGAAACTTCCACACAAGTCATTTTTCAGGAAATAAAAAAGCTAAAACCCGATCTTGTCATTATTGATTCAATCCAAACATTACAAACACCTTATATTGATTCATCACCCGGCAGCATTTCACAAATACGCGAATGTGCTTCCGAATTCCAGCGATTTGCAAAAGAAACGAATACTCCTGTTTTTTTGATCGGACATATTACTAAAGAAGGAGTGATCGCCGGTCCAAAGATCCTTGAGCATATGGTTGATACAGTTTTACAATTCGAAGGCGACCGCCACTATGCTTATCGCATTTTAAGGACGCTTAAAAACCGTTATGGCAGCACCTCTGAGCTTGGCATTTATGAAATGACTGATACCGGGATGAGAGCGGTAACTAATCCAAGTGAGATATTGATCACCCAAAAGGAAGATCAGCTCAGCGGGATTGCGATTGCCGCGACGATCGAAGGAATGCGACCATTATTAATAGAGATGCAAGCCCTGGTTACTCAATCTGTTTATGGAACACCGCAACGTACGGTTAGCGGTTTTGATCTAAGAAGATTACAATTGCTTCTCGCCGTATTAGAAAAGAGAGGAGGTTTCCATTTTGGAGTAAAAGATGTTTTTATAAACGTTGCCGGTGGTTTAAAGATTGAAGACCCGTCTATTGACCTTGCTGTGTTATGTGCTTTATTATCGTCTTACGACGACACACCATTACCACAACATATTTGTTTTGCAGGCGAAGTGGGGCTTAGCGGTGAGATAAGAGCTGTAAACCGGATCGATCAGCGAATTGCAGAAGCGGAAAAGCTTGGGTTTGAAAAAATAATTATTTCCAAATACAATCAAAAAGGTTTAGCTAAGCAAAAATTTAATATTCAGGTGGTCACCATGGGACAAGTAGAGGAAGTATACAGATATTTGTTTTAAGTTAAATTGCTAAACGTTGGTTAATAGTTTTGCTAAAACAATTTATCAATTTAACCGTTCGAACAATAACTCATGATCAGCCTTAAAGAAATAAAAGAATCAATTCTTCATATAGTTTTTCCTCATGTGTGTGATGGATGCGGAAGTGATCTGCTAAATGTTGAAAGTCGTTTATGCATCCGTTGTCTTGCTTCTTTACCAGAAACGAATTTTGAACAACATAGCAACAACCCGGTTGAAAAATTGTTCTGGGGCAGAATGCCTATCGTAAATGCTTCCGCTCAATTTTATTTTACAAAAGAATCATTGATGCAACACCTGATGCATCAACTTAAATACAAAGGCAATAAAGAACTCGGCTTACAATTAGGAAGATTGATGGGAAACGCTTTGAAATCAGCATCCAGATTTCATGAAATTGAGGCTTTGATCCCGCTTCCGCTTTTTCCTTCAAAAGAAAAAAGGCGGGGTTATAACCAGGCAACCATACTTTGCGAAGGAGTTGCAGAGATCTTACACTTGCCTGTTTTAACAAACATAATAACGAGGCCTCAACATACGGAAACACAGACCAAAAAAGGAAGAATTGAACGCTGGAGAAATATTGAGGGGAAATTCCAATTAATTGATCCTTTAAAAATTCAAAACAAGCATATTCTATTGGTAGATGATGTAGTAACTACAGGCGCTACTCTCGAAGCCTGTGGAAACGAATTGCTAAAAGCAGACCATGTTAAACTATCAATCGCGACGCTTTGTAAGGCAGAAAAATAGAACTAAGAGAGCTATCAATTTCCACTTATCAACTCTTCGCTCTATTTTTGATGTCAATGAAGAACCTGTATCTGGTTTCAATATCCATACTTATCCTTTTTTATTCCTGTAAAAAAGATTCATTTATCACAAGTGCGGATGCACAAGTAAGTCTTTCTGCTGATGAAATAAAGTTTGATACCGTTTTTACCACAACCGGTTCCATTACCCAATCCTTTAAAATAATTAATGAGAATGATCAAAAGCTGCGGCTTTCCTCAATAAAACTTATGGGTGGAAGCGCATCATATTTTAAAATAAATGCCGATGGATTTGCAGGACCTGAAGTTTCGAATATAGAAGTGGAAGCAAATGACAGTGTGTATGTTTTTGTTTCAGTAAGCATCAATCCAAACACTGCCAATATTCCGTTTGTAATAACCGACAGCATACAGATACATTATAATGGAACTACACGGCAGGTAAATTTAGAAGCCTGGGGACTAAATGCTCATTTCTTACGTAACAAAAAGATAACGGTTGATGAAATATGGAATAATGATCTGCCTTACGTAATTCTTGGATCGCTTACAGTTGATCCAAACAAGAAACTTACGATTAATAAAGGGTGCCGCATCTATATACATGCCGATGCGCCAATACTTGTAGATGGAACTTTGGAAATAAACGGTGAAAAAGATACCGTTAACAGAGTGTATTTCCGTGGTGACAGGCTTGATGAACCATACAATGATTTTCCTGCCGGTTGGCCGGGTATTTTTTTCAGAAACACAAGTCAAAATAATGTATTCAATTATGCAGTTGTTGGGAATGCATATCAAGCTCTGGTTGTAGTGGATCCTTCACCAAATGCTAATCCTAAACTTATATTGAATGAGTGCATAGTTGATAATGCTTATGATGCAGGCATCATTGCTGTTAACAGCAGTATACGAGCCAGGAATTGTTTAGTGAGCAATTGCGGTAAAAATGTAATTCTTGCCAAAGGTGGAGATTATCAATTTACCCATTGTACTGTGGCAAGCTTTTCCAATAGTTATATCCCTCATCGTGACCCTGTTCTTTTTGTAAGTAATTATATTCTTGTAAATAATAGCCCAGTTACTGCACCACTTACTGCATTATTTAAAAATTGCATTTTCTGGGGGCAAGATGGAACAGTAGAAGACGAAGTGATTGTTGCCAAAAGTGGTAATACCACTTTCAACGTAAGTTTTAACGACAATCTTTGGAAGGTTTTAAATGCTCCCGCCAATATTACTTCAACCGGAATAATCAATAATCAAAATCCGGTCTTTGATACGATCAATACTGTCAAACGACTCTATAGCTTCCGGTTAAAAGACGAGTCGCCTGCAAAAAACAAAGCAACCAATGCCGGTGTAACCATCGATTTAGATGGAAAGCCCAGACCTGTTGGCGCTGCTCCTGATCTCGGTTGTTACGAAAAACAATAAATCCGGGCCCCATCCCGACCTTCCCCGAAGGGGAAGGCCATCCTCGCACAAGGCTACCTTATTTGAAATCGCAAACTGAATCAAACAAACAAAACCATTGAACTGTGAACTTTACTAACTTTGTGCTCCTCTAAAAAATAAGATCATGAAAACATTTTTTCTTGCACTAATCGTTGCAGTATCACTTGAAGGCCCGGCTATTTATGATTTCAAAGTACCGGGACTTGATGGAAGTCCTATTGATTTTTCTGCGTATAAAGGCAAAAAAATAATGATAGTGAATACCGCTTCCAAATGCGGTAATACGCCTCAATATGCCGAACTGGAAAAATTGTATGAAAAGTATAAAGACAAACTTGTTATTGTTGGTTTTCCTGCAAACAACTTTGGCGAGCAAGAGCCGGGTTCCAATATTGAAATAAAAGAATTTTGCAAAAAGAATTACGGTGTTACATTTCCAATGGCTGAAAAAGTTTCGGTGAGAGGCGATGATATTCATCCTTTATACAAATGGCTGGTTGATCAATCAAAAGAATTGGCGAAGAGTGTACCATCAGATAATTCAAAAGATCTTGTTTGGAAAAGATATTTACAGGATCCCGTTAACTGGAACTTTACAAAATTCCTTGTAGATGAAAAAGGGAACCTCGTTGCTGTATTCCATAATAAGGTGAGCCCGATGAGTGCCGAGATAACCAAATATCTAAATTAATGTAGAAGTCCCGTCAAAATAAAAAAGCGTTCTTGAATAAGAACGCTTTTTTATTTTAGGATGATTTATTTTCGCCTCGATGCAATTCTCAAAGATCATCAACCAGCAGGCAGTAAAACAACAATTGGTTGAGCTCATTCAGCACAATCGACTCAGCCATGCGTTACTTTTTCTAAGCAAAGAAGGAACCGGAGCTCTTTCTCTGGCCTTTGCCTTGGCGCAGTATTTAACATGCGAAAGAGCAAATCCCAAATCACAAAAAACAAATTCCAATATTTCATTATCTGAACTCACGACTCACGACTCACGACTCACAACTGACTCCTGCGGCATTTGCCCTTCATGTTTAAAAGCTTCCCAACTCGTTCATCCAGATATTCACTACTCTTATCCCGTTGTTACAAAAAAAACAGGTACGCCACCGCTGAGTATTGACTATGCAGCTGAATGGAGAGAGTTTATCAAATTATCTCCTTATGGAAATGTGTATGACTGGCTTCAATTTATCGGTGCGGAAAATAAACAGGGAAATATAACCGCCAACGAATGCAATGATATTATCCGCAAGCTGAGCCTGAAAAGTTTTGAAAGCGAATACAAAATTCTCATTATGTGGATGCCGGAATACCTGGGTGCAGAAGGAAATAAATTATTAAAGCTGATCGAAGAGCCGCCGCCCAATACACTATTTATACTAGTGGCAGAAAATGAAACTTTATTATTGCCAACTATTGTCAGCCGCTGCCAGATGATAAAAATTCCGGCACTGGAAACAAGTGATATTGAAAAAGCATTGATGGAAAGAAATAATACCGATGCCGTAAAAGCAAGGCAAGTGGCTGCTACTGCCGAAGGAAATTATCGTGAAGCACTCCAATTGTTGCAACATGCAGAAGAAGATTGGCAAAGTCTTCTTCGCGACTGGCTGAATTCAATAATTAAGACTGGCCCAATCTCCCAAACAAAGTGGGTAGAAGAAATCAGCCGCCTCGGTCGTGAGAAACAAAAACAATTCCTCCGTTATTTCAATCACCTGCTTGAGCAATCGATTCGTTCAAAAGTAATGGGCAGCAATGTATGGTTACCAGATAATGAAAAGGATTTTACTGACCGTCTTAACCGCTTGGCTGACATCAGTCAGCAACAGGCGATAATCGAAGAACTCGACCGGGCCACCTATTATATAGAACGCAACGCCAACACCAAAATCCTCTTTCATGCCCTCACAATTAAGCTTTATCATATCATTCAGGACAAAATTGTATTTTTGACAACTTGAGGGGTGAGCTGGGAATTGTGAGTAGGGAGATTATGGATATTTGTGAGTATAATTATTAAGTCAACGTTCTGATCTATATTCAACTATGTTGCGTCGCACACTTCAGCACCTGTACATGTATGAGCAAACATTGAACTGCTCAGCACTTGCCGAATAGAACCCAGAACGTACAAGGGTGTGACACAACAGGCGATGATAGTAGTAATACAGCCGACCTAATAATCAACTCTCCCTCAATTATTATTTTTTAATTCTTAATTATTCATTTCTTTCATGGGATGCGAGAATTGCGGCACGGGTAAACCAAACGGATGTAAGAGCAACGGCGGATGCAGTACCGGCGGATGCAACCGCATGAATGTACATGACTGGTTATTGAACATGCCCATTGCCGATGTAATGGACGAATGCAAAGTGATCGAGGTGAGTTTTAATCACGGTAGCCGCAAAGATTTTTATCGTAATACAACTCTGCAGCAATTTGAAAAAGGCGACCTGATATGTGTGGAAGGCGTAAGTGGTTTTGACCTTGGAGAGGTTTCATTGACAGGAGAGATCGTTCGTTTGCAGATGAAGAAAAAAGAGGTAGACGAAGTCAATCCAGAAATGAAAAAAGTATTGCGGCGTGCCAGTGATCGTGATATTGATACATGGCGACATAGCAAGAGCCGTGAGAAAGAAGCAATAATACGCAGCCGTGCCATTGCAAAACAACTGAAGCTGGAAATGAAAGTGAGTGAAGTGGAGATACAGGCGGATAGCCGTAAGGCCACTTTCTTTTATATCGCCGATGGCCGGGTTGATTTCCGTGAGCTGATAAAAATATATGCTTCCGAGTTTAAGTTGAAAGTAGAAATGCGGCAGATTGGTGCCCGGCAGGAAAGTGCAAAGGTGGGTGGTATTGGAAGCTGCGGCCGTGAGCTTTGCTGCGCAACATGGCTTTCCGAATTCAAATCTGTAAACACAACTGCGGCCCGTTATCAAAATCTCTCGATCAATCAAACCAAGCTTAGCGGCCAATGCGGACGCTTGAAGTGTTGTTTGAATTATGAATTGGATACTTATTTAGATGCATTACAGCATTTCCCTGATAATTGTGATAACATACAGGTGGCAAAGGGAAACGCTTTACTTATCAAAAAAGATATTTTCAAGGATCTGATGTGGTATGTGTTGCCGGACAGCAATAAGCAATATCCATTGACAATTGAAAGAGTACGGAAAATAAGATCATTAAATGCCCAGGGAGTAATTCCCGAAGAACTGGAAGCGGTTGAGGTCACTTCATCAAAAATAAAAGAAGCCGAACCGGAATTTGTAGAATTGGTTGGGCAAATAAGTCTCCGCTCATTAGAAAAATCTGATAAGAAGAGAAAACAAAAGCAACAACAGCAACAGCGGCCAAAGCAAAGACCACAACCCCCACCTCAACAACAAAAGGGTCAGCAGCAAAATCCTAATCGCCAGCAAGGTCAGCAACGAGGACCGAACAGACCTCCGAATCAACCGGGAAAAAAATAATCACGTCGGCTGCTTTACATCAACGGAAAATATTTTTCGTACGTTTAATCAATGAAACGAAAATTCCTTCGCAGGTTGCTGATAGGCTTTTTAACACTGATCATTATATGGTTGGTGTTTGCACAATGCAGCATGAAATTTCGTATGAGTGATGGTGAAGCGAAAGAAAAATTTTCAAAGAACAATATTACCCTCACGACGGAATTTATCCAAGTAGATAAATTCAAAATGCACTACGCCAAAACCGGCAATGATACACTTCCTACATTATTTTTTGTTCATGGATCTCCGGGTGGGTGGACAGCTTTTGAACGATATATGCAGGATAAGGATCTGGTGAGCAGGTATCGAATGATCTCTGTTGATCGTCCTGGTTTTGGCTACAGCCAGTTTGGAGATGCAAAAAATTTGGAAGATCAATCAAAACTGATAAGCCCTATTGTCAAATTATTTAAGAATGACAAACCGATGTATGCAGTCGGTCATTCACTCGGAGGGCCGATGATCGTAAAGCTGCAAATTGATAATGAGAACTTATTTTCAGGACTCGTTTTTCTTGCTGCTTCAAATGATCCGGATGAAGAAAAACCGGAACGATGGAGGTACATAATGAAGGCAACACCGCTGAATTATTTTTTACCGGGAGCTTTTCGCCCAAGCAATAAGGAATTGGTTTATCTAAAGTCTGATCTGAAGTATTTGGATAAAGAATGGGAAAAGATCACTTGCCCTGCCTGGATCATTCATGGCGACAAGGATACTTTTGTTCCGGTGGAAAATGTTGAGTACACAAAAAAGAAATTGACAAAAGCTAAATCTGTTGAAGTAAAAATATTGCCCGGAGCAAGGCATTTTATTCCCTGGGAGCAGTATGATGAAATAAAAGAAGTATTGATGAGGCTACAGCTGCAGTAAATTCCAAAGAACAAATCACAATCCTGATGGATATCGGGACCAAATAAGCATCCTAATAACTATTTAAGTTGCCTTAAAATATCCGGTACCACCTTAGGTACAATGCCGTAATGATTTACTCCGCTGATAACTGCACGACTAATAGAGAGACCTTTATAATTTCTTCCTTTTACTGTAGTATAAAATTCCTGGGAAGAGCTTAAAACCTTATTTAAGAATTCAAGCGAGCCTGCATAGATTGAAATATTGCAATTGTAACTTTTATTTTCTGCTGCATATTTTTTTTCGATCTTCATCAGTTCCTTATAATTGGCCCACACTGATGGGCTGATAGCATAATAATGATCGAAAAGTTTATTTTCTTTCATTGACATATACAAAGCGAGCAAGCCACCAAACGAATGACCAATAAACACTTTGCTTTTCTGCTTATTGAATTTTTTATTGATGTAAGGCGTTAGTTCTTCTTTCATGAATAAATAGAATTTGGAAGCCTGCCCAAAGCTTTCGCCATTATAACCACCTGCGTCGGAAGGAATAAAATCTCTTTGCCGTTTAGTATCCCAGTCTCCTTTATGAGCAATGCCGATAAGAATACAGTTCTTACTATTTTCTTCCGGTTGTGAAAAAATAATTTTTCCTGAATTGATACCGGCGTCTGTGAAATAGACAAGATGATAGGCCTGGGTAGAATCAAAATTTTTTGGCTTCCTGATCAAGATCTCGTAAGTGTCGCCTGTTTTAAGCGATTTGAGATCCACTTTTGATTGCTGCGAGATCAGCTCAAATGGCAAAATCAGCAGCAGCACGCTGAATTTTGATTTTAAATTTATTTGGAATCTGAGGCCTGTCATTTAGAACTTATCACTTTATGGCTTCAATGATCGCATCCTGGATCTTGCCTCTTATAAGTAATTGAGAAAGCAAAGGATTATTTCTTGTTGGGTTTACCCTGTTTGAAAGAAAAATATAAACAAGGTTATACTGCGGATCCACCCAAACACAAGTGCCGGTAAAACCGGTGTGACCAAATGTTTGCGGTGAAGCTAGCTCTGATGGATAAGGTTCTCTTCTTGTTTCATTATCTTTTTCGGGTTTATCAAAACCATAACCACGGCGGCTATCCTTACTATGATAAGCCGCAAACAATTTGATGGTTTCTTCTTTTAAGAATCTTTCTCCATTGAATGTGCCTCCATTCAACAGCATTTGATAGAGCATGGCAAGATCATATGCATTGGAAAATAAACCGGCATGACCTGCAACACCGCCAAACATCGAAGCTCCTTCATCATGCACATCACCCTGTATCAGTTGTTGTCTAAAATGTTTTTCATACTCAGTTGGCACGATCGATCCTTCTTTCCAAAAACGTTCCCTTGGTTTAAATCCTGTTGATCTCATCCCGATCTTGCTGTAAAAAGTTTTCAGTACATATTGATCAAGTGTCATCCCGGTAATTTGCTCAACGATCTTTCCCAAAAAAATAAAATCGTTATCGCTGTAAACATAACGGCCATGCTTTCCTAATGGACTGTGAAGAATGCGTTTGATCATTGTATCCTGCCAGTCATTTCGCATGAATATATTTTCTGCCACTCGAATAGTAAATCCGGGTTTTGCTTTATCAGAATAGATTTGCGGATTCGGAATCCCGGTGGCCGTATCAATTGTTTCCCTGTAAAAAGGAATAAAAGGAACAAGCCCTGCCTGGTGAAGAAGGATATCATCAATTTCAAGATCAGCTTTATCAGTACCATTGACCCAGGGCAAATAATCACCCAGCTTTTTATTTAAACTAAGTTTCCCTTCCTCATAAAGTTTCATCACTGAAATTGTAGTGGCAGAAATTTTTGTAACCGAAGCAAGATCATAAATGCTTTCAAGTGTAACAGGTTTAGCTTCATCAAATGAATACGTACCATACGCTTTATCGTAAATGATTTCGCCGTCTTTCACCGCAAATACAACACAACCTGGAAATGCTCTCTGTGCAATAGCATCATTAA
>Ga0075418_10010647_pt1 | contig 10292 bp, 9 predicted proteins | sample SoiMetdeltSBSDD2_FD_81776 | JGI IMG/M metagenome (GOLD analysis project Ga0075418, IMG submission 81776) | Bulk soil microbial communities from a Populus tree surrounding site in Tennessee, USA - Soil MetaG P. deltoides SBSDD2 | ecosystem: Environmental > Terrestrial > Soil > Tree plantation...
AAGGGCTCGTGACGCCGCCCACGAGGCCATAGCGTGCGGACGCTCGTGCGCGGCGGCTGGGTCGTCGGCTTCGCCGGCGCCGGTCACACGCTCGTCCCGGACGGCGTGGTCGTGTACGAGGACGCTCGCATCCTGCACGTGGGCCAGCGCTTCGATGGCCGCGTCGACGCGGAGATCGACGCGCGCGGCATGCTGGTGTGCCCGGGATTCATCGACACCCACGTGCATTCCGGTCATCGCGCGTCGCACCGGCTGATCACCGACACCGGACGACCGGACTTCTACGGCCAGCCGTTTCTCGAGATCACCGTGCCGCGCGAGGGCACGCGCGTCGGCGGCGATCCGCGCTACGCGCGGCCGACCGACGGGGACGCCGAGGCCGGCACTCGCCTGCTCGCGACGTTCACGGTGGCGGAGATGCTGCGCAACGGCACCACCACGTTCATGGAGTTCGGCAGCCAGCTCAGGGTGCAGGAGGCGCTGCTGCCCGAGGTCGAGCGGCTCGGCCTGCGTGCCTACCTCGGGGCGGGCTACGACTCCGGGCGCTGGGTCGGCGACGACCGCGGCCGACTCAAGCGCGTCGTCGACGAGGCGGCGGGCCGCAAGGAGCTCGACGGCGCGCTCGCGTTCATCCGTCGCGTCGACGGCAGTGTGGGCGGCCGTGTGCGAGGGCTGCTCGCGCCGCGCGAGGTCGAGACGTGCAGCCTCGAGCTGCTCCGCGCGACGCGCGTGGCCGCGAACGAGCTACGGCTGCCGATCGTCACCCACGCCGCCTACAACGTCATCGAGTTCTACGAGATCCTGCGCGAGCACCGGATGACGCCGATCGAGCTGATGGAGCGCATCGGGCTGCTCGGGCCCGACCTCACGATCGGGCACGGCAACCTCATCGCCGACAATGCGCTGTTGAACTATTCCGGCGGGCGCGATCTCGAGCTGATGGGCCGCCACCGCGTGACCGTCTCGCACTGCCCGGTGAACATCGCGCGGCGCGCGCGCTCGCTCGATTCCTGGTCGAAGTATCGTGCGGCGGGCGTGAACCTCGCCCTAGGCAGCGACACCTATCCACGCGATCTCATCATGCAGATGCGGACCGCCTCGTACTTCGGCAAGGTGCTGAGCCACGATCTGTTCGCAGCCTCGGCCGCGGAGGTCTTCGACGCCGCCACACTCGGCGGCGCGCGTGCGCTCGGGCGTGACGATCTCGGCCGCCTGGCGCCCGGCGCGAAGGCCGACATCATCATGATCGATCTGACCACGCGCGACACGCTGCGGTTCGGGCCGGTGCGCGATCCGATCAAGGCGCTCGTCGAGTGCGGCATCGGGGACGACGTGGTCAGCGTCATCGTCGACGGCGTCGTCCGCATGCGCGATCGCACGATTCCCGGGGTGGATCTCGCCGCCATTCGCCGGCAGGCGCAGGAAGCGGCGGACACCGTGTGGCAGCGCGTGCAGGAGTGGGACCCGCTCGGCCGCACCGCCGAGCAAATGAGTCCGTGGTCGTTTCCGCTCACGCCGGATCGCCCGAACACGACGGCCTAGCCTCCGAGGACCGCATGGACCCATCGCATCTCGCGAGCACGCTGGAGCGCGCCCACGACGCCGACATCGCGGACGTGCTGAACAACATCGACCCGCCGGCGGCGGCGCGGGTGCTGGCCGCACTGCCGTTCGATCAGGCGGTGCGCGCGCTCAATCAGCCGGAGCTGGATCACCGCGCACGCCTGTTCGAGCACCTGCCGCTCGACCGAGCGGTGCCGCTCATGGCCGCGATGTCCGCCGATCAGCGGGCCGACGTGTTCCGCGATCTACCCCAGCGTACGGCCGCGCGGCTCCTGACCGCGCTGGACGGCGGCGCCCAGCAGTCACTGCGCTCGCTGCTGAGCTATCCGCCGACCACCACGGGCGGCATCATGACCACGGAGCACGTCGAGGCGCCCGCGACGTGGACCGTCGAGCGTACCCTGACGCACATCCGCGCCGCCGGCCACGCGCGGCGTCCGGTCTACGCCGTGTACGTGCTCGATCCCGTCGATCGCCGGCTCGTCCACATGGTGACGCTTCGCGAGCTCGTGCTGGCCGACCCCACGCTCACGCTGCTCGAGGTCGGCGACCGCCATCCGCCGATCACGGTCAACCCGTGGACGGATCGCGAGGACGCCGGACGGCTCATCGCGAAATACGATCTGCTCGCCGTCCCCGTCATCGACGAGGGCGGTCATCTCCTGGGCATCGTCACCGTCGACGACGTCATCGACGCCATGGTCAAGGAGCAGACGGAAGACGTCCACAAGCTCGGCGGCGTGGAAGAGCTGGACGAGCCGTACACGAAGATCGGCTTCGGCACGATGATCCGCAAGCGCGGCGGCTGGCTCTGCGCGCTGTTCCTCAGCGAGATGCTCACGGCGACGGCCATGCAGCACTTCGAGTGCGAGCTGAGCCGGGCCATCGTGCTGACGCTGTTCATCCCGCTGATCATGAGCTCCGGCGGCAACTCCGGCTCGCAGGCGACGTCGCTGATCATCCGGGCGCTCGCCCTGCGCGAGGTTCGCCTTCGCGACTGGTGGTGGATCGCGCTGCGCGAATTGCCGGCCGGCTTCGCGCTCGGCGCGATACTCGGCGTGATCGGGATCGCGCGTATCGTGTCGTGGCAGATGCTCGGTTTCTATGACTATGGCGCGCACTGGTTCCTGGTGGCTCTCGCGGTGGGGTTCGCCCTGGTCGGCGTGGTGACCTTCGGCTCGCTCGCCGGCTCCATGCTGCCGTTCGTCCTGCGCCGCCTCGGCTTCGACCCGGCGAGCGCGTCGGCTCCGTTCGTCGCCACGCTCGTCGACGTGACCGGCCTCGTGATCTACTTCACCGTCGCGTACTTCGTGCTGCGAGGCACGCTGCTGTGACTCGCGTCGCGCTCGTCGTCGTATGCGTGCTGGCGGCCGCCTGCGCGACGTCGCGTCAGTACCCGCATCCGCTCACCGGCGAGATGTGGGGCTATCTCTTGACGTCGGAGAGCGCGCCGAATCTGTCGATGGTCACCTACGCCGTGGATCGACCCTCGTGTGAATTCAGCCGCGCGATGGCGCAGACGCGCAGCGGCGTGCCGGTGCCGTCGCAGCGCGCCGCGCGGTGCGAGCCGCTCGCCGTGCTGCCCTACCAGGAGGGCGCGGACTCGGTCTATTGGGTTTTCAGCACTCAGAACGACGCCGAGCAGTTCGCTGCGGGCGGCAATGATCGCGCGTTCTGTGCGCAGTTCCGTCAGGAGGCGCTTAAGGCGCTCCGCGGCGACAACGCGCTCAGCGAGTGCGAGCCGGTCGTCGTCAAGCGGGCGATGTAGCCTGTACGTCCCCTGGCCTAAAGGCCAGCTACTGGCCCGCGCCTCGCATCAACAGTCGCGACCGTCGCGTTGCTGGGCATGAAGCATCACGTCACGGGCAATGTCACGGCGATCGATCCCGACACCACGACCTTTACGGTGACGGAAGACAAGAGCCAGAAAACGTTCACGTTCGCCGCGAAGGACCGTGCGATGTTCAGCGACGTCAAGAAGGGCGACCATGTCCGCGTCGCCTACACCAAGCATGGAGCGCAGCTGACCGCTGAAAGCGTCGCGGCAAAGGCGCCGTCGGGCGCGGTATCCAGAAGGTCGCCGCTCACCTCGACGTCGCAGTTTCGGCTTGGCGTCGTCAAGCAGGCGGCGTCAATCGCGCCCCGCGCATGCGCCTGATGATGTGAGCCAAAAGCTGAGCGCGGCTGCTGACCCGAAAATGGCGATAGAGCGCCGTCACGTACTGGTGCGCTGTTGCGTGGCTCACGCCGAGCCGCGCGGCGACCTGCTTCTCGGTGTCGCCCTCGAGCAGACACGCCAGTGTCTGCCGGAGCCGCGGCGGAAGGTTGTCCGGACCGGGCTCGAGGCTGCTGACGAGCGCGCGCCCGATCAGCCGCCCGAGCTCTCCGTGGAAGAAGCTCAGCAGCCGGTGCTCCCGCGGCGAGAATTCCCGCTCGCCCTGAGCGCGGTGCAGCGCGAGGACGCTGATATCCCCCGTGTCCGAGATTCGATAGACCGACGTGAGCTGATCGTCGATTCGGATTGGCCGGCGATACTCGTTCCACGTGATCGATCGATACCACGCCGAATCGGAGAGCACTTGCCGCCGGGCGCGGGTCACCAGTCGACCGGGAATGCGTCGAAGCGCCTCGAAGATCGGCTTGTCCCGAGGACCCAGCTCACGTAGATACGCCCGGTAGAGCTCACGTCCCCGCGCATCGAACCCCGCGTCGAACGTCGAGACGGCCTCGCCACCGTTACGCGGCCGCGTCCATCGGCCTTCGCCTCCCGCCACCACGGGGACACCAACGAGCCGGCGCAGTCCGTCGACCATCCGGCGCTGCCAAAGCGTCGGATCGCTTCCGAGATCGCGGCACTCGCCGATGAGCCGGTAGGCATCGCGGACGTCCTGGACACGCAGCAGATCTGATTTCGTCATCAACGCGATTCCTCTGTTTAGAGGAATTGTCGGCCGTCCGGCCGCGTAGTACGTATGCGGCACGGCCGTACCGTCACGACAACGTAGTCCGGATGGATCTCGGCCGTCAACTGCAACCCGGCGAGATTGGAGGCTATGGTGCGGAACCAGGCTCGATGGGCACTCGGTCTGATTCTTGCGGCAATCGGCAGCATTTTGATCACTGGGTCGGTTCGTGGACAGAACAGCGGCGGATCTCAGGACGCGGTCTTCGACGTACAGAATGAATCCGGTCAGGGGCGAACTATCAACGTCGGGGGTTTTCCGGTCGTGGCGAGCGACAACCCGTTCTTCCTGGATCTTGGCGTCAATGGACGTCGGTGCGTCACCTGCCACCAGCCCAACAACAACATGACGGTCAGCGCGAGCGGAGTCCAGGCGCGGTTCGATGCAACCGGCGGCACCGATCCGATCTTCCGGACGAATGACGGTTCGAATTCGCCGCTTGCGGACGTTTCGACGGTGGAGGCGCGGCGTGCCGCGTACAGCATGCTCCTGGCGAAAGGGGTCATCCGCGTCGGCCTGCCCATCCCGGCCGACGCCGAGTTCGATCTCGTCAAGGTCGACGATCCGTACGGCTATGCCGGCAAGAATGCGAATGCTAACGAGCTCTCCCTCTTCCGACGGCCTCTGCCAGCTACGAACCTCGGCTTCCTCAGCACTGTCATGTGGGATGGCCGGGAGACCATCGAGAGAGGCTCCCCCGCGGCCATTCACTTCGATCTCGCCCATCAATCGAACAGCGCGACGCAGGGCCACGCCCAGGCCCCGAACCCGCTCGACAACGACACCCGCGAAACGATCGTCGCGTACGAGATGGGCAACTTCACCGCCCAGGTCTTCGATAGTGCCGCCGGAGCGCTCACCACCGCCGGTGCGCAGGGCGGTCCCGAGGCGCTTTCGACGCGCTCGTTCACGTTCGGCGTAAATGATCCCCTCGGCTGCGACCCCAACGGCGCGAACTGCGACCCCGCCAGCGCGCAGTTCGATCCGATCGTGTTTGCCGAGTACGACGCGTGGGCCAAGCTCACTCGCGGCGGCCGCAATCCGGCACGCGCTGCGGTCGCGCGTGGTCAGGCCTTGTTCAATACGCTTCCGATTGCGATCTCAGGCGTCTCCGGTATCAACGACGACTTCAACGTCGCATCCGTCGTCGGAACGTGCACCACCTGCCACGACACGCCGCACGCTGGCGATCACTCGGTGCCCGCGCCTCTCGACATCGGGATCGCCGAGCCCGCCGTCTCCGTCCGCGACGGCGGTGATGGTGTGCACAATCGGTTCGGCCTTCCCGTCGGCGACATGCCGGTTTATACGCTGCGCAAGAGGACCGGTCCGCGCGAAATCAAGATCGTGACGGATCCAGGCCGCGCGCTGATCACCGGCCTGTGGAAGGACGTCGGTCGCTTCAAGGGTCCGATCCTCCGCGGGCTTGTCGGACGCGCGCCGTACTTCCACAACGGCTCCGCCGCGACGCTGCTCGATGCGGTCAACTTTTACGACGCGCGATTCGGCCTCAACCTCAGCGAGCAGCAGAAGGCCGATCTCGTCGCGTTCCTGAGGACGTTGTGAGCCCGTCGATCCTCGTCCTGGTGGGCCTCTACCTGTTCGGGTGCGGCATGCTGGTGGGAGTGGTGATCGATCGCGTGCAGTTCGATCGGCAGCGCTCCGAGGTCCTGTCGCGTTACGAGCAGGCGCTTCGGGAGCGGCAGGGATCCCAGATGATGTTAGAGCAGACGCTGCGATAGGGTCGCATCGCGACGGCCCCCTCGTAGAGTGAAGAGCCGAAGCAGGACAGGCAGGACGAAGAGAGCGCCAACGAGGCTGGCGGTCGAACCGAGCGTCAGGAGGAGTCCGAGCGTGAAAATGCCGTGATGGTGGGCCACCATCAAGCTCCCAAAGCCTGCGATCGTCGTGAGCCAGCTCAGCACGACGCCAAGAACCACGCTCTTGGGGAAGCGTGGGCCGCCGCGGTCGGCCCCCTCGACGAATCGTAGATACATGTTGAGACCGTATTCGGCGGCGGTGCCGATGATGAGAGGAAGCGCCCAGACGTTGGCGAGGTTGAACTCGAGACCGAGCATCCGCATGACACCAAGCGTCCACAGGACGCCCAGTCCCACCGGAGCCAGTGCCAGGGCGGTGCCCCGCACGCTTCTCAAGGTGACGAAGGTGATGGCCGCGACGACCAGAAGCGCATATGGGGCGCCCTCGAAGTATCCGCGCTCGATCAGCCGGGTCGCCTCGAAGTTCGTGACCGGCGGCCCTGTCACGTCAGGATCGACCGAGCGCAGATCTTCGATGAAACGCCGCTTGTCGACTTCCTGCCAGATGTCCACGGCCGGGTGGATGCGGAGCAGATAACGGCCGCTGCGCCCGACGTACCGCGCTCGTAGCTCCGCCGGGGCCTCGCCGGCGCGCACCGGCTCGGGATCGAGGCTCCTCTGAAACCGCTCGAGCTTGTTCTTGAAGTCCTGGTAGAGCTCGCTCTGTAGTCGCTGCAGCGACTCGAAGCCGTCACGGCCGATCCGGTCGATCTCCGCGAGCGTTCTGTCGACCTTGTCGCGAACGCGTTGAACGTCGGCCCGCGCTCGCTCGTCGGTCATGCCTGCGGCAGCGAGGCCGAGGCGGCGCTGCAGGACGAGCAGCGGCGCCCTGAGCGCCGGGGGCTCGTGCGCCGGTGGCGCCGCGACCCGAACCGGTGCCACGAGCGGAGCGAATTGCTGGATCATCCGAATCTTCTCTGGCTGCGCGTCAGGCACGAAGAGCAGCGCGCTCTCCACCTCGGAGACCGAAGGCAGGCGGGAGAATGCGTCCTGCCTGCGTCGCAGCTCCTCCAGGCTTTCGACGCTGGCGAGCGCGGTGAAGCCGGAGCGCCCGGCGCTTGCAAGCATGCGCCGCTCCCAGACGACCGACTCCACGCCCGCCGCCTGGAGCCTCAGGAGATTGCTATCGAAGGTCACACCGAGGACGCCCCATACGCCCGCCGCGGCCAACCCGCCCGCCACGATCAGGACCGCCGTGTGGTGCGTGCCGAGACGGAGGAGCCATTTTGATTCTGAAGGGTCGCGGAATGCGAGCGATCGAGGATGCGGCATGAGCGCTCGTCTCCGCCGGCCATCGAGCATGACAAGGGCTGGGAGCAGCGTCACCATCGAGAGGAAGGCCGTCAGGATCGCGACCGCCGAGACGAACCCGAACTCTCGGATGCCCTGGAAATCGGTGAGCATAAGCACCAAGAAGGCGGCGGCCGCCGTCAGCGCGCCAAGCAGCATCCCCGGCCCCGTGCGATCGGCCGTCCGCTCCAATGCCCTCGCGATCCGGGCGTCGGCCGCCCATTCCTCCTGGTAGCGGTAAAGAAAGTAGATCCCGTAGTCGATACCGACCCCGATGACGAGCGAGAGAAACATGACCGAAAAGACGCTGAGGTGTCCGATGCATAGCGTGATGATGCCGAGCGCCCAGAGCAGGCTCACCCCGAGCGTCGCGAGCAGCATCAGGGCCACGGCGAGACGGCGGTACGCCGCGAGCAAGGCGGCCAACGTCAGCGCCGCCGCGAGCGCGGTCGCGAGCGCGCTGTCACGCAGGGCGGTCCCCATCTCATCGTCCGCAATGGCCGGCCCTCCGGTCACCCCCGCGCGCACATCGGGGAACTCGGACCCGAGCGTGCCGATCGCGCGGCGGATCGCCGCGATCCGTCCTCGATTACTCGCGAAGTCGCCCTCGTCCACATGCTCCTCGACGAACAGAAAGAGCAGGCGCTTGTCCGCCGAGAAGTAGTACTCCGCGTCGGGATCGTCGAGGCTGCCAAGGGCGAATCCCGTGTCCCACGGCGAGACATACCGTGCGCTCCCGTCGAGGCGTCCGTTGATCTGGTCGACGACGGCATCGAGGAACCGAAGATCGCCCTCGCTCTGTCCACTAATCCCGAGGTCGAGGAAGCCGAGGGCCATGGCGTTGGCGAGCTGCTGATTGAGGCCCTCGAGCAGCTGCACCAGGGTCGGTCGGTCGGCGTAGCTCCGGATGAACTCCTCGTAGTCGAACAGTCGGTCGCGAAGTCGCGCGATGTCGTCAACGGAGAGATAGAGCAGCCCACGCCGGTCGAAGAAGCTCGGGTCGATTCGGTAGGTAACGCGTGACTTCAGCCCATCGTGTCTCAGTGTTCCGACGAGACGGTCGGCATAGCGCTTGGCGTGATTCGGGTCGGGCGCCTCGACCGCGACGATGATGTCATCGAGCTCGGCAAAGTCCTCGAGATACTGCTTCAGGAGCACCACGTAACGCGCATGCTGTGGAAGGAGCCGGAGGGGCGAAGTCAGAAAGTCGAGCGCCCAGAACGTGTAAAGGCCCGCGCTCAGAGCCATCAGGACCGAGACGAGCACGGTTGCCCACGGGTGTTTGTTTCATGCTAGCGCGACCACCGAGAGCAGGCGGCCCAGCCCGCCGACCATGGTCAGAGGCGGCCCGCCGCCGGCACTGCCTGGACTCTTGATATACAAAGGTGACAGAGGTGGGTGATGCGCCTGTCGGGGCGTGCGATGTGATCCTGCGCCATATGATCCGGCGCGGCGTGCGATTGATGGATGCCCCGGGGCGTCGGCTCGTGTCCTTGCACGCCGGCAACCTGCTCGCCGCCGGACGTCGCCGAGCCGGCGGGCGCGACTTCGAAGACACGACCTTTCTCGAGGGATTCCACCGCCTTGTGCACTCGCTCGCGACGGAAGCACGGCTGAATTTCCTGGGACGAATCGCCGCTCGGGAGAGCGTCGTCAGCCATCTCGAAAATCGGCTGCGGCTCGAGCGGGATCGACGCCGTTTCCCCGAGGTCGCCGCGCAACTCATCGACCGCCCCATTGTCATCACGGGCTTGCCGCGCAGTGGCTCGACACTGCTGCACAGCCTCCTCGCCCAGGATCCTGCCAATCGGGTTCCGCAGACCTGGGAGATGTTGTCTCCCTCGCCGCCGCCCGAGCGCGCGACGTACGACAATGACCAGCGAATCGCGACCACCGAGAGGCAGCTCCGCTGGTTTCAGCGCATGGTGCCGGACTTCACGAGGATCCATCCGGTCGGCGCACGGCTGCCCGAAGAGTGTGTCGTCATGCTCAGCCACTCGTTCCTCAGCTCGCAGTTCTGCTCGATGTACGTGGTCCCGTCGTATCAGACGTGGATGCGCGCGCAGGATCTCGTGCCTGCCTACCGGCTGCATCGGCGCTTTCTTCAGCAGCTGCAGTGGCGGTGCCGTGGCGAGCGCTGGGTCCTGAAGGCGCCGGCGCATCTGCCGGCCCTGCGGGCGCTCTGTACGGTGTATCCGGATGTCGGCGTGATCATGACGCATCGGGAGCCGCTCGAGGTGCTCGCGTCAGAGGCCAGCTTGCACACGGTCCTTCGCCAGACCTTCAGTGATGCCGTGGATCCTGCTCTGGTCGGCCGTGAAGTGACGGAGCTCCTTTCGGAGGAGATCGACGCCGGTCTGCAGGCGCGCGACGATGGATGCGCGCCGCGCGAGCGGTTCGTCGACGTGCGATACCGCGATCTCGTGGCGGATCCGATCGGGACGGTGCGGAAGATCTATGCCCACTTCGAGATATCGCTGACGCCGGCCGTCGAGGCCCGCATGCGACGGTATCTGGCCGAGGCGCCGAAGGACAAGCACGGCGCTCACGTCTATTCGCTGACGCAGTTCGGGTTGAAGCTCGATGAAGAACGGGCGCGGTATCGCGCCTATCGCGAGCGCTTCGTGCTGAACTGAGCAGAAGCACCGGCAAGGAC
>Ga0075418_10010648_pt1 | contig 10291 bp, 7 predicted proteins | sample SoiMetdeltSBSDD2_FD_81776 | JGI IMG/M metagenome (GOLD analysis project Ga0075418, IMG submission 81776) | Bulk soil microbial communities from a Populus tree surrounding site in Tennessee, USA - Soil MetaG P. deltoides SBSDD2 | ecosystem: Environmental > Terrestrial > Soil > Tree plantation...
AAAGGGCGGCGCACTCCAAATGAGGGCAGCGCTTTTCAAATAGGAGTCGAATTGCGAATCCTTTATTTGCGATGACGCTGCTTGAGTCGCTCATACACTTCGGCCAGCCGGCGTTGGTGCTCTTCAGACGTCACGCATTCGCGAAATGTCTTCCCTATTTGATCGAGCGCGGTGCTTGTGTCCAAATCTATAAGCTCGCGGGTCAGCCGCTTGGTTGCAAATAGCGCGGCTCGCGGTTTGTCAGCCATGACACCCGCCAATGCCAACGCGCGAGGCATCAGCTCGTCTCGCTGATAAACGTGGTTGACCAACCCGATCCGAAACGCTTCATCGGCGGAAATGTTTTGCCCGGTCAGCGCTAGTTCCTTCGCTCGGGCCAGTCCAATTGATTTGTACAGCGGATGAATGATCTGGGTGAGACCGATATTGATCTCAGCCTGACCAAAGATCGCTTCCTTTGCAGCAAGTCGGATGTCACAGAATGCGGCAAGGTCAAATCCACCCGCGATGGCCGGACCGTTTACCGCCGCGATCACCGGCTGCGGCAATGTCCAGACCTGTCGAAAGATCTTTGTCACCGCGTCAAGATGCATCAGCTTTTGATCCGTCGACCAACTCACAAGTAACTCGAGGTCCAATCCGGCGCAGAAGCTTGACCCCGCGCCGGTGATTACAACCGCGCCGAGCGTGGTATTAGCCTCAGCGGCCGCTAGTTCCGTTGAAAGCTGTTTGACCAGATCGGGATCCAGCGAGTTGCTCTTTGCGGGACGGTTCAAAGTCAGCGTGAGCACCGCGTCTTCACGGCTGCTTACAACCAGCGGTTCGGTTGTGGGGCTTCTCATTGGCGTAGCCTCCTGCGGACTCGACCCGACACTGTGTGCCGCTCGCGTATCATAGAGCAGCAGGAGCAGCCGGTAAATGTTATGTTCTGAAATGCGGATCGAGCATTTGATTGACAAGACCCGCGAAGTTGACAGCCCTTCTTCAGCATCCTAGCATTCCTCTGCGACCGCGAAGATCGCTGTAAAGAAGATCTTTTCATAAACTAAGTTCAGGAGATCAAATGGCCACTATTCGCGCGTTTCGAGCTCTGCGTCCTTCGACCGAGAAGGCCCCGCTCGTCGCCGCAGTTCCCTACGACGTAGTCAACACCGAAGAAGCTCGGGTTCTTGCTGCCGGGAATGAACTGAGTTTCCTGCATGTATCGCGGCCTGAAATAGATTTGCCCGACGAAACCGACATTTACTCGGATGCGGTTTACGCCAAGGCAGCCGAGAACTTCGAAAAGCTAAAAGCGAAAGCGCCGCTGATCAGTGACGACGTCCCAAGCCTATATGTCTATCGCCTCGGCATGGGCACACACACGCAAACCGGTATAGCCGCCTGTTCTTCGATTGATGAGTACGATTCGAACATCATTCGCAAGCACGAACGCACGCGCAAGGACAAGGAGGATGACCGCACTCGTCATATGCTGACTCTGGGAGCGCAGACCGGCCCGGTGTTTCTGACGTATGCCGGTCGCGACGATATCAACGATCTTGTTATTCGCGTGCAGCAGGAGGAACCGCTTTGCGACTTTACGGCGCCGGATGGCGTAACCCATATGATCTGGAGAGCCAGTGAAACGGATCGCGATCTTCTGATCGAGGCATTTCAATCGGTGCCGCTTGTATATATAGCCGACGGTCATCATCGCGCCGCCAGCGCCAGTCGCGCACGCGACGAGCTTCGTAAGAACCCGGATCACGACGGTGGTGAGGACTACAACTTCTTCCTCACAGTGCTGTTCCCTTCAGATCAGCTTCAGATACTGCCCTACAATCGAGTAGTCAAAGATCTGAACGGAATGACCCCAGGCCAGTTTCTCACCGTATTGTCGAGAAAGTTTGACATTGCGGAGGCGGCCGCGCCTTCGCCCCGGCAAAAGTCTGAGATATGCATGTACCTCGCGGGCCACTGGCACAGCTTGACGGTGCCGGCTGGAACGACCAACCCGATCGACCCCATCTCTTCACTCGACGTCAGCGTGCTTCAGGAGCGAGTGCTCGATCCGCTATTGGGAATCGCCGACGTTCGAACCGATAAGCGAATCGATTTTGTTGGCGGAATTCGTGGCACCGCGGCGATGGAGGAGATGGTCAATGACGGGCGAGCCGCTGTGGCATTCTCGTTATATCCGGTCACTGTCGACGATCTGATGGCAATCGCCGACAAAAACGAGGTTATGCCTCCTAAGTCCACCTGGTTTGAGCCGAAGCTGCGCGATGGCTTGCTAAGCCATTTGATATGAGCTTACCTCACTGGAGTACCGACGATGAGAATACTCATAGCAGACAAATTCCCCGATGGTGGTCGAACGGATCTGCTTGAATGCGGTTTCGAGATAGTCTACGACCCAGATCTCAAAGACGAAGCGCTCACTGCGGCGATCAAGTCGAGCGGCGCCGACATCCTGGTAGTGCGCGGCACTAAAGTCACCGCGGAGATGTTGGAAGCGGGCCGTCTGAGTCTTGTCGTGCGGGCCGGGGCGGGCTACAACACGATCGACGTCAAGACAGCATCCTCAAGAGGCATCTACGTTACAAATTGTCCGGGCAAGAATTCGATCGCAGTAGCCGAGCTGGCGTTCGGGTTGATGCTGTCGCTTGACCGGCGTATTCCGGATAACGTTAACGATCTGCGGCAGGGCCGCTGGAACAAAAAGGAGTACAGTAAAGCGCCGGGGATCTTTGGGCGAACGCTTGGCCTGATCGGTGTCGGCCGAATCGGACAGGAGATGATCTCCAGAGCGAAAGCGTTCGGGATGCCCGTTGTTGCCTGGAGCCGCTCGCTGGATCTTGAACGAGCTGAAAAGCTTGGAATCGATATGAAGCAGTCTCCGCTGGAGGTCGCGTCGGCTTCCGATGTCGTCAGCATTCACGTAGCACTCAACAATGACACCAAGAACCTGATCGACGAAAAATTCTTCGCCGCTATGAAGCCGGGTTCGTACTTCATCAACACTTCGCGGGCTGAGGTCGTCGATCAGGCGGCACTTGCGCGTGCGGTTACCGAACGAGGGCTGCGCGCGGGTCTCGATGTTTTCGCCGGCGAGCCTACCGGCGGAGTTGGGTCGGTCGAAGACGGCATTTTCAAAATCGATGGAGTGATTGGCACTCATCACATCGGGGCTTCGACCGATCAGGCTCAGCAAGCCATCGCGCAAGAGACAGTGCGAATCATCCGCGAATACAAAGACAAAGGCCGCGCCCCCAACGTGGTGAACCTGGCGAAGAAGACGCCGGCAACGCATCTGCTTGTGGTTCGGCACTTCGATCGCGTTGGGGTGCTGGCAAACGTTTTCGACCAGCTAAAAGGAGCGGGCATAAACGTCGAAGAGACGGAGAACATCGTTTTCGACGGGGCGGCCGCGGCTGTTGCTCGCATTCAACTGGATTCCGCGCCCTCCGATTCGGTGCTGGACGCAATAAAGTCAAACTCGCAAGACATAATTGAGTTGAGTTTGTTGAAGCTCTAGAAAGGTAATCCAATGACGGAAAGAATCTACAACTTTTCTGCGGGGCCGGCGGTGCTGCCGCTCTCCGTTCTAGAAGAAGCACAGCGCGATCTCATTTCGCTTCCCGGCGTTGGGATGTCGGTGCTCGAGATCAGTCATCGCTCCAAGGCGTTTGATGAAATCATTCAGGGTTGCGAAGCCGACATACGCAAACTCGCGGGAATTCCCGAGAACTATCACGTCCTGTTTCTGCAGGGCGGCGCGTCAATGCAGTTCTCGATGGTGCCTTTGAACCTGATGCCCGCCGGCGGAAAGGCGGACTACGTCAGCACCGGATCGTGGTCCAAGAAAGCCATCAAAGAAGCACAGAAGGTCGGTCAGGTGAATGTCGCTGCCTCCACGGAAGCTGAGAACTTCACACGAGTTCCGAGACAGGACGAGCTGAAGCTCGACCCGGAAGCAGCATACGTCCACATCACAACAAACGAGACTATTCATGGTGTTGAGTGGAAATACGATCCGGACACCGGCGGCGTGCCCCTGGTGGCTGACGCTTCATCGGATATATTCGGCGGTCCGATCAACATTCAAAAATATGCGTTGATCTACGCGGGAGCGCAAAAAAACCTCGCACCCGCCGGGGTCACGCTGGTGTTCATCCGCGATGATTTGCTTGGGCGTAGCCCGCAAGGCATGCACACGATGTTCAACTACAACACTCACGCCAAGGACAAATCGCTTTACAACACGCCGCCTGTGTTCACGATTTATGTCATGCGACTGGTGATGAAGTGGCTGGTCGAGCAAGGCGGTCTTGAAGCGGCGCGCAACCGGAACGAAGAGAAGGCCGGGCAAGTCTACGGTGTGATCGATGCGAGCGGCTTTTATCGAGGTCACGCGCACGCCGACTGTCGCTCGTTGATGAATATAACGTTCAGGCTGCCGAGCGAAGATCTTGAAAAGCAATTTGTCAGCGAAGCTACGAAAGCCGGGCTTGACGGGCTCAAGGGACATCGTTCGGTGGGCGGCATTCGAGCATCAATCTACAACGCATTTCCAAAGGACGGGGTCGAGGCCCTGATCTCGTTCATGAAGGAGTTTGAGCGAACCCACGGATAGCGACGAAGGTTAGACCACGCACCATCAGGATTGCGAAAGGGCACCAAATCCCACCAATGCCTGGAAAGCGACGGCCTTATTTGGACTGCGCCGCCTCTCGGCATTGGATGGCTTACGCATGAGTTGGCGGCGCTTTTGTAGTGTGGTGCGAGAACAAAAAACCCCGGAGCTATTGCGCCCACACTACAAAAGCGCCGCCGGGCATGCGAGAGGTACCGAATGAGTAAGAGGCGGCGCAGTCCAAATGGAGGGCGTTGCTTTCCATGCGTTGGTGGGATTACGGGAAAAGAGACTCTCTTCTGATCTTGTTGTTCAAAAGGAGACTAAATGCTGGGACTCCGATTCATAAAGATGCAGCCGACAAGCTACCTGCTTCAATACAAACGGGGCCAGATCGTTCGCGAGGGCGCCGGATTGTCTTTCTTTTACTATGCGCCTACAACCTCGCTCGTAGCCGTCCCCATCGCCAGCACCGATGCCCCGTTTATCTTTAACGAGGTCACCGCGGACTTTCAGGAGATCAGTATCCAGGGACAGGCCAACTACCGGATCACCGATCCGAAACGAGTCTCCCAGCTTCTCAACTTTACGCTCGACGCCTCGGCGCGCGGCTATGTTTCCGATGATCCGCAAAAGCTCTCGGCGCGGGTCATCAACGTTATCAAGGTTCTCACACGCAAAGAGCTTCAGACGCTTGCGCTGCGCGACGCTCTTCGAGCATCGGATGCGCTAGTTCGCGAAGTTACTAAAGGGCTCGCGGCTTCGACCGAAATCTCCTCGCTTGGTCTGGAGGTGCTTGGTCTTTCGATCCTGGCCATCAAGCCCAACCCCGAAACCGGCCGCGCGCTCGAGGCCGAAGCCCGGGAACAACTGCTTCGTGAAGCCGATGAAGCGATCTACGCGCGTCGCAACTCCGCGGTCGAACAGGAACGCGCGATTCGCGAAAACGAGCTCAACACCGAGATCGCCGTCGAAAACAAGAAACGCCAGATTCGTGAAGCCCAGATGGACGCCGAACGCGCGGTGCAGGAAAAACAACACCAGCTTCGAGACGCCGAGATGGAGGCCAACATCTCGCTCGAGGAAAAGAACAAACAACTTGTCTCGCTTTCAACGGAGAACACCAAATCCGAAGCCGACGCGAAGGCCTACGGCGTCGCTGCAACGATGAAAGCGCTGGAAGGCGTCGACGCAAAAGTTCTGCAAGCGCTTGCCAGCGTCGGTATGCAACCCGATCAGTTAGTGGCGCTGGCATTCCAGGGCCTCGCCGAACGCGCGGACAAGATCGGCCAGTTAAACATATCTCCTGATTTGCTGCGCGAGCTGCTCACGCTTCAATCCAACAAGTGAGCGCCCAAGTGAATTCATGAATCGGTTGACCGAGAACAAGGTCGTTCTGGTCACGCGCCGGACGCGGCTCGATGATCTGGTAGCTCGCTTCAACACCATCAGCCAGGCAAAGTTCTACGTCGAGCATCTAGGCGCCGATTTTTCCGATTACCTCAACGAGCACGAGCAATATCGCGCCTCAGTCGCTGCCGCAAGTGCGACCCTGGAACGAGTCGGACGACTGCACGCGCTCGACAGATCGTTTCTGCCAAACTTCATCTTTGGCAACGACGACACGGTCGTAGTTCTTGGCCAGGACGGGCTGGTCGCCAACACGGTCAAGTACACGACTACTCAACAGGTGATCGGGGTCAATCCCGATCCCGCGCGTTGGGAAGGCGTGTTGTTGCCGTTTGAGGTTCGGGATCTCGAAAAGATAGTGCCCGAGGTTTTCGCGCGCCGGCGTCGGATAAAAGAAGTGACGATGGCAAAAGCCGAGCTCAATGACGGACAGACGCTCTACGCGGTAAACGATTTGTTTATTGGAGTGCGCTCGCATATCTCGGCGCGCTATACGATCAGCGTCGGGAAGAAAAGCGAACAGCATTCATCAAGCGGGATTATCGTGTCGACCGGTCTTGGCTCGACAGGTTGGTTTAGAAGCCTGATGACCGGAGCTGCGAGAGTAGCAAGCGCAGCTTCAGAGGGCAGAGTTAAGGTTGAGCCACCGGGTGGTTTCGCGTGGGACTCGGACCATCTTTACTACACTGTCCGCGAACCTTTCCCGAGCAAGACCTCATCGGCGACTCTGGTGTTTGGAAAGATCACCAGCAACCGTCCGTTGAAGTTGATTTCTCAGACTCCGGAGGTTGGAGTGATCTTCAGCGACGGTATCGAGAGCGATTTTGTGGCGTTCAATTCAGGGACTCAAGCCACGATTACAGTTGCTGAAAAGAAAGGGCATCTGGTGGTTTGATTGTGCTCCATTAACACCACTCTTCAGAGGGGTGAACTGGAGTTTAGAGATTTCGCCAATTTCAACAACCATCGGAGGATAACTGCATAGCGGTGTCCTCTCGGTAGCTTGCGTGGGTTGGCGGGTCCCTGGGCCGCGCAGCGGTTACCTATTAGACTGTAGATCGATCTTGACGCATACAGGTAACCGCTACGCGGCCCAGGGACCCACCAACTCACGCAAGCTACCGAGAGGACACCGCTACGCGGCTACCACCGAAGAGTTGGTGTTAATGAGAGATCACGGCGGGTTTCACTCCACAACCACCCTATCCGTTCCGCTGCGGCCGAAGGTCTCCGGATGGTACATCTCCTCGGCCTTTGTCGGCGGCACGATAAACGCCCCGGGCGTCGTCGCTCGGGCCACATACGAGTACGTATGCACACCCTCCCACACCAATGACGCAAACGCTTCGACTCGTTCGTCGCGCATGTTCTGATGCTCGAACCACGGCCGACGCCACCACCACCAACGGTCAGCCGGCTTGTCGGTCGGGTCCTGCGGCACACTGCCGGTTACCGCAAGCGCGGGGTTCAGGGCTTCAAGACCTGCGGGTATCGGATCGACCAGCGCAACGTGATACCGGCGCGTGGGGACCAGCATCGTCAGCTTGACCCGCACACGCGCGCCGGCTTTGATTCGCCAAGTGCCGTCCGAATCGCGCCGGACATCGTCAGCCTTATCAACCGCTTCGTAAACTCGTTGGACCGTGAAGCCGTGCTCTGACGGATCCAGTTTGAGGCTCGCCGGCGCGTACTTCATGCCAACGCGATAATACAACCGCCCAGGCCCTTCTTTGCTCAGTATCAGATTCTGCGATGCGGTTGTTTGAGCAAGAGTTTGCATCGGTACGTTGACGTTGTGACGCTCGGTGGTGCGACCTCTAAACTCGTGCCCTCCGGCATAAGCATCGCCAAGCCATGCACGTGCGACGAAGTTCGGGGTGACCTTTTCATAAGTCGCAAAATAACGATCGAGCGCCAGCAACACGAAGGCATTCTCCTGGGTGTTTTCCCATCTGCCTTGTTTGCGATGCGCAAGCAAGCCGCGGACAACTTTGGGAATCAAATCGCTCGCCGGCTGATCTTTGATTAACGCCTCGAGTATGACGCCGTCAGCACGCCGATCCGAATGCATCAGAAGATAATCATCGTCTTTGTACGAAGTCACGAAATGGGCTGTGGCAGCCTCTTCGGTGACGCGGTTGTTCAGATGTTTGCGGACGGCTGTAAGTTCGGTCTGTGACGACTGATCACCTGACAACACGGACAACAGCCAGCCGCTTGCTTCCAGCGTGAGTCCGTCGAGTCCCGCTTCAGCAATCAGGCGGCGAGCCTTTGCCGCGTCCTTATCGCCCATCAGGTTTCGCACGTACAACGAGTAAGCGATTAGCGCGCGGCGGGCAAAAGCTCCGTACCGGCCGGGAATGTGTCGCTCAATCTCGCGCAGGTACCTCTTCGATCGATCGAGCATCGTCGCCGGAACTTCAAAGTCTTTTTGCTTCGCTCGCTGGAGCGCGTGTGCGACGTGGATGCTGACATAAGGCCACGATTGATCGCCGCGCCGCCAAAACCCGAAACTGCCGTCTTCGCTTTGACGCGACTCCAGACGTTTGATGTCCCGAGCAACTGCATCCATCAAATCCTTCGGCTCAGGCAGACCTTTAGCCTTGAAGGCTGTCAGTACATCTTTCAGGGCTGCGACTGCCAGGACTCTCGACGAGAGTTGTTCGGTGCATTCGAAGGGATAAGCTACGAGATAAATAAACCCGTCAGTCAGAGCCTGAAGCTCGGTTGAGGAGGTTGAGATCTCAAGCCCGCCAAACTGTTTGATTGCATCGGTCGGCGCTTTAACCGGTTGGGCGATCGCGCCCTGATCGATCTCGCCGTAGGTAGCAAATGCTTCTGTCGTGGCCGGAGTCCAAACAGGTAATTCGATCTCCGCGGCGTCTGTCCACTTGCCCGACGCGCCCGCGATTTGAAAACGGGCGGTGCCCGCGCGCACAGCCGAAACAGGAAAACGAACTTCAACCCGATCGTTAGCCGGGACGTTAACGCGGCGGCCGGCGCCTGCAGTGAGTTCGGCATTGCCGGCCCGCACTGCAACATCGACCTCCATCGGAGCGCCGGTCTGGTTTTGCACGACAACGGGCAACTCGAATTTGTCTCCGAAGTTGAGGAAGCGTGGTGCTGACGGTCTCACCATCAACGGAAGCCGGGCAGTGATGTTTGATTCATTTGCTCCGAACTGTTTGCCTCCGGCGACTGCGACGGCCATCACTCGATAGCGCGTCAGGCTATCGGGCAGTTTGACTTTGACGCTTGCGCGTCCGTTCGAGTCTGTGGGGACGGCAGGCGCGAACGTCGCAAGCGCATTGAAGTTCTGGCGCGTGCGAATTTGTTCTTGCGAAGCATCTGTCTGAAGAAAGTTTCGTCCGTTGAGTGGCAAAGATTCCGCATACTTCGCTGAGAATCTTGGTGCGGGAGCTGCTATGCCACCGACAACGCCTCCGGGAGTGCCGCCCGGCACACCAAAGCTGCCGCTTTCCCGCAGCTTTTCCGCGAGATCATCCGGAGCCGCCAGCAGCACATTTTGCCGCAAATGATGGTCGCTCACATCAGGAGGGCGTTGTGAGTAGAAAGTTGAGATCGGGTCTCCGATGCGATACCCGCTCAAAGCCAGCACCGCTTCATCAACGACAACCACCGCAAGTTCGCTTCCGGCGACGGGCCTGCCCGATGCATCCCGAACTACCACGTCAACGGTTGTCTCCCCGCCAGGCTCAAGCGTGCTTTCGCGCGGCTTTGCCTCAACAGCCAGCTTTCGTGCAAGCGGCGGGATTTGAAGGTTCAAAGATCCCTTCGCGAAGGCCGGACGCTTTGGCAGTTTCTCGGCGGGCGCTCCCTGGTTGTCGGTGCGTACCGCCGCGCCAACAAGATCGACCTGTACGTAAAGGTTTGGCGTATAGCCTTCCTGGATCGGAACCCGCAGTGTGTGCGACGGGCCGTCCATTTTGAAGCGCTCAGAGCTCACGATGCCGGATCGTCTGAGCGTCAGCACTCCTTCAGCAGGATAGAACGGAGATTGCACAAGGATTTCGGCACTCTCGCCGGCTCGATACTCTTTGCGATCGGGAATCAACTGGGCTTCTTCCTGTTCAATATCCCGTTTCGGCACGACCTTGCCGCCGGCGACCCACAAAGTAAGCTCGCTCTCATTCTTTCGCTCGCGGTCGTCCTGGATTGTCGCGGTCACTCGATACTGTCCGCCCTCTTTTGTCTCGAAGCGACATTGAACCGGCTCGGCGGCCGATCTCACCGTGCACTCCT
>Ga0075418_10010650_pt1 | contig 10291 bp, 11 predicted proteins | sample SoiMetdeltSBSDD2_FD_81776 | JGI IMG/M metagenome (GOLD analysis project Ga0075418, IMG submission 81776) | Bulk soil microbial communities from a Populus tree surrounding site in Tennessee, USA - Soil MetaG P. deltoides SBSDD2 | ecosystem: Environmental > Terrestrial > Soil > Tree plantation...
GCAGGCGTCTTCATCGCATCAAGAAAGGCTGGCGCGATGATGGTACTTTCAGGCTTGATAGGTGCAGGGGTTGCCATCTTAGCCGGGGCTCCTTATGACTTGGTCACTTTCGGTCTGTTCGGTTATAACTCAATACTCACTGGAATGGCATTTTGGTCAGGGCCGTTTGTCAAGGCAAATAGGGCCACATTCGCTATCTCCGTCTTTGGGGCAGCCATAACTGCGTTCAGCTGGATGGCATTCTCGCACGTGATGGGGGACATGTTTCTTCTAGGTGGCCCATCTGCAGGGTGGGCCATCCCAGGGTTTACCTCTTCCTTCATCTTCACGACCTGGGCCCTAATGTTCGCTAGCAAGAGGTTTGGACATGACATATGGCCAGAGCCTCCTCCTCCTCCTAAGGAGGAGCTACGACCTCAAAGTGACAAGCCAGTGCAAGTAGAGTCATTTAAGTGGACAGCAAAGGAATTCATAATAGCTACACTAAAAGGTGTCTCTCAGGTCACGTTTGTAGAAAACTGGAAGACAGGTGTATTCTGGGTAGTCGGACTCACACTTGCATTTCAACTTCCACCAGTAATAGCCGGGGTGCAGGAGGGAATACCATGGTGGACCAATGCATATACAGCTGGGTGGAACGAATATTCACCACTTTATTTGGCTGGCGTGATGGCCCTTTTGGGTTCAGGCATTGGAGTAGCAATGGCAATACTTACCAAGTTGCCTACTGCAGAAATAAGGCTGGGGCTGCATGGTTTCAACCAAGTGCTAGTGATGATAGCTCTGACAAGTTTCGTACCGCTCACACCTCAGTCATTTATAATGGCTATCTTTGCCACAATAGGTTGTTCATTTCTGATGCCTGCTCTGCAGAGATTCTTTGGACAATGGGGACTGCCCGCTCTAACTGGTCCATTCGTATTTACTGCTTGGGTGTTTATGCTGGCGGTAGCTGGCTTTCAGAATATCCCTGCAGGAATTGGCTGGTCGAGGCCATAGGCGGAACCGCCCCACCACCCTTTTTATTATCATATTCTGCAAGAGGAGGACATGCAGAGCGAGGATGGACTCGGGACTTTTTGATAAATTCCTAAAAGAGTCAAAGAAAAGACTGAATGGCAAGTCTGATTCAGAAAAGGTCAGAGTATTTATCGACTGGTGCTTAAAGAACAACTACGAAGAGATAGTACTTAGAATCAGTTCCGAAGAGAAGGGCGGATGGGCAAGGAATTACATCTTGGACTTTACTACAAGCAGGATCATAGTCACCAAGAAGAGCTTTTTGACAAAATTTGTAGATGTGGGCTATGTTGCAGGGTTAGCACCCTATCCATACCTTGTCCTGCTAAAAGACTCAAATCCTTCCAAGATACGCTCGCAGGCAACAACAAGCCCTGAGCAGCTTTTGAAGAAACAACAGAGCTTCTACATCTGGTATTCCGACATTGCAGAGTTTGTGCTTAGGAAAGGCACAGAGACGCTGGTGACAAATATGTTTGGCAGGGCCATAGTTTCAAACTTTCTTAGTATCAAAAAATCTTCTGGCGAGGGCTATAAGTTTACTTTGCCAGTAAACAAGAACGGCACGTACGAGCAGATACGTTTCTGGATGGGGGTAGTCCTTCCCTCTTTTTGTCCGCCCTATTGATAATATCGATGTTGGGAGATGCGATGCAGTGATAGTGGGAGAGCGCATTTGCCGACATCGGCAAAATCGCACAAACCTCAAAATAATTCCTGAGAAAGAGAAAAATGCCTATTGAAATAGTTCATTTTCTAAGTTTAAAATACTTCACTCAAGCATGAACTCAAAGAGGTATCATGCGAAAATGATGCTCGTACCAAGAGAAATGGAAAAAATGTATATCTGGACAGCAGCCCAGATTGCAGAAGGGAGAAAAAAGCGAGGTATAAAATTGAACTACCCCGAAACTGTCGCATACATTGCAAATTATGTAGTAGAAGGAGCCCGTGATGGTGACAGTGTTGCAGATCTAATGCAGTCTGCAAGGTCAGTCTTAAAAAAAGATGATGTGATGGCTGGAGTCCCAGAGCTTATTCATACGGTTCAGGTAGAGGCCACATTTCCAGATGGAACGAAGCTGGTCACCGTGCATGATCCCGTACAATAGGTGAACAATGTATATGGTAAAAAAGAAACAAGTTTTAAAAAAAAGAAAACAACATCTAGCAGCAGAAGAAGCAGCACAAAGAAGGAGGTTGGAAGAACTTTGATTCCTGGTGAATATGTGTTATCCTCGGATCCTGTAGTTTGTAATGACAATAGAAAAACTATCAAGATAACTGTTAACAACAGAGGAGATAGACCATGTCAGATAGGATCACACACGCACTTTCTTGAAGTCAATAGGGCTCTGGATTTTCCAAGGGAAAAGACATTTGGCTACAGACTAAATATTCCAGCAGGAACTTCAATTAGATTCGAGCCTGGAGACACCAAGGAGGTGGAACTCTGCGAAATAGGAGGCGCGAGGATTTGCTACGGGTTCAATGGTCTAGTCATGGGCGGCCTTGATTCCAGCATAATGAGGAATGCTGCAATGGAAAAAGCCAAGAAACTTGGCTTCAGGGGAGCATAGGAGAGGAGGAAAGAAAGAATTTGGTTCTCAAACTAACACGCAAACAATACACAGACCTATTTGGGCCTACAACAGGAGATAAGGTCAGATTGGGAGATACGGATCTAATGGTCCAGATCGAAAAGGATCTGATAACCCCCGGAGACGAATGCGTTTTTGGAGGAGGAAAAACTCTCAGGGACGGCCTTGCACAGGCTTCTGGAATCACCAACAGCAATGGCGCGCTAGACTACGTGATAACAAATGCAGTGATACTAGATCCTATACTTGGCATACTGAAGGCCGATATTGGCATCAAGGATGGCAAGATCGCAGGAATTGGAAAGGCAGGAAACCCTTACACGATGGACAAGGTCAATCACAGGATGGTTGTATCAGCCTGTACAGAAGCTACCGCAGGCGAACATACCATATGTACTCCGGGCCACTTCGATACGCACATACACATGATCTCTCCTCAACAATATATAGACGGAATCAGCAACGGTATCTGTAACATGATCGGCGGAGGAACAGGACCTGCTGATGGAACAAACGCTACAACTTGCACACCTGGTGTATATAATATGAGCAGAATGATCGAAGCTGTAGAAGATATTCCGATGAATTACGGATTCTTGGGGAAAGGAAATGATTCGCATCCAAATCTAGCTACCCAAATGGAACAGATAGATGCAGGGGCATGCGGCCTGAAGGATCATGAAGACTGGGGTACTACAACGGCTGTTCTTGACGCATCTCTTCGAGCCTGTGACGCTACAGATACACAATTGGCAATACATACGGACTCTATTAACGAATGTGCGTACGTGGAAGACACCATTAATGCAATAGACGGCAGGACGTTGCACACATATCACACAGAGGGAGCTGGGGGAGGTCATGCGCCAGACATAATGAAGATTGCAGGAGAACATTTTGCATTGCCATCTTCAACAAACCCAACAAGACCTTACACAAAGAATACACTGGCTGAACACTTGGACATGTTGATGTTCTGCCATCACCTAAATCCAGCAGTTGCTGAAGATGTGCATTTTGCAGAGTCCCGAATTAGAGGAGAAACGATCGCAGCTGAGGATGTACTACATGATGAAGGCGTATTGAGCATGTATTCCTCCGATAGTCAGGCGATGGGTCGAATTGGCGAAGTTGTCATACGGGCATGGCAGACGGCAGACAAGATGAAGAAGATGAAAGGAAAGCTCCCACAAGACACTGAAGATAATGACAACTTTAGAGCAAAGAGGTACATTGCAAAGACCACCATAAACTGTGCGATAACACACGGTGTAGCAGATGACCTAGGATCTCTCGAAGTGGGCAAAAATGCAGATATTGTAATGTATCAGACGCCTTTCTTTGCTGCAAAGCCAAAGATGGTATTCAAAGGAGGATTCATTGCCTGGTCTGTAATGGGAGACCCTAATGCTTCACTTCCAACACCTGAACCCGTTTTCTATAGACCAATGTTCGGAGCATTGGGCAAAGCAGTCCATAAAACTTCATACACATTCATGTCGAAGCGTGCAATCGAGCTTGGAGTTCCACAGAAATTAGGGCTTGAGAAGGTAATCCTTCCGGTAAAGAATTGTAGACACATCAGTAAGAAGGACATGGTATGGAATGATGCAACCCCCAAGATCGACATAGACCCAGAAACCTATGAAGTAAAACTGGACGGCAAGATAGCTACAGTAGACCCCGCAACCGAGCTAGCATTGGCACAAAGATACTTTATGGCATAACGATTAGGGCAATGCAAGCAGGCTTGTTGTTTAGCTTGCCTGCAGCTTTCCCTTCTTTCTTTTTTTATTGAAATATCTATATCTTTATCTTCCTCCATTCTGCTCTTCTACTCATGTCAACAAACTCCAATTTTGGCGTCTGGCGACCGATGGCCGAAAATGTTGAATTCAATGCGCTAGAGTCCAATTCTAACGCGGTAATGGCTGTTGCCGACACAGTGCGGACTACGCTTGGACCGAAGGGACTTGACAAGCTGCTTATAGACCAGGCAATGAATCGGCATGTATCAAACGATGGCGTTACAATACTGCTTTCACTTAAAGCCATTCACCCTGTGGCACGAATGATTGTAGAGATAGCCGAGCGGCAAGAGCAGATGGTAGGGGACGGAACAACCACCGCTGTAGTCATGTCTGCAGAAATGATAAAAGAGGGCAAACGCCTGATAAAGGAGCTAGGTGTTCACCCCACAAAGGTTGCAGAAGGAATTGAAAATGGAGTAAGACTCGCCTGCCAGCTGCTAGAGAAAGAAGCAAAGCACATTTCAACCAATGATATCGAGCTTGAACAAGTCGTTAGAACTTCTCTAGCATCCAAGCTTGACGGGGAAAAGCTTGCAAACCTAGTCATTTCGGCACTCAGAACGGTTGGAGAGAATGCAAGGTACAATGGCGAGTATGATTTCAACAAATCGATAATGGTACTACGCAAGACAAGCACCGAGGATCAGGTGGTCAACGGCATTGTGCTTGAAAGGAATAGGATGGATCCAGAGCTTCCGGTTGAGGTGAAGAACGCTAAAATCTTGATTGCAAAGCTTGATCTCAAGCCCGTCAAAGAGTCATGGATAAAGGAGAACAACAAGTATCAGGAAATCCTGCTGATGGAGAATGACCGAATTGCAAAATCAAAAGAAATAGTCGACGTCATGCTATCTACTGGCGCTAACACCATTCTTATCGCCTCTCCTGAAGTTGACCAAGCGGTGGAGGACATTCTAGTTGCGAGAAGAGTGTTTGCTGCGAGGATATCGATTGATGAGATCGAGCACCTGTCGCGCTATACCGGCGCTAAGCCGGTGCGTGTCATTGAGGACCTCAAGAGATCGGATATCCTTGGTACCGCAGAACATATTCAGGAGGATGAGGATAATGACATAATCTACCTTGAGGGTGGCAGAGGCAAAAACATGGTCACTCTGATGGTTTCTGGAACTACAAAAGAGACCTCACTTGAACGGTGGAGGGCTGCGATAGATGGTGTCAATGCCGCAGAAGCGGCTCTAAACAAAGGTGTTGTGCCAGGAGGAGGCGCTGCTGAATTGCACGTAATAGATAAGGTGAAGGGTCTTCGCCTTAAAGGGTTAGAACAGGTAGGACTTGAGGTGGTAGCTTCTGCGCTTGAAAGCATCATGCGGCAAATATTAGCCAACGCTGGTTTTAATGGTCTTGAAAAGGTAATGGCAGCCAAGGCCTCCCCTCCTTCGTATGGCATAGATATCAATACAGGCGAGGCTATTGATATGTGGAAGACAGGCATAATAGACCCGCTACTGGTCAAGACGATGGCACTGCGAGCATCTGGTGAAATTGCCAAGTCTGTTCTGAGGATCGACAGAAACCTTGCAGCAGAGGATCTCAGCCAGCAAGCCCTATCAGAGTCAAAAAGGTGATAACTGATCGATGATTAGACACTGTGTAGAAGAATCCAATGTAGATGGTGATATGAGTGTAGTAGATCCGACTAAGATAAGACATGTGACAGTTGCCGGTGGCAGGATAGCACTGCTCTCTGGCTTGATAGATCCAGCATCACACCTGAACCTTGACCTTCCTGATCATAGAGCTACTATCTGTATTATTGCAGAAAGATTTGCAGTTGGAGCCGAGGTAAAGGTGGATAGTGACGGACTTGTCTTTGCCACTGTTCCAAGGTCTGTATACGGACATTATGGACATCTTGATTATACACAAAGGCTGGTAGATATGATAAAGGCAGTTGATACAAATCAAGAGAAAAGAAAACAAGCAAGCAAGCAAGAAAGGGCAGCTACAAGATCAAGAAAGAAAGCAAGCATAGAGAGAGAAAACAAGAAATGATCACAATTAATTCGATAATTGGAAACTTGTATCACGACAGTAATCTGAGAAAGCGATATGAAGAGATGTCATCGCAATCCTTATGTGAATCCATAAGGATTAACAGGATGGAAGCACAACGCGTCAGAATGCGCAAAAGATCAAGCAAGGGGACTGATATTGCCCTTACCACGACACCAGGCACAAGGTTAAGGCATGGCGATGTCCTCATGGCTGGAAATGACAAGATGATAACCATTGAGCTTGAACCAGAGAACCTTGCAGTAGTAGAGGTCAAAGATAATCTTCATGAACATGATGCTGTTCAAGTGCCAGTCACAATCGGGCACGCAATAGGGAATCTTCATAGACCAATTAAGCTTGAGGGAAGAAAGATCTATTTCCCAATACAAACAGATTCAGAAATCCAGATGTTCAAAAAGATATTTGGCCAGCTTTTGGATCATCTGGAGATAACCCAGGCTAAAATGGTCTTTGAGCCAGAAGAGGGGACAGATGTTCATGAGCACTGATGACAGCAGCAGCAGCATCATGGATGCAGGAGAGCTGAGCATGTTGCAGCTATCCGACTCTTTTTTTCCAACAGGTATGTATTCCATGTCAAATGGGCTTGAAGCGATTTTTTATAGTGGAAAGAAAATGAAAGCAGATGAGCTGCGGGAGCTCATCGCAACTTTGATTCAATATCAGATAGGACCAGCAGACTGCACCGCACTTGGAAACGCCTACGAACAGGCGGCAAAATTCAATCTTCCAGAGTTGCTTGAAGTGGACAGAGCAATATTCTCAATGAAGCTTGTACAAGAGATCAGAGATGCATCCATCAGATCTGGCACGCAGCTTGTGCGCTGTATACGATCTTTCTCCGATAACAGAATCCTTTGCCAATATGAAGATGCAATAAGGAGTGGCCGGGCTTTTGGGCCGTATCCAGTTGCACTGGCAGTTGCTGCCAACACCTTTTTAATTCCCAAGAGAAAGGCTGCGCTTATAATGCTCTACTCATTTTCTGTAAGCATAGTTGGTGCGGCCCTGAGGCTTGGGATGCTGCAGCATTTTGATGGCCAGAAGGTAATCGATCAGCTAAAGCCCCCAATACTCAAGGTGATAAAGGAAAATATCGACAGGCCGCTTGAAGGCATGTGGCAATTTGCGCCATCCATCGACATAATACAGATATCTCACGAAAGAATGAATTCTAAAATGTTTATTACATGATTTGGGTTCATACTCATATGATGATGAAAGCAAAGAGAATTCCAAGGCTCGGAATTGGAGGTCCCGTAGGCTCTGGCAAAACGATGCTGATTGAAAAGATCGTTCCGCTACTGGCTGCCAGAGGCTACAAAGTGGGAATTATTTCAAATGATGTCGTTTCAAGAGAAGACGCCGATAGGATGCGCCAGAATTTGGCAAAGGAACAGGGCATTCTTTCAGAAGACTTGGTGATAGGTCTAGCAACAGGTGGCTGCCCTCACACTGCTGTACGTGAAGACCCGTCGATGAATATATCAGTCATTGAAGAAATGGAATCAAAATACGGCTACCTTGATTTGATAATAATTGAAAGTGGGGGTGATAACATCACGACTACCTTTAGCCCAGCACTGGCGGACTACTTTATTTACATAATAGACGTATCTGGAGGAGATAAGTACCCGCGAAAGAGGGGTCTGGGAATAGAGACATGTGATCTTTTGGTCATAAACAAGATCGATCTGGCCCCCCATGTTGGAGCCGACCTTGAAATTATGGAAAGGGATGCAAAAGAGGTCAGAGGAGAAAAGCCACACGTTCTTGTAAACTGCAAGACAGGCCAAGGCATAGAGCAGGCAACAGAACATATCATAAGGGATATATTGTTTGAAGCCGCGCCAAAAACTCTTGCTAAGAACTGAAAAAAGGCATGGAAGGAACTGAGCTAGAGCACCACACCCCAAAGGCTGTTCCTCCAGAAGTACTTGCATACGACTCTCCCTTGGCCCAGCTCGGAGTGGGTAAGGCAGGCAAGCTTGGAGCGCTTGTTCTGAGGCTCGAACAGGACAAGAGTAACGGCAAGACTTCTGTAAAAGACCAGTACTCTCGTGTTCCGCTTTTTACCCAGCGCGCCCTTTACCTTGAAGAGGCGCTGCCAAACATGGCGTATATGTCTATCATGTCGCCCTCTGGAGGGATATTGCAAGGTGATAGGTATAGGATGGATATAATGCTTCGAAAACATGCATTTGCCCATATCACAACCCAGGGGGCGACGAGAGTATACAGAATGGAAGGGAACTATGCCACGCAGGTAATCAACATAGATGTTGGCGAAGACTGCTATTTTGAGTACATTCCAGACCAGGTAATCCCTTACCGCGACTCCCGATTTTACCAAGAAGCCAACCTACGTGTCCATGATAATGCAACAATGCTCTACTCTGAGATCATAACACCAGGGAGGGTTGCAAGCGGAGAACATTTTGATTATGATATCTGCTACATGAAGGCAATTGCAAAAGACCATAGCGGTGGTCTAAAGTTCACAGATGTGGCAATGCTGGAACCTAAAAAACGTGATATGAAAGTATTCGGAGTTCTATCAAACCATGATGTTGTAGGAAATATGTACATTATTACGAAAAACAAGCTGCAGGAGATCAATATTGGCATTAATACCGCCCTTACGGCAATACCAAACGTATATGCTGGAGCCACAATTCTGCCAAGTAATTCAGGTGTAGGGATAAGGATGCTTGCAAATACTGCAAGCGATGCGAGATCTGTGATTTATGAGGTTGTAAGGATCGTCAGAAGGATTATCTTGGATGCTCCCTTCAGCGGAACTAGGAAAGGGTATTCATCATAATTACTACTGATTACCTACTAATTATTTCCTGCCGGTTATCCAAAACTCTGTCACTTTAACTCTGTGGTTTTTTTCCTCTTGATGCTCGTTAGCATGCCATCTAGTATTAAAAACACACTCGCAATCTTCGCACCAAGCGGTAACACTTATCCGATGCTTGTCAAAGGCGTTCATGTCAAGGACTGTAATTATTGTTTAGACTGGCCCTAATAAATATCATCTACCATAAATTGCAATTCAGCTGACAACAATTGCTGCGTGGATGACTTGGTTGGTAAAAGAAGATTGCTTTAGAAAATCAACCAGCTTCAAATAGCAATCAGGACCCTCAAATGTTTTCTTTGTAAGCACACCTTCAAACATTGAAGCATTTACAGTGATCGAATTTGCTGTCATCAGCAATTGAATATTTGGCTCTGCCATTGATGGTGTTTGCATAATCACAGGTTATTAGTTATTTGTACACAATTTATTCCCGACGGAGCATGAGGCACTGCTGACAGTTGAGATCATGTTTGGATATCAATTGCCACTTCCTTTGCCTTTCTTCTTCCTATGGAACTCCGCTTCAGCTCTTGTCTATGCGCGGGTAAAAATCACTGTCAAAGAAAGTTTCAAAGTAACCTGTCCTCACCATGATAGCGATTGCAGTGAAACAATCTGTCTATGTGTCTGTCTGTATTTGTGTCTGCCGTTTGCATCAATTCCCGTATCGTGATTTATATTGATAACATCCTTGGAGTATTATATCGTCACCTTGTGCAGTCATGTACAGATATTTTGCATGCTAGAAATAGCCCTAGATGACACCACATTTGAGACTGTAAGAAATCGTGAGTAGAAAAATTCTATCTGCTGATAGATAATCCTAGAATCAATCATAGCATCACTTAAAAGGTATTTAGTAAGATATATACTAGCAAACTACTGTCCTACGATTATCCTCTAAACTTTGATCTGTGCTTTCAATAAGGAAAACATGTTTTTTCGATCAA
>Ga0075418_10010656_pt1 | contig 10285 bp, 6 predicted proteins | sample SoiMetdeltSBSDD2_FD_81776 | JGI IMG/M metagenome (GOLD analysis project Ga0075418, IMG submission 81776) | Bulk soil microbial communities from a Populus tree surrounding site in Tennessee, USA - Soil MetaG P. deltoides SBSDD2 | ecosystem: Environmental > Terrestrial > Soil > Tree plantation...
CCGATAATTTTCAAATGGGAAAGACGGGTAATCAAATACTGGCAGATTCCCGGAAGCTTGCGATTGAAAAAGGATTGACTCCTTCAATTTATACTCACCCGATTGGTTATCACGGTCACGCTGCAGGAACTACGATAGGACAATGGGATATGCAAAACGGAGTACCGGATACAGGTGATTATCCGCTTCATAAGAATACTGCGTACTCTATTGAATTGAACGTGACGACTCAAATTCCGGAGTGGAAAAAAGAAATACAAATTAAGCTGGAAGAGGATGGATTCTTTGACGATGCGGGTAAGTTCCGTTATATCGATGGCCGTCAAACACAACTGATCTTGATACCGAAGATGTAAAATGAGATAATCCTCCTGACCAAATATTCTGGAAGACTGAAAACAAGGACTTTAGACTGGCCTCCAAGCATTCTGGTGTATACACTTTGTAATACGTTTGTTTCTACCGAAGTCACCAAATCCCTAAATCACTAGGTAAACATTGTTACCTTTGAGCGATGAAAATTCTAAAAGCATTACACACCGGCTATGGAGTTGTTGTCTTTGCAGTTATTTTCCTTGTTTTATTTCCATTCTTCCTGATCCCAATGTTTTTTCCCGGGCAGTTTTGGTTGACGGGTGTACTTAATAGGTTGTGGGCGAGACTGCTTTTTATTTTTATTGGTATGCCATTTAAGGTGGAAATCCGTGGCAAACTTGATCGGCGAAAGCAATACATATTTTCCTCCAACCATTTTTCTTACCTCGATATCCCAACGCTTGGACTCGTACCTCACAACACAATTTTTGTAGGCAAGACCGGAATAGAAAACATTCCACTATTCGGATATATGTACGGCAAGCTTCACATTACGGTCGACAGGTCAAAGCTAAAAAGCCGTTATACGTCCCTTAAAAGATCGCTTGGAGCTATTGATGAAGGAAAGAGTCTCGTCATTTTTCCAGAAGGTGGTATTATCACCCTAAAGGAGCCAATAATGGGCCGATTCAAGGATGGCGCATTCCGAATTGCGATAGAAAAACAAATCGCCATCGTGCCTGTTACCATTCCGTATAATTGGATAATTTTGCCTCCGGATCAGTTTCTGTTACGCTGGCATCCGCTAAAGGTGATCGTCCATGAGCCACTGGAAACGAAGGATCTCACCATTAATGACATCGATACCCTAAAACAGAGATTGTTCACCATAATTGAAGAAGAACTGAATACGCAGTTGAAGAATGAAAATCGATCGCGCTCTACTGGACAAAATAGCACACCTCTCCAGGCTGGAATTTGATGGAAAGGATGCGGAAAAGATGATGAAGGACATGACTGCTATCGTCGATTGGGTCGAGAAGCTTAAGGAAGTTAATACCGATGGAATTGAGCCGCTCACCACGATGAGTTATGAAGTAAATGTTCTACGCGAAGATGAAGTGAAAGAGCATCTTAGCCATGATCGGGCCCTGAAAAATGCGCCGAAGAAAGATTCCGACTATTTCCGCGTGCCGAAGGTTCTTGAGTAGGTACCTCGCTACCTAGATAAAATCCCCTGTTTGCGTTAAACAACAAAAGCACTAGGTTTGGCAGCCGGAGTTGCAGTGTATTCAAACTCCGTTAGCTTTTCGATCTAATCAAGGTCACTATATGGGTGTATTATCTTTCTGGAAAAGTTGGCTGAAAGACTATCGTTGGATATGGTATTTGTGTGCAGTAGTTTTTGTTTTTTCCATTTCCTTTTTATGGTATTCTTACTTCCGCGGCGCAGACGGAGTAATCAATTGGGTTAAGCTTCAGGAACAAAAAGTAATTGAAACCACACTCCATAGTTTTCAGCTCGGTCCCTTCAATCTTAGTGTTCCTGCCGATAGTTACGCGATACTAGAATATTTTCACGGCAGTGATATTGAGCCCAACACGACCGCCTCTTACCTGTTTCTGGCCGTCCTTACTTTTGCTGCAGTGATCATACTAGCCGTTATCACTACCCTTGAAAAGTTCTGGTATTTTGTCGGTATGGCATTGTTCCTGTTGTTCATTGTCAGCCTCCGGCTGGAAGTGATCGGCATCTTTGGTTTGTACAACAAAATTCCGGTTGTTATAGTGATTTTGCTTTACACCGCAACAAGCTTCTATTTCGCCCGGATAAAAAACACCCACCCTTTTATAAAACGACTCCTTGTTTTCGGAGTACTTACCTTACTATTGGTAGTCGTTATTGCTCTTTTTGCCGGCGTGCAATATCCGTTTTATCACCTGACACTTACAGGCTACACGCCTGGACTTATCGTCAGTGTGATTTTTATCATGACAGTTGCTCACGAGATCCTTGCATCATTTATCTACATCGTCAGCCAGGGCTCTTCTAAAAGCATTCAACACTTTGGTTTGATCAGCATCATTTACATGAGTAACGTGATCATTACTTGCTTTCACGAGATCGGTATTATTGATTGGAACTTCCTTTATATCAACCCGTACCTGTTACTCACAATCTCTGCCATATTGGGTATATGGGGATTCAGGCAGCGGGAAATGTTATATGACAACATTGTTAGCTATGCTCCCTTCGGCGGATATTTCTTCCTTGCTATTGGCGCCATCTGTTTCGCTACAACGGGATCGCTGCTGGGCAATGCCAATGATCCCGGTCTAAGGATCATTCGCGATTTGATCCTTTTCAGCCATACCGGTTATGGTATTATCTTCCTAACCTACATCTTTTCCAATTTTATACTTATGATGGCCCGTAACCTTCAGGTGTACAAAGTGCTTTACAACCCTAACCGGATGCCATACTTTACATACAGATTCGCTGGCGTGATCGCAGTGCTTGGCTTCGTGTTTTATATGAATTGGCATGACTATGTTTTTAACGGGACTGCAGCCTTCTACAATTACGCCGGAGATATGCACACGCTCCTGGGCAACTCAGAGAATGCGGAGAACTTTTATAAGCAGGCACAAAGTCAGGGCTTCCAGAATAACAGGGCCAACTACGCTATGGCTATCTCAAAATCATCGAGGTTTAGCATGGAAGCCGCACATGAAGACTACAGCCAGGCAAATGCAAAACGGCCAACTCCATATTCTTTGACGAATGCGGGAAATATTTATTTGTGGGAAGGTGATGTCTTTAGAGCAATAAAAGAATATAAACACGCATATAACGTGTTAAATGGCTCGAGTGTGATCGATAACAATTTGGGATTTGCTTATACAAAGGTACATGACCTGGATTCCGCATTGTTATATCTGAACCGGGCGCGTAACGATTCTTACACAAAAACTTCAGCAGAAACGAATTTTTTTGCTTTGGCAGCGCTGGAGCTTATTCCAATTAAGATTGATTCGGTATTAAAGCTTTTTGAAACTAGTGCGACATCCGTTCTCGGAAATGCGCTCGCGTTGTCCACTCTCCAGCGTCAGGAAATTAAGGCTGAAGTAAATCCTCTCGCTAACAAAAAGCTCAACCTGTATTCAGCAACTCTTTTGAATAATTACTGTATCAAGTATGCAACGACGCTCGATACAAGCTTTGTTAGTGAAGCATTCAAGATCGCATCGGACTCACTCAATGCTGATTATAGTGAAGCGATCAAAGCATCACTTGCGTTTGCATATTACTTTCAGGGCAATGTCACGAAGGCATTGGAGGTCTTGGCGGAACTTGCATACGTGAGCCAGGAATACCAGGGAAAGTTCAACTATCTTATGGGTCTTTGGGCCCTTGAGCAGGAAAATCCGGAACTGGCATCAAGTTATTTTACCCACGCTACAACAGCGAAATATAAAGAGGCAACGTTCTACAATGCCATCGCTCTTTCTGAAGCGCATGATACGGCTGAAGCGTTAATCGCATGGGATAGTGTATCGTCGGGCAATAATCCGGAACAATTGGCTATTGCCCTGCAAATGAAAAAGATCCTGACGATTCCTGCCTCAAATGCTGCATCATTGAATGATGCTGAAAAGTATCAGTTTTGTCGTTACAGGATGAGTCCAAGAGACTCACTTACTTTTAATCGCCTGATCCAGACATTTGATAATACGAATTACAAAGCTCAGGCTCTTTTGGATTTCAGCAAGAAGTGTTACGACGCAAATCAATCAACCGCAGCCATCAAATTTTTCAATCGTATTTCCGGATTGGAGTTAACAGACGAAAGATTGTATAACGACGTGAGGCATTTCGAACTCTTAATGCTTGCATCGCGAAGGGATCTAAGTAATCTTGCCCGACAGATAAACAAGGGTATTACTTTTGACAGGTCGCGTTCCCTTGAGAAATCCTTTTACACCGCACTAATCGCCGAGTCAGGTGGCGATACACTGACAGCAAAGAAGAACTATGAAATACTTGCGCGTTATAATCCATATCTGGAAGACGGCGTCATTGCTGCGGCCGAATTTTATCGGAAACAAAAGAACTCTGGTCTGAGGGCTTATAATATTCTGGCGGAGGCGATTCAAATAAATGACAATTCGTTACGACTGCTCAGAGCTTACGCCGCTGAAGCTGCGAGGTCGGGCTTTGATGACTATGCGGCCAGCGCCACGATTCGGATTCATGAATTAGAACAGGAACTTCGTTAAAATAGTTAAGCCAGATGTGTGCCTCTTTGGCTGGTTTCGTGCGAGTTGTTAATAGTTAATAGTTAGGCCGAGCAACTGCGAAGCTGATAGGTCGCCTGTTCGCCCGCGAAGTTAAGGAGTGACAGATAAACTGTATGCTAAGGCACGCAAGTGGATTAACTATTAACTGTTAACAACAACCACTGCGCCTTTTTTTGCCCGCGCATGCGGAATAACCTTAACGGTTGGTTTCGTGCTGTTGTTAATGGTTAATGGTTAGGCCGAGCATGTGCTAAGCTGATAGGTCGCCTGTTCGCACGCGCCGTTAAGGAGTGACAGATAAACTGTATGCCAAGGCACGCAAGTAGATTAACTATTAACTGTTAACAACAACCACTGCGCCTTTTTTTGCCCGCGCATGCGGAATAACCTTAACGGCTGGTTTCGTGCTGTTGTTAATAGTTAATAGTTAGGCCGAGCAAGTGCGAAGCTGATAGGTTGCATGTTCTCCTGAGCGTTAAGGCCTGACAGATAAACTGTATGCCAAGGCACACAAGTGGCTTAACTATTAACCTTTAACAACCACCACTGCACCCTTTTATGCGCACACAGGTGGCTTAACGATTAAAGGTGTTCCATTCGCTTGGCCGTAGTATGATGAGGCTTCTTCATCTTGCCGTTCACTCCATTCTTTAACGCATCCCGATCGACTTTTAAATTATGACGGATTACCTGCCAGTATTCATGACCATAGTCAACCAGTATCTCAGCCTTGGCGGGAATATCTTTCTTCGCTTCGATAAAAACCTTTTTGCCGTCAATAATATAATCGGAGTTGTTCAACACGCCTTTGATGCGAACCATACCTCGAGCATCATTTGCGTATCTGGCAAGCGTCTTGGTTGCAGGTAGCGCGTCGATCACATTATTTCGGTTTATGTAGAATAGATATCCATTCTTCCCGTCGTCATCCTTCACTTCCTTCCACACAGTCCGTTTTCCTTTGTATTCAACAATTCGGGTTCCTTTGGGTATGAACTCTTTCGTGAATAGTCCTTTACCTGCACCGGGAATGCCGGACTCCTTAACATACAATTGTTCCTCTAATAGTGCCATCTAACTTTAATTTGTATAGCGCCTCGTTAACGCTTTTATAAAAGAGCGCGCAAGATAATAGATTTGAACAAAAATCATACATAACGATTAAAGCGTTATTACATATCGTCATGCTTATTGACAATGAAATAAATTAAGACAACTGTGGAGATTAGTCTACGTCCTGACTTTGTATCCTAGCGGAAAGAAACGATAATTATTCGAATACTTGCCGCGATCACTACAAGTCCAACAACTATCATCATGGTCTTAATAGGAAGTTTTTGCGTGAGGCTTGCAGCTATTGGCGCGGCAATGATCCCGCCGAGAATAAGTCCGGCAATGATTCCAAAGTAGCTAAGACCTATAGTTGCAAAAAAGGTAAGAGAACTTGCAAACGAAATGAAGAACTCCGCAAGGTTAACAGAACCAATTGTATATCGCGGACTTCGACCCTTAGCAATCAACGTGGATGCGACGATTGGGCCCCAGCCTCCTCCACCAATCGAATCCATGAATCCACCAAACCCTGCCAGCGCGCCCACATTCTTTGTCTTCGCTTTTTCCCTGGCACGTCTAATGGCTTTACTAATGATGATTATTCCGAGGATTAAAGTATAGCTTGCAACAAGAGGCCGAATAATAGTATTGTATTCTTCAAACGACGAGAGTATGTAAGCGCCTGCAATCGCTCCAAGAACGCCGGGTATAAGCAACTCCCTGAACAGCTTCTTATTTACGTTTCCAAACTTCAAATGCGAAAGGCCGGATACACCACTGGTAAATACTTCTGCAGCGTGAATGCTTGCGCTTGCCGCCGCGGGAGAAATTCCGAATGAAAGAAGGAAGGTTGAAGCGCTTACACCATAAGCCATTCCTAGTGAACCGTCGATCATCTGCGCGATGAATCCGCCTAAGACAAATAAGAGGAACTCTGGACCCAGTGATTCAATCAATTGTGACCCACTATCAACAATCCTCTCTGAAAAAAATACAGATAAAATAAGGATGAGTGCAAACAGGATAAAGATGGTAACTAAAAACCTGGTACTGTAATAATTTTTTGATGATGACTCTGTGCTCATTACTCCTCCTTTTCGATCAAGTGTATTTTCCATGAATTAGTTGAAATGGTCAAAAGGCAGGGTTATGAGAACTCGAGAAAAAATAGAAAGCAAAGAGTCGATTTTGATAACATGGCTTTACCCAAACCACTCTTTGCTTTCGTTTATATAGAGTTTCTACAGAGAATATTTCAATGTTATTCCATACGTCCTTTGATCACCTAGTACTCCTGCGTAGTGACCCGCATTACCTCCAGCTACCAACAATTGCTCATAATAATTTTTATTTAAAAGGTTGCGCGCCCATACAGATATCGATACACCCTTGGGAGCCCGGAAGCCCAGCCTTCCATTCAACAAAGCATAGCCTTCTACATTAAGGAATTCCGATGGAGATGGACTGGAAGAGAAATCGGAACGGTAATACGAATCAGCTGCCACAAAGAAATTACCTGACTGTTTTAAGAGTGTCACTGGTGCCGAGAACTCACCGCCGATAGACGTAGTCCATTTGGAAATACCCGGAAGCGCCCCACCCGAAATATCTTTGAAAGCGACCTGGACACCTTCAACAGTGGTACCAGTCTCTTCCAATGGAAGCGGTGCGTTGGTAAAAGTTACATACTTGCCGTCGGTATAAGCAAGAGATCCATAGAAGTTAAGTTGCTTGCTGACTTTGATATTAGCATCTACTTCAACGCCTTTCACATTCACCTTCTCGGCATTGGCGATGTAACCGCGATTAACACCTAGTTCAGGTGATTGAACATTCGTCTGGTAATCATCGATATCAGTATTGTAGAAAGTTACATTAAATGTAGTGTTGCCAGTCGGTGCTGTCTTCACGCCAATTTCAAAATGCTTCACATCCTCTGGTTTGATTACGGCAAGATCTGTTGCCGGCTGCCCGCTGATGGTTGGCAAACCTGCTACGTTAACGCCGACAGGTTTGAAGGCCGTGGAATAGGTTCCATAAGCATTGATCCGATTATTTGCCTTGTATGCAATCGTTATGTTGTACGTGAGGTTCTTCTCGTCTGCGTCTGCAACGTACGCCTGGCTCGTGTACACTGAATTTTTAAAACCTTGCAGCAATATTTTGTCCGCTTTGGAGCCTTGATAGGTGGCAGTGTCAAGTCCACCATATGCTACTCTGTCGTAATTCACGTCTTTCTCGTCGTAGTTGTAACGTACGCCAGGCATCACGTGCAAGCCCTTCACAATTTCCCAATCCACGTTGGCAAACACGGCTGCGCTCTTCGACTTTATAGATGCTTCTGTCGCGATACCATATCCCTCAAATAGACCAGGCGTTGCCCACAGTGGACTAGTCGTGCTCTGCGAAAAACGCCATTGAGCGTTGCCTGATTCTTCCGTACCATGAATGTTAACCTCCTGATCGATAAAGAACAAGCCAATGACTCCGCTTAAACGATCTGAGAAGTCACCAGCATAACGGATCTCTTGCGACCAGTTTCTATGCTCTGCGGGGTTTTGTGATTTCGCAAGAGCTTGCAGGCCGGTAAAGTCACGGTCATTTGAAGGTCTCCAATTCCAATATCTCCACGCAGTAGTGGACGTAAGTGTTCCGGGCCCAAGCTTAGCATCCACGTTTAATGAAACACCTCCAAGTTGGTTTCCTGATCTCCAGGGAGTATCATGATCAATCTGGCGGTCGAAAGCGTTGTCACTCGGCAAGGAATAATTAAGGTCGGATATTATCGAATTGAACTGCCGGTAGGCCGCACGTTTAGTTTCCACGACGCCAGCTACTACCTGTGCATAACCATTGGGCTGCTGGTTTGAAGCATCACCAGAGAGAGTAATAGTTATGTTATCGGTTGGTTCGTACAACAACTGCCCGCGTAAACCAAGGTTGTTAATATCATTAACGTATTGACCTGTTCCGATGTGTTTGATGAGGCCGTCCCGCTGTGTTCCGGAAAACGACAACCTTCCCGCAAGTTTTTTACCCAGAGGGCCTGTTACTGAACTTTTGGCTTGTATGTATCCGTAGTTACCGTAGCTTACTTCAAAGTCGAGACCTGGAGTGAAGCTTGCCTTACGCGTCGTTATGTTGAACGCGCCAGCTGTAGTATTCTTGCCGAACAATGTTCCTTGTGGTCCCCGTAACACTTCGATTTGTTCAATGTCGATAAAATCGAATGTCGCAGCTGCCGGCCTCGCGTAGTATACGCCGTCAACATAAAATCCTACACCTGGGTCCAAACCATCATTGGTAAGTCCAAAAGGTGACCCTATTCCACGGATGTTAATTCCAGTATTGCGTGGATTTGATGAATAGAGCTGTACGGACGGGATAAGTTCCTTTATACGGTTAACATTAAAAGCCCCCGATTGTTCGATGACGTTACCACTTACAACACTAATCGGAATTGGGACATTTTGTGCCGTTTCTTCTCTGCGCCGCGACGTTACTACTACTGTTTCAAGAAGGCTGTCGTCGACCAGCGAAATTTCCAGGGGCTCTTCGGGTAGTTCATAAATTTCAACATCCTGAGCCTTGAATCCGACCTGTCTGATCTGAAGAGAAAATGGTACTTCCTGCGCTTTAATGCTGAACGAACCGTTTACATCGGTGATCGCATGTACCGAGGTGCCTTTGATGGCGACCGTTGCACCAACGACCGCTTCACCATCGCCATCTTTAACGACGCCTTGCACAACGGCCTGGGCATATGCCAGATTACTTGCGAGAAAAATCGGAGCTATAACAAGTAATAGTAATACTTTTTTCATGAGTGGATTAATTGAAGTTAAACGTGAATGGCAAGTGGCATGAAGAGTAGGCATGCCACTTGCGTTAATGGATTTATTGATTATTTGAGTCTTCTTGAGGCAAACTGTTCGAACTTATCAGCCTGGACGCGGCTAGGTTCAGGATTCAGGTAACCGAACTCATGTAAGTACTTCTGGCCATTCTGAACAACCCAACGCAGAAATGAAATTGCTTCAGGGCTTCCGTTTCCATCGACAGACATGTGGAGGTACTCTATCGGAATGTTATTGATTTCTTTAGACGGTTTTTTCTCAAGTTCATCTATTACTGTGGAGAGATTGTCATAAAACTTCTCTTCATCATTTACTTTTCCATTTCCACTAAGATCGACGGGAAGGATTGAAAGACCATCAACCGGCTTTTTCGAACCATGATCATAGGCGAGGGTTAGCGGCAGGTATGAAACAGCTGTGGAGTCACGGAGAATTGCTTTCAATAAGTGCTCGTCAGAACCGGCGATTGCTTTACCAACTATATCCTTGTGTTCGTGTCCGAAATATTTCGCGAACGTAACGGGAGCACCAGCTTTTTGAAGGCGTGTATAGATTGTATGGGGCTCTTTTATTTCGCGTTTTTTATCAGTGTCGGCAAAAATATTGTGGAAGAAGAGTTGATTGATAAAATCATTGTTCACTCCTTTTGCTGAATAATTTTTTGCAAAATTCGAACTAGCGTTAGCCACGGGAAGAATGGCATAACGTGCTACATATACGTACTCGCGGCTTTTTAGAAGTTCGACGTCTTTGTCATA
>Ga0075418_10010657_pt1 | contig 10284 bp, 7 predicted proteins | sample SoiMetdeltSBSDD2_FD_81776 | JGI IMG/M metagenome (GOLD analysis project Ga0075418, IMG submission 81776) | Bulk soil microbial communities from a Populus tree surrounding site in Tennessee, USA - Soil MetaG P. deltoides SBSDD2 | ecosystem: Environmental > Terrestrial > Soil > Tree plantation...
ACCATCGTGGTCTCGGCGATCACGACGGTCATCGTCCTCCTGGCCGGCGTGATCGGCGCCTACAGCCTCACGCGCTACGCCTTCCGCGGCCGCACGCTGGTGGCGCGCCTGACCCTGCTGGCCTACATGTTCCCGCCCATCATCATGCTGGTACCGCTGTTCCTGGTGGCCCGCCAGTTCGGCCTCACCAACTCGCTGCTGGGACTCGCCCTCACCTACATCTCGTTCGCGCTGCCCTACGCACTGTGGATCCTTCGGGCCTTCTTCCAGTCCATCCCGGTCGAGCTCGAGCACGCCGCGCTGATCGACGGCGCCAATCGCGCGCAGGCCCTGGCCTACGTGGTGATGCCTCTGGCCCTGCCCGGCATCATCGCCACGGCGATCTTCACCTTCATCGTCGCCTGGAACGACTTCCTCTTCGCCCTCGTGCTGATCGGCAAGGACGACCTCAAGACGCTCGCCATCGGCATCAACGAGTTCTTCCACATGGCCGTCGTCGACTGGGGGCTGATCATGGCCGCCGGCGTCATGGTGACGATCCCCGCGCTGGTCTTCTTCATCGCCGTCCAGCGGTACCTGATCGCCGGGTGGGGGGCGGGCGGGCTCAAGGGATGAGGGAGATCCGCGCTAGAGCCCTTCGGCGATGCGGACGCCCGCTACCAGAGCGTGATCCTGGGAGCGCGCGGAGCAGAGCGGCACCTGGGCCCGTCTGGCCGGCGAGCGAGCGCCGGCCGTCCCCCCCCCCCGGCGCATCGACGCGAGCGCGATCGCCTGCCGGCTGGCGGAGATCGAGACCCAGGAGGCGGCCTGGCGCGCGTGGTTCGGGGCGGCCGGCGCGACACCGATCCGCGTGGCCTACGAGGACCTGGCCGCCGACTACGAGGGCACGGCACGCCGGATGGCGCGCGAGCTCGGCCTCGCGCCACCGCGCGCGATCGAGTTCGGCGAGCGGGCGATGGTGGCGATGGCCGATCGGGTCACCGAGCAGTGGGTCGGGCGCTACGCGCGGCCTCACGGGCTGCGGTAGGCTGCCGGGCGCGACCTGCCTGGGCGCGGTACGCTGTCGTGGTGGGTGTCGCTCCGACCATTGGCTGGAAGCTGCAGCGAGAGATCATCCTTCTCCTCGCCTGGGGTCCGGCGATCCTGCTCCAGCTCGCGCACCCACTCGTGGCCCAGGGCATTGCCGACCACAGCGCGTTCCGCACGCAGCGCCACGGCCGCGTCCGCCGCCTGTTCGGCACGGTCGACGCGATGCTACAGCTCTCCTTCGGCACCGAGCCGCAGGCCCGGGCGGTCCTGGCGCGCATCAACGGCATCCACGATCGCGTGAACGGCCACCTCTCCGGGGCCGCCGGCGCCTTTCCCGCGGGCACACCGTACACGGCCCACGACCCGGCCCTGCTCGCCTGGGTCCACACCACGCTGCTCGACATGAACCTGCGCGTCTACGAGCGCTACGTGGGCCGGCTCTCTGTGGACGAGAAGGACCGCTACTGCGCCGAGGCCAGCGCGATCGAGGCGCCGCTGGGCATTCCTGCCGGGCGCCTGCCGCGCAGCTTCGGCGAGCTGGGCCGGCACATGGACGCCATGCTGTCGAGCGCGACGATCACCGTCACGGACAACGCGCGCATGCTCGCTCGCGACGTCCTCTTCCCGCCAGCCCCCCGCCTGGCCGCGCCGGTCCTCTCGCTGGTGCGCCTGCAGACTGTCGGCCTACTGCCGCCGAGAATCCGAGAGGAATACGGCCTGCCCTGGAGCACCCGGAGGGAGCGGCTGCTCGGCGTGTCGACCAGCCTCGCTCGCACGGTGCTCCGGGTGACACCGCCGATCGTCCGCCACTGGCCGGCCGCGCGCCGCGCCCAGCGCCCCCTCGCCCGCTGAGCCACCTCGCGAGCCACGCGTTGCTGCCCGACGGATCCTGGCTGCGTGCGCGCCGTCACTCCCCATGGGCTCCACCGAATACATGCGCGAGCTCTTTCCGATCACGCAACCGTCGAAAGACGGGACGAGGGCTGTCCGGCGCTCTACCGCTCGGCGCCGGGGCCGTCGCTGAAGAGTGACGACATGACCGCGCCGGCGCCCGCGCCGTGCCGATCGCGGTATCGGAGGAAGAGCGCATCACGGTCCCGCTGGGACACGGGGTAGCTCACGTACCCGGTGGCGGCGATCGCCCGGGCGAGCGTCGACGCCTCGTCGTCGAAGAAGCGCTCCACCGCCCTGAGGTCGGCGTGAATGTCGGCGCTGCGGGCGCACGCCCCGTCGTGGTCCAGCAGCCGCAGGGACAGCTGCTCCAGCGCCGCCGGCGAGACGCCGCGCAGCAGGGCCGTCCACAGCTCCGGCCAGTTGCGCGGGAGCCGCCCGAACACACGGACGTGCGAATGGCGCGGCACGCTGAGCCGATGGCGCGGGCGCCGGGCCGTCTCATGCCCGACGAACCGAAGCAGCCGCATGAGTGCGAAGAAGGCCTCGCGGGTAACCTCGCGCGAGCGAAACGCACCGTGCAGCTCGAACGCAGCGAACGCCTCCGGCGAGGTGGTCAGGCAGAAGCGTGTCTCAGCGCCGTCGACATGAATCCCGACGAAGGGATACAGGAACGGAAACGCGCCGGCAACGTTCCGCCTCGGGCGCAAGGCCTGGATGAGCCCGATCTCGGTGAGCGACGCATCAAGCTCGGATGCGCAGGTCTGCCACTCGATGCGGTCGGCCGCTCTCACCAGCGCGCGACGCTTGCGATCCTTCTTGGTCCGGCGCGTCGTCCGGTACCGGGCCAGGCGGCGTCTGAGGTCGCTGGCCTTCCCGACGTAGAGTAGACCGCCGGTGGAGTCGTAGATGCGATAGACGCCGGGCTCGCGGGGGACTGCGGCGAGGAAGTCGGCGCCGAACTTGTGGTCGAAGGGCCGCACGGGTCATTGTCCCAGCGAGGGTGCGGATCGACGAAGGATTTGTGACGTTTGCTCGTGACCTGACAGAGGATCCAGTCGTCCGGGCCTGGAGCCGGCGTTCCCGCGGAAACGTCCCCCCCCCCGGTGGCCAGCGTCAGCGTGAGTTATGATCCGACCATGTCGGGCATCCCCTCTCTGATGATCGAGCGCTTCAAGCGGCTTCCCCGGCGCACGCACGACGTCTGGCAAGGCGGCCTGGTCCGCGCGCGTACCTGGGTCGAGGACCCCGGCGGCGGCGTGCGGCGGCCGTGGGCCGCGGTGTGGGTCAGCAGCGCGACAGGCATGATCAACATCGAGCTTGCCGAGAGCGACGTCGCCGACCCGGATGTGGCGCTGCGGGTTCTGACCGACCTCGGTCTGAAATTCGCGCGCTGCCGCCCCTCCCGCCTCGAGATGACCGATGCCGCACTGGGTGCCCAGCTGGCCGAGGCGCTGGGGGATCCCGAGCTTGCCGTGACCGTGCGCCCGGACCTGCCTGAGGTCGACCGCGTCTTGCGCGAGGCGCAACGGTCGATGCAGGAGGATGGCCCCGACTTGCCCGACGCCCTCGATGCCCGCGACGTGACGGTGGAGCGCATGCATGCCTTTGCCGACGCCGCGCGCGAGTTCTACGCGGCCGCACCGTGGCAGCACCTGAGCGATCAGGATCTCATCCGCGTCGAGGCGCCCGCTGTCGCCGGCGGTCTCCGATACGTCAGTGTGCTCGGCGCCGCCCGTGTGACATTCGGCCTGGGGTTCTTTCAAAGCCCCGACGAGTTCGAGGCTGTGCAGGAGACCACCGACCCCCTGGCCCTGCTCACCGCACGGGGCAAGTGGAGCGTGACCTTCGGCCCGCTCGACCAGCTTCCCTTCGGGGACGTTGACCTGTGGCAAGACCAAGGCTTGACCGTCGCCGGTCCAACGGCATATCCACTTGCGCTCTGGTTCGGTCCCGACGAGCTGCGGCGGCCCGACGCTCGGGAGCTGGCGAACCTCGAGGCCATCCTGCGAGCGATAGCGCGGAGCACGGAGGCCGAGATCGACCGCGGCCGCTGGACCGTCAAGCTGTCGAGCCACGACGGCCCGCTGTCGGTCACGCTGGCGATTCCCGAGCTGCTGATTCCTCTCGACGCGGAGCCCCCACGCCGCGGGCCGGCGGATCGCCGGGCCACGGAGCGCGTGACCGCCGCGATCGATCGGTTCGTTCAGGGCGCCGGCTTCACGTCTCTGGAGGAGGCCAACGCCGCCCTCCGCGAACGCTTCTCCGGGCCGATGGCCGACGTGCCTTTCACCGCCACCACGCCGCTCGAGATGGCGCAGGACCTGATGTACCGCGCGTTCGACGCCCGCGGCCGGCGCCGGCTCCAGCTCGCTCGCAAGGCGCTGGAGCTCTCGGCCGATTGCGCCGACGCCTACGTGGTGCTGGCCGAGGAGAGCTTCGCTCCCGAGACCGCCTGCAATTTCTACGAGCAAGGCGTGCAGGCCGGCGAACGGGCACTCGGCCCGGACGTTTTCACGCGCCACGCTGGCCGCTTCTGGGACATCCTCGGCACGCGGCCGTACTTGAGGGCCCGGCTCGGTCTCGCCCAGAGTCTCGCGGATCTCGGCCGGATCGAGGAGGCGATCCAGCACTACCGCGAGCTGCTCCGCCTGAACGCCAGTGACAACCAGGGCGTCCGCTACTCCCTCCTCTCCGTGCTGCTGGATGAAGGACGCGCCGCCGAGGCGCTGATGCTGATCGGTCGGTTCGACGAGGAATCCGCGCTGTGGTGCTACGGTCGCGCCCTCGCCCTCTTCCAGCGCGAGGGCGACAGCGTGGCCGCGCGCGATGCGCTGCGCACGGCGGTGCGGGCCAACCGCCACGTGCCGCAATTCCTCACCGAAGAAGCCGACCCGCCAGGTCTGGAGCCGACCGCCTATACGCCGGGCAGCCGCGAGGAAGCGATGGTCTGCGACGTCGACCTGGGTGATGCGTGGGCTGCGACACCGGGCGCCATCGACTGGCTGCGAAAGCAGGCGGCGGCGCGGCGGTCGGGTAAACGACGCAAGCGATAAGGGCGTCAGGCGAAGAAGTCGGCGACCGCGAAGCTGACGTCCGGGAATGCCAGAGGCGAGACCATCTCGCCGGGGCCGTGGCGTACCACGTCGGCGTAACCGTCGGGGCCCGGCCTTCGATGGACCTCCACGGCGCCGTCCATGACCAGGCACAGCCAGAACTCCGCGATACCCGCCCGGGCGTAGAGGCGCGATTTGACGAGGCGGTCAAAGCGTACGGTCGTATCCGCCACCTCGACCGCCAGCAGCACGTCCTCCGGAGTCGGAAGCCCTCGACTGTAGGGCACCGCACGCGGCCGGAGTAAGGCCAGATCCGGCTGGGGTTCGGATCGGGGAGCGATGACCACGGGCCCCTGCGGAGAGACAACCGCACGGTCTCCGAGTCTGGCAAGACATAGCCGGTTCACGTTGATGACACAGCCGAAGTGTCGCGTACCGATGGGCGCCATCTGGACGATCTCGCCCTCGATCAGCTCGACCCGCTCCTTGTCGCGGAGAATGCCGGCCTCGGCCATCCGGTGATACTCCTCGACGCTGAACAACCGGCGCGGGACCTCCACTTCCACGGCCATCGGCAACCTCCGGAGCCAGTATAGGACCGCACGGCCCGAGCGTGGAGCGCTCCTCACGGTAAATCAATGCCGCGAATTCGATACGGCTTCTCGACGTCAGGAGTCCGACACGCTGGTCGAGGTCAATACCGCCGCCAGCTTTGCGGCGTCCGGCGCGACGAACTCCTGGCGACGCAGCCAGAGGCGAGCATCGAGTGGCAGCCGGAGATAAATTCCACGGGCCACGGCTACACTCCGGTCGGGGTGCCGGTCCCACGCCGTCTGCCGGGCCAGATCGGCGAACTGCCGGTGCTCCGATGAGCCGTCCACGAACCGCCGCGCCCAGCTGGCCACATGATCCGCGGCCGCCAGCGAACTACTCTTGAAGCCGTTGCAGGCGACGTCCGTGACGACGAGATTGTCGAGACTGTTGTCGGGGTAGCGGGACCACGGCACGAAGTGATCGACCTGGCCCCGCGTGGGATCAGCCAACCGCGCATCACAATAGAAGCACCGGGAGCCCTGAATCTCCCAGAGCCCCGCTCTGACCTTTGCGGTTTGAATGCGATCGGCGCCGAAGAGAAACGCCTCGAGCCTCGAGTCCTCCAGCCGGTTGAGCTGGGCCACCATCGCGGCCCAACGACGCTGGATCAGCGGGCGGAGCAAGCCGTTGAGCTGAAGCAGATAGTCCCCCACCCGAGGTTTCAGGAGAATGCGGTTGTCGAAGTCGCCACCGGCGCCGCCCAGCGAGAGCTCCACGTCCCGCCGCTGGACATTCCCGTCCCAGTGGATCTCGTAGATGAAGGGGTCGAGCAACTGCCCCATCATCTGCAGCCGCGGGAGCGGCATCTGGATGAGCTTCCACTCGACCGTATTGACCAGACGTGCGTAGGCCGCCGGTGCCGCACGGCGGGTCTCCCAGCGCGGGACGCTAACGTCCATCGCGTGGCGGGACCGGAACTGGAGGATGGCCGAGAGGATCTCGGCCTGCCCGCCCGCGTTCTGCCTCAGGACGAGCGCCTCGGCCCGGCTCGCGAACGGCACTGTATGAGGCCAGTAGATCTCGATGATCTTCTCGGCCACCTGGCGCGTGGTGACCATCGCGGGCGGAGCGCCGGAAGTCTGCGTGCCCTCCAGGCAGAGGTCGATGAGCGCCAGCAGCACGGCGTACTTGTACGTTGCGGTGTAGCGCCCCTCGTCCAGGAGCTCCAGCACCTTCTCGGCGAAGCCGATGGCGTCACGCTGGTCGGCCAAGGCTCCGCACCATAGCACGCTGCGAGTACTTGTTCGGCGCAGCTTGGAGCACGGGCCCTCGAGGCGCCCCCGCCGCTCTTCCACCCCGGCACAGTAGTCCTTGTCGTGACCTGCTCTGCTCGGCGCGATCACGTTCGAAAAGTAGACCCGCCCGTCGACGGCTCGGCGGTATGATGCCAGCCATCAGCGAAGTGGATGTATGCCGACGCAGCTCTCGCTTATCGGAAGACCACGATGCCTCGGACATCGACGGCGGCCGGCAGACTGGCCGCATTCGGTGACGCTCTGCCTGCTCGCGCGCCGCGACCTCGGGCCTTGCGCCCACAGGAGCCATTGAGCATGGGGAAGAGGACAGGACGACGGGAGTGGCTGTCGATGGTCGCTCGGGGAGTCGCCGCGTCCACGGTCGGGCTGCCCGGGTCGGTGCGCGTGGCGGGGGCGAACGATGTCGGCGGGGATCCGCGTATCAAGCACATTGTCGTGCTGATGATGGAGAACCGCTCGTTCGACCACATGTTCGGGTTGATGATGAGCGAGATTCCCGGCCTGCGCGGTGTCCGCGAGGGTGAGTGGAGCAACGTCGACGACGAGGGCAACGTGCACCCGCTGACAGCCCGTGCGGCGTATCAGGGACAGCTCCGCATCGATCCACCGCACGATTTCTGGAGCGTGAACGATCAGATCTTCGCGCATCCGGGACAGCCGGCACCGGCCCCGCCACGGCCGGACATGCGGGGATTTGCCGCGAACTATGCGCGCTCGGGCGGCAACCCCGCCAACATCATGAAATGCTTCAGCCCGGACCGTGTGCCGTTCATTCGCGCACTGGCCAAGAACTATCTCGTGTGCGACAACTGGTTCTCCGCAGTGCCGGGGGGGACGAATCCCAACCGCGCCTTCGCCCACTTCGGGACGTCCTTCGGCCGGGTCGACAACGGCCCGGTGTGGTTGGTTTCGGTCAACCGGAAGCTGGATCACGGCATCTACGGTCGCCTCCGCAATCACGGCCGGACGGCCAAGATCTACTACTACAACGTGCAGAGCGGGACGATCGGCATGACGTTTCTCTCGTCGTCCTATTTCGGGCTCTACCACGATTTCGTGAAGGATTGCCGGAACAACCGGCTGCCGGACTATTCGTTCATCGAGCCGCCGTACGTGGATCAGGACGACGGCACGCTGGCCGCCGACCATCATCCCGACAACTTCGTTCCCGCGGGCGATCTGTTCATCCGAAACATCTACGAAGCGATCCGCTCGTCCGACGAGCTGTGGCGCTCGACCTTGCTCCTGATCGTCTGGGACGAGCACGGTGGGATCTTCGACCACGTATCACCGCCGACGTTGCCGTACGGCGACAGCTTCCGCTCGGGGATAGCCGGCTTCAACTTCGATAGGCTCGGCGTCCGCGTCGGGGCGATCGTCGTGTCCCCCTACGTGACGCCGGGTGTGTCGCATACGCTGTTCGAGCACGCGTCGATCCCCGCCACCGCCACGCGACAGTTCATTGGGCCTCCCGACCGCAACGCGCCGTACCTGCGCGAGCAGAAGGCGCCGACGATGCAGCAGCTCCTGATCGACATGGCGCCGCGCATGGACCGCCCCGACTTCGACGGACCGCCACGGCGGAGCGAGTCGGCCGACGACCGCGTGATTCCGGTCTCGCTGTCCCCGGCGCCTACGCCGCTCCGGCCGGCGTTCGGACCGAATCGACCGGCCTCATCGCTGCAGCTCGAGCACGTTCGCGACGTGCATCAGCTCCTGGTGGTCCGCGACCCGAAGCTCGGGCGCGCGCTCGATCCCCGTGGCATCGCGACGCAGCGACAAGTCGCGGAATTCATGCGGGCCGCGCTGGCGGTCCTTCATGCCGGGCTGGAGGACCGCCATTCTTAAGCGGCCGGCCTACCGTCCGTCGACGGTCGCGGTCATTGTCTGGGCGCTCATCGTCCTCGCCGTTCCGCGCGCGAGCCAGGCTCAGGCGACCGGCGCAGCACCGCTCGACCCATCAGGTTTCTCCCTATGCGCCAAGCCGTCGGTGCCGCGGAGCAACAATCCGGTGGTGAGCGACTTCTTGACGGAGTATCGCGATCTGACCTACGACTTCTGTCGCGTCAAGGAAGACTACAAGGAGGGCGGCTTCCAGGGCATGGCCGAGCGCCAGTTCGGGACCCTTCAGGACGTCGTCGTCGACGTCTTTACCGGTCACGGTCTCCACCCGACGATCGGCAAGATCGTGCCCGACGGCGGAGCCGCGTTCGGCCTCACGCTGAACAACGAGTGGCACATCTCCGAGGCGCCGCACAGCCGCCTCACGACCAGCGTCGAGGGGCGCGTGTCCGTGGAAGGATTCTGGGCGGTCGGCGCGATGTCCCACATGCAGTTCGACTGGTACCGCATCCGCGACGTCGGCTCGTACCGGATGCCGCAGGTCACGGCCTCCGTCCGGCATCTCGACCTGCCCAAGATGCCGTTCTTCGGCCTGGGCAACGACAGCTCGCGCGACGACCGCTCGCTGTTCGAGATGACCTCGACCGAGGTGCCGCTCGTGGCGGACTTCCCCCTGGGGGCAGGACTGACGTTGTCGGGGCAGCTGAACACGCTCTTCGCCGCGTCGGATCCGTCCTCGACCTTTACCAGCCGTTTCTCCCAGGCGACGGCGCCGGGCATCAAGGCGAGCACGACGCACATGGTGCCCGGACTCGCCGTGAGCTATCGCTCTCCCGACGTGCTCTACGGCTTTTCCGGCGATGGCCGCGTGAGCTACGAGGCCTACCAGACGCTGTCGGGTGGCTCGTTCACATTCGATCGAGTCAAAGCGCGGATGGCGGTGCACTACGGCATCGAGGATCAGCCCTTCGTCCAGGCGAGTTTCCCGTACTTGCGAAGCCTGCTCGGCTCGAGCACCTTCACCATCGAGGCGAACCTGGTCATCAGCGAGCCACGCTCCGGCAACAATGCGGTGCCGTTCTATCTCCAGCCGACACTGGGCGGCGGCGACATCAATAACGAAACCTGGTTGACGAGCTACAGGAACTACCGCTTCCGAGCGCCCAATACGGTTGCGTACGGCGTGCGCTACGAACGGCGCCTGATCGATCCGTTCGGCTTCTTCGTCTTCGGGCAATGGGGAAAGGTGGCGCAAGACGTCGGCGACCTCGACTTCGACCACATGAAGTACAGCGTCGGCGGGGGCCTGACGTTCCGACTCGGCGGCAAAGCGCTCATAGAATTCTCGTTCGCCTGGGGCGGTAACGAAGGCAGCCAGACGTACACGACGGGCAATACGAACAATGCGATCGGATTCGGAACGCGCGCCGCTGGCACCGTCGGTCTTCGGGGCGTGTTCTAGCGCGAGGGCACATCGAGCTGCGGACCGTGCGGTCGTCGGGCGATTAGTGGCTCAGTGACAATGGCCCGCAGTACACCGCGACGGCCTCGGTGCTCTACGCGCATGAGCTCGGCCTGGTGCCGATCACGACGCCGGCATACAGCCCGGAGAGCAA
>Ga0075418_10010658_pt1 | contig 10284 bp, 7 predicted proteins | sample SoiMetdeltSBSDD2_FD_81776 | JGI IMG/M metagenome (GOLD analysis project Ga0075418, IMG submission 81776) | Bulk soil microbial communities from a Populus tree surrounding site in Tennessee, USA - Soil MetaG P. deltoides SBSDD2 | ecosystem: Environmental > Terrestrial > Soil > Tree plantation...
GATCTACACCTACGAGTGCCAGTCATGCAGCTCCTCGCTGGAGCGGCGGCAGAGCTTCAACGATGAGCCGCTGAAGACACACGACGACTGCGGTGGCAGCCTGCGTCGGGTCATCTACCCGGCGGGCATCGTCTTCAAGGGCAGCGGCTTCTACAACACGGACTATAAGAACGGAACCAGCTCGAACAAGGCTGCGGAGAACGGCGACGCCAAGGCCGACGCGTCGAAGTCCGACTCGGCGACGAGCGAGACCAGCTCGAGCACGACCGCTTCGTCCAACGGATCAGGCACCAGTGACTCCGGGTCGACAAAGAGCGAGTCGAAGTCCGAATCGAAATCCACGTCAGCTGCAGCCACCACGCCGTAGCCGCCAGCGCAGTCCCGGACTGGTCGAATGACGCCCCCTCGCTTCTCGCGGAGGGGGCGTCGCCACGATGGACGGCCGTCTCACCGCGGTACGGTCTCGAGCCGCGGCGTGAAGACGGCCGGCGGCAGGCCGGTCCCGCCAACGGCGTCGGCGAACGCGTGCCAGGCGCGGCGCGGCATTGCGTCGAGCCACTGATCGAAGAGGTCCTCGCGCCGGAGCCCGTAGGCGTGCTCGCCGCGCTCGTGCGGTGCGCCCACCACGTCCCACCAGCAGCGGTAGATCGCCGCCGCTAGCACGTTGTGCGGGAGCGCGCCGAGCAGCTCAATCGCGTTGCTGAGGTATCGCGCCTGGCCGGCCTCACCGCCGGCCTGGCCAAGCCGGACCCCAAACTCGGTCACCGAGATCGGCAGCCCCACGATGTCGTGGGCATCCTGAACCGCCACGTCGATCTCCCCGTGCTCGATCCGGAGATGGTCGAAGCCCGGAAACCCACGCGCGTTCTTCCGGTACGGCTGGAAGCAGGCCCCGCTAATCAGTTCACGATCCGCTGACGTCAGGAGGCTGGCGACCTCGCGGAGCCTGACGACCCAGCGAGGCCCGGCGACCGAGCCCAGCAGGCAGGTGATGCCGGATCCGGACTCTCGAAGGATGCGACCGGCGCTTGCCGCGCACGCCACCGCGCTCGCCGCCTCGATGTCGAGTGTGTCCCAGGCGCTCAGACATTCGAGCGCCGAGACCCGCCCGGCAAACCGCTCGGCCAGTTCGGTCACAGCCGCGTTCCAGCCGGAGAGATCGGACAGGTCGCGGCCGATCCCTGGGAACCGGGTGTCCAGCACGACGACAACGCGGACCTCTGGCGGATGATGGCGCAGGGCGGCGTCGAGCTGATCGAAGTCGTACACGATGGTGCGTACAGAGCGTGCCCCGAGCGCATGCAGCTCGTCGGCGTTCGGCCAGGCGTCTCGGGCGCTGACCACGATGCCAAATCGGTCGTTCCTCATCACCCTGTCCTCCCCCGAGAACCAAGCTTCAGACTGGAGCGCCCTCAACCTGTGGGCGGTGCCCCGAAGTCTGGGCCGGCGGTCGGCTGTGGTGATGAGCGTACGCGGGCCACGTTCCCCGGCCGTTACCCTCGCGTTCCTCTACGAAACGTCAACATGAAACGGCTGAAACGGCCTGATCCGCTTCGAGAGCGAGGCCGCAGCGCTACATCCGGGGCGGCGCTTCGATCCCCAGCAGGCCGAGCCCGCGCTCCAGCACCCGAGCCGTCAGGTCGCAGAGCACCAGCCGACTTTGTCGAGTCTCGCCCTCGGAGCGCAGGACCGGACACCGCTCGTAGAACGAAGTGAACGCCGTCGCCAGCGTGAAGAGGTAGCCAGCGAGTGCCTGTAGCTCCAACGTCTCCGCGACTTCAGTACAGACCGTCGGGAAGGTCAGCAGCTCCAGGGCCAGCGTGCGCTCGGCCGGCTCCGCGACGATGACGGTCGGCAGGCCATTCGGAGGCTTGATGCCCGCCCGTCGAAAGATTGAACAGACACGGGCGTGGGCGTACTGGAGATACGGGGCCGTGTTGCCGTCGAACGCCAGCATGCGGTCCCAGTCGAAGACGTAGTTCTTGACCCGCTCCGTTGAAAGGTCCGCGTACTTGACGGCCCCGATGCCAACCGCTTTCGCCACGGCTGCCTGCGTCGCCGGATCGAGGTCGGCGCTGCGCTCGGCGACGAGTGCCGCTGCACGCGCCTCCGCCTCGCGGAGCAGGTCGATCAGCTTGATCGGGGCGCCGGCCCGCGTCCTGAGCATCTTGCCATCCGACCCGAGGATCGAGCCGAACCCGACGTGCCTCGCCCGGGCCGGCGGCTTCAACCAACCAGCCTCACGGGCAACCTGGAACACCATCGCCAGATGATGTTCCTGCGGCAGGCCCACCACGTACAGGATCCGCGAGGCGCCGAGCGTCTGGAGCCGGTAGCGGATCGCCGCGAGATCGGTGACGCCGTAGCCGAAGCCGCCGTCGGACTTCTGGACGATCAGCGGGAGCGGGCTGCCGTCACGGTTGGTGAATCCCTCCGGAAAGACGCAGAGCGCGCCGTCGCTCTCGCGGAGCAGTCCCAGCCGTTCGAGCTCCTCCATGACCGACTGAAGCTGATCGTTGTAGAAGCTCTCGCCCACGAAATCGTCGTCCGTAAGCCTGACGCCCAACCGATCGTAGACCGCCATGAAGTAGCGTCTGGAGCCATCTACCAGGATCTCCCAGAGCTGGCGCGTGACGGGATCTCCGGACTGGAGCAGGACGACGCGGCGACGTGAGCGTTCGCGGAACGCTTCGTCGGCGTCGAACTTGGCGCGCGCCTGCTGGTAGAAGCTGTTGAGCTCGCCGAGCGACAGCTCCTCAGCCGCTTCTGTCGAGCCGAGGTCCACCAGGTGCTCGATGAGCATCCCGAACGGCGTGCCCCACTCGCCGATGTGGTTCTGGCGCAGGACGGTGTGCCCGAGCCACTCCAGCAGGCGCACCATCGCATCGCCCAGGATCGTCGACCGCAGGTGGCCGACGTGCATCTCCTTGGCAGCGTTGGGAGCTGAATAGTCGACGACGATCGTCTCCGGTGCTGTCGTGCTGGGCACACCGAGCCGCTCGTCGGCGGCTGCCTGTGCCAGCAGCCGGCCCAGCGCGTCGTCGGCGACGGTCAGGTTGATGAACCCCGGGCCGGCGATCTCGGTGGCGGAGCAGAGGTCCGCAAGGTCGGCGCGGTCCAGGACGGCGGTCGCGACGTCACGGGGGCTCCGGCCGAGCTCGCGGGCGAGCGCCAGGGCGCCGTCGGCCTGGAAGTCAGCGCGCTGCGACCGCCGCACGACCGGATCGGCCGCCTGCCCGGCGACGTCCGAAAACGCCGCCTCGAGCCGGCTGCCAAGCAGCCCCTTGAGCCCCATCGTCGTGCTCACTTGCGTGAATGCTCCCGTTTCGGACCATATCAGATTACGGCAACTGCGCCAGCGTCACCTTCCTCACCGCGAGCGTGAGCGAGCCGGACCCTAGACGCCGGAGGTCCGGCTCGCGGAGTCTATCCGGAGCCTCCGAAGGACTCGCGGTGAAGACCTTGTTGGCCACACGTATACATCAGGCCACACGCAGGCTCTGTCAGGCTTCGCGGGCGCGGGCGAGCAATGCCCGAGCGGACTGCCCGATGAACGGTCCATACCCAAGCGTCAAGTACGTTGCCCCCCGTAGGATGTTCTTGCGGACGCTCTCGGCGTTGGAGTTGCCGCCCACGCCGACTGCCTTACCCGCCGCCCGGGTCTGCGCGACGATCTCGTCGATCGTCCGCTGAACGTCCGGGTGGTCAGAGTTGCCCGTGTGCCCGAGCGAGGCCGCCAGGTCGTTCGGTCCGATCGCGATGATGTCGAGCCCCTCAACGGTCAGGATCTGATCGAGGTTGCGGATCCCTTCCATGTCCTCGATCATCGCCGAAACCCAGGTCTGCTCGTTGGCGAACTTCAGGTACGCCTCACCGGTGTACCGTCCGAGCCCGTAGTCGGCGGCCCGGCCCCCGCCCATCCCGCGCGAGCCTTGCGGCGCGTACTTGGTCGCATCCACGGCTCGGAGCGCATCGTCCTTCGTGGTGACGTGCGGGACCTGGATGCCGTGCGCCCCCAGGTCCAGGTACCGGAGGATCTGCTGCGGGTTGTTCTCCGGCACCCTGACGATCGTCGACAGCTCCACCAGGTCGGCAGCGCGGACCATGTTCTCGCACTGGTCCAGCCCGATCGCGCCGTGCTCGCAGTCGATGAACAGGAAGTCGAAGCCGGCCCGGCCCGCGATCTCGACCAGCTGCGGCGACGTGAACCCGAGCAGCGGCCCGATGATCGCCTGGCCGGCCTTCAGCTTCGCTTTCGCCGTGTTCTCTCGCATCTCTACTCCCGGTCAGCTATGTGTCAGCGACGCCCCCGTCTCCTTGCCCGCCGTTGGCAGCCGTACCGTGAACGTCGAGCCCTCGCCGTAGATGCTCTCGACGGTCAGGTCACCGCCCATCAACCGGCAGAAGTGGCGGCTGATCGCCAGCCCCAGCCCGGTCCCGCCGTACCTGGATCTGGTGCTGGCCTCGGCCTGGGAGAACGCCTCGAACAGCCGCCCCAATTGCTCCTCGGACATGCCGATGCCGGAGTCCGTGACGGCGAACACCAACCAGTCATCCGACTCACGCTTCACGGTGAGCCTGATCGTCCCGTGATCCGTGAACTTGGCGGCGTTCGAGAGCAGGTTGAACAACGTCTGGCGGACCTTCGTCTGGTCGGCCCGCATTTCGCCCATCTCCTCCGGACACACGACCATCAGGGCGTTGCCGTTCTTCTCGACCAGCGGCTGGACGATGGCGGCGACATCCTGGACCATCAGCCCGATCTCGAACGCCTCCAGGAACAGGTCCATGCGCCCTGCCTCGATCTTGGACAGGTCGAGGATGTCGTTGATCAGCCCCAGCAGATGCTTGCCTGCCGCGTTCACCTTCTGGAGGTCCGGGATCAGCGTCTCCTGGCCGAGGTCTTCGGCCTCCTCCTGCAGCATCTCGGAGTAGCCGATGATGGCATTCAGCGGCGTCCGCAACTCATGGCTCATGTTCGCCAGGAACTGCGACTTGTGCCGCGAAGCTTCTTCGAGCGCCCGGCTCTGCTCCTCTAGCGCTCGAAAGAGACGGGCGTTGTGGATCGCCAATGCAGACTGGGCCGCGAACGTCTGAAGTAGGGCAACGACGTCGTCTGGGAACTCGCCGGTCGCCGTCCGGCCCAGAAAGAGGACGCCGAGAAGCTCGTCCTGTCGGAGGAGCGGCACGGCGATCAGCGAGCCAAAGCCGTGGCGGATCAGGAGCTCGCGGTTGATCGGCTGCAGGTATCGCGCCCCGTCGTCGCCCGCGATGTCCGTGACCTGGACTGATGTGCGGCTCGCGCCTGCTCGGCCGATGGCGCCCTCCCCCAGGCGCGGCGGTCGGATCGTCAGCGACGCGGTGATCTCCTCCGGTAGCTGGTGCGTGGCCTGCAGCTCGAAGCCACCGGCTTCCCCGTCGTACTCGTAGATGATGCCGGCCTCGACCCGGCTGAGCCGCGTCACGTTGGAGACGATCGTCGTCAGCACCTCGGTAAGGTCCAGCGAGGATGAGACCGCCTGGCCAACCTCGCCGAGGGCCTGCAGTTCGCCGACACGATCTTGAAGCTCCTGGAACAAGCGGGCGTTCTCGATCGCTATGACGGCCTGGTCCGCGAACGATTCGACCAGGGCAATCTCGCGAGCAGTGAACGGCTCGACCCTCGGCCTGGTGAGCGAGAACGCGCCCAACAGGTTGCCCTCCCGGAGCAACGGGACAGCGAGCGAGGTCCGGTACCCGCCGGCACGCTGAGCGTCGCGCTGCTCATACTCGGGGTCGGCCAGCACGTCCGGGATGTGGACGGTTCGCCGCTCCAGGACAGCCCGGCCCCAGGCCGAGGCACGGCCGGGGCGAATGCTATCCGGATGCGCGCTGATGTAGTCCAGGAGCTCGGCCGGGGCCTGGAACGACGCGGCGATGTAGGCCGACTCGGCCGAGAATCGAAGGATGTAGCCGCTCTCCGAGTGGCAGAGCCTGGATGCGCTTTCGGCCAGAGTATCGAGCACCACCTGCAGGTCAAACGTGGAGCGGCTGATGACGCGGAGAACGTCGGCCGTCGCGGTCTGCTGCTCAAGCGCGGCGGTCAATTCGGCGTTGCGCTGCTCCAGCTCCGAGAACAGGCTCGCGTTCTCGATGGCGATGACGGCCTGGTCCGCGAACGATCGAACGAGTCTGATCTCGTTCGATGAGAAGGGCTGTGGCTCACGACGGTAGAGTCCCAGAACTCCAAGCGTCTTGCGATCACGAAGCAGCGGGGCAGCGAGGCTGGTGCGCCAGCCTGTTCGTCGGGCTCTCTCGCGCGTTGGCATCAATTCGGGATCGATCGACTCCTCAATATCGTCGATCGTCATCAGTTCGCCGGCGAGCGCGACACGTCCAAGGATGCTGTGACGGTCGATCGGAAACTCGTATCCCACAACCCTGTGCGAGATCGGGCCTCGGATGCTCACGAGGCGCAGCGTGTCGCCGTACTTCCGGTAGATCGCCACGATCCACGTATCGAACAGGCGGCCAGCGCTCTCGGTGATCGTATCGAGTGCCGCCTGCACGTCAGTGGGCGAGGCGGCAATGACCCGCAGGATCTCCGCCATCGCCGTTTGCTGCTCCAGGGCCTCGCTTAGCTCGGCATTGCGCTCCTCCAACTGCTCGAACAGCCGGGCGTTCTCGATGGCGATGACGGCCTGATCGGCGAAGGTCTCCACCAAGGCGATCTCACGCGGACTGTATGGCGCGACGCGGTCTCGGAGCACGTCGAGCGTGCCGATGGCTTCGTCATCGCGCAGCAGCGGCACGGTTAGCGACGAATGCGGACCTCGCACGGCGAGATCCGGAAACTCGGCGAGGACTCTCGGATTGGAGCGGTCGGGAATATGAATCGCCCTCCGCTCGACCACAGACCGCGAGGATGTCGTACGGAGTGCCAGCGACTGGGCCTGGGCGATACTTGGAGGTTCGAAATGGCCGGCGTAGGCGACAACGCGAAGGTGCTCGCCCTCCCGAGCTCGCAGCATCGCTCCAAGGCTGCCACTCAGGCGCATTGCAGCCTCGGCGACGGTGTACAGCACCGTCTGGAGGCCGGGCGCCGAGGCGACGATCCGGAGCACCTCCGCTGTGCCCGCCTCGCGATCGAGCGCCTGGGCGAGCGCACCATTGCGCCGCTCGGCCTCAGCGCGCAGGACGGCGATCTCGGCCTGGGACGCTGCATCGCGCTCTCGGAATCGTCGAATCTCGGCCCGGAGTTGCTCGACCGTCGCGGCGTCTTCGCCCATCACGACCCTCCGAAGGCCCCGGCCCCGCCCACAGCCGTTGGTGTCCGCCTCCGAGCGGGCCGAGGCGGACGGCGGCACTATGGCGCGCGCACCAGCCCCTGTCAAGCTATGCTCGGCGCGCCCCGAGCGAGCATACGACGGGGCAAGCATGGGGCAATGTGACGGGGATCACAAATTGCGAGGCTGTCCGGTGCTGCCCCACTGTATCGGCGTTCTCCGGGCCAGGAGCGGCCGAATCGGGTTGCGGGCGGGCGGGCGTTGGGACGACGACAGGGAACCGAGAGCTTAACGCGCGCGAGCGTCGGCCATATACGCGCTTATTGACTACCTTGTGTTGGCGGAGTTCTCGCGCATCGTTCCCCCTCGTGCGGGTGCAAGCGGAGCCAGTCGGCGCGTCTGCACCGATGCTACTGCAAGGTGACTTGCAGGCCGACGTAGTCCACGAACACCCGGAACTGCCGAAGGATATTCATGCCGAGAAGCGACGGAAGCGTAGCATTCGTCGCATTAGGCCGGGCGATTTCGATCTGCGGCCTGATTTGGCGCACACTTCCATCGTCGTGCACGAACTGATAGACCGCGGGCCACGCATAGCCCACGGCCGTGCCACCGATACCAGTAGTCGACAACAGCCTGGGCCATTGTCGGGGATCTGCCAGACGGGAGGGATCGATCTGTAGGCGCATCTTCGCGTCGTGTGGATGTACACACGTATGAGTTGAACCCGTGTCAAGCAGGAAATCTATCGGGGCGTAATCTGTCGTGAGTCCGGGCAGAAGGACATACGCGCGTATGACAGGCATGGGAAGGACAAAGTTCAGGCCGAAGTGGCCGGAGATCACAGTGCAAGACGGATCGGCGTCGCGGCCATGTATCGCGACCAGACCTCCCGGACCGTGAGACGTTGCTTCGTGATCGCTTCGATGAGAGCATCAAGATCTTGATGCTCCGCAACGAATCGACCATCGCTTCTGGCTACGGCGACGAATTGATCAGGATAGAGCTTCAGATAGTGATCGTAATGCTCGCGCCAGTAAGCGTCTTCCGCTTCGGCCGCGGCCCGGGCACGTTGAAGGCTGTTGGCGCCTGGGGTGACCGCCATATCGCGAATCCTCTTCCGCGCTTATGCGGAGCCGCGAAATTGGTAGGGATCGGGTCCGGGAAGCATACCTCACCCTCACGAATCCTGGCGACAGGCGCGTGGACGCCATCGCACCTGACCACGAGCTGTGCTCCGGAGGAGACCATCCCAGAGTACTCGATCTCGGGTATGCTATCGCCCTGGGCGCGGTCTCGGCGTGGTGACTTGCCCGCACGCGGGAGAGGGATCGCATGAATGATCTGTCACGGGTGACGTTCGCGCATATCGGCGGCTCCGGTACCTGGGGATTTCCGTACCCAGACGGCGCGCTGGCCGGCCATCCGTATCTCGACGTTCGCGTTCTGGACCCGGACATCCAGGTCGAGACGCCGTTCGGGCCGTCGCCGTCGTTCCGGCGCTGCCGTGTGACAGACTCCCGGTCCGGCGCCGAGCGCGACTACCTGTACGTCTGGATGCATGGCATCGACGCCGCCCGGCCAGCCGGCCAGCCGAGCGCAGTCGCCAGCGAGCGCGTCTTCGACGTGCTGAACCGCTGCGGCGTCCGCCAGGTCTTCGTGGACAACAGCACCGGCGGCATCGCCGACGATCTGAATCCGTGGGACCTTGTGATCGTCGACGACCTGATCGACCTGAGCGGGGTCGTGCCGCGCCCGGTCCCGCCGAGGATCGTTCGCTTCGATCGGCCGTTCTGCCCCCAGCTCTCCGCTGCCCTCACCGCGTCCGTCGAGGCGAATTGGGAACGGTTCTGCTCGATCGCCGGCGAACCGTTCACGCCGAAGGTGAAGCAGGGTGGCATCTACGTCCACAGCCCCGGCCCCTGGTTCGAGGGGCCGCATGAAGATCTCCTCTACCGGCAGGCCGGAATCGACATCGTCGGCAAGACGGCCGGTCCGGAGTACCGCCTCGCGCGGATGTACGGCATGCGCCTCGGGATGATCTCGCTCGTCGTCAACCCCGCCGAAGGGCTCGGCGAGTTCGAGATGGGCGACCTCAAGGCGATTTACGACCGCTGTGGCCCGATCATGGGCCGCTTCGTGATCGAGGCGATTTCCAACGCCGAGGAGGCTGAGCCCCCGGAGACCTCGGCCTTCGAGCCATCGACATTCCAGGAGTTCTCTCGATTCGCGGTCTATGGAAAGGATGGATCGGCATGACTCATCGAGTGGGGCGACGTCGTTTCGTGGCGATCATGATCGGTGCGCTGGGCACGCTCTCCGCCGCCTGCTCGCCGGCTCCAGCGGCAGCGCCGACGGCCGCCCCGAAGGCTGACGCCAAGCCAACCGAGGCGCCCAAGCCGGCCGCCGCGGCAGCCTCGCCGGCAGCGTCACCAGCGGCCGCCGCTTCCCCGGCAGCAGCGGCCTCGCCGGCCGCTTCACCAGCAGCTTCCCCGGCAGCGTCGCCATCGCCGGCCGCAGCCGCCCAGGCCGCGCCGGCCTCCAAACCAACCCAGACATCCGAGGTCGCGACCCAGCTCGGCTGGCTCCGCAACGGCGAGTTCGCCCCGGTCATGGTCGCCGACGCGAAGGGGTACTTCGCGGACGAAGGCATCAAACATCGCATCCTCGACGGCGGCCCCGGCAAGAACCCGGTCCCGATCGTCGGCGCCGGCCAGGCCGATTTCGGGATCACGGCCGGCGGCAACTCGGTGTTCCAGGCCCGGCTCGCGCCGGACCCGATCGACGTCTGGGCGATCGGAACGCTGCTCCAGATTGGGCCGTACAGCTACATCACCCTCAAGAACCCGGGTGACCCGGAGCCGGTGCCGAAGGACATCGAGGGCAAGACGTTCGGCATGCAGGCTGACGGCGACTTCTTCCTCCAGGCGTTCGCCAAGAAGAACAACGTCGACCTGACGAAGGTGAAAGTCGAGACGGTCCAGGCGAACGCCGAGCCGCTGCTGGTCGGCAAGGTCGA
>Ga0075418_10010660_pt1 | contig 10283 bp, 6 predicted proteins | sample SoiMetdeltSBSDD2_FD_81776 | JGI IMG/M metagenome (GOLD analysis project Ga0075418, IMG submission 81776) | Bulk soil microbial communities from a Populus tree surrounding site in Tennessee, USA - Soil MetaG P. deltoides SBSDD2 | ecosystem: Environmental > Terrestrial > Soil > Tree plantation...
CCCGGCGAAGTACGCGCCGTCACCGCCGCCGCCTCCATCAGGCTTTACGACCTCCCGGGATCGGAACACCCGACCCTCGCGCGCCATGTCCCAGCCCCAGCCGACGCCCCTCGACATCAATACCTTCGCGGTGTCGGGCCTGGAGGGGGTCGAGGTGTACCGCAGCTTGTCCGACACACCGCTCCAATTCGGTGGGGCTGGGGCCGGGTGTGGCACCCTGGTGCTGTGGTCGAGGCGAGGCGGACCGGTCCGGCCCTAGCTCAGCCGAATCCCCGGTGATATACTGTAGCGACCAGACTCCAAAGTTCAATTGATTCGGCAGGTGGTGCAGTCGATGACCGACGGGCCCGTGGCCCGCGTGTGTCATTCCGTTCCATGTGGTCGGCTGGCACTGTGGCGAAGTGACACGGCGCACCGGTTTCGACGGCCGATCTCATTGTGCTGCAAGAAGATGAGGATGCAGCGGAATTGGCACGATTTGCGCCAATGATAGTAGCGATTCTCGTCCTTCAAATCGATTGTAGTCGATAGCACGTCCCACCTCCTCGAGGATTCCGAGCATGACCGGCTTCTCGTTCCGACGGATGGCCATTACCGGATTCGGCGCGCTTCTCCTGAGCGCGGCGGCAGCGGCACCGGTGCTGGCCCAGAATGCCATTATCCGCGGCACCGTGACCTCGCAAGATCGGAAAGAACCGATCGCGGGGGTCAACGTCCTGATCCCCTCGCTCAACATCTCGGTGCTTTCCTCCGACCGGGGCACCTATGTCCTGACGGTTCCCGCGGCCCGGATCCCCTCGACTCCTGTCGTCCTCACCGCGCGCGGCATCGGCTTCAAGGCCTTGTCCCGCACGATGACCCTGCAAGTGGGCGAGCAGACGGCCGACTTCGTGCTCCAGACCGACATCAACCGGCTGGAGGAAGTGATCGTCACCGGCGCGCTGGAAGGCATCGAAAAGGCGAAGGTGCCCTACGCGGTCGGTCGGCTCACGGCCGAAGACCTGCCGGTCCCGTCGACCGATCCCATCCGCGCGCTGGCCGGCAAGGTGTCGAGCCTGCGAATCGCGCAAACCGGCGGCCGGCCGGGCGGCAGCCCTGAGATCATGCTTCGGGGGCCGAAGTCGATCAATGCGACCGGTCGGAGCCAGGAGCCCCTCATCATCGTGGACGGAGTGGTCCTGCACGTCGGGAGCTATCAGGAGCTGGGCGGCCTCGACATCGAATCGGTCGAGGTGGTGAAAGGCGCCGCCGGATCTTCGCTCTACGGCACCCAGGCGGCCAACGGGGTCATCACCATCAAGACCAAGCGGGGCGGCACCACGGACGGGGTCAAGTTCAACCTCCGGACCGAATGGGGCTTCTCCGATTTCAACAGCATCGACTTCGGGCTGCCGGTCAACCACCAGCTTCAGCTCGACGAGACCGGCAAGCGCTTCTGCGTGGCCATCTCCTCCGGCAATCAGAATTGCGCCCGCACGTTCGATCTGAACAAGGAGATGCAGCGGATTCACAATGTGAACGCCGACACCATCCGCACCGGCCAGAACCCCCTGCTGGCCTCGCTCAGCCTGGCGGATCTGCGGAACGTCTATCAGGCCCAGATCTATCCCGGCCGCTATTACAACGGGCTGGCTCAGATTACCCAGCGGCAACCGACCTCGATCACGTCGATCGACGCCACCGGCAAGGTCGGCTCCGTCGGCTTCTACGTCAGCGGGCAGTATACCGACGACCCCGGTGCGGTTCAGCTGTTCAAGGGATCCAACCAGCGGCGGGGACGGGTCAACCTGGATTATAATGCCCGGTCCGACCTCCGGATCTCCGTCTCCACCATGTACGACAACTTCTATCGGGACAATCGCACCAGCAATATTTTCGGCACCCTGCTCCGGGGCCAGCTGCCCGGCGTCAACCTGCTGCAACGCGACACCCTGGGCCGTTTCCTGCTCTCCCGGCAGAACTTCCGGCCCACCGACAACGGCAACAGCTTCCCGCTGTACGACGCCGAGAATCGGATTCAGGATCAGACCGCCAACCGGTTCCTCGGCGCCATCTCGGCCAAGTATTTCCCGGCCGAGTGGGTGACCTTCGAAACCAACTTCGGCTACGACATCCGTAACAACAACAGCCGGACGATCATCCCGAAGGGGTTCCGCACCAACGGGCTCAGCACCTCGTTCAACAACGGCAACATGAGCCTCACCAACAGCAAGGATGAGGCGCTCAACGTGGGCCTCTCCGCCACGTTCCGGAAATCGCTCGCGAACGAGCTCACCGGAAAATTCCGGGTCGCCGGCAACTACGACCAGGAGAAGTTCATCACCAACAACGGCAATGGCGAGATCTTTACCGTCAAGGAGATCTATACTCTCAACAACTTGACGGCGAACCAGGCCATCAGCTCGGAGAGCTTCACCATCAAGAATTCGGGGATCTCGGCCGCGGCCACCCTGGACTACAAGGACCGCTACGTGGTGGACGGCTCGTGGCGGAAAGACGGCAGCTCGCTCTTCGGTCCCGGCCACCGCTGGGCGGATTTCAACCGGGTCGCGGGCGTCTGGATCGTCTCGAAGGAGCCGTTCTGGAATCTGGGCTTCATGGATGAGCTGCGCTTCCGTGTCTCCCGCGGGACCGCGGGCTCCACTCCCCGGTTCAACGCCCAATACGAAACCTTCAACGTCGGTGTCACCGGGATTTCGACCGGCCGGGCCGGCAACGCGGGGCTCAAGCCGGAAACCACGACGGAATATGAATTCGGTACCGACTTTACCTTGTTCCGTCGGCTCGGCTTCGAGGTAACGTATGCGACGGCCGACACCAAGGATCAAATCCTTCTGGTGAACGTGCCGGCCAATGTCGGGTACTCCTCTCAGTGGCAGAACGCGGGCACCCTGCGGAACAACACCATCGAGGTCGGGGTTACTGTCCCGATCGTGAACAGCAAGAGCTTCTACTGGCAGACCCGTGCCACCTGGGACCGCACCCGCACCTATATCAACGAGCTGCTGGTGCCGGACTTCCTCTATGATGGCGGCACCGGACAGGGTACCGGCACCGCGTTCTATATGACCGACGACAAGCGGCGGGTCTGCATGCCGGGCGAAGTCGGACACCTTCCCGGCGAGCCTGGTTTCGCTCCGGGAGAGGCCCGTCCCGGTTGTACCGGCCCGCAGCTCAACCGCTACGGCAACTTCTATGGTCGCAGATTCCTCAAGGCCTGCTCTGAGCTGGCCTCGGCCCTGCGGGACCGCTGTGGCGAGGGCAAGGATTTCCAGATCAATGACGAAGGATATCTCGTCTGGGTCGGGGCCGGAAATTCTCCGAAGGACGGCATCACCAGGAATCTCTGGCAGACCACGCTGCGTCCGGCGGATTCGCCTTGGGGTGTCGAGCTTGTCTGGGGCCACCCGATCGTGGATCGTCCCCTGGCAGGCCAGCCCGGGCAGGGCGTCGGGATCAACAGCGTAATCGGAAGCGCCCTTCCCAAGTTCCGGTTCACGGTCAGCAACGACATGTCGTACAAGCGGCTCACGGTCTATGCGCTGCTGGACGCCACCATTGGGCACCTGGTCAACAATCAGGGCGAACAGTGGGGTCTGTTGTCATTGAGCTCTGATTTCTTCGATCAGGCCGAAAAGACCGTCGAAACCGCCAAGCCCACCGGATATTCCTGGCGGGCAGGCCCCTCCGAAAGCACCGGAAACGGCGGGTTCTACGACACCCTCAACCCGAACAACCGGGTGCTCGAGGACGCTTCCTTCGCCAAGCTCCGGGAAGTGAGCGTCAACTACCGGGTTGGACGTATCGCCGGGGTCGGCGACTGGACCCTCGGCGTGATTGGCCGGAACCTGTACACCTTTACCGGGTATACCGGACTCGATCCGGAAGTGGGATCCAACGGCGGCAGCGGCACCCAGGGCACCGGCTCCGGTCTCATCAATCAGACTGACGCGTTCGACTTCCCGACGCTCCGTACCTTCACATTCATGCTGTCCACGCGCTTCTAGGAGCGTCCTCAAATGCTTCGAACCTTGATTCGATGTGGCGCAGTGGCGGGGGTTGTCGGCCTGGGCGCGTGCGAGCTCGAGGTCATCAACCCCAACAGTCCCACGACCATCCAGGTCAAGCTTACGCCGGCGGACCTGGAGAATTTCCTGGGTACCCAGTTCCGGCGCTGGCACAGTTCCTTGCACGGCACCACGGCGAATGTCTGGGGCATGGCGAATGTCATGTCGTTCGAGAACTTCTCCACCCTCTCGAATAACTGCCAGGGCCAGCGGGTAGGCATCCCGCGTCCGGGCAATGACAACGCGGTTGGAAACGCCTGCGGTTCGGAGCAGGCCCGGGTCTTCACCCAGGCCAGTGAAGCCGCGCGGTCGGTGTCCGACGTGCTGCGCCGGCTCGACGAGGGCCTCACCTTCGGTTCCGAGGCGCAGGACCTCCGAGGGCGGTCGTTCGCGGAATTCCTCCGCGGGGTCTCGCTCGGCTACCTCGCCATGATCTATGATTCGGCGTCTATCATCCGGCCGGACGATCCCCTGACTCCGCAGGGCACCGCGGAGCCGGGCGAGCTGTCGGGCTACAAAGAGGTGATGGCCGAGGCCCTGGTCGCGCTGGACAACGCGCAGGCCGCGGCCGCCGCCGCCGGGGCGCTGCCGGCATCCTCCACGAATTTTCCGCTCCCCAGCACCTGGATCAACGGATACACCCCGACCGCGGCCCAGTTCATCCAGTTGATTCGAAGCTTCAAAGCCCGGTTCCGCGCCAACAACGCGCGCACGCCGGCAGAGCGGGCTGCAGTAAACTGGGACCAGGTCATCGCGGATGCTCAGGCCGGGATCACGGCGGACTGGAAGGTCACCACAAATACTGTGACGGGGCCGTTCAATACCTGGCCCGCGCAGACCTATGCGTATAACACCTGGCACCAGATGACCCCGTTCATCTTTGGAATGGCGGACAAGACCGGCGCCTACGGCACCTGGATCGCAACCCCGCTTGCTACCCGGGGATCGGGGTCCGTTCCCTACTTCCAGGTCTCGGATGACCAGCGGCTTCCGCAGGGCGCCGACCGGGCGTCCCAGCAGGCCGATTTCGCCCTCACGTCCTGCACCGGCGCCGCCCAGATTTGCAAGCGCTATTTCGTGAATCGCCAGACCCTCGATCCGGCGGCCAGCCCGTCGTGGGGGGCCTCGCAGTACGATCACGCTCGGTTCTACTCCTGGCGGACTTCCGGCTCCGCGGGGACCGGCCAGAACGGTCCGTTCCCGTTCTTCACAGTGGCTGAGCTGAACATGCTGGAGGCCGAAGGCCACATTCGAAAGAGCAACTTTGCCGCCGCGGCTGCACTAATTGATAAAACCCGCGCGGCCTGCGGCCCGGCCGGCGCAGGCGCGGCCGGATGCACGGCGCGGCCGGCCGGGAATGGCGACCCCAATACCGGCGGCGGGCTGCCCAAGCTGGCCGGTGTTGTCGCGGATGGAGTGACCCCGGTTCCCGGCGGCACCGCCTGCGTCCCCAGGATTCCGGTCAATGCGACCAGCGCCGGCGGCGGTACTACGACCTGCGGCAACCTGTTCGAAGCGATGAAGTGGGAAAAGCGGATCGAGACGGCCTTCACCCACTTCGCCGGCTGGTTCTTCGATAGCCGCGGGTGGGGGGATCTGGCGGTCAATACTCCGCTCCATTGGGCGCCGCCGAACGAGGAGCTGACGACTCGGTTCCGGGTCGGGGCCCAGATCTACAGCACCGGCGGGCCGAACCCGACCGGAGGTGCGGCGACAAGTGGGTACGGCTGGTAGGATGGTGTTACGGGGGGGTCGGCTGGTCTGTTTTGGGCTGGCCGGCGCCCTCCTGGCGGGCTGTTCGACGATGCGGCCCCTCCAGGGGACGGAGCCTCAGGTCGGAACCCGAGTGGCGTTCGATGTCAACGATGCCGGGCGGGTGGCCCTGGGTGGGACCATGGGGCCGGAGGTCGCTCAGGTCGAAGGCCAGTTGATCGAGAAGAACAGCGAAGGCTACCTGCTCGCCGTCTCCACCACGCGGCTCTTGCGCGGTGGAGAGCAGACTTGGTCCGGCGAGCAGGTACGAGTCAAACCCGAGTTTCTCGGCTCTGCTTATGAGCGGCGGTTTTCTCTGGGACGCTCCCTTGCCCTTGGTGGCGTGGTCGTCGGAGGATTCGGCGCGTTCATGCTGAGCAGAGAGCTGTTGGGTTCGGGAAACAGCAATGACCCACCGGGTTGCACCACCGATTGCAATGGAAACGCACGTCTCGGTCGGCCCTAATCGGCCCCGGCACCTTACCTCCATGGAGTCCGTAATGCGACGCATCTTTCAAATCTCGATGTTGTGCCTCGCTGCCGGCGTCGTGAACGCGTGCAAGCCGGAGACAGAGATAATCACCGAGGATATTCCGACTGCCGGAGTGCGTTTCGTCAACGCGGTTCCCGACACCGGAGGCATGGATTTCCGGCCGGTGGATATCGTAGAGAATACCACCTTCTACAATGTCGCCTTCAAGGGCACCACACTGCTCTATTACAAGAATGCCCGCGCCGGGACCCGGCACTTCAGGATCTTCCGATCCCCGACCTCGGGCACTCCACCGGCCGAGCAGATTGCCGTGGCGTCGACCGTGGTCTTTGACCTGCCCGCCGAGGAGCTGGAGGCGGGAAAGCGCTACACCTACATTCTCTGGGGTCTCTCCCGTCCCGGGTCGACGCCGGCGATGCGAGTCACCAGGATCGTGGATGACCCACCGGACCCCGGCGCCAATGTTGCTCTTCGTGTGATCAATGCCTGTGTGCCCGGTTCGTGCGGCACCGCCGCCGACGGAGTCGTGGACGTCCGGGCCTTCACTGCCGCCCAGACCATCGCCGCCCCGGCAGCCACGTGGACGGCCTTGGCACCGCTGACTGCCTCGCAGTACGTGAGCGTGGCAAAGGGGACGTACACCTACGATGTCCGGCCGGCCGGCGGAGCCACCTCGGGCGCTGCCTTGTCCAGTGCGGCGGCCCCGGCGGGAATCGCCGAGACCGTTGATATCGAGGCGCTGCCCGGAACCAACGTCTCCGGGTCGGCGGTCACCGCCATTCTGTTCCCTCGGAATGTCGTCGGCTCCCAGGCCCCGACCATCGCCACGCCAGGCATGATTTTCGTCTGGGATCGCCGGCCGCCTCGCTGCGCCACGATCGTCGCGCCGCAGGTGTGCCAGCAGTAGCGCGCTCCAGTATTCGGAACTCAGGGCCCCGGGTCGTTGACCCGGCGGCCCTTTTCCGTTTTGGGAGTTAGCTTACCCGCAACACCTGAAGGGGAGGACGCCCCCATGCAACTCTTCAAATCTTCGCTGTCCCTGCTCGCTCTCGTGTCGGTCTGGTCCACGCTCGCGCCGGGTGCCGCACAGGGACAGAAAGCACCGAAGCGGGAGCGGGACATTATTGCGCGGGAGGAGCTGGTCCAGGCCTCCGAGAAGTTCACCGATCTCTATCAGACCGTCCGGAGCTTGCGGCCCCACTTCCTCACGTCGAATCGTGGAGAGCGGACTCTTGGAAACTCGGGGAGTGCGGGTGCCGTGCCGGTCATCTATGTGGACGGACGACAGTCGGGGGGGCCTGATTACCTGAAGGGAATCTCCGCGAAGGATGTCGCCGAGGTCCGCTACCTGAACCCGAACAAGGCCGGCATGGAGTACGGCCTCGGCCACGAGGGGGGCGCGATCGTGGTGAAAATGTTCGTCAAGGAGAAGACACCATAACGGATCAAAGAGGGTTGGGATGATCGGAGCTGGGGTTTGGGGGTGGGGGTTGCCTCAATCCCAGGGATTCGCTCGTCAGGTTTGTTGATCCACAGATGGCCCAGATTCTACCGCAAAAAAAGCAGCTTCATATTTGTCGTGACAGGCTCGCCCTGATCAATCTGGTCTTGATCCCTCAAGTCCTGTCGAGATAGTGTGCCCTGTGCAGAGGCGACCTAGCGCTCGACCGGCCTTCGCTTCCGCTTGCCGCCGGTCTGGCTTGCCGGGCCCGCCGGCACCGGCACGGTCGCCGGATTCACATGGGAAAACAGGTCTTTCCGCACCTCGGGGTTGCCGAGTTTCCAGGCCACCCCGTCGGTGAAGTAGTGATGGATGTTGATGAAGGTCAGGATGAGCACCGGAGCGACCTTGTTGGGTTCCAACCCGAGGAAGCCGGCCACGACACTCATCGCGGGCCCGGGCACCGCCAGAACGACAAGAAAGCTCGCCGCGAGCAGCCCGGCGCCGTAGAGCGCCATATGCCCGGTGGCACGAGTCGCCGCGGTTCGGGTGGCCCGGTTCAGCTCGACTCGGGCGGGAAACTCGAGGTACTGGATGGCGTGAGCGAGCTGGACCAGGAAGAGCGCCGGAAGTCCCCACCGCCACATTGCCGCATACCACACGAAGATCGCGAACCATGCCACCAGGGCGCGGGCCGGTGGGAAACTTCCGGAGCGGAGCCGGATCTTCAGAATGCCGAGGCCGCCCAGCACCGCGGCCAGGAGCGTCGCTGCGGTGACCGCCTGATAGAGTGGCACCAGCCAGAAGGGTTCCGGCAGGCTGGTCTGCCGGAACCAGATGTTGACAAACCAGACCAGGTGCCAGACCAGGAGAATTCGCAGACTCGACCGGATCAGCAGCCGCTCGCTCTTGTCGATCCGCCCTCCGGCGAGATAGGTGTACGAGGCAATCATGCCCCAGACCTGGCCGGTGTAATGCCAGGCCAGGTAACCGCTCCCTACAGCCACCATGACCCCCACGAGCAGGGGGCGTTGCTGTTGAGCCTGCCACAGGGCGAGCAGAGCGTACCCCAGCAGAATCATCGGCATCCAGATGGCTGCCCACCGGTGTCGCCGGATCATTTCCCGGTCGCGGTAAATGATTCGATAGGAGGCCATGAAATGGGAGTAATTGATCAGGGCCTGGATCCAGATCAGCACGCCGATGTTGAGAAAGGCAAGATCTTCGCGCCCGGACAGCAGCATCGGGCCGATCAGCAGGATCGATAACCCGCCCACGCAGAGCAGATCGACAACCGGCGAAAAAATCGCCGGGCGGGGAGGCTGGGCAGCCCCGACGGCCGTGGCCTGGGCGGCGACCGCCTCGGCCGGTGGACTAGGCATCAGGGTAAGAAATGCGGCGGCCACGCGGCCCGCAAGCCAACTCGCTCATCCCGCGGGCAACCCCTCGCGCAGTTCCAGGGATTTCGCTATCATCGTGACGCGGGATCCCCTCCGGAGACGACCGATGCGACTTTTGGCCCCCTGCCTGGTGCTGACACTGGCCGCGCCGGCGGCACTGCTCCCCCAGGCGTCCACTCCAGCACAGACTGATTCCACCCCACCCAAGACCGCCAGGCTCTTCCGTGACAAGGAGCCGGTCACCATGTGGCTGCAGGCCGACTTCAAGACTGTTCTCAAGGACCGCGACACGTCGGAGGCCAATACCAGGCGCTACCCCGCGGTGTTGCGCTTCCTGAACGAGAAAGGCGACACCGTCAGCTTCGACGTGCACCTGGGGACCCGCGGCAACTATCGGTTGCAGATGCAGCGGGCCCACTGTGCCTTCGTGCCGCTCAAGGTGTATTTCGACAAGGAAAAGACCAAGGGCTCCATCTTCGGCGGAGAGGGCTCGCTCAAGCTCACGACGCACTGCAACAACGGAGATCGTTTTGAGCAGAACGTCTACGTCGAGTACGCCATCAACTCGATGTACAATCTCTTCACCCCCATCAGCCTGAACGTCCGGCTGGCCACGATCACGTACCTGGATCCGGGCAATCCCGCCTTCACGGTGACCCGGGCGGGCTTCTGGAGCGAGGATCAGGATGGGATGGCGAAGCGGAATCGCGGCAAGATCCTGATGACGCAGCGGGCCACCGGCGCCGACATGGAGCCACGGCAAGCGGCGATCACCGACGTCTTCCAGTACATGATCGGCAATACCGATTTTTCGCTCTATGGGCTCCACAACATGCGGATCGTGCAATCGGACACCGCGGTCATCTACTACCCGATGGCGTACGACTTCGACTTCGCCGGTTTGGTGGACGCTCCCTACGCGCGGCCGGATTATCGGCTGCCGATCAAGCGGGTCACCGACCGGCTCTACCGCGGCTGCGCCCATCCTCCGGAGCTGTTCGAGGAGGTCGCCGGGATGTTCAAGTCGAAAAAGACCGACGTGTACGGGGTGCTGGGGCAGATCAAGGGGCTGACCCCGGCCCGCCTCAAGGAGGCGACCGGCTACCTCGACGAATTCTACAAGACGATCA
>Ga0075418_10010662_pt1 | contig 10283 bp, 5 predicted proteins | sample SoiMetdeltSBSDD2_FD_81776 | JGI IMG/M metagenome (GOLD analysis project Ga0075418, IMG submission 81776) | Bulk soil microbial communities from a Populus tree surrounding site in Tennessee, USA - Soil MetaG P. deltoides SBSDD2 | ecosystem: Environmental > Terrestrial > Soil > Tree plantation...
AAGTCCGTGTCGTACGCCTTCACCGACCCGCTCAACGACGGTATGGTCGGCGTCGGCGCCTACGGCTCGAACGTCACGCTGAGCAGCTATGTCGTGCAAACCATTCCGAAGGTCTTCACCTACCAGATCACGGAGGACTTCTCGGACGGCGTCGCGAACAAGTTCACGCCGCAGCTCGGCACGTGGACGACGACCAGCGGCGCAAGCGGCCGATACACCGGCACCCCGACGGTGGCCCAGCCGGCGATCAGCACCCGCCCGCTGGCGGTTGCCCCGCTGTCGTACGTCGAGTACTCGGCTACGGTCCGGCCGCTCGCCGGCGGTGCCTGGGCCGGGTTGGTGTTCGCGTACACCGATGCCAACAACTTCCTGTATGCCACCGTCGTGGCCGGGACCAACCAGGTTATCCTGGGCCACCGTGCCGACGGCGTCTGGTACACCGACGCGGTGGTCACGCGAACGATCAACGCGGGGACCGATTACAGCCTGCTGGTCGCCCTCGACAAGCAGACGGTCAACGTTGTCCTCAACGGGTCCACGGTGGTGAGCCGCACCTACAACTTCCTGGTGCATGACGGCGCCATCGGCCTCATGAGCCGGACGGGCGCGGCTTCGTTCGACAACCTGCTCATCCGCGGCGACGACCAGGCCTATGCCGGCGGCGGCCTGCCGCAACTGGCGGCGGCCCCAGCCACGGCTTCGGATGAAGTCTCGTCGCTCACCGGCGAGCAGCTCCGGCCGGTTGTGGAGGCCGCAATCGACCGGTGGGCCAGCTCGCCTGGCGTGAAGGTTGATCCCTCCCGCTTGCGTGAGCTGACGGTGCAGATTACCGATCTGCCGGGTGAAATGTTGGGCCAGACCATCGGCAATTCGATCGTGATCGACCCGACCGCGGCCGGCTACGGCTGGTTCGTGGACGGATCTCCGCTGGAGGATTCGGAGTTCGGCAATCGCGTCGGTGCGGTGACGATGGGTGCCACCGATCCGGCCGCGACTGGGCGAATGGACTTGCTCACGGTCGTGATGCACGAGATGGGCCACATCCTCGGCCTGGACGGCGATGCGGCGGGTGACAGCGTGATGCACGTGACCCTGGACGCGGGCCAACGCCGCGTCTCCTTGTCGCCGGAATGGGACCCGAACGGCACGACCGGAGTCAACTCTTTCACGGAGGTAAACGGGACGACGACCGCCAGAGTGGAAGTGGCTGACAGCGGTATTCCTATCGGCGACGTTGCGTGGGAACTGATTCCGGTGGCCGCCGAGTTCAGCAACCCGGCTTCCAGGAAGGTTGCGGACTTGGCGCCGGTGACAACGGCCGACGACAGTCTGGTACTCGTTCCGGAGAATCGCGAGCCGTCGGGCGCTGTGACTGAACCGACGCCGAGCGTTGGTGAAACGGATTCGGTGGACGATCTGGGTTTAGGGGACGACGCGCTCGGTGGTCAGGACCGCGTCTGATTCTTGAGAGAGGAGATATCTGGCGGTTCGATTCGGGCAGAGCCTGACGCGAAAGCAAAGGTGTGCGGCCTTCCCACCTTCGCTTGCGCGTCAGGCTCTGCTGTCCGGGTCATTTCGTGACGGGCGGCCTCGTTTAGCAGCTCGACCACCTCGGCTCCAATCACGATCCAGCTCTGCCGCAGGACCGGCCGTCCGCGTCGTAACCACAGTGTCACGTCACGCTCACTGCCGAAAACCACTTCCGCCGACGGCGTTTCCTTTAGCCATTCCCCCGGAACCCGCGAATCGTGACGGAGATCCTCCGCCCGGTGTACCGGGCCGACTTCGGGACCGCGTGCTTCCACGCGTCGTTGGTGTCCCTCGGGATCACGAACACCGTTCCGTCCGCGGCCCGGAAGTCCCGTGTCTCCCTTCGCTCGCCCGTCCCGCGACTCAGGCGGAATACCCGCTCCTCGCCGAAGGACAGAGTGACGATCGGCACGCCGGGCAGCATCCATCTCGTCGTGTCGTGATGCGGCCCGATGTAGTGGCCGGGGCCCTCGTACCAGTTGACCAAAAGCGCGTTCAAGGCCGGGTGCACCTCGTTGCGCGCCCAGTCCAAGTGCGGGGCAATGAGCGGCGGCACTGGCTCGGCGTGGCTCGTCTGTCCGCTGAACCGGTAGTCCTGCCCGTAGGCTTGCGTCCACCGGGGGGCTTGCACCATCCGGCCGTGCATGAGGATGCTCGGGCGGATCGCGGGATGGAGCGCCCACGCGGCCTCGAACGTCGCGGCGTCCCACCGGAGATCGTCCGGCAGGCGGCCATCGAGGAATTGAAGGCCGTCGCCCAGGTCGTGCGCGGTGAAATTGGCGAGTCGAGGCATCCTCCAATCGTACCGGCTCGCGTCAACGAGGCGGAATGTCGGTCGAGAGGAAGACACCCCATCACGGCGGGCTGGCCACCTGCCCATCGTCGCGGCAGCCGAGGTACTGGTAGAGCTGGTGGTCGATCGTTTGCCTCAGGAAGCGGACTGAGCCATCGGCCAGGGCGAAACAGACCCCGCCGGAGTGCCGGGACTTGAACCCGGAGCCAACGGCGTTACCGAAATAGCGCAGAGGCGCGGCGGTGCAGCCGTCGGGGTCAAAGTAGTCGGTGTAATAGTTCAGCCGGACGATCGTTGACAGGGCTCGGCCGGGGCCGGCCAGGGCCCAGTGGCCGTCGCGGCTCTGTGACTGGTTGGGCAAGGTCTCACCGAGCAGGAGAGTATTGGACAACCCATCGGTCACCATGGCGACGGTGATGACTGGGCCGTAATAGCCGAACATTCCCCGCACCTTCGAGGCGTCGAGCGTCTGCCCCTTATTGGCGCTCGCCGTGTATCCTTCGTAGGTCCGCGGATTCAGCAGTACGGGCGGATCGTCCGAGGTCCCGTTGCAGTACTTCTGGTAAACATCGTAAGCGGGGCCGCACGTACCGTTCCAGCACTGTGGGCCCGCGCAGCCGGCATAGTTGGTGACCGGCCGGTCGCGGATGTCCGGGTCGCTCGGGCAGCGGAGGTACGGAAGCGTGTTCGGGAGAAGCCCCGCGGCCCTGGCGTCCGGGATTGCGTCCTTCCATGGGACACCGAGGTTCGGGATCTGCCGGAAAAGGTTATCCTGCTCCATGTAGGGCAGGATGTACACGTGCCACCCGCCCTGGTTGGCCCTCTCCTCCTTCAGGGGCCCGAAAAGTGGCGGGTTGAACACACCACCCGGCGGAAATCGATCATTCGCGTCGTAGTAGTTGTGGCACGCCAGGGCGAGCTGCTTCACGTTGTTGGAACATCTGATCCGGTTGGCCGCCTCGCGGATCTTCTGCACGGCCGGCAGTAAGAGGCCGATCAAGATCGCGATGATCGCGATCACGACCAACAACTCGATCAGCGTGAAGCCGCGGCGCTTTCGGTACCGAGTCATGGGCCACCTCCTTTCGGTGGCATGTCGATACTATCCTGCATCCCTGCTCAATAATCGTTGTCCGAGATCACTTCCCCGCAGGCGCGCGTGCTCAGGGCCTGGAGCGTCGGAAGCGACGTGCGATCCCTCAGAAATCGCACGTGGCCGTCGGCGAAGGCGAAGTTCGCGCCGCCGGGATGGCCACTCCCGAAGGCGCACCCCCGATCCTCCAGAGCTGAGAGATCTCCGTCCGGCGGCAACATGTAGTTCATCCGCACGGGGGTGCTCAGCGTGACCTGCGCCATGGCCCCGGAAGTACTTCCGACGAGACTCCACCTCCCTGACTCGGTGATGGAAGCAGGAACTCCGGGCGAAACAATCGGCCTGAGGTGTTCGTCTTCCGGATCGTAACGGAAGCGCTCGCCGAAGAGGAATGTGGTACTGGTGCCGTCGGTGATGTCCGCCATGCCAACGCAACTGTCAAACCAGAAGATGCCGTCCCGAGTCAATCGGGGGTAGTCCGGAGCGGGGCCCGCGGTATACGACCGCTTGCCGGCGTTGCCGCCGTAACTGCTCAGCCCATACCAGCCATGGCTCCAAGGGGGGGCTGCCGCAGCCGTGAGGAGCGACATGCGCTTCCCCCGGTCCGAGGGGCAGAGCAGGAGCGGGATGACCTGGGCCGTGGTGGCGTTCGTGCCCCCCGCGACATTGTTGCGAAGGTCGTAGTAATCCCACCGCTTCTGTAAGTTGTCCTGCTCGAAGAACGGGAGCAGCTCGATCCACAAGTTGGTTCCTCCGGTGGGACGATCACCCACAAAGGCAGGAGGATGCACGCCAGTTGGGAACCGCCCGTGGTTGTCGTGGTAGTTGTGCGCGGCGAGGGCGATTTGCTTGAGGTTGTTGGCGCACTTCATGCGGTTGGCGGCTTCGCGTACCTTCTGCACGGCAGGCAAGAGAAGGCCGATCAGGATGGCGATGATCGCGATGACAACCAACAGCTCGATCAAGGTAAAGCCAAGTCGTCGATGTTGCGTGAGCCTGATCATCGCACTTCCTCCCCGGGGGGTACACCCCGGTCGAAGTTTCAAGGCTTCTCCCACCGCGAGATGTCCCAGATGCGGACCTCGCCGCGGCCGCGGTAGCCGGCCCCGGTCGCCAGGAACTTGCCGTCGGGGCTGATCGCTGCACACCAGGCATCTCCCGCATGCGCCGCCGGAAGTGGAGCGACCGTGCCCGTGTCCGGGTCGAGCAGTTGAACCTGCTCGTCGCTAATGACAATCAGCCGTCGGCCGTCAGGGTGAAAGGTCACCATGTTCACGCGCCCGGTGCCCGGGACATCAAGTCCCCTCGGGGGGCGCGTTTTGCGCCAGCCGGGCGTCACATCCCACAGCAAGACAACACGAGTGGTCCCGGTCACGGCCGCCGCTCGTTGGCCGTTCGGGCTAAACACCGGACTTCGGACGATTCCCTTCCGCTCGCCCAAAGTGAGAACTAGGCATTCGGATTCCGCACCCCACTTCCAGACTTTGCAGCAGTGGTCCTTTCCGCCGGCGGAAAACAAATACTCTCCGTCCGCGCTGGACGCCAGTCCCAGCACCGGGTGCGGATGGGCCTCGATGTGGCGCAGGCACTGGCCGGTGTCCACGTCCCAGAACCGGACTTTCCCGTCGTGGTGGGCGGAGGCGAGAACCCGGCCGTCATGTCTGAACACCACTCCGTACACCGGTCCAGCCTCGGCACGGAGCGGGGGATAGAGTTCCGCCCCGGTAAGTGCGTCCCACACGCGAACGGTCCCGTCCATGTTCGACGCGACAACCCGCCGGCTGTCGGGGCTGAAGACCACTCCCGTCAGGGGGGTGTCGCCCGCGGTCAGCGTCCGGGATTTCCGTCTCGACCGGGTGTCCCAGACTCTGACCGTCCCGTCCCAACTGGCCGACGCGATCCGTTCGCCGTTCGGGCTGTACGTCAGCCAGGCGACCGTGTGCCGGTGCCCTTCCAGCGTGACCACTTGTCCGGCATCGCCCGGCCCTTCCACCGGGGTGCCGTCGAGTATGCGGACGACCGACAGGGCGTTGCTGCCCGCGGCCAGGCGGTGGCCGTCCGGGCTGAAGGCCAGTGCGTTCGCTCGGTGGCCGGGAAAATCGGCGCTCAGCGCCTCTTGCCCCGTGCGCATGTCCCAGATGCGGACGCTCATGTCCGCCGCGCTGGTGGCCAGGCGGTCACCACCGGACCCGAATGCCATGGCCTGGACGGGACTCGTGTGTGCCTCCAGGTCCGGGCAGGCCACGCGCCACGGGTCGGCCCGAAGGACCCTCACGGTCCCGTGCTCGTTGCCCACGGCGACGAGCCGCCGGTCCGGGCTGAAAGCGGCTACCTGGACCCCCGGGAGTCCGGCGTCGAACAGCAGGTCCGCGGCGCCCGTGGCCACGTCCCACTCCGTCACGGCCCCCTCGGTGCTCACGCTCAGGAGCTTCCCACCGTCGACCGAGAATTCCAGGCCATGAATGGCGAGCCGGTCGGCCGCCTCGAGATGCGTCTTGACGCGGGTTTCCACGTCCCAAACCCAGATGTTTCGATCCTGGTCACCGGCCGCCAGCCGGCTGCCATCCGGGCTGAACGTCAGCGCCAAAACCACGGCGCGACGTCCGATCGGTAGTTCCTCGACCAGCGCGCCGGTGCGCGGGTTCCACAGTTTCACCGTGTCGTCCCACCCGGCCGTCGCCAGGTACCGGCCGTCTGGGCTGAACACCACACCTCGAAGCATCTCCTTCTGAGCCTGGAATGAGTCGAAGGCCGGTTTCCCGGTCCGCGCGTCGCATACCGATACCCACCCATCAATGCCCGCGGCCGCCAGCAGGTTGCCGTCTCGACTGAATGCCACGCGGAGGATGATCTTGTCCTTATACCCCACCACCGGAAACGTCGCGAACGGCAATCGTTTCAAGTAGTGCCACTCCCACCCACGCAGGTGGGTCGGGCATCGCTCCAGGAACTCCTCGGCCCGAGAGGCCCGGCGCTTGTCCCGCGCGTCGGCTGCCGCCGCGATCCACTGGTAGTACAGCGTCTGTTCCAGGTCTGCCCGGACCTGCTCCTTCTGGTCCAGTGCCCGGCTGATTCGGGCGTTGCTCACCGCCAGCACCGCCACAGTCACAACCAGTAGCGCGGCGACCGTGGTCAGCAGACCGGCAACCACGGGATTGCGACGGCACCACCGCCAAGTATGCCCGGCCAAGCTGATCCGCCGGGCCCGGATCGGGCGGTCGGCCAGGAAGCGCTGGAGGTCGTCCGCCAACGCGGCCGCCGTCGCGTATCGCGCCGCCGGCTCCCGGGCGATCGATTTGAGGACGATAGTCTCCAGGTCGCGCGGAATCCGCGGATCGATCTTCCGCGGCGTCGACGGGCTCTCGCGGGTGATGCGATCGATCAGCCGGGCCCGGTCCGTCGAGTCGAAGGCTGCGCGTAGCGTGAGCATCTCGTACAGCGTCAGGCCGAGCGCGTAGACATCGCTCCGCGCGTCGGCGTGCCCCTTGAATCGCTCCGGAGCCATGTATCGAACGGTGCCGACGATGTCTCCGGCGGCAGTCAGCTCCTCGCTGTCTTCCGCCTTCGCGAGGCCGAAATCCGTGACCCAGATCGTCCCCTGGGTGTCGAGCAAGAGGTTGCTCGGCTTGACGTCCCGGTGCAGGATGCCTTGCTGGTGCGCGTAGGCCAGAGCCTCGGCGGCTTGCACGCCGATTCGCGCCACTCCGCGGAAGTACTGGTCATCGGAATGGCCAGTCAGTTCCGATCGGCTCCCGGCATCCGTCGCGGACGACTCGGCGCGGCAATTACCGCGCCCCTCGCCGCCCCACGATGTGACCGGGGGTGTCGTCCGCGCCTCGGTCGGCGCATTGGTGCGGACGCAGGCCACTTCCGGGGTCACCGTTGCATCCGGGAACCTGCCAAAAACGAGCCCCGTGGCAATGCTGGCGCTCAGTGAGTGCCGGTGGCCATTTCCTGTCGGCGGCTCCTCCGTCGTTTCACCGGGGCGGGCGGACCGCGCCCGGCGCAGGCGCTTCAACTCGTGTAGCACGCAATCCAGACTCTGCCCCTGAATGAACTGCATGGCGTAGTAGTGGGTGCCGTCCGCCTCGCCGCGATCAAACACCGGAACGATGTTGGTGTGATGCAGCCGTGCCACGGCCCGCGCTTCGCGACGGAATCGCTCCAGGTGGGTCGGGTTCTTCCAGTTCTGCGCCGGAAGCACCTTGAGGGCGACGTGACGGCCGAGGGATTCCTGGACGGCTTCGTAGACGACGCCCATTCCGCCGCGGCCGACTTCGCGGAGGATGCGGAAGTCACCGAGCTGGCGGGGTGGAGCGACAGTCCCCCTCACGTGCGGATCCGTGGATGGCCCCGCGACCGACCCGAACTCCTCCATCACCACCATTGCCGGAAACAGCTTGCGAATGCGATCCGCCAGGTGCGGGTATTTGTCCGTATACTCCGTTAGCGCGGGCCGCTCGCCGCGGCGGAAGCGCTCGGCGTATTCCTCGGCCAGCTCGACCAGGGGGTCGGTGTCTGAACTCGGAGCGGCGGTGTTCACAGGTCGAGTCCCCCAGGCATATTGGCCAGGGTCTCCCGCAAGCGTTCCAGGGCCCGCAGGTAGCGCTTGCCAGCAGCGGCTTCCTTGATCCCAAGCACCTCGGCCGCCTCGGCGTTGGTCAGGTGTTCGAAGTGGCGCAGGGCGAGCACCTCCCGGTCCACCGGGTCAATCTGGTTGAGGGCCTCCTGGAGGCGGATCTTCATCTCGACGCGGACGGCGGCCTCGCTCGGTCGGCTTAGTCGGCCGAGCAAGTGGGCGGCGAGCGCCGCGGACGTCGTCGCCGGCAGGCTGCCGCGATACAGGGATACCTCCCGGCGCGCGTCTCGCATGGACGTGCCCAGGTGATGGCGGTGCAGCTCCAGCAGCTTGTTGCCGGCGATCCCGCGCAGCCACAGGAAAAACGGCATCGCCGGCTGCCGCATATAGTCTGTCAGGCTCCGGAACGCGGCCAGGTAGACTTCCTGGACCACGTCGGACGCGTCGATCCGGCCCTGCAACCGCGGGTCCATGCGGAAGCCGATCATCCGGCGGAGCTTGTCTTCGTGCCGCTGGAGCACGGTGCCCCAGCTCGCGTTGTCGCCGCTCGCGGCGAGCTCGAGCAGTCGGTTGGTTTCGCTCGAATCGCGGGTCATTAGCGGGGCCATGGGGTGTAATTGCGCGTCGGGGCCGTTGCGAGACTGGAAACAGCCATTTTTCCGTTGCGGTTCGGACAGCGGTCGACGGGTGGATTGTCCTCGCCTCAGACCAGTCAATCAACCCGTCGCCGACGAATTCATGTAACCACATTCTGAACAAGCACTTCATTCAAATCGGCGAGACTCGCGCCCGGGCGAGGACGGAATGCCTGTCTCGCGATCACCGCGTCGCGCAATTAGGCGGCAGTGGGCGAATCGACAGGAAGTGAGAATTGCAACAAGCGGCCGGTGGGTCTTTACCGCCAAGCGAGCCCCCGCCGGCCCGGCACCACACCGGCGCCCGGTCTGCGCGCTGCAATGGGCCGCTTTTCACTCGACCGCAGATCGCCAATGCGTTGGAGGTCTCATCATGCGCAGGCGCACCTTTTGGCCCCGCCTCGAACCGCTGGACAGCCGCGTCCTGCCGAGCTTCAGTCCGGTCACCTCGTACGCGGTCGGTTCGCCGCCCAATGGAGTCGTATCGGCCGACTTCAACAACGACGGCCGGATGGACCTCGCGCTCACGAACGGGGATGGCTATTACCCCAGTGTGCTTCTGGGCAATGGCAACGGCACCTTTCAGGCGGCTCGGTTTGTCAACACCCTCATGAGTGCCACGGCCCTGGGGGTGGGAGATTTCAACCGCGATGGTAAGCCCGATCTGGCCGCCGTCGGTGGCGGTCAGGAAGCACTGTTCGTGGTGCTGGGTAATGGCGATGGCACCTTCCAGCCGTGGCGGTTCACGAGTATCGGGATGATACCTACCTCCGTGGCGGTGGGCGATCTCAACGCCGACGGCAAGATGGATGTGGCAATGAATGCCTATTCCTGGTGGCACGGCTACTCCTACGGCGGCAGCGCCGCGCATGCCAGGGTGCTTCTGGGCAATGGAGACGGCACCTTCACCGCGCCGATCAACAGTTCCACCTACCTCCACGACGGGAGCTCGCGCTCGTCGTGCGTGCTGTCGGATTTCAACCGCGACGGAAGACTCGACATGGCGGCGGACGGCCTCGTCCTCCTGGGGAACGGCGACGGCAGCCTCCGGGCACCCCAGCCTGCGCCCGTGGGGATTATCTCAGCGGCCGCGGACGTCAACGACGACGGAAAGCCCGACCTGGTGGGCGACGGTGTCGCCCTCGGGAATGGTGACGGAACGTTTCAGCCCGCCCATCCATACGAGGCCAGCGGCGCCTTCACGCGTGTGGCCGACTTTGACGGCGACGGCAAGCAGGATCTCGTGGCGGCGTCCTACGAGAATCACGTGGTGGTGCAACGCGGCAACGGCGACGGGACCTTTCGGGACCCACAGTACACTGCCGCTGGCCCCAGTGTCGCTCTCGCCGTCGGCGACATCAACGGCGACCACCGGCCGGACGTCGTGACGGCCAATGAGTCGGCGGGGACGATCACGGTGCTGATCAACGACGGCGACTGGACCGGGCCGTCCGTTCCCGGCCTGCGGATCAGCGACGTGATTGTCGCGGAAGGGAATACCGGGGCGGCCAACGCCAACTTCACCCTGTCCCTCTCGGCTGCTTATAGCCAGGACGTGACCGTCCGGTACACCACCGCCGACCCTGACTTGTGGAGCCCGGCTACGCCTGGCAGCGATTATGAAGCGCGGTCGGGGCAGGTGACCATTCCCGC